>Ga0207649_10000934_pt1 | contig 18371 bp, 15 predicted proteins | sample KBSC43metaG_FD_184317 | JGI IMG/M metagenome (GOLD analysis project Ga0207649, IMG submission 184317) | Corn rhizosphere microbial communities from Kellogg Biological Station, Michigan, USA - KBS C4-3 metaG (SPAdes) (version 2) | ecosystem: Host-associated > Plants > Roots > Rhizosphere > Soil ... | reverse complement strand
CGGCTTCGCGGCGCAGATGTTCGCAAAGGCTGACTTGAACCATGACGGACGAGTCTCGCTGCAGGAAGCCAGCCAGGCCGCCCAGCAATGGTTCGATTCCGCCGACGCGAATCACGACGGAACGCTTTCGCCCGACGAAATGCGGGCGATGCACAAGGCCATGCGCCCGGCCAGGCAGCGCAGCTAGGCCGGTTCGGTTTCTCGCGATGAGGCTCGGCGGGAAACCGCCGGGCCCTTCCTGTGGGCTTGCGCCGGCTTCTCCCGAAGCCGCCTCTCGGCCGCCGCCATATAGTCGCGGGTGATCGGAAGCGCTCGGCGGTCGCGGACGTATTGCACCTGGTAATTGCAGGCCGATCCGCTCTCGAACATGACGATTCCTCCAGCCAGGTAGAATTCCCACATCCGGTAAAAGCGCTCGTCATAAAGCTGTTCGAGCTTGGCGCGATTGGCGCGGCAGTTGTTGAGCCAATGCCGAAGCGTGTAGGCGTAATGCAGCCGAAGCGTCTCGACATCGCTCGCTATCAGACGCGCCTTCTCGCTGGCGGTGCAGATCTGGCTCAGCGACGGCAGATGATAGCCGGGGAAGATCCATTTGTCGGTGAATGGATCGGGCCCACTGGCTGAGCCCAGCTTCCCGATGGTGTGGAGCAGCATCACTCCATCGCGCTTCAGCAGCCGACGGCAGGCAGTGAAGAATTCATCGTAATGAGCGGCGCCGACGTGCTCGAACATTCCGACCGACACGATCCGGTCGAAATCGCCCTCGATCGCCCGATAGTCGCGGAGCTCGAACTTCACGTGGTCCGACACCCCGGCCTCCTCGGCTCGCTGTCTAGCGACCCGCAGCTGATCCTCGGACAACGTAACTCCGAGCACATCGACTCCGGCCTGTTGGTGCATGAAGATGGCGAGGCCACCCCAGCCTGAGCCAATATCGAGGACCCGCTGCCCCGGCTTCAGGTCAAGCTTGGCCGCGATGTGGGCCTTCTTGTCCCACTGCGCATCTTCCAGCTCCCTGTCCGGCGAGGTGAAATAGGCACAGCTATATTGCCGGTCGGAATCGAGGAACGTCTCGTACAGCTCGTCGCCGAGGTCGTAATGATGCGCGACGTTGCGCTTCGACTGTCGCGGGTTGTTGCGGCGGAACAGCCAGCGGAGCCCGGACTTGCCTTTGGCGAGAATGCCCGTTTCCTGCTTCCCGTCCTCCCACGGATTGGAGCTCATGACGAGGTCGAGCAGATCGAGAATGTCGCCATTCTCGACGATCAGCCGCCCATCCATGTAGGATTCGCCAAGCCCGAGCCGCGGGTTCCTTACGATTTCCCAAAGCACCTTGGTGTCGGTCAATCGGACGGTGATATCCTTGCCGCCGCGGCCCCCCGGACCGTAGGTCACCGGCGCCTTTCCGGGCTCGACAATGGTAATGCTGCCCTTGGTCAGCAGCTTGTCGATCAATCTTCCGATCATGGACATTCAACGCTCCCAACATCGCCCGAGCCAGTCGGCATAACCTTTGAAACACGATTCGGTCCAGCAGCGGCGACTTGCCGATAATCAAATCACGCCTGCAAGTTGTTAATTGATGTGAGTGGCCAATATGGTCAACTAGCTGTAAACCATTGATCGGTAACCGTGGGCGGGCCGGTTGCGGCCGATAGCGAGGGGCGCTTTCCACCGATGAACAAGATCAGCACCAAGCGCCAATTGCGTCGGGCGAGTGCTGCTCCGGGTTCAGTCGTGCGAGGTTCCGGGCGGCAGCTCGACCGCCGGCGCTTGCGCCTTGATCTCTATGCGATTCTGCTCCTCGCGGATTCGGCATTGATGCTGAGCTCGTTCTTGCTCGCCGACCTGCTGCGATTTGGGAAAGTGCAGGGCTACGGGTTTGCGACGTTCGTCCTGATTTTTCCCGTCTATGTCGTTGTCGGACTGCACGGAGATTGCTGGACGATCGAATCCCTCCAGCGACCACGTCGCAGCGCTGCAGCTGTAATTCGCGCGCTGCTTTCGTCGATCGCAGTAACGACAATTCTCCTGTTCTCGCTCAAGGCCGGCGCGAACTTCTCGCGGACGGTGTTCGGAATTGGGAGCTGCCTCGCTCTTGTCCTCCTTGCGCAGAACCGGTTGCTTCTCGGCAACTTTCTCGGCCAGCGTTACCATTGGAACTTCCGGCGGGACATTTTGCTGCTGGATGGACAACGGGCCGACCCCTCCGCAGGCGAGATCGTCATTGACGCCGGCAAGGAAGGGCTGCGTCCGGACGTCGCCGATCCGGCAATGCTGGATCGGCTTGCGCAGCTTCTCGCGGGTTGCGAGCGCGTGATTATCGCCTGCGCGCCCGATCGGCGCCAATCGTGGACTCGGGCGCTCGGCGGCGGGGGTCTCGACGTGGAAATGCTTACGCCCGAGCTGAGCGCCGTCAGCGCACTCGAACTGCGCAGACATTGCGACGTGCCGACGCTGCTGGTCGGGCGTGGGCCGCTGCATCTTCGGGATCGGGCGCTCAAGCGCCTGTTCGACATTTCAGTCTCGAGCGCCGCTCTCATCCTTCTCGCCCCGGTCATGCTCGTCGTCGCGATCGCGATCAGGATCGATTCTCCGGGACCGGTTCTGTTCCGGCAGCTTCGGATGGGCCGCGGCAATCGGCTATTTGAGGTGCTCAAGTTCCGGACGATGCATAGAGAGACAACGGACGCTCACGGCGCGTGCTCGGTCAATCGGCACGACTCAAGAGTGACCGCGGTCGGACGCTTTCTCCGTCGCACCAGCCTCGATGAGCTCCCCCAACTGATCAACGTGCTGAACGGCGACATGAGCATCGTTGGACCCCGACCGCACGCACTCGGCACTCGCGCAGGCGATCAGCTCCTGTGGGCGGTCGATGAGCGCTATTGGAACCGTCACGCCATCAGGCCTGGATTGACGGGGTTGGCGCAGGTGCGGGGGCTTCGGGGCGAAACGGTGGAGGAGGAGGACCTCAAGCACCGTCTTCAGGCGGACCTCGAATATATCGACGGCTGGCACATCGGCCGCGACATCGGAATCGTGCTCCGAACGCTCGGCGTGCTGGTCCACCCCAATGCATTCTGAAACCCAATCCAGCGCCGACAAGCTCGCGCGATTTTTCGTACCGTGCGTAGTTGGACTGGCGATACCGGTGTTCGTGGCCCTCGCCTGGTCACCGGACGGACGGTGGTCCGCCGCAGAATATTCGATCCGCGACTATGCGGCGGTCATCGTCATCACCGAATTTTTCACGATCCTGGTCGCCATCCGGGAAGGTTTGCTAACCGCCATCGCGCGAGGGAATTGGCCGCGGGGCGCAGTCATTGCGGCAGTCGTCCTCGCCCTTCTAATTGCAACGACACCCGCCTTCGCGCCTGACAAGCCGACGGCTGTAATCCTCGCGGTGTACTGGCTGTTTCACGGAGCATTCGCGCTCGCGCTCACTCACCTTTCCGGCCGAGTGTTCCAGCCTCGCGACCTGGTACACGCCTGGATGGCGGGATTCGCAATCTTCGTAATCGAATTCTTCCTGTTCATTCACGAGATACCCGATTGGCAGAATTTTGACTGGAAATGGGGCTTCATGGGGTTCCCCCACATCCGTCACGCCGGATACTATCTCGGAGCGATGGCGGCGCTAAGCCTGGGCGCGATGGCGGTCGCCGAGACACGCCGCGAATGGTGGTGGTCGTGGTTGTCAGCCGCCTTTGCGTTCGGAATAGCGCTGTGGACCGGGTCTCGCGGCGCGGTGTTTGCCGTGATTGGAGCGGTCGCAGTCGGCATGCTCCTGTTCCCATTGTTCCGCACGATCCGCACCTGGTGCGGCACCCTCGCCTCAATGATCGCGGCGCTCATTGTCGTCTGGATCGCGCCGGCAGCGCCATATTATCTCATGGGGCTCGGGCACGCGGTGCAGCAAACCGAAAGCGCTGACGTGACGACTGGCCGCACGACCATCTGGAAGAACGTGATCGGCGCCATCCGGCATCGGCCGCTGTTCGGCTACGGCGACGGGCAGATGCGCAAGGTGGCGCCGTTCGCGGACATAGTTCAGCCGCATGATTCCATCCTGCAGGTGACGCTCGCCTGGGGTCTCGCCGGGCTCGCTTGCGTCGCGGTGCTGGCGGTAGTGTTCCTGAGCCGGGCGCTCCCCGCCGTCCGCCGCGAGCAGGGGCCGCTGGTCCCGGTTTTCACGGCGATGACGGCGCTGGCGATCCTGTCGCTCTATGACGGAGATCTCTATTACGCCTTCTCGACCAGCATTTTCCTGGCTTGCGGCGCCGTAATCGCATCGCAGTGGAATGTCGCCGTCGTTCGCAATACACAGCAGCCAGAGATGCTTACGCCGGCTCCAGTGCGGTGAACTGTTGGCTGCTGCTGCGGAATCTGTGCCGGATAGCGTGACGCCGAACCCAGTGCAGGACCGCACTCACCCCACGCGCCAGATCGGGCGCGTGCGGATGGAGGTCGCGCAACGTTCGGCGGCACTTGACCGCGTGATCGCCTGCCTTCGATCAGGCACTCCGCAGCTCGTCACGTTCTGCAATGCGCATACCGTCAATCTTGCCGCTCGCGATGATGACTTCGTCAATGCACTTGAGTCCTTTCTGACATTTAACGACGGAATCGGCGTCGATCTGGCAAGTCGTATTCTCTATGGTCAGCCGTTCCCGTGCAATCTCGCGGGAACGGATTTCGTGCCGGCCCTACTGGATCGCGCAGCACCCGGTTTGCGCATTTTTCTGCTTGGGAGCGCCGCGGGAGTAGCGGAGAAAGCGGGGTATAACCTGCAGAAGCGCTTTCCGGGGCACGCCGTGGTGGGCACCCATGACGGCTTCTTTTCAGCTGCCGAGGCGAAGGGCGTGGTGGCCAAAGTTCGAGCTTCGTCCCCTGATTTGGTTTTGGTTGGCATGGGGCAGCCGCGTCAAGAGCTGTGGTCCTTGGAACATCTCGGGGAAGTGCCCGCGGTTACGATTTGTGTCGGCGCGTTGCTCGACTTCACCGCCGGCAGGGTCCGTCGCGCACCGCGGTGGATTCGCGCTGTCCGTCTGGAATGGCTCTACCGGCTAGCGTTGGAACCTCGCCGGCTCGGGCGGCGATATCTGGTCGGCAACGTGGTGTTCCTAGCTCGCGTCGTTCGCGACCGCGCTCGCGGGCGCCGATCAGCGGCGGGCGAGACGACGGGTAACGCTTTCGACCCGAGGGAATAAGCCGGTGACGCCGATCGCCACGTCCATTGCGAGCGTCAATCTGGAAAATTCCGGCGCGCGCGAACCATAGCCGCCGGCTCGAACCAGCCTTCCCAAGGCTGCCATGCGTTCCCCCATAGACAAGGCGTCATATACCTCCGCTCGCATGCGGCCGAGGGAAACCAGTTGCTCGTACCACGCGGCCGCTTCGTTCGCACGATCCTGCAATTTACCCGTGAGACGCTGACTCAATTGCCGGAAAATGTGCGCTCGGCACTCAGCTGCATCCAGGCGCAGCTTGCGCTTGTGAGTCGCGTGCCAGAGTTCGTTCAATTGCGGCGCCAACGTCCTGTACCAGCTCATCCCGTATACGTTCGCGCCGTGCTGCCGATAGTCGGCGAGCACAGTCGGCACGTACATGATTGAACCTAGCGCCGACGCCAGGAAAAAATACCATTGATCGTGGGCCAAGCGTTCACCTTTGTGATTCTGGTCCGAGGACTGGGGCCAGAACTCGGCAAATCGAAGCAAGGAACGACGGAAGGCCTGCGTGAAGCCCATGGGATTGGGCCACGGGTCTACCGCAAGTGGGCCATATTTTCGCTTCAGCCGGCCCCTGTAAAGCAGCGGCAGGATTCGCCCGCGGTCCGTGACCGGCCTCGCATTGTGATAAGCCAGCAGTACGTCATCGTCGGAGAATGGCTCGGAGAGCAGCTCCAGCTTGCGCGCGTTCCACCGGTCGTCCTGATCGCAAAAAGCAATCAAGTCGGAGCTACAGAGACCGGCGGCTTTCATGAAGTTCGCGCGGTAGCCGAGCCGTTCCGGGTTTCGGTGAACGTGAACCGGGAACGGGGCGGACGCAGCAAAGTCTTCGACCGCCGCCAGTGTGTCATCCGAAGACTGATCGTCGCAGACAATGAGCTCGGCAGGAAGAAAAGTCTGCGCAGCCAGATCGTCGAGCTGCTGACCGATGTATTTGGCGCCGTTGTAGGTTGCCATCGCGACCGAGATCGAAAGTGATTTCGGCGCGCCGACGCACTCGGCTGCAGCTTTCGGTTGTCCTGCCATCATCTCAAAGCAATACTCAACGAATGCCGGGGAAGCGACTGTCCGTACTGATTGGCGTTCCTTCGTTTCGAAGACCGGGCGGGCTTCGCAAGCTCCTCAATTCGATCGAAGCTCAACAGGGTCTCGGTGAATTTTCAATCAACGTCTTCGTGGCCGACAACGACCCCCAAGAGCACGAGGCCTATGATCTCGTGGCGGAGCTTGCCTCAGGCTTTCCGTGGCCCTTGCGCTGCGAAATCGTTGCAGAGCCCGGTATTTCTGCTGCGCGGAATGCGATCCTCGACCAGGCGCGCGATTCAGCGGTCGATTTCATTGCAATGATCGATGACGATGAAGTCGCGGAGCCCTGCTGGCTTAGGGAATTGCTCGCGTGTCAGGGCCGGTTTGAAGCTGATATCGTGGGAGGCCCTGTGGATTTCGATTTCGAAGAACAGCCTTCCATATCCGTTCGCCACTGCGGCGTCTTCGACGTACCCCCGTGGAGCGAAGGCGTTGTTCCTCTCCTCCATGCCGCCGGCAATCTTCTGGTGCGTACCGCAGTCCTTGCGAATGCGGGCTGGCCGCGATTTGACCCAGCATTCGGCTTGACCGGCGGCGAAGACGGAGACTTCTTGCGCCGGATGCGGCAGGCTAACGCGCGCTTTGCGTGGGCGGCCGATGCCATCGCTTGGGAAAACGTGCCGAAGGCGCGCGCATGCCGCGAGTGGGTCTTGCAGCGATCCTTCCACAAGGGAAACATCAACATGCGGCTTGAGCAGGTGCACGGTGGCCGTCTTGGAACTGCGATTTCCTTGGGAAAGGCACTTGTGTGGCTTGGATCGGCACCGATCAGCGCCGTGCTTCTTGCGGTGCCGTCGCGCAGACTTTGGATTGCAGGGAAGTGGTCGCAGTCGATCGGCAAACTCGCGGCGGTGCTGGGTCGCGGCTATAACCGATACGGCGGCCCCGCCATGGGCCGTTCAATCTGATGGAGAACTCGGCCTCCTACGTGAAACGGGGGCTCCCGTCTTTCACCGGCCCAATGGCGAGACACTCGCTGGGCGTGCTCGCGGCGAAGCTGTTCGGCCTCGGTTGTGGTTTTCTTTATGCCGTCGCAGTCGCGCGGCTGCTCGGCCCCCGTGGGTACGGCATTGTCGCGGTTGCGATGTCAACGGCGACGATCGCGGCAACGGTTTCCGTCCTCGGGTCCAATGAGCTCGCGGTCCGTGAGATTGCGAGCCTTTCGGCACGCAAGGCTCCCGGCAATATCAGGCAGTTCGTAAGTTGGTCCGGCAGGATCGTGCTCGCCGCATCGATCATGGCTGCGCTTCTGATAGTCGCGCTCTCGCTGGTGCCGGGCCCCTATCAGAAAGCCTTCCTGTTCGGCGCGGGCGCAGTGCCGCTGCTTGCGCTTCTGCTGCTGCTGCGCGGCCTGATCATGGGCAGTGGCAATGTCGTGGGTGCGCAGGCGCCCGGTGACGTGGTGCGCTGGGTTCTGACTCTGACATTGATTGGCGTGCTGGTCAGCGGCTCATTTCCGATGGACCCGTCGTCGATCATTCTGGTGGTGGTGATTGCCCTGGCCGCCTCAGTCGCGGTCTCAGCCGCGATTTTCGGCCGTTACGTCCGCAGCCTCCCCCGCGCGACCGGGCCGAGCAGTTTGAACGAGCGCTGGCTTCTGCAATCGCTTCCGTTTCTTACCATCGCGCTATTCGGAATCATCGGGACCGAGATTGGCACGTTGCTTCTCGGCTGGCTTTCCGGTCCCCATGAAGCGGGGCTCTACCAGCCGATCGCAAAGCTCGCGCCGCTCATGATGCTAGCCAACGAAGCAATAGAGGCCGCGCTTGCGCCCAAGATCGTCCATTCGTGGGAGGAGAAGGACAGGCCAACGCTTCAGCGCCGAGCGAGCCGGTCGGCCCTGGCATCCGCCCTCGCGACTACCGCCATTGTCACAGCAATAGTGATCGCGTCACCGTACATCCTTAGCGCATTCGGTCCCGAATTCGCGAAATATCAGCGGCTGATTGTGTGGATCGGCGCGGCGCAGATCGTCAATGCCGCGACCGGGGCAGCGCCGCTGCTGCTCGCGATGACCGGCGACATGAAGAGCCGCATCGGCGCGCAGGCCGCAACCATGCTTGTGCAGGCCGGATTGGGCATCGCGTTGATCCCGAGCCTCGGAGCGGCCGGAGCGGTGGCTGCGCTGGTCGGAGCGATCCTGGTCTGGTCGCTGTTGCACTGGTGGCTTGCGCTTCGTGCGACAGGCATCGACACGTCGTTCTTCGGAATTTTCGCGGAACGAAGGAGTGCCGCCTAGATGCGGAAGCTTCACTATCGTCGGCGCTTCAGGCGAAACGATTTTTTCCATGAGTGGATGGCTGGCCGGGCACTCCGCCGCCGAACACCCGACTTCAGCCGTGAACGCCCGATGGTCTCGATTATCGGCGACTTTGTCAGCGACGAGATTCGCGCGGAGCAAATCTATGAGCGCGACACCTTGGAATTTCTCCGTGACCGGGTCTTGGACCTCACAAGCGCAGCGCAGTCTGCCGCGATCGACGTGGGCGCGAACATCGGCAACCATAGCCTGTTCCTCTCGGACCTGTTTGGGCAAGTGCTTGCGTTTGAGCCGAACCCGCTCGCGCGAGCCCTGCTCCGCCTTAATGTCGAAATGAACGGGATCACCAATGTCGAGGTGCGCCCCGTCGGCCTCTCCGATCGCAATGGCACCGCGACCCTGGAATTCGACCCGCTTAATTTGGGCGCCGCGAGTACGCGCGAATTGCGCGCAATGCGCAGCATAGCGCGGCGTTCGACAATCGATCTGATGATTGGAGATGAAGCCGTCGACGCGGCTCTCAAGATCGGGTTCATCAAGATCGATGTCGAAGGCGCCGAGGAAGCGGTGCTCAGGGGGCTGGAGCAGACGCTTCGCACCCATGCGCCGGTCGTGATGATGGAGCAATGGCCCGAAGTCATCGACCGGGCTGGAACTTCACCCTCAGTCTCGTTCCTGCGGGAGCTCGGCTACTCGATGCGGGAAATCCAAAGAGCTCCGCTGTTTCGCGGACAGCTTGGGAAAATCCCGAGCCTCCTGCTCGGTCACATCGACTATTCGCTGCAGCCCATATCGCGTCTGGAAAATCGCGAATACCCCGCGCTGATTTTCACGCCACCTTCTTACGTTTTTCCGCAGCGGTCTTGAGCTGGCCGCAGGCGGCGTCGATGTCGCGGCCGCGCGGGGTTCGGACCGGGGCCGAGATTCCCGCTTCGAAGACGATGTTGCTGAAGGATCGGATGCGCTCATTGTCCGAACACTCATAGGGCGCGCCGGGCCAGGGGTTGAACGGGATCAGGTTCACCTTTGCCGGAAGCCTGTACTTGCGGATCAGCCGGACGAGCTCGCGCGCGTCTTCGTCGCTGTCATTCTTGTCCTTGAGCATCACATATTCGAACGTGATGCGCCGCGCGTTATTGGCGCCGGGATAGGCGGCGCAGGCCTCGAGCAACTGCTCGATCCCGTATTTGCGATTGAGCGGCACGATCTCGTCGCGGATTTCCTTGGTCACCGCGTGCAGCGAGACCGCGAGATTGACCCCGATCTCCTCGCCGGCGCGGGCCATCATCGGCACCACCCCGCTGGTCGAAAGCGTGATCCGGCGGCGGGAGAGGCCGAGCCCGTCGCCGTCCATCACGATCTTGAGCGCATCACGGACGTTGTCGAAATTATAGAGCGGCTCGCCCATGCCCATCATCACGATGTTGGTGAGCATCCGCCCTTCCGGCTGGCTGGGCCATTCGCCGAGCGAATCCCGCGCAAGCATCACCTGGCCGACGATTTCCGACGGCTCAAGGTTGCGCACCAGCCGCATCGTGCCGGTGTGGCAGAAGCGGCAGTTGAGCGTGCAACCGACCTGGCTGGAAACGCACAGGGTGCCGCGATCGGCATCGGGAATGAACACCATCTCGAAATCGTTGCCGTCGCGGGTGCGGAGCAGCCATTTGCGCGTGCCGTCGGACGAGACCTGCGCTTCCACCACCTCGGGCCGGGCAATGACGAAATGCTGCTCCAGCCACGGGCGCTGCGCCTTGGCGATATCGGTCATCGGCGAGAAGTCCGTCGCCCCGCGATTGTAGATCCAGTGCCACAGCTGCTTGGCGCGGAGCCTGGCCTGTTTCGAGTCCAGTCCGGCCGCTTCGAGAGCCTGCCGGAGCTGATCCTTCGAGAGACCGATGAGATTGATGCGGCCGTCCTCGGCGCGCGCGGCTTCGCTCCCGCGCGGAACGGGCACGGGATCGATTGCGCCGGGGATCGGCATCAGGGCGGTTTCGGCACTCATGGGCTGAAGGCGCTATCTAGGGTGGGTCAGCGCACTTTGCCAGCACAGGCGGCTGCGGCAGCGTCGATGGCCGTCGCGGCCCCGGTGAGTCCGTAATAGTCGGAATAGCGACGCCCGCCGGTGTCGCGAAACTCGACGCGCATGGTGCCACCGCCGCGCACTGCTGCCATGATGGCTTGCGATTGGGCCGGCGAGCGGCTCCATGCCGATTGCCCCTGACCGGTCAGGAGGAACGGAAGGTTGTCGATCGACAGCATCACTGCCGAGCCGGGCTTGGCCGGGCGGCTCACGCGGACGTAGAACTGTCCGTGGGCCGGCCCTGCCGGATCGAACAGGAACCCGGCGAACGGCGGCGGCTTCACCCCGGCCGGCGGCTGAAGCATCCGCGAGCGCGCCTCGCACCGCGAACCGAAATCGATCGCCGCCCAGTCGCCGCGGGCGAACAGGGTGTGAGCAGCGCTCGCCGCGCCCGCAGACACGACCGCAAATGTGAGGAAGACAGAAAAGCGCATCAGCACCCGCCGAATTAAACCGAAATCGCTCAGTAACCATCCAAACTTGCACAATTAACGGAAGTTATGCATCCTTGCGCGGCTCGGTACTTCTGGAAAAGCCGTGGGGGGCTTCATGCACCGAGCGCGTCATCCGCTCCTGTACACCATTGATTCGCGGTTGCGGAAATGACCGCGCACTTGCTGGTGCGCGTTGCTGCCGAGTTGGCGCTGTTCAGCGGCGTCGGCTTTTTCATCTTCGCGCTGAACGACCTCGCCGTCGACCTGATCTACTTCGGCCGTCAATTGTGGCGCTCGGCCACCGTTTACCGGCGCTTTCCGCGCGCCTTTGCAGCGAGCTTGGCCGCAAGCGCGGCGGATCAGCGCTTCATCGCGATCTTCATCCCCGCCTGGGACGAGGCGGCGGTGATCGGGGCGATGCTGAAAAGCACGCTCGCGCGGCTGGATTACGCCAATTACCGTCTGTTCGTCGGCTGCTACAGGAACGATCCGGCGACCACTGCCGCCGTGAAAAGCATCTCCGATCCCCGGGTCGAGATGGTGGTGGTTGAAGAAGACGGGCCGACCACGAAAGCCGACTGCCTCAACCATATCTACGACGCGCTGCTCGCCTACGAGCTCGAGCATAAACCCGCCGTCGCCGTGGTCCTTCACGATGCGGAAGATGTCGTCCACCCGCTGGAGCTTTCGATCTTCAACTCGCTGATCGATCGCGCCGGCGCGATTCAGCTCCCGGTGTTGCCTCTGCCCGATGCCCGCTCGCGCTGGGTTGCGGGCCACTATTGCGACGAGTTCGCCGAAGCCCACACGAAGGAACTGGTCGTCCGCGAAGCGATCGGCGCGTCGATCCCGCTGGCCGGTGTCGGCTGTGCGATCGCTCGCGGGCCGCTGTCGCGAGTAGCGGCGCTCCACGAGGGCACCCCCTTCGCCGGCGGAAGTATGACGGAAGACTATGAGCTTGGACTTCGGCTCGGAGAGCTCGGCCTAAAGACCATGTTCGTTCGAATTCCGGCCGTTCCGGGCAGCCGCTTCGTTGTCGCCAGCCGCGGCCATTTCCCCGGAACCTTCGGCGAAGCGGTCCGGCAGAAGGCCCGCTGGCTTGGGGGGATCGCACTCCACGGCTGGGACCGCCTGGGCTGGAGCGGGGGCTTGGGCGAGCGCTGGATGCGAATGCGCGACCGGCGCGGCCCAATCGCCGCGCTTCTGCTGTTCTGTGGCTATAGCGCCGCCTTGCTTTGGTCGCAGATGTGGGTTGCGGAGGCGCTCGGCGCTCCAATCCAGGTCACGATCGACGCCGCGCTTGCCACGCTGCTCTGGATCAATCTGTGGCTGCTGCTGTGGCGCATCGCCATGCGCGCCCTGTTCACCGGCTCCGACTACGGATGGAAGGAGGGACTGCTCTCCATCCCCCGACTCGTCGTCGGAAATTTCATCGCGATCTGCGCCGCGGCCCGCGCGCTGTCATTGTATCTCGGCAAGGCGCCGCGCGTGTGGGACAAGACAAAGCACACGTTCCCGGCCGAATATCGTTCGTGAGCGCCCCCGTCCGCTTCCTGGCGCTGACAGTCGCCGGCTGGACTGTGTTCCGGCTGACCGCGCTGGGCGCGATCTCCGGCTTCACGCTCGGCTATGCGAAGCCCGCGCCGCTTCCGCCGCCCGTTCCGTCACAGCTGGCCAGCCTGCCGGTAGCGGATCCTCCCGGAATGCAGCCATACCCCTATGGCGCTTATGCCCCGGCGGCCTACCCGACAGCGCAGGTGATCCCGGTGCGCATTCCGGTTCCTTATTACGTTCCGGCCTATGTCTCCGCTCCCGCACAGGCGCAGGCTGCTGCGATTGCGCCAAGACCGGCGTGGCATTTGCCGAGTTCCTCATCAGCTTTCGTCCTCGGCGATTACCCCTCGCTTCCCGCACCTGATCAGGATTTGCTGGCCCTTGCTTCAACGTCACATCACGGGGCGATTTCAACGCCAGCGGTGGTTCCTCTGCTGCCCCCCGAAACCAGGCTGAAGCGCTGGCAATTATCAAGCTGGGCTTTCCTTCGCGGCCCCGCCGTTCCGGACTCTCTCGCCGCAGCCGGGCAACTCGGCGGCAGCCAGGCCGGCGCTCGCCTGCTCTACAATTTCAACCGTTCCATCGCTGCTTCGCTCCGGCTGACCAGCCCGATCGGCGCTTCGACCGGGCCCGAATTGGCGGGCGGGGTTCGCTGGATCCCGCTACGTTCGATCCCGGTCGCGATCACCGCCGAGCGGCGCCAGTCCATCGGTCGCATCGGCGGCCGCTCCGATTTCGCCTTGTTCGCGGAAGGGGGTCTCTATCGGCGGCCGCTGCCATTGCGTTTGTACCTTGACGGCTATTTCCAGGCGGGAATCGTCGGAGTCGCCCGGCGCGACTTGTTCATCGACGGCGCGACGACCGTGAGCCGGCCGCTGTTCGGCCGGATTTCGGCGGGATTCGGCCTTTGGGGCGGGGCTCAGCCTGGCCTCTCGCGGCTCGATGTCGGCCCCAGAATCTCGCTGCAAGTCCGCCGCAATGTCTACGCCCATTTCGACTGGCGCCAGCGCGTCGCCGGAACGGCAACGCCCAACTCAGGCCCGGCGGTCACGCTCGCAGCCGATTTCTAATTCCGTCTAAGCCAAATTTTAACGCGTCGTCGGTACTCGGACCCGGTGTAGTAACCTCAACCGGGGTGGGTAATGGACGATCAACCGAATCTGCAGCAGTTCCTTAGCGAGGTCAGCAGCTTCAGCGCAGAAGAAGCAACGCCGGCTCGCCCGGCAAGCGGACCGTCCACCGTCCCGCCGATCGGCCAGGTAGTGGATATCGCCGGTTCCGGCTCGCAGGTCCGCCTCGACGCGGCGACCCTCAATTCGCTGAGCAACCATTCGGATCCTTCCGTGGCGATGTCCGGCCAGGTCGGAAGCCAGGTGAAGATGGTGGTCGGCAACGCATGGCTGATCGCCAACGTCCGCACCATGCGTGCCGGCGACAGCGGCGACATCATCGCCAACATCGATTTCCTTGGCGAAGGCTCGCGCGACGCTTCCGGCAGGATGACCCATTTCCGGCGCGGCGTGACCCGCTACCCGATTCCGGGATGCCAGGTGATGCCGGTCACCACCGACGACCTCCGCTCCGTCTTCGCGGCCGACGATAACCCGCACGTCGAGATCGGGACCGTTTACCCGACCGACGACATCCGTGGCGCGCTTTACGTGGATCCGATGCTGTCGAAGCATTTCGCGGTGCTGGGATCGACCGGCACCGGTAAATCGACCTCGGTTTCGCTGATCCTCCACCGCATTTGCGAACTTTCGCCCGAGGGTCACATTGTGATGATCGACCCTCACGGGGAATATTCGGCCGCGTTCAAGGATTGCGGCGAACTGGTCAACGTCGACAATCTCCAGCTGCCCTACTGGCTGCTCAACTTCGAGGAGCATTGCGAGGTTCTGCTGACCACCCAGGGCGCCGACCGGCAGCGTGACGCCGACATCCTCGCCAAGTGCCTGCTCGCAGCCCGAACCAAGGGCAAGGACATGAGCCAGTTCGGCAAGGTGACGGTGGATTCGCCGATCCCCTACCTTCTGACCGACCTTAACGGGATCATCGTCAACGAGATGGGCAAGCTCGATCGCGCCGGCGACACGCTTCCGTTCCAGCGGCTCAAGACAAAACTCGACGAGCTCAAGGCCGATCCTCGCTACAGCTTCATGTTCTCAGGCATGCTGGTGTCGGATTCGATGCCGAGCTTCATCGGCCGGCTGTTCCGGCTTCCGGCGAACGGCCGTCCGATCTCCATCGTCGACGTTTCGGGCGTTCCGTCCGAAGTCACGTCGGTCGTGGTGTCGGTGCTGGCGCGCATGGTGTTCGACTATGCGATCTGGTCGCGAACCGAGGCGCAGCGTCCGCTTCTGCTCGTGTGCGAAGAGGCGCACCGCTACGTTCCCAAGGACGAGAACGCGACCGGCCAGGCCGTCCGCAAGATCCTCGAAAGGATCGCCAAGGAAGGCCGTAAATATGGCGTGTCGCTCGGGCTGATCACGCAGCGTCCGTCGGATTTGGCCGAAGGCGTGCTGTCGCAGTGCGGCACCATCATCTCGATGCGATTGAACAACGATCGCGACCAGGCCTGCGTGCGGGCGGCAATGCCGGAAGGCGCGCGCGGCTTCCTCGACGCGATCCCGGCGCTACGCAACCGCGAATGCATCGTCTGCGGCGAGGGCGTCTCGATCCCGATCCGCGTGCGCTTCGACGACCTCGAGCCGGAGAAGCGCCCCGCTTCGTCCGACCCGAGCTTCGCAGCCCTGTGGCGCGAGACCGGCGGCGAAGAGGGTATCATCCAGCGCACCATCAAGCGCTGGCGCGGCCACGGTCGCTGAGCCGCGCATAAGTGTTCGCTCGCGTAAGCGGGCGAAGCTGATGTCAAAAACCGCGCGGCATTCAGGATAGCGGCAACAGTTCGCTAGCGTCCGCTTTCGACCCATTCCGGACATTAGCCGCTCGCGTTATGACAGGCTCATGGAGCCACCCGAGACTAAACTACCAGCAGGACTGCTCGACCGTGCCACTCTCCGGGGCAATGAGTGGGCTTGGCCGATCGGCGACATACCGGAAGTGATAGAAGCCGCCCGGCAGGCCAATATGATCAGCATCGGAGGACAGTTGCAGCTCCGTCTTTCCTCAGGAGCTACATGCGAGTGCTATTGGGTTGAGGTCGATACTTTCCAATCAGTTTCGCCTGACTTGCATTGGAACGAACGAGTGGAGAAGACGGCAGCGGCGGCGCAATCTCAGTTCGAAGACTTGCAGGAGCGATATGATTTCATGGCTGAAGCCAAGTCCGCCTTTCCGTTACAATGCGAAGAACTTGAGGCCAGCGGCGCGGACCCAACCAGCGAGCTGTGCTTCGTCTGGTACGTCGAAGGGAAGGACGCCGCCCAACGCGGGTGAACTCAATGTCCGCTTTCCATCCGTTCATTGCAGACACTGCACACCTGATTGGGCGCTTCGATTCCGGGGTATTCCGTCGGCCACGTTCGCTCAGCCGGCGACTTCCTCGGCCAAACATTCACCGGCCGCCGGTACGGGCGCCGGCATAGCGCCGGCATCAGCAACGGGTTGCTGAACGTACAACAGCTTCGGCGCGAGCTTCCAGAGGCCGATCATGGCCAATCCGCCGGCGATCCCGCCCAGGCCCCAGTGCCACCCCAACAGGATCGAGCCGACCCAGATCAGACCGAGGTAGGCCCATCCGAGCGGGGCGAATCGTGTCTTCTTCAACACCAGCGCCAGCCAGCAGGTCAGCGAGACGTGCATCGAGGGGAAGGCGGAGATGCCGTTGGCGATAACGGGTACATGTTGCTGTTCGAGGGCCCACAGAGCGTTGGCGGTGAACGTTGTGATCGGCGCGTATTGACGAAGGACTTCGACCAGCTCCGCATATTTGTGCCCGCCATAGGTCCGGTCGTAAAAGATTGGGCCGACCGAGGAACACAGATAGGCCGAAACCACTCCGATCAGCAGCCAGCCGAGACCAAGGGCGACGATCGCACGGGATTTCTCCGCTGACGGTTTGGACGCCAGGACGCCAAGCACCGCGAAAAGGTGGACGCCGACGAAGGTCGCATAAACCCTGTCGAGGAACGGCAGGATCCAGGGCACCCGCGGGTCGATCAGAACAGCCGGGTGCCCCCCGAACAGCCAATCCTCAACCCTCGATTCGGGCAGGTCGAACCAGAAAGGAACGACCTGGGGGATTCCCGCCTTCAGCGACCCAAAGGCCGCCGAGCCGACTGCGAGCAGGACCGAACCCAGGACCGCGATCACAATGCGTTCGCGATTCTCCAATGTCGCTTCGGCAAGCCGTCGGTACGGACGCTGGGGCCGTTCCCGGTACAGGAGCACCAACGCCTTCCACGACAGCACAAACACAAGGAATGTGACCGCGATCGAGCCGTATGTCGCCACCACCGGCTGCTCGGCATAGCCCGCCTCGTAGGCAGCACACCAAAGCAATGTTTCGATCAGCACGACGAACGTCAGCGGCACGAACCATTCGCGGTCGCTGTGCACATGGTCGCTTTGCACGCGCTCGACAGCAGCAGAAGACTTGGAGATCCGCGACCACAGCATCTGTTCAGGCCCCAATCGATTGGAACAGCTTCAACCGCGCTTTGAAGGCAGCAATTTCCTGCGGATTGACTTGTGACACGGTTTGCAGCCGAACGTCGAGCGGATTTACCGCCTGCCCGTTCACCTTGATTTCGAAGTGCAGGTGCGGGCCTGTCGAGAGGCCGGTCGACCCGACGTAGCCGATCACCTGCCCCTGCCGGACGACCTCGCCTGGCCGCGCAACGATGCCGCTCATGTGGCCGTACAGGCTGACGACGCCGCCGCCGTGAGCGATCTGGACTTCATTCCCGTAGCCGCCGGCCCAGCCTGCTGCGATCACCTGCCCGTTGGCAGCGGCGACGATCGGGCTTCCGTAAGGGGCTCCGAAGTCGAGGCCGGCATGGAACCGTTCGTAGTGGAGGATCGGATGGTAACGCATCCCGAAGCCGGAGGTGATTCGGCCGGCAACGGGAGCCATCAGGCCGGAGCTCTGCGCTTGGCCGGCGCTGCCGTCGAACCAGTCGGTACGACCGTCCTGGTTCCACTTGACGAGCTCGACGTCTCCACCGCCTGCGGCATGGTGAAGCGCGGCATATTCGAGTTGGCCGCTGCCCTTCGCGATCACCAGATCGAAGCGGTCATAGGGCGCGACATCGCTGCCGACATCGATCTTGGTCGAAAGGGCGTGCAGATACTCGGCCGTCAGCTGCGGCGAAACGCCAGCATCGCGGATCGACCAGTAGAGACCGTCGGTGACGGCGCCCTGCACCCGGACAGCATCGGCCGTCTGGGCGATGACCGGCTTCGCCATCTGTTCCGGAGACAGCGCCGGGCGGGGCGGCGGCGCTGGATCGGCCGGTGCGGTTCCGAGCATCGGATTCATCTGGAATCGCGTGACGTGGGCCGGGGCCGGCGTGGATCCGGGCGAGAAGGAACTGAGGCCGGGCGAGAGTGCAAGCGCGGCCGCGCACAGCATTGCGAGCGTAGCCGCCCCGCGAAACCAGCGCGGACCGAGCGGTTCTGCGGAAAGATCGACGATGAAGCTGAATCCCTGCGGCTGCGGCCCCATCGCCAGGGCGGCAGAACGTCCGCGGACGCGACGGGCCACTGCCGCGCGTGCCGACGATCTCATCCTAATCCAATGCGCTTCGGCGCCCATGCGG
>Ga0207649_10000927_pt1 | contig 18447 bp, 25 predicted proteins | sample KBSC43metaG_FD_184317 | JGI IMG/M metagenome (GOLD analysis project Ga0207649, IMG submission 184317) | Corn rhizosphere microbial communities from Kellogg Biological Station, Michigan, USA - KBS C4-3 metaG (SPAdes) (version 2) | ecosystem: Host-associated > Plants > Roots > Rhizosphere > Soil ... | reverse complement strand
GAGGAGCAGCGCAGAGGTCCGCGAACAGCGCGCCAAGGATGTGCCGCCGGGTGGTCTTGAGCAGCCGCGCGGAGCCCAGATGATCGCCGGCCTCGTCTGCGACGATCACATAGGTTGCATGCTCATCGTCGAACTCGTCGATTTCGAAGCGGCCGGAGAGCACCGGCACGTCCCAGTTGAGAAGATCGACGAAAACGCTCTTGCGGTCCTCGAACATGGCCTTGAGCGTCGGGTTTCCCGGCGGCCCGGCCAGTCCGTCTTCGATGAGGATGGGCATTCAGCTTGGCTCCCTTGATCGGACTCCAAGCATCGCCGCACCGGCTGCGGCCCGATATACCGCGAACGGGGGGTGTCAGCGGCGCAGAACGTCCACGAAACCGATCGTTCCGTCGAACAGCGCATGGACCGCGACCAGGGTCCTTTTGCCGACCCCGTAGCGCTCGCGCGCATGCCGCAAATGCTCGCCGACCGTATCTTCGCTGATCCCCAGGATTCGCGCGATCTCCCAGTCGGATTTGCCGCGCGCCGCCCACATCACGCACTCGCGCTGCCGGTCGGTGAGCGCGACCGGGCCTTGTGCAACCCGGATCCGCCGCATCCGCCGGGCCGCTTCGAAGGCGAAAGCGCCGACCAGCTGGAGCAGGGGCAGATGCTCGCCGGCAAAGCGCTCGCCAGGCGCGCAGGCGAAGGAGCAGGAGCCATGCGCCTCGCCCGGCACATGCGCCGGGACCGTGAAGCCTTCGCCGATCCCCTCGCGCCGCGCGAGATTGAGGATCTGCCGGTCGCCCGCGGTGAGCGCAATCATTTCGGACAGCGCCGACCAGGCGAAGCCGACGCTGGTGACATTGCTTGCCCGATGCACCGGATCGCTCGTTCCGAGCGACTGCGTCTCGAACCATTCGGCCCAGCCGGCGGGATAATTGTGGAGCCGGATCGCCGCGCTGCTGGCGCGAAGGTCGACATGATGCGTCAGCGCGAAATAGCGAAAGCCGAGCTCGCGGGCGATCTCGCCCAGCGCGGCGGCCAGCGCCTCTTCGCTTTGAAGGTCGCGCACGTCCCGGACAAACGCGTCTACACGATCGAACATCCCCCGGTTCGGTTCCGCCGGGGGACGGTGTTCCAAGTCACGTCTGTCCCGCAGCGCCCTTTCTCATGAGCGCGGGGCCTTTTCCGTTCTCAAACCGGAAATCCCTGAGCGCGGCTCCGAGCAGGGGCCGCCTATCAAGCGGGCCGGACGCGTTCAAATATATTCACCGCTTGATAAGATATTTTGCGAAAATTCGGGTGCGCTCGGCAATCAGGGAGGGTGTGCGTTGCACCGGCCGGGCGAATCATTGCACTGGAGGCGGGGCGGGTGAAGCGCCTTAGCGATCGGTTCGCGCACGCCGCGCGATCCTGTGCGTCGCTCGATGAACTTCGCGACCTCATCGGCACGGTCGTGCCCGAGCTTGGGTTCGACTATTTCGCGCTTGTCGACCATTCCAGCCTTTCCAGTCCGTCCGGCGCCTTCGTTCGCCTCGACAATTATCCGCAAAGCTGGGTCGAAGAGCTCACTCTTGCGGGGCTTGCCGGCGCGGATCCGGTCCACCTTGCGAGCCGGCGCTGCAACAAAGGCTTTGGATGGCGCGAGCTCGAGGAGCTCATCCCCCTCGAGCGGCGCCATAAGGACATTCTCGAACGAAGCCGCGCCCACGGCCTCGGCCCCGGCTTCACCATCCCCGCCAACGTCCCCGGCGAACCGAGCGCCTCCTGTTCGTTCGCCGTTGCGTCTGGCGGCAGGCTTCCCGCGGACCGCCTCGACTGCGCCGAACTGGTGGGAGCGCATGCGCTCGCGGCCGCGCGGCGGCTTCGGCCGCCCGGCCCGCGGCCGGAGCCGCCGCACCTCAGCCGCCGCGAGCTCGACTGCCTGCGGCTGGTCGCGCTCGGCAAGACCGATTGGGAAATCGCAAGGATCCTCGGCCTTTCGACCGAGACGGTGCGCCAATATGTGAAGCGCGCCCGGGCGGCCTATGACGCGGTGAGCCGGGCGCAGCTGGTCGCGTTCGGGCTTCGCGATTGCTGGATCTCGTTCCAGGAGACAATTCCCCCGTCCGGGGGAATGGTGAGTAGCCGCTAGCGGAGCTCTTTTCCGCCGGTGCCGGCGGAGCGGAGATCGGAGCGGAATTGGCGCTGCGCCGCGCACTATTGCGCGCTTCTTCATGCCGACCGGTCGCTCATCGCGTGGGAATGGCTACGCCGCGATCCTTCCTATGCCGAGGCCGCCTGCAAGGCGGCTCGCTATCCTTCTTCAGGGCCCGGCCGGTTCGGGCTCGTCGCCTTTGAAGATCCGGACCTTGGAGTGCCCTTGGCCCGGCCGCTCTGGCGCTCCTCGACATACCCCTTCGTTCTTGCAGCTGCTCGCGCCGGAGAGGGGCCGGCGACGGACTGTTTCGACTGGCGGCGGTTCGGCCCGGCGGCGACGCTCATAAGGGCTCCCTTGGCCGACCATCTTCTGCTCTCCGACGGCTGGCGTGTCATCCGCATCGACGGCGAAGCGGGCCTCTTCGCCGGCGGCCCTCTCCGGCTCGCCTACCGCCTGGAGGGACTTGGCGGGGCGGAACGCCCGCTGCTCACCCTTCGCCGTCTTCTGGCCTTCAACCGCTCGGGCGGTTTCTCAGGCTCGCTCCATCCGCGCGAGGCCCGTTCGCCGCGCTGGGTGCTGATGCTGCGGGCCTGGGACGCGCTCCGGGACGGGGCCGGGCAGCGCGAAATCGCCGAGGTGCTGCTCAGCCCGTCCGCAGGGGAACCGGACTGGCGGATCCGGCATCCCAGCCTGCGCTCGCGTGCGCAGCGGCTGGTCCGGCTGGCGCGGGAAATGGCCGGGGGAGGCCATGGGGCCCTGCTGCGATGAAACGTTGCGTCCGGGCAGGTCCGGATTTTCTGAAAATCCCTATCCATCGATGACTGTCCGGGAACCGCCGAAAATGACATCGCCTAACATGGATTAGCCGCGAAGACGGGGGGTCGATGGACGCAATTGCGGCGCCGCGCGCAGCCCAGGCGTATGCGAAGCGCGAGGGTCTTGTCGACGCGGAGGGCCTGGTTGCCATTTTCGTCGACAGCCGCTGCCGCCCGCTCGGCACATCGAGGATGTGGTCGGCCGGGAGACAGGTCGCGGGACCGGTCGAGCAGGTCCGGGAGGGGTTGCGGCTCGGGGCCGCCGGGCTCCTGCTGGTCTGCGACACGGCACGGACGGCCGCTTCCGCGGCCAGGGATGTTGCGGCGCTCCAGCGTCTCGCCCGCGACTACGGCCTGCTTCTGCTGGACGTAATTCCCGCCGCCGATGAGGCAGATTCCCCGCCGAGGCTGCAGCCGGACCTCGTCAGCGGCCGCGCCCGAACCGGGTGGTGATCCCGGCCAATACGATTCGATCCTCGGTGGATCCGCGAACCCCCTGGAATCCTGCGGCTTGGAGCCCGGGGCGACAGGCGAGTTCTTCGTGCGCCTTCGCTGATCCTTTCGAGCCTCGGGGCCGCTTCGAGGCGCGATCCATTTTTTCGACGCAAGAGGCTGTTTTCGGCATGCTTTCCCATTGCGGGGGAGGCCAAGTCTGATAGGCTTGCTCCCCGTGCCCGGAGGCACACGCACGAGGGGGCGCTGACACATGACGAGCCATTCTTCCGGCAAGCACCGCGGCAGGGCGCTTCCGCTTGCTGCCAGGATCAGCCGGATCGCGGATGCTCTTTTCGAGGGCTCCTTCACCGGCGCTCCACCCTCGAGCGAGCTGGTCGGCAGGGCGATCCGGGCGCGCCATCTGCGGCGGCGCTATTTTCCGGACATGTTTTTTGGCGAACCGGCCTGGGACATGCTGCTCGAGCTTCTCGACGCTGAACTGGACGCCCGGCAGGTGACCCTCACCAATCTCTGCGAAGCGGCGGGCGTGCCCGGGTCGGTCGGGATTCGATGGCTGAACAGCCTCGTAGCCGAAGGCCTGGTCCGCAAGCGGCCCGACCCGCACAACACCTTTTGCGAATTCATCGAGCTCGAGCCTGCGGCCAGCACCGCCTTCCGCCGTTATTTCGCGGACCTCGCGCGCGGCGACCAGCCCGATGCAGGCTGAGCCGTTCGCCCTTGCCAACAGCTGGCCGCTCTGGGAGCAGCCCCGGCACTTCGAGCTCGGCCATGTCTTAAGCTCGCTGGTCACCGATGTCCTCGAGCCCGGCGCGGTCGGCGCTCTCGCACCGCATCACGCAGGCCTGTGGGAATGCGATCTGCTCGATAATTCGCTGATCTGGTCGGGCGGCGTCTACGATATCTTCGGGCTTCCGCGCGGCACGAGCGTGCGTCGCGAGCAGGCAGTTGCGCTCTATTGCGAAGACTCGCGCGCCAAGATGGAGCGGCTCCGCTCCTATGCGCTCAAGCACCGCCGCGGGTTCACGCTCGACGTCGATATTCGCGCGGCGGTCGGCGAGCATCGCCGGGTCCGCCTCATTGGACTTCCTGTCTGCGCCGGCGGGAACGTTGTCCGCCTTCGAGGTCTGAAGCTCGCCATCTGAGCCGGGCCAGCGGGCCCCCGGACGCTGGAGGCGAAGCGCCGGCTCGCTTTCGCCTGCAGCCTTATTCGAGCCTCCCCGGGCGAGAGCCGATCGGCAAGGTTGCCCCGGCCACCGCTGGAGATCGATATGGACGAAGCCTGGTCCGAGGACGATATCGCACGCGCTGCGCGGGCGAAGAAGGGCAGCCCCTTCCTTTCGACCGAGCAGGCGGCATTCTATCTGGGGCTCAGTCCCCGCAAACTGCAGTCGATGCGCGGCGAAGGCACGGGGCCGCGCTTCCGGCGCCACGCCCGCTACGTGCGCTACCATATCGCCGACCTCGACGCTTGGTCCAAGGGATCGGCAGGGCGGGGCGGGAAGTGATCCGGGCTGCCGCAACCTGGCCGGCAACGGCTGTCGGCGACAGGCTCCGCGAACTGGCAAGGACGCGCGGGGCGAAGCGGCAAAGGCTCGGGTTGCTCGCCCTTGCGGCGATCTCGGCGGCTCCGGCAGCAGGAACCGCCTTCGTGAAGCCCCCGGCGATCTTTCTTTGGAATGCGAGCGCAAGCGCGCCCATCGGGCTCTACGAGATCGAGCGCCGCGCAACCGTAAGGCGTGGGGACACCGTGATTGCCTGGGCGCCCGCACCGGCGCGAGCCCTCGCTTCGGCGCGCCGCTACCTCCCGGCCACGGTTCCGCTGGTGAAGCCGGTTGCCGCGATCGCCGGCGACCGGGTGTGCGCTCTCGGGCGCGCGATCCTGATCAACGGCCGCCTTGCCGCGATCAGGCGGCGGACCGACCCGTCCGGACGGCCGATGCCCTGGTGGACGGGCTGCCGCCTGCTCGGGCCGGGCGAGCTCTTCCTGCTCTCCGGCGCTGTCCCGGAGGCGTTCGACGGCCGCTATTTCGGGGTCACAGCGGGGTCGCTGGTGATCGGACGGGCGGGCCTTTTGTGGCGGCGCTGAAGCTCGCCGCCGCGATCGCGCTGCTCGCGTCTGCGGGCGCGGCGCAAGCCGATCCGCTCGAGCGGTGGGCCGGAGCGATCGCCGAGGCTTCGTCCAGATTTTCCATCCCCGAGCCCTGGATCCGGCGGGTCATTGCGATCGAGAGCAATGGCCGGACGATCGTGGATGGCCGTCCCGTCGTCAGCAAGGCGGGCGCGATGGGGCTGATGCAGCTAATGCCGGGAACCTGGAGCGACATGCGCGCCCTGCTCGGGCTTGGACACGATCCGCAGGACCCGCGCGACAATATCCTTGCCGGAACCTTCTATCTGCGCCTCCTCTACGACCGCTTCGGCTATCCCGGCCTTTTTGCCGCTTATAATGCCGGCCCTTCGCGCTACTCTGCCTTTCTCGCGGGCGTATGGCCGCTTCCGCCTGAAACGCTGGCCTATCTGCGGCGCGCCAGTGCCAGTGCAAGTGCCAGTGCCAGTGCGAATGCCGGTGCCCGGGCGAACATGCCGGCCCGATCCGGGCTGTTCGCCGCGCTTGAGCGTCCTGAAGCGATGCGGCTGCCGGTGCCGGCTGGCGCCGGCTTGGCGGCTCCGGCCGTCAGCTTTCCCTCCCGGGCAGCGGGCCTGTTCGCGCCGCTGACCGGCGAAGGCACAATAGCCTCAGGGCAATAGAGCGACCGCCGATGCGGGACTTCGCTGCCCGCGCGATGCCCCGCGCAGCCGGCGCTGCCCGGCTCTTCTCCGGTCCTGCCGTTTGTGCCCGCGACGCAAATGTGCAAAATCCCCGGCCCGCTTTGCCGGGGGGACTGCGAGGCTGTCGGCCATCGGTCATGGTTCGCGCGATCCGTTCGGACAAAGGCACGATCGCGCTTGAGGTACGTTGGGGCTGCTCCGTCTTTACATCCGGACGGAATCTTCGGCTCCGTCCGGGGCAGGATCGAGCCAGCCGAGGGGCAAGCGAGCGGAACGGGGGCAATGACGGCTGAGGAGGACAACTTCGAGAGGCTTTTGGAGGCGCAGGCCCTGCTTGCCGCCGCGATCGCCCTCCTCGACAAGGCGGGCGCAGCGCCGCACATTGCCGCCCATCTTGACCTTGCCCACCACCAGCTTTCAGCCCTGATTGAGAGTGGTGGCGTTGGCGCCGCTCCGCGCTCGTCCGGCGATCTCCGCCACTAGCGGTCGAGCATCAGGATCTTCGGCTCGCTGTAAACGAGGTCCATCGAGCGCCGCCCCTTGTCGGACAAGCGCACGAGGTCGCGGCTGGGATCGGCCCGGTCGGCAAAACGGATTATCCAGCCTTGTGCGACAAGCGCGTCGACCCAGCGAAGGGCGGTGCTTTGCGGCACCGATGTCGCAAGGGCGAGGGTGGTCTGGGCCTGCGGGCTGCCGTCGGCCTCGGCGAGACAGAGTTCGGTCAGCATGTCCCAGGCGGGATCGCCGAACAGGCTCTCACCGAAAAAGCGCCGCCGCCGGATCCGAAGCCGGCTGTTGGCGAGTGCGGCGCGCGCCGCATCGGGCGAAATCCCGTCCCCGGCGCTGCCGCTCCGTTCCTCGAGCAGGGCGTCGATCTTCGAATGGATCTCGGCCAGCTGGCGAAGAAGGTGGCGATAGTCGTCCTCGCATGCGTTCACGTCTGTGCCCCCTTGCCGGCCGCCGCGCTTCCGGCCGTTCCCAAAAGGGGCGGCGGCGAGCCGTCGCGGCTGCTCTCTTTTGAGTTCCTGCGCGTCCCCAGGGATCCGCACCGTCACGGTCCGGCCGAATCCGAGCGGATTGTCCGCAGTGCGCCCGGCCAATGGCGGCGGGTCAGCGTGCGCCGCAGTTCGGGAAACAGGCGGCCTGAAAGCATCGCGATCACCATCGGCCACGCCCACACCCGAAGCAGAAAGGCGTAGCTGAACGGGATGGTGTTGGGCGCGACGATCTTCACCAGATGCCCGAAAACGCCGTTGATCTGGAAGGCCGAGACCAAAACCGAAACCCAGGTCGGATACATAACGGCGATCGCGCAAAGGACCAGCGCGAGGAGAGCGTCCGCTCCGAAATAGAAAAGGGAAACGGACGCGAACGTCCTTGCCCCGGCGCGCACGATGACGAGGGTGAGGAGATTGCCGGCGAGCACCGTGGTTGCGATCCAGCGCTCGCCCGCGGTCCCGCGCCAGATCCCGAGGCCGGCCGCCAGCACAAGCAGGAAAATGTAGATTTCCACTCGCATGCCGGCGTCCGTCCCCGCGATTGCTCTCAGGCCACCGACCGGAGGCCGGGCTCGACGCTCTTGAGGCTGGCGCTGGTCGACGGGCAGTCGCCGACGTCTCCCATCGCATAGGCTTCGAGGCCGACCGCTACCCGGTCCCGCGCAAGCGCGGCATGGGCTTCGCCGATCCCGGCACGGGCCTCGATCAGCTCCTGGACGACGCTCGAAAGGGCGGCGAGGCTCGACTGGCCGACAGTGACCGGGACACGCACCTGCTCGCGGCCGGCGGCGATCGCCGTGATAAGCCGGCTCGTGCTCGCGATCGCAGCTTCGATGTCGGCTTCCGCGGGGCGGAGCGCGTCGGCAATCCGGCGGGCCGCGGTCAAACGTTCGTTCAGCATTTCGGGACCTCCTTGAGGAGCCCCATCAGCGTCCAACCAGGCTTCGGATACCTTCGGCGCAAGCGACGAGGATCAGCAGCGCGACGATCGATCCGAGCGACACTGCCGCAATTGTGAGCAGGGTCTGTCTCGGGCTGAGCGGCTGGTCGAGGAACTGGGCTCCGTTGACTTCACCGAAACGGCGGGACGGCCCCGAGCCGCCACCCCCTTCGGCGGTCCCGTCATCACCGGCGCGCCTTAAGGATTTAAGGTCCGAAGGACAGGAGTGCGGACTTTCCGTACCCGTAAGGCTCGCCGCATAGAGCCGCGCCGCCTCCGCGGTCGTCGCTACCCCGAACTTTTCGCGCGCGATCCGGAAATGCTTTTCGACGGCGTGCGAGCTGATCCCGAGGTCGCGGGCGACCTCCTTGGCCGACTTGAGCTCGAGGGCGCCCCGCAGGCACTGCTCCTGCCGGAGGCTGAGCTTGGGCCTTCTCGGTGCTTCCGTGCGATGGGGCATCAGGCCTGCTGCTTGTGGCACCTTATATTCATTTCGTTTCAAGCCCGCCCTCCAAGCGCCCGCAAATCGGCAAACGGTTGGAGCAGGTCCGGCGCGACAGGCCGAATACGCGTTCCACTATTAATGCTCAAACGGCGCTGGTTAACAAGGGAGTGAGTGAGAGGTCGCCAGGGTTCCGGTTCAATTCCGCCTTCACGTGCCGCGGCACCAGGGCTTGATCGGGGGCAGTTGCTCACCGACACTTGCACCGAGCCGAATCGCCGTGAGTTGGAGCGAGTATGAAGTATGCCGGCTTTGTCCGCGTTGAGGATGCGAGCGGCGCGCGATTCCGCGTCTTTGAATATCGCCTTCGGCGGCTGCTTCGCGAGGTGAGCGTGTTTCTCCTCGATACGGGCGAGCCCCTCAGCGAGATCGGTCCGGGTGTCTATGTCGTGGCCAGTACGGGCGAGACCTTGTGCGTTCTTGAAGACGATCCGTTGGAGGGGCCGGACGCCAACACGTCCTGGCTCGATCCTATTTTGCCGTAAGAGCTAAAACCGGCCGTCTGGCCTGCGGCCCTGCCGAACCGCCCGGTTCGGCAACCGGCCGGCCTTCCGGCCGGAGCGTTCGATATATTGGTGATCCGGTCGCTGCGCCTGGCGCGCAGCGGCGCCGTTTGCCGGCCCCTGCGGCGGGGTGGGCGTCGCTTCCCTCTGGGCCAGCCGCGGCGGCCCGCAATCCCGACTTGTCGCCGGGATCCTCCACTTCCTTCCGGCCCTTTGGGTGCAGGCCGCCTTCATCGGCTGGCCTTCCGGTCCGCTCCTTGCCGCCCACCCCGCCTTTCGCGGGGCCGGTGCGGTGTTTTGAAAAAAGGAGAAGGACCCATGGAACTCAAGCATATCCACATCGCCAATTTGACCGTTTCCGCCGCCAATATGCGCGGGAAGGGCAGGGCGGACATCGCCAACATCCTGCCGTCGGTCAGGGCGCGCGGCATATTGGTGCCGCTGATCGTTCGGCCCAACGGATCGCCGGACACGTTCGAGATTGTCGCCGGAAAGCGCCGCTACCATGCTGCGCTTGCGGTTGCCGAGGAGAATGGCGGCGAGGCTGAGCCGCTGCCCTGCGCGGTCATGGACGATGCCGACGACGCGGCGGCGCTGGAAGCCTCGCTCATCGAGAACATCGCCCGGCTCGATCCCGACGAAGTGACACGCTGGGAGACGTTCACCCGGCTGGTGAAGGAGGGAAGGTCGCCTGAGGACATTGCGCTGACCTTCGGCCTTACCGAACTGCAGGTGAAGCGGACGCTCGCCTTGGGCAACCTCATCCCACGCATCCGCAACCTCTACCGCAACGAAGAGATCGACGCGGTGACCGTCCGGCACCTCACCCTGGCGAGCAAGGCGCAGCAGAAGGAATGGCTGGCGATGCTCGACGATCCGAACGCCTATTGCCCGACCGGATCGCAGTTGAAGGCGTGGCTGTTCGGCGGAGCCTCGATTCCAACCTCGGCGGCGATCTTCGACCTCACGTCCTACGAGGGCGAGCTGGTCACCGACCTGTTCGGCGAGGACAGCTATTTCGCGAGTGCAGAAGCCTTCTGGGCCGCGCAGAATGCGGCTGTCGAAGCGAAGGCGGCTGCGTATCGCGAGGAGGGGTGGAGCGAGGTGATCGTCCTCGAACCCGGCTCCTGCTTCCACAGCTGGGAGCATGAGCATCGCTCCAAGAAACAGGGCGGCAAGGTCTATATCGCCGTCGACCATCGCGGCGACGTCACCGTCCACGAAGGCTATGTCTCGCGCCGGGAAGCACAGCGGCAGGAGAAGGTGGAAGCAGGCGAGAAGCCCAAACGGCCCGAACTCACCGCGCCCTTGCAGAACTATATCGACCTCCATCGCCATGCGGTCGTTCGGTGCAAGCTGGCGAGCGAACCGATGGTCGCTCTTCGGGTCTTGCTTGCCCATGCGATCATGGGTTCGGGGCTGTGGACCGTGCGCGTGGAACCGCAGCGGGCAGTGAACGACGCCATCGCCGAAAGCGTCGAGACGAGCCAATCCGAAGCGACCTTCGACCTTTACCGGCGCGACATTCTGGGCCGGCTTGGCTTGGATCCCGAGGCACCGACCGTGGTTCGCGGCTACGATGGGACGAGCGGCATCTCCGGCCTGTTCGCGAAGCTTCTTGCCTGTTCCGACGACACCATTCTCGATGCGCTCGTCGTTGCGATTGCCGAGACTCTGGAAGCCGGAACTCCGCTGATCGAGCTTCTGGGGCGGTACCTCAAGATCGACATGGCCGACTGCTGGTCCGCCGACCGGGCGCTTCTCGACCTCATCAAGGACCGGGAGGTTCTGGACGCGATGGTCGCCGAACTGGCGGGCGGGGAGGCGGCTGAGGCCAATGCCAGGGCTACCGGCAAGGTGAAGCGGCAGATCGTCGCCGACTGCCTCAACGGTATCAACGGCAGGGCCAAGGTCGAGCGGTTCGTGCCGAAATGGATGGCGTTCCCGCCGGGTGCCTACACCCAGCGCGGCGGTGTCGCGCCCGTCAGTCGGGCGGCGGTTGTCGAGCAGCTGCTGCCCGCTCCCGGGGACGAAGAGGTCGGCTGTGAAGCTGCGGGCAGGGTGCAGGGCGACAGCCAAATTGCCGAAGCGGGTGAGGGTGAAGCCGCTTCCGAACCTCAGCCGATGGCTGAAGCGGCCTGAACTGGCGGCGGGCGGCGCGTCCGCGCCGCCCGCCTTTTTCTCATCGAAGAAAGACAGAATCATGTCCGCTGATGATGATCCTGAGGCGCGCCGGAAGTTCGCAGAGGCGCTCGCGAACCTGCCATGGATTCAGCGCGAGACGTTCAGGCTGCACGCCGTCGATGGCTACTCCTATGCCGAGATCGCATTCCTCATGCGCACCAATGTGCGGGCCGTCGAACGGCAGATGGCGAGAGCGATTTATAAGCTCGCAAAGCAGATGGAGGGCCGTCCGCTTAGCTGGTGGGAGCGATGGTTCCGATGAACAAGGACGCGGCTGGCGAAGGGGGGCATCCGGCTTCGCCAGCCGCATTGTCGACAACTGCTGATTATGGGTAAGGTTCACGCACAATGCGCAGCGACCTCGATCATCTGCCCGCTTCCAAGCAGCGCGAGCTCGAGCGTGTGGTGCAGATCCTGTTCGAGGAGTTCGGGGAAGCGACGGCGCTTGCGACCCAGGAGTGGAAGAAGAAGGGGCGCATCCTCAAGATCATCCTCTACGGCTCCTATGCGCGCGGCGGCTGGGTCGATGAACCGCACACCGCCAAGGGCTACCAGTCCGACTTCGACCTCCTGATCGTCGTCAACGACAAGCGCCTGACCGACCGCGTCACCTATTGGGCCAAGGCCGAGGAGCGCCTGAACCGCGAGCTGGCGATCACGAAGACGCTCAAGACTCCGGTCAACTTCATCGTCCACACATTGCACGAAGTGAACGACGGCCTCGCCCATGGCCGCTTCTTCTTCATGGACGTCGCAAGAGACGGGATCGCGCTCTACCAGAGCGAGGACAGCGAGCTTGCCGAACCCAAGCCCAAGACGCCGTCACAGGCGCTGGCGATGGCACGGGAGTATTTCGAAGAGTGGCTGCCGAGTGGGGCTCGGAAACTCGAACTTGGACTAGAAGCGAAGAGCCGTGGCTACAACAAGGACGCGGCTTTTCTCCTGCATCAGGCAACCGAGAGCCTCTACCATTGTGTGCTTCTGGTCGTGACCTTCTACACACCGCACGTGCACAACCTCGGCTTCCTCCGTACCCAGGCCGAGCGTCTCGATCGGCGGCTGACGTTCGTCTGGCCGATGGACAGCCGCAAGGACCGGGCGATGTTCGAAAAGCTGAAGGACGCCTATGTGAAGGCGCGCTACTCCAAGCACTATCGCATCTCGGCTGAAGAACTCGCCTGGCTCGGCGCCTGCGTCGAGGAGCTCGGACGCGTGGTCCAGGCCATCTGCGAGGAGCGTATCCAGATGCTTGAACGAAGCGCCGCCGCTTAAAATCACGGTCGTTTTCCGGCATCTCCTTCCTGTCCGCGCCCACGGGACTTCGGCTCTTTTAAACACGCCGATCTATGGCCGGTTCGAGCGCCTTAAACCCTCGCTTGCCGCACTTATTTCCCCGCCGCTGAGCGCGGCTCCTCGCGGTCGCTTCGCTTCAAATAAGCACGCTGCTCGGGTCCTCCGCTGCCGCTTCAGCCTATCGGTTCAGGCGCTCTTTGCCCCGTCCATTCCTCATGCGTGTCGATCCCGAAAATCCCTTCGGACGACAAAGCGAAAGGAATAGACAAATGCCTGCAATCGGAACCGTGACCAAGCTTGGCGACGGCAGCTTCAAGGGCCAGCTTAAGACGCTGAGCATCAAGGCCGACGTCCTCATCGAGCCCAATCACAGCAAATCGACCGACGCCCAGCCCGACTACCGGGTCTTCTCCGGCGAGGTCGAGATCGGCGCCGGCTGGACCCGCCGCTCCGAGGCTTCAGGACGCGATTACGTGAGCCTCTCGCTCGCCGCTCCGGAGTTCGGCCCACGCCGGATCTACGCCAACCTCGGCCGTGCTGCCGGCCAAGATGACAGCACCTTCGCCGTCATCTGGAACCCGGCCGACTAGCTTTCCGACGACCATCCAGCCCTCGCGCGAACTCTTCGCGCGGGGGCTTTCTTTGTGTTTCCACGTGGGTCAGCGGCGATCGAACCGCGCGAAAGTCAGGTCAACAAGCTCTGCCTTGCGTTTTTGATCGGCGGCCTTCAGCGCCTCATGTTGCCGGGCCCTTTTGGCGAGCTCGGACCACGCTTCCTCGGATCGGCGGCAGCGCTCGCGCACGCACTCGAGCGTCGTCGCCTCGGCTTCGGCGCGGGCTTGCGCGGCTCGCTCCAGGTAGAATTGCAAGGCTGACATATTGCTCCTGGCGGCAGATAATTATTGATCGGCACCCGCTCCGGCATCACTCGCATCGCGCAGATTGACCGCGGCCATCTTGCCGCGACGGTCCTGCTCGAGCTCGTAGGATACGCGCTGATTCTCGCGAAGCGTGTTCATTCCCGAGCGTTCGACACTGGAAATATGCACGAAGGCATCGGCACCTCCGCCTTCCGGCGCGATGAACCCGTAGCCCTTCGACTCGTTGAAGAACTTCACCGTTCCGATCGGCATATTGTCGTCTCTCCTTCGCCAGTCCGAACATCGGCTGGCCCTCCGCCAAACGCAGCTACACTGACAAATGGTCTGTGAAAAAGCACCCAGAAAATCATCGATCCTGCAACGATCGGCGACATAACCATGGGCCCTTCATCGCCAAATTGCGAGTGCCACCGCAGGTGGAAAGATCGCGTGTCTCGGGTTGGTCGAAGCGCTTGAGTGGGACGGGGTTTTGGGTGTGAGGCAGGTTGGAGGGTGAAGTGCAAGATGAAAGCTGTGCCTCCAGGTCGGCACAGAAACGGTGTCTGCACGTCGTTTTTGATGGAGGCCCCTGGCCGAGCAAAGGCCTGAATTGCCTCTACCTGAGAGACTCAAGTCCAAAGAATGGCGGAGTTTCGCCACTCGCGCGGGAGGCATGTTTGGAGGCCCTTGAAGCCTGAGCAGCCGCGCCCCTCATCGATGCTTTTGCTGGCGAGGTGACGCATGGCCGATGACGATTTCGAGCTTTGGCTTGGCCGGATCGGCGACCGCGGCAAGAGTGCCCGCGAGCGCTTTGCCAGCGGTGTGCTGCGCAGCGCCAATCTCGCCGGCGGCCGCAGGAGATCGAGCGGGCGCAGCCGCTTCGACGGAAGCCGGATCGGCCGCGGCGCCGGGGTCGGCCGCCTGCTGTCGAGCGGGGATCGGTTTACCGGGCGGTACGCCCGCCGTGTGGTGGTCAAGACCAGCATTGTCAGATTGGGATCGAAAGGCCTCGCCCGCGCCACCGCGCATATGCGCTACCTGCAGCGTGACGGAACCACGCGCCAGGGGACACGGGGTTCGCTCTATTCGGCGGAGCTCGATACTGCTGACGGAAAAGCGTTCGTCGAGCGTGGGTCAGGCGACCGCCACCAGTTCCGGTTAATCGTCGCACCTGAGGACGGCTCGGAGTACGAAAACTTAAAGCCGCTCGTTCGCCGGATGATGAACCAGGTCGAGAAGGACCTTGGAGCGAAGCTCGACTGGGTGGCCGTCGACCATTTCAACACCGGCCATCCCCATTCGCATGTGCTGGTCCGGGGTAAGGACGATCGGGGCAAGGATCTGATCATCGCCCGCGACTATATGGCGCATGGGCTTCGCCAGCGCGCGACCGAGCTGGTCAACCTGGACCTCGGACCGCGGAGCGAAGCGGAGGTTCAGCGCTCGCAGCTTCGCGAGATCGAGCAGGAGCGGTTCACCGGCATCGACCGCCGGCTCATCCGTTCGGTCGGGGAGGGTGGTCTCGCCGATCCCCGCCACCGCAGCTCCCAGGAACAGGACCTGCGTACGGCAAGGCTCAGGAAGCTGGCGCGGCTCGGCCTCGCCGAAGAGCTGGGCAGCGGGCGCTGGCGTCTCGACCCGGAGCTTGAACCCATTCTCCGCCGGATGGGCGAGCGCGGCGACATCATCAAGACTCTGAACTGCGAGCTTGCCGCGGCACAGCTTCACCGGCTGCCGCAGGATTATGCGATCTACGATCCGCGTGAAGGCAATGCCGAGCCCATCGTGGGACGGCTGGTGTCGCGCGGGCTGTCGGACGAACATGCCGACCGGCGCTATCTGATCCTCGACGGCGTGGATGGGTGCACCCACTATGCCGATATTGGCCAGACCGAGATCGACGCCCCGCCAGGCGCGGTGATGATGATCGCTCCGAAGTCCATTGAGCCGCGCGAAGTCGACCGCACCATCGCCCGCATCGCGGCCAGAAGCGGCGGGCATTACGACGTCGCGCTGCACCTCGCCGAAGACCCGCAGGCCACCGAAGCTTTTGCGCAAGCGCATGTGCGCAGGCTGGAAGCGGTCCGGCGCGCGACCGGTGCTGTGACCCGCCAGCCGGACGGAAGTTGGATCATCGCGCCCGATCATCTGGAGCGGATCAGGGAGCACGAACGCAAACTCGCCGCGCGCAATCCGGTCCAGGTTCAGGTGCTGAGCAACCGCGCCATCGAGCAGCTGCCCGAGCATGACGGTGCCACCTGGCTCGATCGCCTGGCTGTCGCCGAAGCCCCGGCGCGCCTTGAGCGCGGGTTCGGGGCGGACGTGAGGAAGGCACTCGATCGGCGGCTGCAGTGGCTGATCCAGCAAGGCTTGGCCGAGGCCGATGGCGACGTGGTTCGCTATCGAAGCGACATGGTCGACGTGCTTGAGCGGCGCGAGCTCAAGCGCGTTGCGGCGGCGCTCTCACGCGAGCTGGGCAGCCGCTTCGCCGAAGCCACAACGGGCGAGCGTATCGAAGGGATTTGCAGCCGGGCGGTTCAGGTCGGCGACAAGAAGTTCGCGCTCATCCAGATGAGCCACGAGTTCACCCTTGTGCCGTGGCGGCCGGTGCTCGAGCGGCAGGTCGGTCGCGAGGTCTCAGGGATCGTTCGCGACTCTGGCACCATCAGCTGGACCATCGGCCGAAGTCGCGGCCTCTCCCGATAATCGGGCAAGCCGGTCAATGGGCGCCGAGATGCACGTCTCTGCACCCAACACGTACTGTTCGCTTGGCTACCGTCGTTCCACAGTCGGCGGGTGAGGACCTTCAAGACCCGCCACCAATTTTATCTTCCCGACGAACTGTCGGAGAAGCTCGAGCAGCTGAGCGCCAAGCCGGGCTCGTCCAAGACCTCTGTCCTTACGGATGCGCTCAACGCCTGGATCGACCGGCGCGCCAGCAATGAGCTCGACGAGCGGTTCGGCATTCGGCTTGATCGATTGAGCCGCGAGCAGCAGCGCATCCAACGTCGGCTGGATCTCATTGCGGAAGCTTTGGGTGTCTTCATCCAGCACCAGCTGACGCTCGTTGCCCACCAGCCACCGTTCGACACTGACACCGCTCAGCTCGGGATGGAACGCTACCGCAGGTTCGTCGAGCTTGTCGGACGCAGGCTCGCCAACGGAGATCAGACGCTCAAGCTGGCGCCGAAGCCGGAGGCCGAGAATGGATAACCAAAGCACCCTCCGGCCAATCAGTGTCGGGATTCCCGAAGCGTGCCGCCTCACCGGCATCGGCCGGTCGAAGCTCTACGAGCTGATCGCCGCCGGCGAAATCGACATCGTCAAGATTGGTGCGATCACACTGGTCCCCATGAGTTCCCTCGAGCAGCTGATCGAGGGGAGGAGCAACGACTGATAAGCGCCATTCGCGGTCATTCGCTGGCGCGTCGGTCGAACCTCGAAACGGACGTTCGTTCAGCTAAAAGGCTAATGTCCGTTTTCGACCGATTGTGTTGAAAAACTCCCGCTTGAAGTCGTGACTGTGGTCTGATTCAGCGACGGTGTTGCAGCGGGAGAGATGCTGATGATGGGCGAGCGCACGGTGGGTCAGGAAGCGCTCTTCTATGAGTTCAGCCTCGAGCGGCACGTTCCGGCCGACCACCTGCTGAGGTCGATCGATCGCTTCGTCGATCTGTCGAGTATCCGCGAAGAGCTGCGCCCCTTCTACAGCGAGACGGGCCGGCCCTCGATCGATCCCGAGCTGATGATCCGCATGCTGATCATTGGCTACACGCACGGCATCCGATCGGAGCGCCGGCTGTGCGAGGAGGTCCACCTCAACCTCGCGTATCGCTGGTTCTGTCGCCTGGGCCTCGATGGCGCCGTGCCCGACCACTCGACGTTCTCGAAGAACCGCCATGGGCGCTTCCGTGATAGTGACCTATTGCGCCGCCTGTTCGAAGCGACGGTCGAGCGCTGCCTGGCCGAGGGGCTGATTGGCGGTGAGGGCTTTGCGGTTGATGGCAGCCTCATCCGCGCCGATGCGAACCGCCAGCGCGGGCACACGGAACTGCCATCCGATGCATCGAGCCGCGCCGTTCGCGAGTATCTCGACCTGCTCGACGATGCTGCGTTTGGAGGGGCCTCACCGGTCGCTCCAAAGGCCATCTCACCGGTCGATCCCGCCGCGCGCTGGACAGCAGCGCACGGTGGCCAGGCGCAGTTTTGCTACGAGACCAACTACCTCATCGATCTCGAGCATGGCGTCATCGTCGATGTCGAGGCGACGACCGCGGTCCGCCAGGCCGAGGTGACTGCGGCCAAGCGCATGATCGAACGAGCGCAGAACCGCTTTGGACTGTGGCCCCAGAGGCTTGCCGCCGACACTGGATACGGATCAGCCGAGATGCTCGGCTGGCTGGTTCACGAGAAGAGCATTGAGCCACATGTCCCGGTGTTCGACAGGTCCGCGCGCACTGACGGCACGTTCAGTCGCGACGAGTTCCGCTACGATGCCAAGCGCGACATCGTTCGCTGTCCGGGTGGCAAGCCGATGCACACCAGCGGCACGCCCGTGAACGGCGGCACAACACTCTATTATCGCGCCAGCAAGCACGACTGCAGCGGCTGTGCGCTGAAGCCTCGCTGCTGTCCCAAAGAACCGCAGCGACGGATCCCGCGCTCGATCCATGAAGGTGCGCGCGATCTCGCCCGCGACCTCTCCAAAACCGATGCCTGGCTGATCTCACGGCGCGAGCGCAAGAAGGTCGAGATGCTATTCGCTCACCTCAAGCGCATCCTGAAGCTCGATCGCCTCAGATTACGCGGTCCCTGCGGCGCCCGTGACGAGTTCCATCTCGCCGCTGCCGCCCAGAACCTCCGCAAAATGGCCAAGCTGATCGGCGGACCAAAGCCAATCCCTGCCTGAGAGCAGAACAGTCGCCGCTCGTCTCCACCCTCCCGGCAACGTCTGCTTCTATCAGAAGCGGACTTTTTCAACGCTATCGACCCAAAGCAGACATTA
>Ga0207649_10000918_pt1 | contig 18576 bp, 16 predicted proteins | sample KBSC43metaG_FD_184317 | JGI IMG/M metagenome (GOLD analysis project Ga0207649, IMG submission 184317) | Corn rhizosphere microbial communities from Kellogg Biological Station, Michigan, USA - KBS C4-3 metaG (SPAdes) (version 2) | ecosystem: Host-associated > Plants > Roots > Rhizosphere > Soil ... | reverse complement strand
GCCGCGGCCCACACGTCGGCCATCGAGGGTGCGGAGATCGCTCAGGCCTTCCCAATACCAGGCGCCGGTGCTGGCCCGGCTGTCGAGCTCCTGGGCGTCGACGAGCGCGACCACGCTGAAGCGGCCTGCCGGGGTGTTCACCGTCCATTCGACCGGGTACCTGGCGCCGGACGCCGCGCTGGCCCATGTGCGGCCGGGCATGAAGGCCACCGTGCCCGGCGCGAAGGCTTGCACGGGTCCGTCAAGACGGCGAAAGCTGCCGCCGTCGTAGAGCGGTGTGCCGTCCATCCGGCGAAGGCGGAATGCCGTGAGGGCGCTGCCGTCGTCGAGGTTCATGCCCAGCCAGTCCCAGCCCACGGCTTCGGGCGCCATGAGCTCGGAGCTCCATTCGTGATCGAGCCACGCCCGGCCGGTGCAAGCAGCGGCGCGGCCTTCCTGCGTGACGGTGCCGCCGACAGCCAATTGCGGCTCGCTGTAGTAGTGGCTGAACTGCCGCGGGTCGGGCCCTTTCTGAGACCGGCCGTCCACGCCCTGCAGCAACGGTGGCTGGGTGGTCGTGAGGATGAGGTCCAGGAAAAAGCCGGCCGCCGGGCTGTGCACGCGGGCGGTGTACCGGCCGGCGTTCGCGGTGCCGTCGCGCGCCAGGCGCCAGTCGCGCAGCACGATGTCGGTGCTGCCTCGGGCCGCGCTTGCCGCACCGAACCCCGCGCGAGCCAGGCGCTGGTCATGGCGCAGGCGGCCGGCGGCCACATCGGTGAGCGCCGCATGGCCGAAGATCAGTTCGCGCGCAGCGAACCGGCTGGGATGGTTCCGGGCGATGCCCGTGGTGGTTCGGAAGAAGGTGACCTGGAATCCCCAGGGCCGTGCGCCGGCCTCCGGTCCGGTGCGCTGCACCAGTGTGCCGGTGACGTACCACCATTCCGTGCGGGTGTCGGGGTGGGCGCCGAAATCCTCGGGAAAACGAACCCCCGGAACGCGGCAAGCCGTCCTTGCGGACGTGAAGCCGGGCAGCGCAGCCATCGAAAACAGCAGATGACGGCGATTCAGTTTCAAAAGTGGCTCCGTCCTGCCCGACAATCGAGGGTTGCCGCCCATTTGTCATGATCGAATTCTTTCTTCCTCCCGACTTTGATTTCGGCCAACAATTCGACCGCGTCACGCTGACGCGCGCGATGGCCTTGAACCCGGACCAATCCGTGCTGTCCATGCAGACGCACGGCAACGCGCTGCTCACTCGCATGCAAGGCATCGGCCTGGCTGCGTACGACCAGCGCATCACCTTGCCCGTCGATCGCCTGGGCCTGCGCGTGCAGGGCCATTGCACCTGCCCCGTGGGACTGAACTGCCCGCACGTCGCCGCCGCGCTGATGGCATTCGAGGCGCGGGAGATCCGGCGCAAGAAGAACCCGGCGCTCGCGAGCGTTCGCACGCTCGATGGAACGCCGCCGCCCGCCGCCGCGGCCCGGCCGGCCAAACAGACTGAACGTGCGGTCGAGAACCTCGGCACGTTGCCGCTCGTGCCCGTGCTGCGGCTGACGACGGCAGTGGATGTGGCCTCCGAGGCGTTGCTGCATCACCGGTACGGATCCAACGCAGCTCGCAACACCACGCTGCGCCAGGCCTCGGCCCAATTCATCCTGCGCTATGTGCCCGAGAGCGGCGCCCCGCTCGAATACCACTATCCGGCAGGTGCTGCCGAGCAGACCATTGCCGAGCGGGCCGACCCGGCCCACCCTGGCCAGACCAGCGCCGTGCGCTTCCAGCGCCAGGGCAAGGAGGAAGCGGCCGCGCTGCTCGAGCTGTTCAATGAACTGGGGTTTCGGCCCTGGAGCCTCGCCGCCGGGCTGGCCCACAACCGCCTGACCAAGGTGGGAGGGCGCACCGCCCAGGCAGCGCCGCATGCGCTGGAGGGCCAGCCGCTCGTGCTCGTGCCGCAGCTGCGCGACCAGTGGCCCACGCTGCTGGCCAAGCAGCTGCCGGATCTGCAGGCGCGCGGCTGGGCCATCGAACTGGCCGACGATTTCCCGTACGAGATGCACAACGCCGACGAATGGTCCGTCGACGTGGCGGAGGCACCGGACGGCAACTGGTTCACGCTGGGCCTGAAGGTGTCCGTCGAGGGGGAGCCGGTGGACCTCGTGCCACTGCTCGTCGGCCTCGTGCAGACCGGCTGGCTCAAGCTCGATGCCGCCTTGCGCGACCCCGAGGGCGACGTGCTGGTGCCGTGGCCCGGGAATGAACCCTCGTTGCCCGGGCGGCCCGTGCGCCAGCGACTGTTGCGCGTGCCGGTCAAGCGCGTGGCGCCGCTGATGGACTGGCTGCGCACCGTCTTCGAGGCGAATGGTCGCGAAGCACCGCTGCGCATGTCCCGCTACGACCTCGGCGCCATGGACGATCTGTCGGTGGGGGCGAAGGTCACCGCGCCCACCAGCTTCACGGCGCTGATCGAGCAGGTGCGTGCGCTGCGCACTGGCGAAGGCTTGCCTGTGGTACCCCCCTCGCCGAACGTCAAGGCGACGCTGCGCCACTACCAGCAGGATGGTCTGTCATGGATGGATTTCCTGCGCCGGGCCCAGTTGGGCGGCGTGCTCGCCGACGACATGGGCCTCGGCAAGACCTTGCAGGCGCTGACGCTGCTGCAGGGCGAATTCGATGCCGGCCGGCTCGACCGCCCGTGCCTGATCATCGTACCGACGAGCCTGATCGGCAACTGGGCCGCCGAGGCGCGCAAGTTCACGCCTCAGCTCAAGACGCTGGTGCTGCACGGACCGCAGCGCATGCAGCACTTCGCGAAGATTCCCAAGGTGCATCTGGTCATCACGAGCTATCCGCTGGCGGTGCGCGACGTGGACACGCTCGCGGGCCACGAGTGGCACTACCTCATGCTCGACGAGGCGCAGCGCATCAAGAATGCCCGAAGCCAGGCCGCGCAGAGCGTCAAGGGCTTGCGGGCCCGGCACCGCTTGTGCCTGAGCGGCACGCCGCTTGAGAACCACATGGGTGAAATGTGGAGCCTGATCGACTTCGTGTGCCCGGGCCTGCTGGGCAACGAGAAAGAGTTCCGGGAGCACTACCGCAACCCGATCGAGAAGCGGCAGGAGTCTGCGCTTGCCGCACATCTCGCACGGCGTGTGCGGCCGTTCATCCTTCGGCGCACGAAGCAGCAGGTCGCCAAGGAACTCCCGGCGAAGACGGAGACGCTGCTGCGCGTGCAACTCTCAGGCGCACAAGCCGATCTGTACGAGACCGTGCGGGCCACGATGGACAGCAAGCTGCGCGACGCCATCGAGAAGCAGGGCCTGGCGCGCAGCCAGATCATGGTGCTCGACGCATTGCTGAAGTTGCGCCAGGTCTGCTGCGACCCGCGGCTGATCAAGACCGGTGGCGATACGGCGGTGAAAGTGGCGCCATCGGCCAAGATGGAGTTGCTGCTCGACCTGCTGCCCACGCTTGTCGAAGATGGCCGGCGCATCCTGCTCTTCTCCCAGTTCACGGAGATGCTCAACCTCATCGAGGCCGAGGTGCAGCGTCTCAAGCTGCCTTACCTGCTGCTCACCGGCGAGACGAAGGACCGCGCCGGACTCGTCGAGGAGTTCCAGACCGGCAACGTTCCGCTCTTCCTCATCAGCCTGAAGGCCGGTGGTGTGGGCCTGACCCTGACGGCGGCCGACACCGTCATCCTGTACGACCCGTGGTGGAATCCGGCGGTGGAGCAGCAGGCGATCGACCGCGCGTACCGCATCGGGCAGGACAAGCCGGTGTTCGTCTACAAGCTGCTGGCCGACGGCACGGTGGAAGACAAGATGCTGGAACTGCAGGCGCGCAAGGCAGGCCTGGCCGACATGCTGCTCTCGGGTGTGGCGAGCGATGCCGCGCTCAATGCGCAGGACTTCGACGAACTGTTCAAGCCGCTTCCGAAGGCTGGTGTGGCGGCGACGGGCAACGTTTCCTGACCGACGGGGCCTGGCGACAGGCCCTGGGAGAGGCATGGCCGTCGGGCCGTGCCTCCTCGCCCTGTGCTGACTCCCGTCAGCGTGACAGCGGTTTGACGTCGCCGCAATCGTCGCCGAGCCACGTGCCCTTCTGGGTGGTGTCGATGCGTTCCGGTTTGTCGTTGACCAGCGTGTCGACCGTGGCGGTGGCAAGGGTGGTGGTGGGGCTCAGCAGGCGCACCTCACCCACGCCGCTCGAGGGCGGGGTGGTCTGGCAGCTGAAGGACACCTTCAAGGTGTTGTCGTCGCGTGAGAGCACCTTCTGCGTGCAGTCGCCCGACTGCACCGGGATGTTGCCCCGGTCGATGTCCTGCGCCGTCAGGCACATGCGCACGGTGGTGGCACCGTTGCCGATGCTCACGCCGCGTTGCTTCATCATGGCCTCGATCTGCCGGCGCTGTTCCATTGGCAGCTGGGCGATGCGGGCCTCGGCCTCGGCCATGGCCTTTTCGATCTGGCCGCTCTGGCTCTTGAGCGTGGCGGAGTGTTCCCACAAACCAGGTTTCAACGCGACCTGGGATTGGGCGGGGACGGCAGCGGGCAGGGCCGCCAATGCGACGGCACCGGCAGTGGCAAAGGCAGAAAAACGTGCTTTCATGGCGTTCGGGTCTGCTTGGAAGTCTTCCATGTTCGCATGCTCCGGTGCCGCAAGGCATGGCCCGGGCAGGCGGGGTTGTTGCGCGATGTGACGATGCTCATTCGAGCTGCTCGAACTGACGGGAAGCGAAGGCCCACACGAGCCGGGAGGCATCGGGTCCGTTGGCATCGCTGAAGGGGCGCTTCGCCGCGCCGCCGCTCCAGGCATGGCCAAGCGAGCCCACCTCGTACAACGAAGCCACGGTGCGGCCGGCGCGCTTGTAGTCGGTGATGGTCATGGCGTGACGTTGTCCCCGTTGCACCTGCCTGGACGGCATGGCTCGCGCGCCCGCGGCTTCGGCCCACAGCCGCACTGATGTTTCGGCATTGCGGGCCGATACCACGGCGTCCGCGCCGCCGTGGATCACGATGAGCGGGGGCCATGTGCCGTCGCCTTCCGGCAGGGGAGACGCGTGCCGGCCCTGCATGGCGCCGAGCGCCGAGGTGGACGATGTGGCCACGCCCGGCGGTACCCCGGAATGCATGGCGACCGCCTTGAATCGCTTCGGATGTCGCGTGGCGAGCAATGCGGCCATGCTCGCGCCGGCCGACAGGCCCGCGACGGCCACCCGGTCGGCATCGACCGGATAGAGCAGGCACACCTGCTGTACCGCGGCCATCAGGATGCCCACCTCGACGTGCGCAAGCCCGGAGTGGGTCTCGTACCAGTTCCAGCACCCTTGCGGATTCGCCCGCCGGTCCTGTTCCGGGTACAGCACGAAGAATCCTTCGCGGGCGGCCAGGGTGTTCATGCGGGTGCTCAACGCAAACGATTTGGCGTCCTGGTGGCAGCCATGGAGCATCACCATCAGGGGGCGGCGATCGGAGGGTTTCACCCCTGGTGGGCGGTAGAGCTGAAAGTGCCGCATGCCGCCCGGTGCCATCGCCACGCCGGCGATCCAGTCCCCCACGCCACGAGGCGGCGCACGCCGCTCGGCGGCCGATTCAAGCGCAGCCTGCGCGGCTCGGGTGGCGGCCTTGCCGGCAAGCCTCAGATGGGCGCGTGCAACGGCACCGAAGGCGCGTTGCAGCGTGACCCCCCACGGAAGGCCGGCGCGGCGGCGTGCCATCCGATGGGAGCGTCAGTTGTTGGGATTGACCTGGCCGCGGAGTTCTCCGCCGGGATGGGCGGCGGTATGCAGGTTGACGTACCACTTGCCGGCCATGAGGTCTGCGACCTGGGCCGATGTGAGCGTGGCTTCGCCGGTCACGGGGCTCGAGAGATCACCCGAGAACGGCACCACCACGCCGGCGTTCACGCCAGGGGCCGCGGGGCCGTGGAAGTGCGCGGCGGTGACGGGGCCGGTCAGGCCGGCGTAGGTGACCTTCCATTTGAGCACCCGGCTGTCGGTGTTCAGACGCGCGTCCAGGCTGCCCGTGCCGGGGCTGGGATTGGGCGGCACTTCGGCGGTGCCTGTGAGACGGGCGCTGAACGTGGGGGCATGCGTGCCCATCGGATTCATCGAACAACCCGCCGCCAGCACGGCGGCAGCAAACAGGGTGGATCGGGCGGCGAGGGTGAGTGTCGGCATGGGCGTCTCCAGAGTGGCCGGGGAACCGTTATGGCACAGCGTCGTGGGCGGTGTCATGCGCGTCCGTGCGGATGGCAGGGGCTTCGAAGCGATGCCGGGGCGGGAGCTCCGGGATCGCGCACCGGCAATGGCAGGCCCTGGGGCGCCATGGGGTCGTCGACCGGCACCGGTTCCCGTTCGGGGCGCGGCGGGGGAGGTGGAGGCGGCGAGGGCAGGTCCGGAAGGATGGGATTCGGGGTGTTCGGGATGGGCATCGGGGCTCCCCTTCATGAGCGCAGGGCGGCACCCTGGAACGGGTGGCCGCCCTGCGGAAGGTCAGACGGGCCGTCAGATCTTGTCGATAGCGTCCTTGACTTTCTCCTTCGCATCACCGGCGCCGGATTGGATCTTGCCACTGGCCTTGTCCAACTTGCCCTCGGTCTTGAGTTCCTCACTCTTGACCACCTTGCCCACGGTTTCCTTGACCGTGCCCTTGGCCTGCTCGGCCCGACCTTCGACTTGGTCCTTGTTCATGGTGCATTTCCTTTCACTGACTTGACGCAGAGAGACAAACGGCGCGAGGCCGGGAGGCCCACTGTGCCGAGCCTGGGAGACAAGGTCTGTCGGCGCGGGCGGCCAATTGGCGTAGGAATCGGCTCACCTGGTTTTCATTGGCGCGATACGCCCCTTACGGCGCATTACTGAATCCCGTTCTCGACTTGCCGACAACCGGTACATCAAGCACTCGAATGAAAGGGGAGCATCATGTTGCAGATCGAATCGACGGGGATGGGTGGGCGCGCTTTTTCGGGCACCTGGGGTGCGCCCGCGCAGGCCCAGCCCGCAGGCATAGACGAGGCCGCGCTGCCCTTCTCTGTGCATGTGGTCAGCACACCGGAGCAATTGCAAGCGGTGCAGGCCCTGCGCGAGGCGGCCTACGGACGCCACTTGCCGCACCTGAAGGCGTCGTTTGGCGAGGCCGATCCGCTCGACCGCCTGCCGGGCACCACGATCTTCTATGCCGAGGACAAGCTCACCGGCGAGGTGGTGGGATCGGCACGCATCCAGACCAACCGCCGCACGCCGCTGCAGATTGAAAAAAGCGTGGTGCTGCCGGACGCGTGGCGGGGGCGCCTGCTGGCCGAGATCACGCGGCTGGCCGTTCGGCCGGGCTACACCGGGCCGGTGCGGCTGGCGCTCGTCAAGGCGAGCCACTTGTACTGCATTGCGATGCAGATCGGTGCCGTGCTCGCCGGCTCGCGGCAGTCGCTGGTGCGGTCTTACCGGATGCTGGGTTTCACGCCGCTCTTCGAAGACGGGCGCCTCGTTCCGCTCGCACATGCAGGGGGCTTGCCTCACCACGTGCTGGTGCGCGACATGGTGACGGCGGAGGCGGACGCCCGGGCCCGCAATTCAGCCGACTATTCGTTCGTGTTCCGCACGTACCACCCTGACATCGATCTCTTCGCCGCAGTGACCGAACGCGTGGGCGATGGTCTGCGGCCGGCGCTGGCTCACTGAGCGGCGTGAGCGGCGAGGCTGCCGACGAGCACGGCATGCAGCTGCGCGTCGGTGAATGGTTTGGCGAGGAAGTCGTCCATGCCGGCTGCAAGGCACAGCTCCCTGTCCTGTGGAAAGACGTTGGCGGTCAGTGCGACGAGCCGCAGGCGCGGCAGGCCCTGATCGGCCTCCATGGCGCGGATGCGGCGCGCCGCCTCGAAGCCGTCCATGTGCGGCATCTGGCAATCGAGCAGGACGAGATCTGGGCGGGCGCCGTTGTTGAGTCGGTCCAGCACCTGGTGACCGTTGCTCGCGCGCTCGACGGTCAAGCCCCAGCGCACCAGTGCGGCTTCGGCAACGATGGCGTTGACCTCGTTGTCCTCGGCCAGCAGCACCGTGCCGGTGAGCGGGGCGCCCTCGGGCTCTTCCGCGAGCACCGAGGCCGGTTCGTCGGGGACGATGGCCCTGGCGGAAGGGGGGGCGAGCGGCAGCGGCAATTCGATCTCGAAGGTCGATCCCACGCCCGGGCTGCTGATGCAGGCGACGCGGCCGCCCATGGCCTCGCAGATGTCGCGGGTGATGCTCAGACCGAGGCCGGTGCCGCCGAAACGCCGGCTGTTGGAGGTGTCGGCCTGCGCGAATGGTTCGAACAGACGGGCCAGCATCTTTGAATTCATGCCGACGCCCGTGTCGATCACCTGGGCGCGAAAGATGCCCGATGGCCCCGTCTGCGCCGCGACAGTCACGCTGCCCCGGTCGGTGAACTTGATGGCGTTGCCCACGAGGTTGAACAACACCTGGCGCAGGCGGAACGGGTCGGCCCAGCGCAGGCACGGACGCGGGAGGTCCAGCTGCATGGAAAGCTCCAGGCCTTTTTCGGCGGCGGCCGGCGCGCACATCGCCACGGTGTCCTGGATCTGGGCGTGCAGGTCGATGACCTCCGGATGGAGGTCGATGCCGTGTGCGCCGAATCGGGAGAATTCGAGGATGTTGTTGATGAGGCCCAGCAGGTGCTCGCCGCAGCGGCGGATCACCCGCGCCCCTTCGATGCGGCGCTCGGCATCGCTCGGGTGCTGCAGCATGTTCGCCATGCCCAGGATGCCGTGCAGCGGGGTGCGCAGTTCGTGGCTCATGTTGGCCACGAATTCGTTCTTCGCGAGGTTGTCGCGGTGGGCCGATGCCAGTGCCGCGGACAGCTGCGCGTTGAGTCGCTCGTTCGTGAATCGCAATGTCAGCATCTCGACCACCATGCGTTCGGAGCGCCGCGTGGCCCGCAGCAGCAGCGCAAGAAAGAGCAACACCGCAAACCCTCCATAGGCGCCGAAGCTGTCGCCCCGCAGCATCAGATTCACGGCAGTGGGCAGCACGGCCGGCACGGTGTAGGCCACGCAGGCGATCCAATCGATGTGCAGCACGAACGCCGCCACCGCACTCACCCCGGCGAGCGTGGCGGCCATCACCGTGGTGGTGGGGATGTCGTCCGTGGGCACCAGCCAGACGCCGGCCGCGCCCCAGACCAGACCGTCGGCGAACAGCATCACCTTGCTCCAGAAGAGCCACGACAGCGAATGGGGCCACCGCCCGTAAAGCCATGCCTGCACGATGCGTGGAATGACCACGAGCACCTTGGCGGAGATCCAGATGGCAAGGGCCAGGTCGGGCACGCTCCCCCGCAGATGCAGCGCAAAGCCAATGGCAAAGGCCGTGGCGGCCAGGGTCGCCACCGCGGTCTGGCCGAAGACCATCGCCATCTGCTCCATGCGCACGCGAGTGAGCACATCGCCTTCCGCGGCGGCGGTCAGCACAGGCATTGCGGGATGGTGGGATGCAGCCATGGGCGGATCGGCGTGACCGGACACCCTACGTTACACCGGCCGTCGTGCCGAGGCGCGGCCAAATTGCTCAACTCCTGTTCGGTCGCACGCATGCGGCTGTGGTCAAATTTCGAGACGCTGCCGCTGAGCGCCGAAGCGCGCGCGATGTGGGCTTTCCAATTCCGTTCCCAATCGAGACATCCCGTGCATCAAAAACTGATTCTCGCCCTGGCCTTGGGGCTCGCCAACCTTCCCGTGCTGGCCCAATCGAAAGTGGCGTTCGAAACAGAGCAGGCGAAACAGGTCGACGGGCGCTCCCTGGGCCAGTGGGCGGACGCCTGGTGGGTCTGGGCGAAGGGTTGGGAGGACGGCAAAGGGCCGCTGTGGAGCCGCGACGGCAAGGACTGCGCTGCCGGAAAGCAAAAGGACGTGGTGTTGATCGGTGGCAGCTATACCAATGACCCGGTGCGCCGCGTTTGCCGGGTGGGCGCCGGCAGCCGCTTGTTTTTTCCGATTTTCACGAACTTGCAGACGCAGCCGCGGGGCGACTGCAAGGTTCTCTCACAAGAAGTGAGCCAGCAACTCGGAAAGGTCGGCAGCATGTACCTCAAGGCGGGCGAGGCCCGGTCGGAACTGCCCCAGCTTCAGGCTTCCCGCATCGGAACGTGCGCCGTGTTGCGCAAGCGGTCCGGTCCGCCTGTTGCCGTGGCACAAGAGGGCTATTGGTTCATGACGCAGCCACTGGCCGCTGGCACCTACCGGTTCGAATTCGGCGGCAAGTGGGGTGACTATCAGCAAGACATCGTCTACGACATCGAGGTGAAGTGATTTGCCAGGCGGCTCGCAGACGACACGTCAGACAGAGCCTGGGGACGGCGTTGACGCATCGGCCTCGCACTGCGCCTGCAGTGCAGCCCACTTGTCATGCCCGAGGGCTTGCAGCGTGCGCATGTTGGCCTCGTAGATCGCCTCAGCTTCGGGAAAGGCGTCGGCCGCACGGTCGACACTTTCTTCGCGCAACAGTTGCAGCGTGGGGTAAGGTGACCGGTTCGTGGCGTTGGTGACATCGTCCGCATCCGTGTCGGCAAACTGGTATTGCGGATGGAACGTGGCCACCTGCAGCACGCCGCCGTAGCCCAGGTGTTCCACCGCGGCGTCGGCGGCGTCGAGGAAATCGTTGAATTCCTCGAAATCGGTGAGTACGTGCGGATGGACGATGAGCGTGGTGTCCGTCTTCAGCGGGTCGGCTTCGGCGAGGTAATGCATTTCCGCGCACAGCAGGTCGAGCAGCGCCTGTTCATCGGTGGCATCGCAAAACACATAACGCACCTGACCTTTGGCCTGAACCGCTTTCGCGAACGGGCAGAGGTTCAGGCCGATCACGGCGCGGTCGACCCAGGCGCGGGTGTGCGCGAGGGCAAATTCAGGGGTGGGAGACATCGTCGATCAACTGCAGGCGGAAATCGTCATTGTGACGCCAGGACAGCCCCGCCGGGTCAAGCTTCATGGACGGCCCGGCGAGCGGTTGCCAGCAACAGCCCGGCCGTGATGAACGTGGCGCCCGACAGCCGGTTGAAAACCCGGGCCCGGCCCTGAGTTCTCAGCCACGGCGCAATGCGGGCCGCAAATGCCGCGTAGAACATCAGCGAGAGCAATTCGAACACCACGAATGTGAGCCCGAGGACGGTGAACTGGGGCAGGCGTGGGGTGGCATGATCGATGAACTGCGGGAAGAATGCCGTGAAGAACAGGAGCGCCTTCGGGTTGCTGGCGCCCACGAGCAGCCCCTTGAGGTACAGCGCTCGCCGGCTGGATGCCGGGGGCGTGACGGCCGGCACGTCAAAGGTCGAGGTGGTGGACCGGAACGTGGTGATGCCCACATAGACCAGGTAGGCCGCTCCCGCCCATTTGATCGCCTGGAACAGCGCGTCCGAGGCCGCCATCACGGCGCCGACACCCGCTGCCGAACACGCCATGATGCCGATGACGGCGGTGATGCTGCCCAGGGCCGAGAAGAATGTGCGCCGCGCGCCGTGGTGAACGCCGTTGGTGACACACATCAGCACGGCCGGGCCGGGGGTGACGGTCAGGACGAAGACGGCGGCGGCATAGAGCAGCCAGGTGTCGAGGGACATGGGAACTCCGGGAAGGGACGTGCCCCCCGATGATATGGGGCCGGGCATCCGACCGCGACAGAGCGAGCCGCTTCGACGGCACTGCGCGGGCGGTTACGATGCCGGCATGGCCCACCTGAAGTACCTCTCTGCCTATCCCTCGTCCGTGCAAGAGAAGGTGAAGGCCCTTGTCGACGAGGGGCGTCTTGCGGAGGTGCTGCGCAGCCGGTACGGCGCCGTCCACGATGTTCGGACGGACACCGCCCTGTACGACTATGCGGTTGACTTGAAGAACCGCCACCTGCGCAACGCGCCGCCGCTCGCCAAGGTGGCGTATGACAACAAGCTCAAGGTCATCCAGCATGCCCTGGGCACGCACACCGCGGTGTCGCGCGTGCAAGGCACGAAGCTCAAGGCAAAGCGGGAGATCCGCATCGCGAGCCTGTTCAAGCAGACCCCGCCCGAATTTCTCAAGATGATCGTGGTGCACGAACTCGCCCACCTGAAGGAGCGCCACCACGACAAAGCGTTCTACCAGCTGTGCGAGCACATGGAGCCGCGGTACCACCAGCTGGAGTTCGACTTGCGGCTGTATCTCACGCAGCTCGACCTGTCGGACGAGGTCGTCTTCGCCGCCGCCTGATCCAACGGCTCGCCCACGTCCATCACCTGGCTTGGTCGAGCACTGCGAGTTCACGCTGCAGGTTGCTTCTCGCCGGTGCCTCCCACCGAGCAGCCAGTTCCGGGGTGCGGTAGATCGCATCACGTTCGAGGAACGCACGCAGTACCTTTGCCCGGCCGGCCCGGTAGTCGGTGCCGGGCGCCCACGAAAACTCGGCGCGGATGGCATCTCGGTAGGCGTCGTATTCGCTCGGCCCGGTTGCCAGCACGGAAAGATCGAGGTCGAGGAACAACAGTGTGTCGGTATCGCCGTCGGCCGCGCGGTGGTGCCGGGTGGCCTCCACCATGCCGGCCACGCGTTCCACGTCGATGCCGAGCCAGCCGATGGACATCAGTTCGAAGCGGGCGATGTCTGCCGAGCAGATCTCGTTGTCGTTTCGGCGGGTGTCGTACACGACGTCGTGGTACCAGATGGCGGCTTCGATGTGGGCCGGCTGCCGTGCCAGTGTGCGATGGGCGTCGAGGTGGCGCAGCAGCGCCTCGACGTGCGCCACCGTGTGGTAGTGGCGGTGCGGCTCGGCGTAACGGGCCGCGAGGTTGGCGGTGAGCGCGGCGGGGAGGGGTGGGAGGCGGGCGTTCATCCGGGCGGGAGCTTACCAGTCTTCCTTGACGGCCCAGGCCATCCGGCGGGAGGCGGCGCCACGGGCAGAGGCCCAGGCGGTGAGGATGCCGGCGAGCAGCACGGCGGCGCACAGCGCGAGCAGGCGGGGCCATGGCAGCAGCAGGTCCATCGTCCAGTGAAAGCTCTGGGGGTTGACGACCTTGACCAGCACGAGGCTGACCGCGATGCCGAGCAACAGCCCGAGCGCCGCCCCCACGCCCGTCCACACGGCCGCTTCGAGCGCGACGATCGACATGACTTGCCGGCGAGTGAGCCCGAGATGGCTCAGCAGGCCGAACTCTTTGCGGCGCGCCAGCACCTGCGCCGACCAGCTCGCCGCGATGCCGAAGAGCCCGATCGCGATGGCCACGGCCTGCAGCCAGTAGGTCACCGCGAAGCTGCGATCGAAGATGCGCAGCGACAGCGCGCGGAGTTCGCCGGCCGATGCGAACTCGAGCCATGCGCCATCGGGCAGGGCGCGCAAGGCTTGCTGCACGGCGAGCGGGTCCGTGCCCGGCGCGAGCCAGATCGCCAATTCATTGACGCGGGCGTCGCCCGTCAAGCGCTGGTGATCGACGGCGTGGAGCATCACCGCGCCGTGCTGGCGGGCGTAGTCTCGCCATACGCCGCGCACGAACACGGTGGCGCGCGAACCGTCGGGCAGCGGCAGTTCGAGGTGGGAGCCGGGTGTGGCGCCGTAGAGATCCACCATGGCTTCGCTGACGTAGGCAGCGACGGCGCCGGCCGGCAGGGGCTGCAGTTCGCCGGTGAGCGGCAGTTCGCGGGCGGGATCGGTCAGCGGGCGGGCGATGAGCGTCACGGGCGGTCGGCGTGCATCGAGCAGCACCTGGGAGGTGCGTTGGGCTTCGGTCCGCAGGACACCGGGCATGCCGGCTGCGCGGCGCACGAGGGTGTCCGGCAAGGTCACGAGGTCGCCCGCGGCCGCGGACGAGGCGGCGCGGACATAGAGATCGGCTGGCAGCACGATGTCGAGCCACTGGGTCACGGAACTGCGAAAACTCGTGACCATGACCGTCAACGCCACCGCCAGGCTGAGGCTGGCGACGACGCTCGCCACGGCCACGGTAGCGGTGTGGCGCTGGTGGCGCGCGCGCTCCACCGCGAGCAGCGCCAGCGGCGCACGGGGCGGTGTGACGGCCCGCAGCAGGGCGGCGATCGCGGTGGGCACCCAGGCAATGCCTCCGAGCAGCAGGCAGGCCACGGCGACATAGGCTGCCAGCGGCACGCCGGCCACCGGCGGCAGCAGCGCGAGCAGGGCGCCAAGCGTCATCAGTGCGGGACCGGTCCAAGGGCGCGTGCGGTGTTCCTCGGTCCCCAGGCCTTTCAGCGCGAGTGCGGGGGCCAGCCGCTGGGCGGCACGCGCGGGCAGCCAGCCGCCGATGACCGCGGCGACGACCCCGAGCACGCCGTAAACGCATGCAGCGCCCGCGCTGAACTGCAGCCGGGGTGCGATGCCTGGAAAATAGCCGCCTCCGAGATCGCCTGCGAGCAGCTTGAGCGCTGCGACAGCCAGCGCCGTGCCCAACGCGACGCCCAGGGCGCTGCCCGCGGCGCCCAGCAGCGCCGATTCGGCCATCACCAGCGCAAGCCGCTGACGGGCCGTCAGGCCGAGCACGCCGAGCAGCGCGAAATGGGCCTGGCGCCGCGCCACGGACAGCGACAGGATGGAGAACACCAGGAACGCCCCCGTGAACAATGCCACGAGCGCGAGCACGGTGAGGTTCACGCGGTATGCACGCGAGACGTTCGACACCCGCTGTACCGTCTCGTCGGGGCGGGCCACCCGGACGCCGGCCGGAAGGGGCAGCGCATCGACGACGTGGCGGAGGTCTGCGCCTTCGGCCAGCCGCACGTCGATGCGGCTCAATCGCCCGACCCAGCCGAACGTGGCCTGCGCTCCGGCGATGTCCATCACGGCCATGGGGCCGCCGGGTGCGCTGACGGTGCCGCCGATGGACAGCTCGGCCGGGCCCGATGGCGTTTGCAGCCGGACCGTGCCGGCATGGCCCAAGGCCAGGCGTGCGGCGGCATTCAGGAACACGGCATCGGTTGCGAGCACGGAGAACCGGTCACTGCCTTGTGCCGGCCGCGGCAGGAGGGCCGGTGAGACCTCGCCTGCCACCAGCGCGTCCAGGCCCACCACGCGAAGCGGCACGCGTTTGCCGGTGGGATCGATGGCATAGGTGTCCAGCTCCACCACCGGGCTGGCCGCGGCGATGTCCGGGTGTGTCACCACCCGGGCGTACAAGGCTTCGTCGAAGCCGCCGCGTTGGGCGCGCAATTCGAAGTCCGGTTCGCCGTTGACCGCACGCACCGCCGCGCTGAACTCGCTCAATGCCGAGGCGTTGATCAAGTGCACGGACAAGGCAAGTGCCACGCCAAGCATCACCGCGACCAACGCGGCGACGTTGCGCCATGGATGGTGCCGCAGCTCCGGCCAGGACAGGTGGCGCAACAGCGCGTACATGTCAGTGGGTCAAGCCTGACCCTGTGAGGATGTGGACGCGGTCGGCCCGCGCCGCGGCATGGCGGGAGTGGGTGACGAGCACGCACGCCGCCCCCTGTTCTCGCACCTGGGCCATGAGCACGTCCATGACGCGCGCAGCAGTCGCGGGGTCGAGGTTGCCCGTCGGTTCGTCGGCGAGGATGAGCACGGGGTGGTGCACGAGGGCGCGTGCGATCGCCACCCGCTGCAGCTGACCGCCCGACAGCGTCTGGGGCAGCCGGTCCCCGAGGCCGCCGAGCCCCACGGCGGCGAGCACGTCGGCCACGCGGGCATCGTCCGGACGGTGCAGCAACAGCAGCGGCAGCGCCACGTTGTGCGCCACGCTCAGATGCGGCAGCACATGAAAGGCCTGGAACACGAAACCCAGATGTTCGCGGCGAAACAGGGCCTGCTGGGTGTCATCGAGCGAGGTCACTTCGTGCCCGGCGATCCACACGGTGCCGGCATCCACCGTGTCGAGTCCGGCCATGCAATTGAGGAGCGTGGACTTGCCGACGCCCGATTCGCCCAGCACGGCGACGAACTCGCCCGGATCGAGGCGCAGGTCGACGCCGGAGAAGAGCGGCTGGCCCGAGTACGCTTTGGCCAGCCCGCGTACGTCGACCAGCGGCGTGGTCATCCCAGGCCCTCTGCGAGGCTGACCGCGAGGGCCACGGCCTGGGCGGTCGCGTCAGGGGCATCGCATGCGATCACGCGGCGTTGCGGCATGCCGCGCAGCCAGGTGAGTTGCCGCTTCGCGAGTTGCCGTGTGGCGGCCGTCCCCCGTTCGGGCAGCTCCGCGAGGTCGCCTTGGTCGAGCGCTTCCCAGGTCTGGCGGTAGCCCACGCAACGCATCGAAGGCATCGATGGCAGCAGGTCGCCCCGCTCACGCAGGCGAACCACTTCCTGGACCAGGCCATCGCGCAGCATGTGATCGAAACGTTCGCCGATGCGGGCGTGGAGCCAGGCGCGTTCGGCGGGTTCGAGCGAGATCATCGGCGGCGTGTCGGCGGCCTGGCGTTCGCGATGGAATGCCGACAAGGGCCGGCCGCTCACACGGTACACCTCGAGGGCCCGCTGGATGCGTTGGGCATCGGTGGGGGGAAGGCGCGCCGCGGTCACGGGGTCCACCGCGCCCAATTGCGCGTGGAGCGCAGGCCAGCCGCGCTCGGCGGCTTCGGCATCGAGTTGGGCGCGCACGGTGGGGCTTGATGCGGGCATGTCGTCGAGCCCGTCGAACAAGGCCTTGAAGTACAGCATCGTGCCGCCCACGAGGAGCGGCAGCGCGCCCCGCGCGCTGATGTCTGCGGCAACGCGGCGCGTGTCCGCCACGAACTGCGCGGCGGAATAGGTCTGTGCGGGGTCGATCACGTCGATCAGGTGGTGGGGCACCTCGGCACGCTCGGCGGCGGTGGGCTTGGCCGTGCCGATGTCCATGCCACGGTACACGAGCGCCGAATCGACGCTGATGATCTCGACCGGCAGCACCCGGGCAATGGCCAGTGCGGCCGCGGTCTTGCCGGAGGCGGTGGGCCCGGCAAGGCACAGGCAGCGCAGCGGAGGAGGAACAGGGGACACGGACGCTCGATCACGGTAATTACACCTGCGAGCGTATCAGCCTCGGCCGACCTGGTATTCGAGTCGGTCCGGGCGTTCGGGAGCCTCACCCACTGTTCATGCGTGCTGTATGGATGTACAGTGTCTCTTCTTCAACAAGAAACAAGCCACATGCTCAGAGGAAGCTGCTGCTGCGGAGCCGTCAAATTCACGTTGTCGGCTCCGCCCACCATGATGGGAACCTGTCATTGCACCCGCTGCCGCAAGTCGGGCGCCAGCACCTTCGTTTTCGTTCAGCGCGAGTCCCTGAATCTCACCGAAGGTGCAGACGCCATCGTCACCTACAGGCCTCAAGCGCCGTACAAATACAACCGTTGCTTCTGCAGGCACTGCGGCACGTCGCTCGGCGAGATCACGTCCACCAGCGATGCCTTCCCGATCGCTGCCAACTGCTTCGACGATCCACTGGCCATGACCAACCGTTTCCATGAATTCGTCAAGGAAAAACCCGATTGGTACAGCATCTGCGACGAAGCCAGGCAATTCCCGGAACACCCCCACAACTAGCCTTGGCGCTCCTCCGGTCTCAGCCCACCATCTTGCCGTACCGGTCGATGGTGATGAGGTCCACGTACTTCGAGCCGTGCGGGTTGCCCGGAGCGAATTGCACTTTGTAGCCGCCGAGGTCGGTGCGCAGGCTGGCGATCGCCTCTTTCAGGCGGGCCCGGCTCACCGCACCGGCGCGTGCAGCGGCGCGCGAGGCCTCCACTGCGATGCGTCCAGCGATGTAGCCCTCGAGCACCGAGACGCCCACACGCATGTCGCTGCCGATGCCTGCCAAGTCTTGCTGGCAGCGGTTCACCACCGCGAGGCCCAGTGCATTGGGACGCGGCACCACCACGCTCATCACGGCGCTCTGGCCTTTGGCGGCCAGGGCATCGGCCAGCGGCTGGCCCGCCATCGAGGAAGCGAAGGACATGCCCCGGTAGCGCGCGGCCATCAGGTGATCGATGATCGCCGCCGTCGGCGCGGCGCCAGCCATGAACAGCACCGCATCGAGCGGTTGGGCGGTCAGTTGCGCCGCAACGGCATCGAATGACGGGTTGTTGCGGTCAAGCGCAATCGCCACGGCCGGCGTCAAGCCCACATTGGCGAGGGCCACGGTCATCGCGGCGAGGTTGGGCTTGGACGTGCCCTCCAGGTAGACGATGCCCACGCGGGACAGGTTGCGGTCCTTCACATAGGACACCATGCGCATGAATTCGAGGTCGTAGCCGGCGCGGGTGTGGTACGCGGCACTCTGGCTGTGGGTGCGGATGCCCATGTGGCCGGTGGCAGTGCCCAGCAGCGCCATCTGCTGAAGTTCGAGTGCGGGCAGGGCGGCTTCGGCGCCTGCGCCACTCGTGAGACCCACCAGGCCCGTCACGCCGGCGTCGGCCAGCACCCGGGCGTTGCTCGCGCAGCGTTCGGCCGATCCGGCGTCGTCGAGGGTGACGAGCTCAAAATGCATGCCGCGCGCGCCTTCGGCTTTGTTCGCACCATCGAACGCCGCGAGGATGCCCGCCCGCACCGCCTTGCCCTCTTCACCGCTGTCGCCGGTCATGGCGGCCGACTGGCCGAACCGGACAGTGCCCGACTGGGCACGGGCGAGTCCGGGCATGCCT
>Ga0207649_10000916_pt1 | contig 18601 bp, 23 predicted proteins | sample KBSC43metaG_FD_184317 | JGI IMG/M metagenome (GOLD analysis project Ga0207649, IMG submission 184317) | Corn rhizosphere microbial communities from Kellogg Biological Station, Michigan, USA - KBS C4-3 metaG (SPAdes) (version 2) | ecosystem: Host-associated > Plants > Roots > Rhizosphere > Soil ... | reverse complement strand
TCGATGCCGTACAGCGCCCTTCGACTTCGCTCAGGACGAACGAAGGTTTGAGACTGGCACTTCGAATCGATTCACTGCAAGCGCCGGCGCTGATTTATCCACAGGTCACCCGCTGAGCGCCGCCTTCACCAAGGCGCTCGCCCGCGCCGGTTCAAGTTCGCCCGCGTGGCGGGATTTCACCTCGGCCATCACCCGGCCCATGTCCTTGATCGACGAGGCGCCGGTCTCGGCAACGATCGCAGCGATGGCGGCGCGCGCCTCCTCGTCGCTCATCTGCCGGGGCAGGAAGCGTTCGATGACAGCGATCTCGCTTTCCTCGGCGGCGGCACGATCCTCGCGGCCGCCCTTGCGGTAGACGTCGGCCGATTCGCGGCGCTGCTTGATCATCTTCTGAAGCACTTCGGTGACCAGCTGATCGTCGTCGGCCGGAGCGGAGCCGGTGCGCGCCTCGATATCGCGATTTTTGATTGCCGCCGAAACCAGCCGCAAGGTCGCGGTCGTTTCCTTGTCGCCGCCCTTCATCGCCGCGATAGTCGCGGCCCTGATATCGTCTCTGATCATCGTTTCAGCTCTACCGGGAAACGACCAGCCCTAGCGGCGGATTTTGCTGGTGACCAGCCGTTGACGGGGGGTGCGAATCACCCTAGCGGCAATCCCTTAGCGACATCGCTGATCAACCCTGACGGAAAGGCTCTTCCCGCCAATGGCCGACGCACATCTCACGCGCGCCCCCCAGCCAAAGGGCGCGACGGGAGTCGTGGTGTTCGCCGATGGACGGACGATCTGGGGCCAGGGGTTCGGGGCCGAAGGCGAAGCGGTCGGCGAGCTGTGCTTCAACACGGCCATGACCGGATACCAGGAGGTGATGACCGATCCCTCTTACGCCAAGCAGGTGATTGCCTTTACCTTCCCGCACATCGGCAATGTCGGCGCCAACGACGAGGATATCGAGGCGGCAGAGGCGCATGCGCTCGGCTGCCTCGTCCGGGACAAGGTGACAGCGCCGTCCAATTACCGCGCCGGGCAGGATTTCGCCGACTGGATGCGCAAATGGGGGCGGATCGGGATCGCCGGGGTCGATACGCGCGCGCTGACCAAATTGGTGCGCGAGGAAGGGCCGCCGAACATTGCCATCGCGCATAACGAAGGCGGCCAGTTCGATCTCGAAAAGCTGCAGACAATGGCCGCCGAATGGCCGGGGCTTGAGGGCATGGATCTGGCGAAGGAGGTTTCGCGGCTTCAGGTCGAGCGGTGGAGCGGCGGCAAGTGGCTGTGGGGGAAGGGGTATGAGGTGCGCCCTTCGACTTCGCTCAGGACGAACGAGATTGAAGAACCCACATCCGCTCATCCTGAGCGGAGCGCGAAGCGCGCAGTCGAAGGACCGCACGTCGTCGCCGTCGACTACGGCTCCAAGCGCAACATCTTCCGCAACCTGGTCGAAGCGGGAGCGCGGGTGACGGTGGTTCCGGCGACCGCCTCGTTCGAAGAGATCATGGCGCACGAGCCCGACGGCTTCTTCCTGTCGAACGGACCGGGCGACCCCGCGGCGACCGGAGACTACGCGGTGCCGGTGATCCGGCAGATGCTGGAGAGCGGAAAGCCGCTGTTTGGAATCTGCCTCGGCCACCAGATGCTGGCGCTGGCGGTTGGCGGCAAGACGTCAAAGATGTTCCAGGGCCACCGCGGCGCCAATCACCCGGTGAAGCGCCTCGCCGACGGGCGGGTCGAGATCACCAGCATGAATCATGGGTTTGCGGTCCAGCGCGAGGGGCTTCCTGAGAATGTGCGTGAGACCCATGTGTCGCTGTTCGATGGCAGCAATTGCGGGATCGAGCTGACCGACCGGCCGGCGTTCAGCGTGCAGTACCACCCGGAGGCGAGCCCGGGGCCGCAGGACAGCTTCTACCTGTTCGAGAAGTTCGTGGGGATGATGCGCTAATGCTTACGGGATTGCCTGTGAGCGCGCCACGTTGCGACGAGCGCTATAATCACAACAGCGATCGCCTTCAAAAACCAGAGCCTGTTGAACGAGCCGTTCGCGGTTCGAACGTGCCGCATCTCATTAAGGCCGATCGCCGCGCCAATCAGCACCAGAATCAGAATGCCCAAGATCCAACCAACAATCGGATGATCTCGGATCCACTGGGCTTTCGAACCGAGCTGAGGTTCGGGATAGGACATCGCCACATCCTCGCATCCAGTGAAGTCGCAGTAAATGCCTAAGCGTACCGACATTTCCTCCATCCTGATCATCGGGGCCGGGCCGAAGCTCCCCTCTCCCCTTCGCGGGAGAGGGTGGCGCGCGTCAGCGCGCCGGGTGAGGGGGCGTGGTCAAGGCCGCCTCGATCGCCGTCCAGACACCATCGAGATTTTGCAGCACATCGTTGTTCCAGAAGCGAAGGATACGAAAGCCCTGACTCTCCAAAAATTCAGTTCTACGCGCGTCGCGCTCGGGCGTGTGTTGCCCGCCGTCGACCTCGATGATCAGGCGCTTCTCGGGGCAGAGGAAGTCCGCGATGTAGCCATCGATCTCGACTTGCCGACGGAACTTGAGGCCGTTCATTTGGCCGTTGCGGAGAACGTTCCAGAGTTTGCGCTCGGCGTCGGTGGAGTCGCGACGCAGCCGCCGCGATCTGGTCGTCAGAAAATGCTGCCTTGCCACAACTCCCCCTCACCCCAACCCTCTCCCGCGAGGGGAGAGGGAGTCAAGGCGGTGCCCCTCAATGCCTAAGCGCACCGACATTTCCTCCATCCTGATCATCGGGGCAGGGCCGATTGTGATCGGGCAGGCGGCCGAGTTCGATTATTCGGGAAGTCAGGCGGTCAAGGCACTGAAATCAGAAGGTTATCGGGTCATCGTCGTCAATTCGAACCCGGCGACGATCATGACCGACCCGGAGCTGGCGGACGCGACCTACATCGAGCCGATCACGCCCGAGATCGTCGCCAAGATCATCGAGAAGGAGAAGCCGGACGCGCTGCTTCCGACAATGGGCGGGCAGACGGCGCTGAATACGGCACTGGCGCTGGCCAAGGACGGCACGCTCGAGCGGCTTGGGGTCGAGCTGATCGGCGCCAATGCCGAGGCGATCGAGAAGGCCGAGGATCGGCTGAAGTTCCGCGAGGCCATGGACAAGATCGGTCTGGAATCTCCTCGGTCGCGCATCGCCCATACGCTCGAGGAGGCGGTGGAGGCGCTGGACTTCGTCGGATTGCCCGCGATCATTCGCCCGAGCTTCACATTGGGCGGGACCGGCGGCGGGATTGCCTACAATCGCGAGGAGTTCGCCGAGATCGTCGCCGGAGGGCTAGACGCATCGCCGGCCACCGAAGTGCTGATCGAGGAATCGGTGCTCGGGTGGAAGGAATATGAAATGGAGGTCGTCCGCGACCGCGCGGACAATGCGATCATCATCTGCTCGATCGAGAATATTGACCCGATGGGGGTTCATACCGGCGACAGCATCACCGTCGCTCCGGCGCTGACCCTCACTGACAAGGAATATCAAAGGATGCGCTCGGCATCGATCGCGGTGCTGCGCGAAATCGGTGTCGAAACAGGCGGTTCCAACGTCCAGTTCGCAGTCGATCCGAAGACCGGGCGGATGGTGGTGATCGAAATGAACCCGCGCGTTTCGCGGTCGTCGGCGCTGGCGTCGAAAGCGACCGGCTTCCCGATCGCCAAGGTCGCCGCCCGGCTGGCCGTCGGCTACACGCTCGATGAAATCCGGAACGACATCACCGGCGGCGCAACCCCGGCGAGCTTCGAGCCCACGATCGATTACGTCGTGACCAAGATCCCCCGCTTCGCGTTCGAGAAGTTCAAGGGCGCGCAGCCGCTCCTGAGCACCGCGATGAAGTCAGTGGGCGAAGTGATGGCGATCGGGCGTAGCTTCCCCGAGAGCCTGCAGAAGGCCCTCCGCGGGCTGGAGACCGGGCTGACCGGACTCGACCGGGTGCGCGAGCTGGAAGGCGCGCCAGTCGAGCAGATCGAGGCGGCGCTGGCGCGGCCGACTCCGGAGCGGCTGCTGGTCGCGGGCGAGGCGCTTCGGCAGGGGCTTTCGGTTGAGCGGATCAACGCCATTGCCGGGTTCGATCCGTGGTTTTTGAGGCAGTTGGGTGAGATCGTTCTCGCGGAGATGGAGGTCCGCACCAGCGGATTGCCCAGCGACGCCGCCGGCATGCGTCGGTTGAAGGCGCTGGGCTTTTCCGATGCGCGGCTCGCGCAGCTTGCGGTGCGCTCGGCGCACGTCGTGGGCGAGCCCGGCAAGTCGGGGCTTCTGCACGATACGGTGAAGGCGATGACCGGCGCGGTCAGCGAGGCGGATGTGCTGGCGCACCGGCTCCGGCTCGGCGTGCGCCCGGTATTCAAACGGATCGACAGCTGCGCCGCCGAGTTCGACGCGACCACCCCCTACCTCTATTCGACCTACGAAGCACCGCTGTTCGGCGAGCCGGTCGATGAGGCCGAGGTTTCTGACCGGCGCAAGGTGATGATTCTCGGCGGCGGTCCGAACCGGATCGGCCAGGGAATCGAGTTCGATTATTGCTGCTGCCACGCCGCTTTCGCGCTTCGCGATGCCGGGTTCGAGACCGTGATGGTCAACTGCAACCCGGAGACGGTCTCGACCGATCCGGAAACCTCCGACCGGCTCTATTTCGAGCCGCTGACGATCGAGGACGTGCTGGAGATCGTCACACGCGAGTCTGAGAAAGGCGAGCTGGCGGGCGTCATCGTCCAGCTCGGCGGCCAGACCCCCCTCAAGCTGGCGCAGGAGCTCCAGGCGGCAGGCGTGCCGATCCTCGGCACGTCGCCCGACAGCATCGACCTTGCCGAGGACCGCGAGCGGTTCGCGAAGCTGGTCGGCGATCTCAACCTCAAGCAGCCGGCGAACGGGATCGCTCGCAGCCGCGAGGAAGCGCTGATGGTGGCGGAGCGGATCGGCTATCCGGTGCTGCTGCGGCCGTCCTACGTGCTCGGCGGGCGTGGGATGGAGGTGGTCGAGGGTCCGGAGCAGCTCGACCATTATATCGCGACGGCGGTCGCGGTTTCCGGCGCCGCGCCGGTGCTGATCGACCGCTATTTGCGCGACGCGGTCGAGGTGGATGTCGACTGCATTGCCGACGGGGAAACGGCGATGGTCGCCGGGATCATGCAGCATATCGAGGAGGCTGGCGTCCACTCGGGCGACAGCGCCTGCTCGATCCCGCCGCACAGCCTCAGTGCCGAAGTCGTGGCCGAGCTCGAACGGCAGAGCCAGGCGCTGGCGCTCGCGCTCAAGGTCAAGGGGCTGATGAACGTCCAGTTCGCGGTGAAGGACGGCGAGGTCTATTTGATCGAGGTCAATCCGCGCGCCAGCCGAACGGTGCCGTTTGTGGCCAAGTCGATCGGCCGGCCGGTGGCCAAGATCGCGGCTCGAGTAATGGCGGGGGAGAAGCTCTCCGGCTTCGACCGGATCGAACGCGACCTGTCCTACGTCGCGGTGAAGGAATCGGTGTTCCCGTTCGCGCGCTTCCCGGGCTCCGATCCCGTGCTCGGTCCGGAAATGAAGAGCACCGGCGAAGTCATGGGAATCGATCGCGATTTCGACATTGCGTTCGGCAAGGCGCTGATCGCCGCCGGGATGCGGCTGCCGCAAGCCGGGACTGCGTTCGTGTCGGTCAAGGACGCCGACAAGGACAATATCGTTCCTGCGGTCGCAAAGCTGCTCGAGCTCGGATTCTCGGTGATTGCGACGGGCGGAACGGCAGCGCACCTCGCCAGCCGAGGGCTCGAAGTGGGGCAGGTCAACAAGGTAGCGCAAGGGCGGCCGCATATCGTCGACCGTCTGACCGACGGCGAGGTCCAGCTGGTCTTCAACACCACCGAAGGCTGGCAGTCGCTGAAGGACAGTCACTCGATTCGGGCGACGGCGGTTAACCGCAAGGTCCCCTACTTCACGACGGCCTCGGGAAGCCTTGCTTCGGCCAAGGCGATCGAGGCGCTTCGCGGGCGGGCGCTTGAAGTGCGCTCGCTCCAATCCTATTATTCTGCCTCCGTAAACTGAAATTCAGCTGAAAATCTGTCTTCCAGGACGGGGCTGCGAGGCCCTGCCGGGGCAGTTTTGAAAAAGGGATTTGGACATGGCGAGCGCCGAAAAAGTGCCGATGCTGGCCGAAGGGCATCGCAAGCTCTCCGACCAGTTGCGCCAGCTGAAGAAAGAGCGACCCGAAATCGTCGAGGCGATCGAGTCGGCGCGCGCTCATGGCGATCTGTCGGAAAACGCCGAATATCATGCCGCCAAGGAGCGGCAGGGGCAGATCGAAGCCAGCATCGCCGATATCGAGGACCAGCTGAGCCGCGCCCTTGTCATCGATCCCACGACGCTGTCGGGCAACAAGGTGGTGTTTGGAGCCACGGTGACGCTGATCGACGAAGACGACAAGAAGGTCCGCTATCAGCTGGTCGGGCAGGTGGAAGCCAATGCCCGCGACGGACGGATCAGCTACAATTCGCCGTTGGGGCGCGCGCTGATCGGGCGCGAAGTCGGCGAGGAAGTCGAGGTCTCGACTCCGTCGGGCGACCGTTATTACGAAATCGAGAAGGTCGAGTTCGTTTGAACGCGGTCCCGGGCCGCTTCCAGACCGCCCGGACCGCGACCGTCATCATCTCGGTCGCGACCGCGGCAGCGTGGCTGATCGCCTATCTTGGCGGTTGGGACGACGCGGCGGCGCTCGCACTCGGCTTCATTCCGGCGCGTCTGTCGGGGCTGGTGACGGTCTATTCGGCGGTTCCGGCCTGGCTCACTCCACTAACGGCGACGCTGGTTCATGCGGGGCTGCTGCACCTCGGCCTCAACCTGTTGATCTTCGTCTGGTGCGGAATGCTGGTCGAGCGGGTGCTCGGCGCCGGACCGTTGATCCTGATCTACGTGGTCGCGGCTTACACGGCGGCGATCGCCGAGTGGGTGCTGTTCCCCCATTCGACCGATCCGATGGTCGGGGCCAGCGGGGCCATCAGCGGGATCATCGGCGCCTTTGCGCTCAGCTTCGGCCGGCCCAAGCGGATCGTGCGCAACAACACGCTCAATCAGATCATCAACGGGCTGTGGCTTCTAGCCGCCTGTGTCATCCTGCAGTGGATGACGGGGATGCTCGGCGGCCTCAACGGCTACCAGATCGCGACTCCCGCGCACGTGGGCGGTTTCCTCGCCGGGCTGGCGCTACAGCGGCCGTTGCTGTTGTGGAGGTACCGCAACGCCTAGCCCAAGCGGGGCGGTCGTGTATGTTAACATGATCGCGGTACAGGGCTGAAGATGGGCGGTTCGGGGGCAGGGATCCACGAGATCGGCGTTTCGCAGAGCGAGGAGGCCAATCGAATGCAGCTGCATTCGGCACATTCGACCTCCGCGAACCTGGAATTCTGGGCCAAGTCACGCCTGCTCATCGCGCGCCGCCTGCTCCTCAGGGCTGCCGCAGGCGAGCTGTTTCGGCGGTATGAGCGAATGTCCGTGCTTCCTGCGACTGCCCGGCTCCTCGCCTACGACGAACATCGGCTCTACGCGGATTGCGAACAGCGCGAGCGCGAGCTTGAGCTCGGAAAAGTCCAGAACCTGCGCATCGCCGCTGCCACTATCAACGGAATTGTTCTGCAGCCGTCCGACACCTTCAGCTTCTGGCGCGCAGTCGGTCGTCCCAGCCGCAGAAACGGCTATGTCGCCGGGCGGGAGCTCAGAAGCGGATGCATGATTCCGTCAGTCGGCGGGGGGATTTGCCAGTTGACCAACGCCTTGTCGCGAGTAGCTCATGCGGCGGGAATGGAGATTGTCGAGCGGCATAGCCACACGCTCCATCCTCCAGGCTTCTTCATCGATTCCACGACCGATGCGACGGTCTTCTGGAATTACGTCGATCTGCGCTTTCGCTCCCGGACGTGCGTTCGAATCGGCGCGCAGCTTACCGAAACCACGCTCGCGGTGCGCCTGGATGCGCTTCCGTGAACGCTGAGCCGCGCAGCTGCGCCAGCTGCGACGAAATCGCCTGTGGAATGCACCGGCTGCTGCCGGCGAGCGAAGCGCCGACGGACAAGACTAGCTGGGTGTTGGATTGCGTATGGCCGGAGACCGCAAGTTTGGTCGCGCACGCGTTTCGGCCGAACCACCAATTGATCGCCCCCGGAATTTGGCGAGGGTACCCGCGCCGATATGCATGGCCGGCGCCCGTTGAGCATTTGGCACGCTTCTCCACCTTGCGCCGTCATCTGGCGATGCGGCGCGTGGCAAATGCGACCGGTGCGGTTCGTCAACAAACATATCTGCGTCACGATCGCGCGTTGGCGCTGCGGCTTGCCAGACGCGTGGATTATCGTGCGCGGCATCTGGTGGTCACGCAGGCCTGGTTGCCTTGGCTGGATGAAGCGGGCGCGCTCGGCGGGCGGACGTTCGACGTGATCATGAGCCGATACCCGTTCGGGGAGATTCACCGGCTACTGGACGAAGCTGCGGCAGAGATGAAAGGGTCGCGCACGATTACGGATTTTCGCGCGAGCCGTGAACTCGTGGAACGCGAGGCACAGCTGCTGAGCAGGGCTCGACGGATCTACACGCCTCATCATGGCATCGCCTCGATATTTCCGGAGCAGGCCGTGACACTCTCCTGGCACAAGCCTGCGCCGCGGCCGAGAGGCTCCGGACGGCGCGTGGCTTTTCTCGGCCCCACTATCGCCCGGCAGCGGCCGGACATAGCGAGCCGTTTGGCGCGCGGCCTCGACCAGCCGCTAGTCGTCTTTGGATCGATATCGGAACTGCTCTGGGGCGACCTTCCGATCGAGCGCCGGGATATGGGCCGGCATTGGCTCGACGATATTGGCGCCATCCTCCACCCGGCAACGCTGACCCATGAGCCTCGCGCTCTCCTGGAGGCGCGGGCAAACGGGGTTGTCGTCTATGCGACGGCCGGATGTGGGCTCCCCCCCGAGGAGTTCTTTCCTTTGGAGAGCTTTTCAGCAGCGCAAACGAACGATTGAGGCCGCCGCCTCAGGAGCCGGTGACCGCCTTAGGCCTCGAAATCCCCTCTGCATCCGGCTCGAGCAGCCGGTGCAGGTGGACGATCACATATTTCATTTCGGCATCGTCGAGAGTCTGCCGGGCCTTGCTGCTCCAGGCATTCTCAGCGTCTGCGTAGCTGCCGTACAGGCCGACGAGGTCGATCGAGCTAAGGTCGAAATCCAGACCCTGCGGGTCCTTCACTCGCCCGCCGAAAACGAGATGAAGCTTGCTCATGGGCGGAGCGCTAGCAAGATTTTGAGCGCTTGCGAACCGCCTAGCCGGCCGCTTCGTCCTTGAAAGTGCCGACCGCCGCCTGAGCCGCCTCGCGCGCGGCTTCGCCAGCCTTGTCGACCAGCGCGTCGGGGGTGAGGCCGAGCTCCTTCAGCTTATCCGACCCTGCGCGCCGGGCCGCGCCCGCCGCATCGCGAGCAGCGCCGGTGATCCGGTCCCCAACCGGCGAAAGCAGATCCCGCTCCCTGCGGGTCGTGGGGAGCAAAGCAGCGATCAGGGCTCCGGCGGCGAGTCCCGCGCCGAGCGCAATCAGCGGCGCCTGGTCGATCGTGTCGCCGACGCGACCGCTCGCCTGCGTTGCCCAGCCGTTGCCGTTTTCCGCTCCGCGGTTGCTGTCGCTCATCACGTCGTCTCCATTTTTTCCTTTTGGCCCTTGCGAGCCTTCGATTTGTTCTTGCTGTGCATCAGCCGGTCGGCGAGATCCATCAGCGGTTCCCGGGCAAGAAACAGCGCGACTGCGGCGACGATGCCAGTCGCTGCGACGGGCCGTTTGCTGACTGCGTCGACTGCATCTTCGGCAAGATCGGCACCCTTCGACTTGGCTGCTTCCCAGGCATCGCGGGCGAGATTGTGAGGCGTCAGGCTGTGAAGCAGGTCCTCGCCGCGCTCGATGACCTCGTCGACAGTCGCTTCGAAGCGAGCCCTGGCGTCCGCTGCCCGGCGGCGGGCGTCGGCAACGCTTTGCGATTCGGCGCTCACAAGGCTGCCCTTATCCTCTGCGCGCCAAGCCATCCGAGAAGTCCGGCGACCGCGCCGAGAAGGATGAAGGCAACGAGCCCGCCGAGCAGCGGGCCGATCAAGGTTGCGAGCGCCATGACAATCCCGACGCCGAGAGCGACGACAGCCCCGAACGCGAGGAACAGCGCGAGGCCGAGCAGGATCGCCGCCGCTCGCGCCGCCGCGGCCTTATCGGCGGCAATAGCCTTGACCAGGTCGATCTCCGCCTTCGCATAGGCTTTGCCGTCATCGACGAGCTGACTGACCAGCTCGCCGATTGGACGGTCGTTGCCGCCGGGCGGAGTATCGGCCGGTTTGAGCATCAGCTCCGGCGGCGGCTTTCGCGGTCCTCGTCGTCACCACTCGACAGGCCGGATTTGATCAGCCGCGCAATGGCGAAGCCGACGATGGCCGCGCCGGCGAGCGCGACCGCCGGGCTCCGGCGGATGAATTCGCGCGTGTCGTCGATCAGCTCTTCCGGATCCTTCGCGGCGAGATTGTTGGCCGCGCCCTCGATGGTTTCGGCGGCCCGCCGCGCATAATCGCCATACTCCTCGCCAAGGCGCTCATCGATCCCTGCGGCGGTGTCGCCGATCAGCTTGCCGACATTGGCGAGAGCCTCGGCCGAGCGTTCGATGCCCTGGCTGAGCAGGTCCTTGGCACGATCGGCGGCCTGCCCGGAAAGTTTCTCGCTGCCGGAGCGCACCTTGTCGAGAATTGCATTGGTCGTTCCGGTCGACCCCGTGGTCGCGCCGCCGGTTGGAGCATTCGAAGCTCCGTTTCCTTGGTTGCCCTTATCGCTTGCGCCTTCAATCACAGTGTCGGTTCCTTCCGGAAGATCTTGCTCAGCCATCTCGTCCTCCTTTACCGGATTCAACCTTTCGCGCTTGCTCCCGTTCCGAAGCTTTCCGAGAGAATGTTGCGTCTCCGCCAAGCGCTTTATAGGGACGGCTCATCTTCGACGTCATTACGCCTACGTAAGAAGGAATTCCATGACTGCAATCACCGCCATTCGCGGCCGCCAGATCCTCGACAGCCGCGGCAATCCCACAGTCGAAGTCGACGTTACGCTGGAAAACGGCAGCTTCGGGCGGGCGGCGGTGCCTTCGGGCGCCTCGACCGGCGCGCATGAGGCGGTCGAGCTTCGCGACGGCGACAAGAGCCGCTGGGGCGGCAAGGGAGTCACCAAGGCGGTGCAGTCGGTGAACGGCGAGATTGCCGAAGCGCTGATTGGTCACGACGCGGAGGACCAGGGCGAGATCGACGCGTCGATGATCGCGCTCGACGGCACCGACAACAAGGGCCGGCTTGGCGCCAACGCAATCCTGGGCGTCAGCCTCGCCTGCGCGAAGGCGGCGGCGAACGCGGCGGGTGAGCCGCTCTACCGCTACATCGGCGACAGCACCGCCAACATGCTGCCGGTGCCGATGATGAACATCATCAACGGCGGGGCCCACGCCGATAATCCGATCGACTTCCAGGAATTCATGATCGTTCCGGCGGGGCTGCCGAACTTCGCGGAGGCGCTGCGCTGCGGGACGGAGGTGTTCCACGCGCTGAAGTCGGGTTTGAACAAGGCGGGGCTGGCGACGGCGGTCGGTGACGAGGGCGGCTTCGCGCCGAATATCGGTTCCCCGCGGGAGGCTTTGGACTTCATCGTGAAGTCGATCGAGACTGCGGGCTATCGCGCAGGGAGCGACGTGCTCCTCGCGCTCGATGCGGCGGCGAGCGAATTCTACCGCGACGGCGCCTATCACCTCGATGGCGAGGGGCGGGTGCTTAGCTCCGAAGATATGACCGGCTATTATGAGGAGCTCAGCCGCGACTATCCGATCGCTTCGATCGAAGACGGCTTGGCGGAAGACGATTGGGCCGGTTGGAAACATCTCACTGAGCGGCTCGGCTCGCGAGTCCAGCTTGTGGGCGACGACCTGTTCGTCACGAACGTCACGCGGCTTTCTCGCGGGATCGAGGAAGGCATCGCCAATTCCATCCTGATCAAGGTCAACCAGATCGGCACCCTGACCGAAACGATCGCGGCGGTCCGGCTCGCACAGAGCAACGGCTACACGGCGGTGATGTCGCACCGTTCGGGCGAAACCGAGGATTCGACCATCGCCGATCTCGCGGTTGCGCTGTGCACCGGCCAGATCAAGACCGGAAGCCTCGCGCGTTCGGACCGAACGGCCAAGTACAACCAGCTGCTTCGCATCGAGGAAGAGCTTGGCGATCGCGCCGTTTACCCGGGTGCGAGCGCTTTCAAGGCCTATCATCCGGCCTAATTCACAAGTTCGGACGGCAAGTCGCGGAATTCACTTGCGTTCACTGACTCTTCGTGATTCTTGTGGGATCGCGATGGGGAAAAACCGCAATATCGGGCTGATCCGGCGGGCTTTTTGGCCGGCGCTTGCGCTGCTCATCGTCGGCAATTTCGCCGGCTACGCGATCGCCGGGCCGAATGGGCTCTTGGCATGGGGCGGTTATCACCGTGACCTTAAGGCGCGCGAGGCGGAGCTTTCCCAGCTTCAGCAGCAGAAGGCGGAGCTGCAGCACCGCTCCGACTTGCTCGACCCCAGGCATGCCGATCCGGATCTGGCGGACGAGCTCGCCCGCCGAGACCTCGGACTCGTTCGGCCGGATGAAGTCGTCGTTCCGCTGAAATAGGGTTGACGCCGGCCTTTCGTCCCTCGCAACCGACCTCAATCAGTTTCGTTACAAGACTAATCTAAAGTTGCCCTCTTGGCGGATTTGTGAGCTAACGTGAGGCAGCTCGGATTTTTAGTTCGATCGCAGCCAGACTGCGGCGAGGACCGGGCCATATGGGACAGAGCACCAGCGGAGAATTCAACCGGAGACGAAGGCTGGAGCTGGTTGCCGGCGGCTCGCGCGGGCTGACGGGGGCGCAGCGCGATGTCCTGCGCCAGGATGCCGCCCGGGTCCGGTTTTCACGCCAGCTTCGGCGCAGGCTGTTCGGTCCCGCGATGTTCGGCGAGACTGCATGGGACATCCTTCTCACGCTCTACCTTGCCGACGGAGCGCTACCGCGGCCCGGTGTGCCGGACCTTGCCGGCAGCACCGATTCGCCGGTCAGCACGACGTCGCGCTGGCTCGGCTACCTGGAGGACGAGGGGCTCGCGACCGGCCCGAGCGGAGTTCTCGCCGACAATGGCGGTGGCGTTCAGCTCACGGACAAGGGCCGTCGATTGCTCGACGAATATTTCCTGGAGCTTCGGGACGCGGACATCCTTTCGTCGACCCCTGGCAGCCCGACGACCCCGGCCGAGGGATGACTGCCTCCCGCGTTAATAATTAACATGTGGCGTGACACTCGGATCTTGTACGATTAATCGGCAGTTCGACCGCTGCTCGGAGGTCGTTGGCTATGAATGGTTCGCCCGTGGACGCGAACGACGATGGGGATTGGGCCGGCGACAAGGCCGGCTGGGTATCCGCTCTTTCGCGAATGCAGGAAGCGCTGCGATTGCTCGACGAAAGCGATGCGCCGTCCCAGGTGGGAGCTCAGCTCGACCTGGCGATCCAGCAGCTGAAAGACGAGATCGGACAAGTTGGAGGCGAATAGTCGCACCCATGCCGTGCCTTAGATAAGGCCAAGGTCGACCCGCTGCCTTTCATTGATCCACGCTGCGAGCGTCTGCATTTCCAGATAGCTGTTGAAGAGAAGCCCGATCTTCAGGCCGTCCACCCAGCGCACCTGCGACGGGATGGGCGCGAAATCGGGAAGAGTAAGCAGCGCCGGACCTGTCGCGTTGAGCGGCTTGCGGGTGTGAAGAAGTGCACCGGCGGGAGAGATGTCCTGCAGGTCGGCAGGATAAGTGAGCGCCCCCAGGCGCAACCGGGCACAAGCTGCCACCGACGCTCTTGGAAGGCGCCGCCTGCGCTTTGGATCGAATGCCGCTCCGTACTGCGAGGTACCTTCGCGATCCAGCGGGGCGTCCAGGTGGATCCCGGCTGCATTGTCGCGCGACCAGACGACGGTACCGGACACTCGCATCGTGTCCGGAAGCTGGAGCCGCACTCGAGTTCCGCGCGTAACCGCCGAGAACAGCCTGACCTCCACACCCCGCGGGGATACGTTCACGACGCGGCAGAATTGGGTGATCTGGCCAATCGTGATCAGCGCAACGCGGAGCACCGCAGCCTGGCGAGCGTCGCTTCGCCTTTCCGCGGCATCCAGGTCGAGCGCCAAATTTGAAGCGAATTGTTGCCGCAATGCCCTTCTCCAGAACATTGCAAGCAATCCGCCACCGTCATTTCAGGGATGTAAACGTTGGTTTCAAAACGGCATTAATCGCGCCGCATTACATAAGGGTACAAGCGAAACCGGCTGACCGGCGGAAAAGAACTCATCCATTTTCGCCCCGTTTCCTCGCCAGTTGCCGCTGGGCCGCGGCGCACTTATAGACGCCTCCGCCCCGACCATCAGCGAAAAGAGAACAACGTGGCGCGTTCCGCGAAACCTGTTGCCAAAGCCGCTCCGAAGAAGGACGAGATCAAGACCGCTCCGCCAGCGGAGCCCGACGTACCCCGTCCACCGCAGCCAGAGCGATTCAAGGCAGACAAGGACCAGCTCCTCCAATTCTATCGCGAAATGCTCCTTATCCGCCGTTTCGAGGAACGTGCGGGGCAGCTCTACGGGCTCGGCCTGATCGGCGGTTTTTGTCACCTCTATATCGGCCAGGAAGCGGTCGCGGTGGGCCTCCAGTCGGCAATGACCGTGGGCAAGGACAGCGTGATCACCGGCTATCGCGATCACGGACACATGCTCGCTTACGGAATCGATCCCAAGCTCATCATGGCGGAGCTGACCGGCCGCGCCGCCGGGATTTCCAAGGGCAAGGGCGGATCGATGCACATGTTCAGCGTCGATCACGGCTTCTACGGCGGACACGGAATCGTCGGCGCACAGGTGCCGCTTGGAACCGGGCTTGCCTTCGCTCACAAATATCGCGGCGACGGCGGCGTGTGCCTCACCTATTTTGGCGATGGCGCGGCCAATCAGGGGCAGGTCTATGAAGCCTTCAACATGGCCGAGCTATGGAAGCTGCCGGTGATCTACGCGATCGAGAATAATCAATATGCGATGGGGACCTCGGTCGCCCGCTCCTCATCGGAGGTGCAGCTCTACAAGCGTGGCGAGAGCCATCGGATTCCCGGAATTCAGGTCGACGGAATGGACGTGCTCGCCGTCCGCGGGGCAGCGGAAATGGCGCTTGAATGGGTGCGCGGCGGCAACGGGCCGATCATCGTCGAGCTAAAAACCTACCGCTATCGCGGCCATTCGATGTCCGATCCGGCGCGATACCGGACCCGCGAGGAAGTGAATGAATATCGCGAGCACCGCGACCCGATCGACCGGGCTGCGAAGGAGCTCGAGGGGATGGGTGTGAAAGAAGAGGAATTGAAGGCGATCGACAAGCAGATCCGCGACATTGTCGTTGCGGCGGCGAAGTTCGCCGAAGATTCGCCGGAGCCGGACGCTTCCGAGCTCCACACCGACGTTCTGGTGGGGAGCTACTAATGGGAATCGAGCTGAAGATGCCGGCGCTCTCGCCGACGATGGAAGAGGGCACGCTCGCCAAGTGGCTGGTGAAAGAAGGCGATGAAGTCCATTCCGGCGACATTCTCGCCGAGATCGAGACAGATAAGGCGACGATGGAGTTCGAAGCCGTCGACGAAGGGAAGATTGCCAAGATCCTTGTGCCCGAAGGGACGGACGGGGTGAAGGTCGGCCAACCAATCGCCGTGATGGAAGGCGACGGCGCGAGCTCGGAGCCCGCGGCCGCTCCGGTGAAGCAGGAAGAAGCGGTCGAGGGTCCATCGCAGGAAATCCCGAAGCCGTCCGATCAAAAGACGCTCGAACATCCGATCGAGGAGCCGACCCCGCATCTGATGGAGACGGGAGCCCGAGCGCTTGCCGCCGACGTCGCGAACACGCGCGACGAGCCGGATGCCCCCGAAGGCACTGCGATGGCCAACATGACGGTCCGCGAGGCGCTTCGCGACGCGATGGCCGAGGAAATGCGCCGGGACGACCGCGTCTTCGTGATGGGCGAGGAGGTCGCCGAGTACCAGGGCGCCTACAAGGTTACGCAGGGCCTGCTCGACGAGTTCGGCGCGAAGCGCGTGGTCGATACGCCGATCACCGAATATGGCTTCGCCGGTCTTGGCACCGGCGCGGCGATGGGCGGTCTTCGCCCGATCGTCGAGTTCATGACCTTCAACTTCGCGATGCAGGCGATCGACCATGTCGTGAACTCGGCCGCGAAGACCAACTACATGTCCGGCGGCCAGATGCGCTGCCCGGTCGTTTTCCGCGGTCCGAACGGCGCAGCAGCACGCGTAGCCGCTCAGCACAGTCAGAATTACGGGCCCTGGTACGCAAGTGTTCCGGGGCTCATTGTTATTTCACCCTACAGCGCCGCCGATGCGAAGGGGCTGTTGAAGGCCGCGATCCGCACCGAGGATCCCGTCGTCTTCCTCGAAAACGAGCTGCTCTACGGGCAGCATTTCGATGTCCCACAGATCGAGGATTATGTGCTCCCGATCGGCAAGGCGAAGGTGGTACGCCCAGGCAAGGACGTGACGCTCGTCAGCTATTCGATCGGTGTGGGCGTCGCGCTGGAAGCGGCGCAGCAGCTGGTCAGCGAAGGGATCAATGCCGAGGTGATCGACCTTCGCACTTTGCGCCCGCTCGACAAGGAAACGGTGCTGAACAGCCTGGCCAAGACGAACCGGATGGTCGTCGTGGAAGAGGGCTGGCCGACCTGCTCGATCAGTTCCGAGCTCATCGCGGTGGCGATGACCGAAGGCTTCGACGATCTCGACGCGCCGGTGCTTCGGGTGACCAACGCCGACGTGCCGATGCCTTATGCCGCCAACCTTGAGAAGATGGCGCTGATCAATGTCGACGAGGTCGTCGCCGCAGCGAAGAAGGTTTGTTATAAGTGATCCGTCACCCCGGCCTTGAGCCGGGGTCCGCCTGCCTTCAGCAGTCGGACAAGGCGGCGGATGCCGGATCAAGTCCGGCATGACGAACTCCCCAGATTTCCAACTCGCCCTGCTCCACACGCCAGCCCGGGTGCGCTGGGCGATGGAGGCGCTGCTCGCGATCGACGCGGCGATGGCCGATGTCGTCGCCCGCTCCAGCGAACCGACCCTGGGGCGGATCAAGTTGGCGTGGTGGCGCGAGCAATTGGAGGCGCTGGACGACGGGCCGCCGCCCGCCGAGCCGCGGCTGCAAGCGGTCGCGCAGCATTTGCTTCCCGCCGGCATCAGCGGCGCCGAAATCGCGGAGCTGGAGGCAGGCTGGGCGACCTTGCTCGACCCGGAGCCGGACCCGGAGCTGGTCGCCGGACGCGGTGCTGTCCTCTTTGAGCTTGGCGGCCGGCTGCTTGGAGCAGATGATCCCAGGCTGGCCGATGCCGGTGCGGTGTATGCGCTGGCGTCGACCGGATTGCCTGAAGCCAAGGACCGCCTCAAGCAACTGAGCGGCCATCGTTTCCCCCGCGCGCTCAGGCCGCTGACGATGCTGGCCAGAGCAGCAGCGCATGGAAGCAGCCGGCGCAGAGCGCTCGCAATGCTCGCCCACCGCTGGACCGGGCGAATTGCCTGAGGTTGACAGCAGCCGCTCCAGATTGAACGATCTTTGCGCCGAATCTCCTTAAACTGAGGGGGTGCCCTGTGGCGCGTTTCCTTGCCGGGGCTTTGGTTTGCTTCCTGCTGATGACCGGCGCGTTCCTGATCTGGCAGGGGAGGGCAGCGCGTGGCCCGGCTTTGTCCTCGGCCCCGGCCGAAGCGGCATCTTTCTCCGCCTTCGGTTCCGACCAGCCACTGTCCGCGCCGGAAGCGTCGCAGAAAACTCGGGAGGAAAAGCGCTTCTCCCGCGCAGACCACAACAAGGACGGCAAGATCGAGGCGGACGAATATCTGGCCGGCCGCCGCCGCTATTTCGACAAGCTGGACGTCAACCACGACGGCAAGCTGACGTTCGAGGAATATGCGGCCAAGGGAATCACCAAATTCCAGACCGCCGACCAGGGCCACAAAGGCTGGCTGACCCCGGCCGAATTCGCCACCACCGCCGCTCCGCAATCGAAGCACCGGAGCTGCAGCTGCGGCCGATCAGAACCTGCTCCGACCGCCGCCGCAGCGGACGATAGCTCAAGCGACTAGTTCGCCGCTGCGATTTTGTCGGGGGTGAGCTTCACCCGCGACAGAAGCGGCGCGTCGCGGTTGTAGCGGTCCGGGCGGAAGGTGACCCCGTCGGACGACGGTGCGACGGTGAAGTAGGTCACGTAGACGGGGATGGGCTTCGGCACGTCGACCCTTTGGTCCGGGCTGCCGTTGGGCTTGGGCATGTCGCCGAACGCCCATTTCTCCAGCTTGTCCGCGTCCGAGAGCCGGATGCAGCCGTTGCTGAGCCAGCGGTCGTCCTTGGCGAACATCGGCTTTTCCGCCTCCGGCACATCGTGGAGATAGATGCCGAAAGCGTTTGGAATCATGAACTTGATGTGGCCCATCGAATTCCACGGGCCGGGGCCGCGGCG
>Ga0207649_10000904_pt1 | contig 18718 bp, 13 predicted proteins | sample KBSC43metaG_FD_184317 | JGI IMG/M metagenome (GOLD analysis project Ga0207649, IMG submission 184317) | Corn rhizosphere microbial communities from Kellogg Biological Station, Michigan, USA - KBS C4-3 metaG (SPAdes) (version 2) | ecosystem: Host-associated > Plants > Roots > Rhizosphere > Soil ... | reverse complement strand
CACCGGGCCGCGCTTTGCCGCTCGCGTTCGCGAGCTCACCGCCGGCCATCCGGTGCTCGAACCTCTGGGCGAGACGATGCTCAGGGCGCGCGATGTGCTGCGTAAGGAGATCGCGGTGCTGCATCGCCAATTGCTGGCGATCGCACGCACCGACCATGTTTGCCGCCATCTGATGACGGTGCCCGGCGTTGGCGCCTTGACGGCACTGACCTTCAAGACCGGCGTCGACGATCCCACACGCTTCACCTCGTCGAAGCGGTTGGGCGCGCACTTCGGACTCACTCCGAGGAAGTACCAATCCGGCACCATCGACGTCACCGGCCGCATCACCAAAGCGGGCGACGCCATGGTGCGCAGCGCACTCTATGAAGCGGCCCATTCCATGCTCACGCGCGTGAAGAGCTTCTCCAGTCTCAAACGCTGGGCGATGGCGGTTGCCAAACGCCGCGGCCTGGGGCGTGCTACCGTGGCCTTGGCCAGGAAGCTCGCCATCGTCCTGCACCGCATGTGGATCGACGGCACCGACTTCCGCTTCGGCAAAGAGGAGGCCGCGACCGCGTAAGCAATCGGGCAACGCGGAGTCTGTTGCCCGCCCCTCCTCCCGTCGCCGGGAGCGCGAAGCCGGTGAAGCCGCAGTATCGGGTGTGCCATCCCTCATCGGATCAGCACGTCGTCCGAGATAGGCTCCCGACTTCCTCCTATCGCATCATGTGGCGGCAAAGACCGACCACGTACGGAAGCCTGATACCGGCGGCGAGAGAACAGGACGGAGCCTTGACTCCTCATGGCCCATTACGGAAGCCCGATACTGAGGTTGAGGTACGGCCCATAGAAGCCGCGGCCATAGCTTTTGGCAGTATCCTGGCCGCCATCCATCGCATTGAAGAAGAAGTCAGCGCGATAGCCGAAATTGATTTTCGCGTTGCGGTAGCGTGCCGACGGACATGGTTTGCGTGGGCCGCTGTGAGGTTGTGAATATCGTAGAACAGCGGACTGATGGGCGAAACCCAAGTCTCGTCTGCCATCATGCGCGACCAGACACGATCCTTCGCAACGGGATCGGCCTTCGGATTGTCTTTCCACGGCTCCAGATAGCGGCTGTAGAACACATCGGCGGTGGTTGTGATGGGGCGGCATTGCAGAATGAACAGCCTGCCGCTTTTCCAGGACCGTTCGACATCCTGCGGAAAGCGCAACCGTGTCTTGCCAATTGCGAGTGCGTACGCGGAGATCGAGAAGGCAGAGGCGCCTCTTCTGATTGCTACTCATGCTTCCTTGCAAAGCGTTGATATTGGCGCTGCGGCCAACCCGCAAGACGCTATCGTACGCTGCAAAATCGGCCAGCAATGTCAGGGAAAAGCCTAAAATCAAAACGGCGCCTTCCGGCGCCGCTTTGTAAGTGCAAGTAGTGTGTTTGCTTTATGTCGCTTTCTTTTTGCGTCGACGCAACAACGAGACCGCCCCGAGGCCTGCTCCAGCCAAGGCAAGCGTCGCTGGCTCAGGAACAGCTCCACCACCACCGACTTGGCCTGTGCCCGTCAAAATATTCGCGAGCGTTCCCGGGTTGGTAAGGGTGTGCTGATCGCAATAGGTTTCCGAGTACCCGTCAATATCGAGGCCTTCCCAGCATTGGAAGGTGCCCTGCAAATTGCCGCCCCCGACATTCGGATCAGGACTGAACAACGACGAAATCGGCAGCCCCCCGGCAATTTGACCTTCAAAGTCGACTTTGAAGTTGCCTACATAGGCGCAAAGACCTGTCGTCGTTCCAGATCCGCTGCCGCACGTATGGCCCGCGGCGTCCGTACCCGACGTTGTCCCGCCATAGCTGTCATCGTAGTCGTACGCAAAGAGGTTGCCGGCCGTTGTGGGGCCGTTCCAGATCAGCTGATAGACAGAATTTGGACCGATGTTCGGCAGGTTAAACGTTTGGACGATCCCGTTGTTGTTGGCCTGATAGCCGGTCAACGTGATGCTCAGATTGGTCCACGACTTGGTGCCGATGTTTTGGAAGAAAAGCGAGGGCGTGTCGTAAGTGGTGCCGCCGTTGGTGGAATAAGTAAGAGCTCCGCCCTGTGTGCAGTCCACTGTTGCGCAATCGGCGTCATAAGCGCCGACGACATAACCCACAATCGTATTTGCGCTTGAAGGAGCCTGAGAGGCCAGCAAGGCCAAGAGACTCGATGTTGCGAGTAAGTACCGTTTTCCCATCGTATGCCCCACCGGTTAGAGTTGGTTGTTTACACACGAACGCTACTGAGATCGGCACAGCAAATCCTGTGCCATAGGAGGAAATGCAAGCGTTTTGGCGATTTTCGGGATCGCGTTGATAAGTATATTTACAAGCATTACATTTTATTAACGATCGATAGGCTCGGGACTTAACCAAAGGGGTGGCGTGCAGTTCCCCGGTCGCCATGGATCAAGCAACAATGCTTTTGAGCGTGTGGGCCATGAACGGGAGCACCGGCCGTCATGTCATCGCGTAAGGTCAGCACCAACCAATCCAGCGTTGCGCAATTACGAGCTGGCATAGAAATGCACAAATCAGGCGCCCTCGATCTGGCAGCCGAGCGCTATTTGTCTGTCTTGGACGATAAACCCTCGAATTTCGAGGCCCTACATTTGCTGGGCATCTTGCGAGCCCAACAAAGCAAATTGCTTGCGGCCAAAGAGCTTCTCGGGCGTGCGATCGCGAGCAAACCCGACTCTGCGGCGGCGCTGAACAACTTAGGCCATGTCCTAAATCAGCTTGGAGAATTCTCCGCGGCGATTTCTGTTATGCGCAAAGCGGTCGAACTCGATGCAAACGATCCCGTTGCGAACAACAATTTGGGCAACGCCTATCAAGGCGTGGGCGACCACAGCAATGCGGAAAGGAGCTTTCGCGCGGCCGTGTCAATTCGTCCTCATTACCCTGAGGCGCTCAACAATCTCGGAGCGACGCTACACAAACTGGATCGCGATCCCGAAGCTCTCACTCTCCTCAAACGGGCGCTAGCATTGGATCCCAATTTTGCCCCGGCGTATTCCAATCTTGGATTGGTTTACGCCGCGCTGAATCAAGCTGAAGAGGCAAAGGAGTGTCTGCGCAAAGCCATTTCGATGAGTGCAAACCACAAATCGGGCTGGATCAATCTTGGCGATGTCCATCTGTCCTTTGGCGAGCCCGATGAGGCTTTGAATTGCTTCAAGGAAGCGCTCGGCAAGGACCCAACGGACGGCGGCGTTTTTCACCGTCTGAGCAATATGAAAACGTTTCGTTCGGGCGACGCTGACATAGGCCGCATGGAAGCGGTTCTGGCCGCGCGTCGAGATCGTGACGATCCAGACACAATCGCGCTGCGTTTCGCACTTAGCAAAGCCTATGACGATATGGGCGAAACGGAGCGATCATTCGAACTGCTTGCCCAGGCCAACCGGCAGATGCGCGGCAAAATGGCCTACGACGAGGCCGCGACACTCAAGAAATTCTCGCTTATGGCGGCCGAGTATACGGCAGATCGTCTTGAGCAATTTACCGGCATGGGCCACCCCTCACCGGTCCCTATCTTTATCGTCGGCATGATGCGTTCGGGCTCTACGCTCGTCGAACAGATCTTGGCAAGCCACCCAAAAATCCGCGCACTGGGCGAATTGCATGAGTTCAGCCGACTCGCGGAATCGATCGCTCTTCCCGAAGGGCGCAATTTAAAAAATCCGGGCGCTTTGAAGGTTCTTGCCTCGGAGCATCTTCACCAACTCGGCCAACGATACGTCAATGCGATCGCGCTTCGTGCGGGTCAGGCCGAACGGATCACCGATAAGCACCTTGGCAACTCGGTTTTCGCAGGACTTATTCACTTGGCACTACCCAATGCGCGGATCATCTATACAAATCGAGACCCGATCGATACGTGCTTATCGTGCTATTCCAAGCTCTTCACCGCGCCGCATCCCTACGCCTACGACCTTTCGGAGTTGGGCCGCTACTGGCGCGCGCATCGAGAATTGATGCAGCATTGGACATCCGTATTGCCGTCCCATGTTTTCCTTGAAGTGCAATACGAAACGCTCGTTGCGGATTTCGAAAATCAAGCCCGACGCATCATCGCTCATTGTGCTCTTGACTGGGACCCCGCTTGTCTCGATTTCCACGAAGCAAAGCGCTTTGTCGCCACCGCCAGCCTGGTTCAAGTGCGGCAGCCTCTCTATGCGAGTGCCGTCGGCCGCCGGCGGCCGAAACCGGAGTTCCTCAATCAACTTCTCGGCGGCTTGGGCCAGTCGACGGCAGCGGCAACCGAAGCACCCCATCCGGCGTGACATGAGCAATCCGATCGCGTCACCCGATGGTCCGAACTTGCTTGAACAGGCGATCAAGCTTCACGAAGAAGGCGCATTATCCCCTGCCGACCACCTTTATCGGCGCGTATTGGACCGCGAACCCGAAAATTTCGACGCTCTTTTGTATAGCAGCGCGCTCAAATTGCAGCAGAACGAGCTCAACGCCGCTTTGGGCCTTGCCGTTCGTGCCGCGCGCGTAGATCCAACGTCAGCAGAAGCCCAATGCAACTGTGGCGCTATCTATCAGGCGATGGGCAGGACAGACGACGCAAGTGCGTGCTTTGAACTAGCCCTCGCCATCCAACCCAATTCTCCGGAAGCCCATTACGGGCTCGGTCTTGCGCGTCAAACCCAATCCAAGGACGCGGATGCGGTTACGTGTTTCGAACGCGCTCTTCTGCTCGATCCCAGCTATGTTGAAGCTGCCGGCGCACTTGGCCTGAGTTTTCGACGTTTGGGGCGGGTCGATGACGCAATCGCGATGTTCGAGCGAGCTTTGGCACTGGATGGCGGGAGCGCCGATGTCCACAACGCACTCGCTGAGGCGCTTAGGGAAAAAGGATTCGAAGAAGAGGCCATAACACATTTTGAGCGCGCAATCGCATTGCGTCCTGACTTTCCCGCGGCATTAAACAATCTTGGTTCGCTGCAACAAGCCCTAGGCCGTTACGATGCCGCGCTCGTAAGTTTCGATGCTGCTCTCACGACGCACCCCGATTATGCCGCCGTTTGGACCAACAAGGGATTCGCCCTTCAGGAGCTTGGCCGATTTGAAGACGCGCGCGAGGCATTCAGCCGCGCAATCGCGCTCGAGCCGCGCGAACCAGCGCACCTTTTTGGTTATGTCAATGCACGGCGAGTTTCAGCCAATGACCCGCACTTGCCACTGCTGATAGCATTGTCTCGCGAATCCCTGGGTCCGCGGCAGCAGGTTCAACTCGAATTTGCGTTGGGGAAGGTGCAAACCGATTTGGGCCAAAAGTTCGAGGGCTTCTCCCATTACCTGCGTGGCAACAAGCTCCACCGCGACCAGATCACCTATGACGAATCCGTCTCTTTAAAAGCGCTTTGCAAAATTCCCGAAGCGTTTTCCCGCGACCGTTTTGAGGGGCTTAATTTTCCGGAACCTACCGCGACATCTCCGATTTTTGTGGTCGGGATGCCGCGGTCAGGATCGACGCTGGTCGAACAAATACTCGCCAGTCACCCCGACGTGTGTGCGCTCGGCGAACGAGACGATTTCATTCGAGCAATGGGGCAATCGGGCCTCGATGGCTCCCAAAACCCATTTCCGCTATCGATACTCACGGCAAAGCCAGAACAGCTAAGTCGCCTCGCCGAATTGTACACCACCGCGACCACAGCGGCTGCGCGCGAAGAACTCCGTCAGATCGATCCATCCGGTATCCGTCGGCCCCGAAGGAGCGTGGACAAGACGCTCGTCAATTTTGTCAACATTGGCGTGATTGGACTTGCTTTGCCTGGCGCGCGGGTGATCCATATTAAGAGAAACCCGATCGACACCTGCCTTTCCTGTTTCACTAAACTATTTTCGCAAGCGCAAAACTTCAGCTACGATCTGGGGGAGCTTGGCCGCCACTATGTCGCATACATCAAGGTAATGGAGCATTGGCGGCGTGTCTTGCCACAAGGATTGGTGCTCGACGTCAGCTATCCCTTGTTGGTCGAAAATCTAGAAGCCGAAACGCGAAAAATTCTCGATCATTGCGGGCTGCCTTGGAACGACGCTTGCCTCTCATTTCATGAGACAAAAAGAGCGGTTCGCACGGCCAGCGCAACGCAAGTGAGAAGCCCGCTATATCGTGACAGCCTTTCGCCGTGGCATCCGCCAGCCGAACTGCTTAGCCCCTTACTTAGGGAATTCGAACGTGCGGGGCTTGATTCCTTTGCGCTAAACAACAGTTGACGAGTTCCAAACGAGTCTTGGTCGGTTGATCATCATTGCTTCCGAGAGGCACACATAGCGCGACTATTCGAAAAGAACTTATGTCCGCTAATGGGATCAAAAATGCGTGCGTACTCCCATCAAGGCCACGGCCCGCGAGCCGATCAACAGGCCGGATACATATCAGCGACTTGTCAGCACGCCCTCACTTGCGAATGGCAGCCGGTCCATACAAATGGGTCAGAAGCAGACGTGTCAGCTTGGCGCCACCAGCGGTCATCTAGACGATCAGACAGGTGTTAATCTGCATGCTGCATGGAGGCAAATTTCTGCAGGGCGTCAGCGAGCGCGGCGGTCATGGAAAGGTGCGGCGTGTGGTCTGTATCCAGCTCTATGACGTTGGTGATCGAATTTTCGGCGATCATCCGGCGTTGCAGCGCGGCGGGTATCGCTCGATCATTCGTGCAAAGGACGAAGTATCGGTTGATCCCTTCCAGAGCCCCTTTTGGGATGGACACTGGGGCGGCGAAAGGCCCAAGCGGTTGCGGTTGTTGTCTGGAAATGGCCCAAGCTGCATCGTTTTCGGAACACGAGCTGTATAGCGCGCTCCGCGACGCGGCTGCGGGCATGGTGGCCACGGGCGGCTCGATAACGATGTTCGCCTGCACTTGGTCATCTGCACCTTCTGGAAGACGTGTCAGGTCGAGCAGGCTCTGTCCGTCGCGCGGTACAAAGGCGGTTGCATAGACCAGTGCGGCAACCCTCTCGGGGTAGCGGGCAGCGGCTTGCGTGGCAATGACACCGCCCATGCTGTTGCCGACGATGATAGCGGGTTCAGCAACGGCAGTTAGCACCTCTCCGAGACGGGCAGCACATGAATCGAGAGTCACATCTTGCGGCGGCGTCGTGTCATCGCCGAGCCCTGGAAGGTCGAATACGTCCACAGCGTGGCCGGCGGAGCGCAGCCGTTCCGCCAGTGGCCCCCAGATCCAGGCGCCCGTGAAAGCACCGTGCACAAGGACAAAGCGAGCCATCTGAACCCCCTTGATTCCACACAACCCCTGGAAGGTCACCATCTTACAGATAGGCAAGCTCCTGCCTAGCTGATGGTTTGGTCAGGATGGTGGCCGGAATGTCCGCTAATGGGATGGACCGGCTGCTTCCCCCAGCGGGTTGGCCTTTAATGGTCTGATCCGCCCAGAACAGGAGAGCAGCCATGGCAACAAAAGTAGATCCGATTACGACGCCCCTGGCATCAGTAGGAATCGATATTGGGAAGGAGATCTTCCACGTCGTCGGTTTGGGTACCGACGGCAAGACGGCGTTCCGATCGAAGATCAAACGACTAGCTCTGAAGGACGTCTTCGAGAAAGATTCCACCCTGTATTATCGGGATGGAAGCTTGCTTGTCCGGACGATTCCGCAAATTGTTTATGATAACAAGACGGGGTTATGCCTCGACAGGAATCAGAAATGCGAAAGCGCGCTGTGAGTGCAGCATTCGCTTTTGTCGAGTCCATGACTGTTCCAAAGCGTATAAAGCAGGCTGAGCGGCAATAAATTCGATCTGACAGAGCATTCCGCGAGTAGGCGTTGTCGACCGCGAGCGAGAGGGCGTTGACTTGCGCGCGCGCACAATTCGCCAAACTCGCATGGTCCGCTAGTTCTGCCTCTCGCGCCAACGATGGCTTGTAAAGTGCAAATGTCGGCCCTGCGATGATAGTCCTCCAGTTTGACCAATTTCACCTGAGTCACTCTGGTTGAGGGTCTGCGCCAACAGTATTTCCCTCCGCCATGGTTCGAGCGCTCATCAAAGGCGGGTTGCGCCGCTGTGCTCTATCCCCCTCCAGAATCGCTTGAAACGAAGGCCGAAGCGCGACTTGTGACGCGCAGACATGTTGCAATCCGTGCAGAATATTTCAACGCCATCTGGACGCTCGTCTGACAAAACAGCGTTAAATCTCGGAGGCAGGAACTCTGAGACAATGTCGCTCTTGGTCTCTACCGCGTAGGAAAAAACGGCATATCCCGTCCTAAAGCATTGCGGACGAGCAAGTGAGATCTTCCAACGGCAGCGCGGCATCTATGCTAGACGCGTCAAGTGAAGATCGGTTCCCTATTCCTCCCAAACTCGAACACGCCCGAAGATGATAAATTGCACATTTCGCCACAAGTCGTCGCTAACGGCGCTTTAGCGCTATTGGCTAAACGCCGGCGCTTCGGTGCAGAAATCAATCTCGAATTACGGGGCTTTGGATTAGCAAAGAGGCTGTCGTCCTGGCTCTTATAGGCCTCGACCCGTGCCATCAATGGCGTTGTTGTAGATTCCTCTGCAAGATTGCAGCGGCAATCACCACAAATCCGAGCAACCGCAGCAGATAGAGCCAACTCTGCGATTCCCGCGGCACAGATGACAGCGCGACAGCCGCCTGGTTCACTGCAAAAAGAAGGAATGCAATTCCGAATGCGAGAAACAATACATCCGCGGTGCGTCGCCAAAACCGAAAGAAGAACACCGTTGCGACGAGGCAGCCTGCGCTGTTCAACCCATGGATGAAAATCGCCAGCGGGGTCATTCAATCGATTTCCCAGATAAATCCGTAAAGCAGTGTCGCTATCGCCGCGAGGAATGTGATATTACGGGCCCAGCCGAGATCGACATTTGGAAGTACGAAGACGTCGAGTGTCATAAGGAAATTGTTCAGCGCTAACAGGAGAAAGCACGCAGCACTCCACAATAGGAGCTTCGTGCGGTGTTTTAGATAGCCACGAACCAACAAAATCGCACAGAAGAGGCTTGCGGCAAGACACAAACCATAGACAAAAGTCACCCCCGCGCTCATCCATCAATCCCTAAATCGGAAAGCATCTGAAAAGCTTTTCAGTTTCGTACTGGGACTTGCTGCAATGGCGCGTATAATAGCGACTGGCTTCAGCATATAAAGCGCGGCGATGGCAGCGACTGCCTCGTCAAGCGTCGGGGACGCGGGTGAATAACCGAAAGTCCCACCTTCATTTTCCGCCACCAATCCGGCAATCCGCAAAGACTGAACGGCCTCCTTCACGGCTACCGGACTTCCCCGTAGTTCGCGCTCTATTTCATTGGGTGTCCGCTTTTTACCGTCGCGTCGAAGCAACAGGAGAACTTCCAAAGCCCAAACCGACTTGATTGTGGCCCCCACGAACGCGAGAACATTTTCTTCTTTCAACGGTTCAATACCCCCTTGTTCCTCCGGGTAGTACCGTCATTAGGCACTGGGACAGGAGGCTTGCGCATCTACGACACCGTGATGGGAACCATCGTCGAATTGGCGCGTTATCTTAGGTTTGCCCCCGAGATAAGCCATTGTTTTGGCTTTGTTATTTCAAACTTGGGCAATGACATAGGCCAGATGGGACGTTAACATCAAGTAGTTTTGCTGTTGCGTTTTGGGGAAACGCCTGCGCGCGAAGCAGGAACTCTTTGTAATGGCTGATGGAATGAGACGCCGCTCGCGGACCGCGCGGGCTGCGCCGAAATCCAACATATCCGATCCGGGAGCATAACAAATGAAAAGCGCCGCCACCGAGAAGGTCTCGAAACGAGCCTCCCGTGTCGCACCTCCACCAATAGCCTCACAAGAAAAGCAGAACGGCGTTCATCTCAACGGCGACGCCGGATCGGAACTTTATCAATTGCTCGCGGCGATGCAGGGGGCGAAGTCAGGGGATTTTTCGGTGCGCATGCCCGGCCATTATTCGGGAACATTTGGAAAGATAGCCGACACCTTCAACGAAATCGTAGCCGCCAACGAGCGGATGGCGCAGCAGCTGCAGCTTGTGGGCGAAGCCGTCGGCCGCGAGGGACAAATCCGCCAGCGGGTAAAGCTCGATCTGCCGAGTGGCGCCTGGGGTGAAATGGAAGATTCCATCAACACGTTGATCGGCGATCTGCTATGGCCGACGACAGAGGTGACGCGCGCAATCGAAGCCGTGGCACAAGGAAATCTATCGCAAACCGTCCGCCTCGACGTCGATGGCCGACCCCTGAAAGGCGAATTTCTGCGGTCTGCCACCATCGCGAACACGATGCTCAAGCAGTTGAACGTGTTCACCTCCGAAGTGACCCGCGTGGCGCGCGAAGTGGGCACAGAGGGAAAGCTCGGCGGCCAAGCACAGGTCCGCGAGGTGACTGGCGTCTGGAAGGATCTGACGGAAAGCGTCAACCTGATGGCCTCCAACCTCACCGCACAGGTCCGTAACATTGCCGACGTGACGATCGCTGTGGCGAATGGCGACTTGTCGAAGAAAATCACTGTCGACGTGCGCGGCGAAATCCTGCAGCTCAAAGAAGCCATCAATACGATGGTGGACCAGCTTCGGTCCTTTGCATCGGAAGTGACGCGCGTCGCGCGCGAAGTTGGCACCGATGGAAAGCTCGGCGGCCAAGCGCTGGTGCCGGGCGTGGCGGGCACGTGGAAAGACCTGACGGACTCCGTCAACGCGATGTGCGGCAACCTCACCGATCAAGTGCGTAACATCGCCCAGGTGACGACGGCCGTGGCGCGCGGCGACCTTTCGCGCAAGATTACCGTGGATGTGCGCGGCGAAATTCTGGAACTGAAGGACACCATTAATACGATGGTGGATCAGCTCAATTCGTTTGCATCGGAAGTAACGCGCGTGGCGCGTGAAGTGGGCACCGAAGGAAAGCTTGGCGGTCAGGCCCAGGTGCCGGGCGTGGCCGGTACATGGAAAGATCTGACCGACAACGTGAACTTCATGGCATCAAACCTCACCGCTCAGGTCCGCAACATCGCAGAAGTCTCAACGGCGATCGCGGGCGGCGACCTTTCCAAGAAGATCACCGTGACCGTGTCCGGCGAAATCCTCCAGCTGAAGGAAACCATCAACACGATGGTGGATCAGCTGAACGCGTTCGCAGGCGAGGTGACGCGTGTCGCGCGCGAAGTCGGCACCGAAGGAAAGCTCGGCGGTCAGGCACAGGTGCCCGGTGTTGCCGGCACCTGGAAAGACCTGACCGATAACGTGAATTTCATGGCGTCGAACCTTACTGCACAGGTGCGCAACATCGCCGAGGTGACGACCGCCATCGCCAATGGCGACCTTTCGAAAAAGATAACGGTTGATGTGAAGGGCGAAATTCTTAAGCTCAAGGAAACCATCAACACCACCGTCGATCAATTGAACGCATTCGCTTCGGAAGTGACACGCGTGGCTCGCGAAGTCGGCACCGAAGGAAAGCTTGGCGGACAGGCGTTTGTGCGCGGCGTTGCGGGCACGTGGAAAGATCTGACCGACTCCGTGAACTCCATGGCGTCGAACCTGACCGCCCAGGTGCGCAACATCGCCGAAGTGGCGACCGCCGTGGCGCAAGGCGACCTCTCGCGCAAGATCACAGTGAATGTGTCGGGCGAAATCCTTCAACTGAAGGAAACGCTCAACACTATGGTGGACCAGCTGAATGCCTTCGCCGCGGAAGTGACGCGCGTGGCGCGAGAGGTGGGCACCGATGGCAAGCTCGGCGGCCAGGCCGAAGTGCCGGGTGTCGCGGGTACATGGAAGGATCTGACCGACTCCGTGAACTCGATGGCAGGCAATTTGACCGACCAGGTGCGCAACATCGCCGAAGTGGCGACCGCTATTGCGACCGGCGACCTTTCGCGCAAGATCACCGTAGACGTGCGCGGCGAAATCCTTCAGCTCAAGGAAACACTGAACACGATGGTCGATCAGCTCAACCGGTTCGCGGGTGAGGTGACGCGCGTGGCGCGCGAGGTGGGCACGGAAGGCCTCCTCGGCGGCCAGGCACAAGTGCCCGGCGTGGCGGGCACTTGGAAAGACCTCACCGACAACGTGAATTTCATGGCGTCCAACCTGACCGCACAGGTCCGCAACATCGCCGAAGTTACCACGGCAGTGGCGCGCGGCGACCTTTCGCGCAAGATCACCGTGGACGTGAAGGGTGAAATCCTCGAACTGAAAAACACCATCAACACGATGGTGGACCAGCTGAACGCGTTCGCATCCGAAGTGACGCGCGTGGCCCGCGAAGTGGGCACCGAAGGAAAACTCGGCGGTCAGGCGCAAGTGCCGGGCGTGGCAGGTACGTGGAAAGATCTGACCGACAACGTGAACTCGATGGCCGGTAACCTCACCGGACAGGTCCGTAACATCGCGGAAGTCGCAACCGCCATCGCCAACGGCGACCTTTCGAAGAAGATCACCGTCGACGTGCGCGGCGAGATCATGCTGCTCAAGGAAACGCTCAATACTATGGTGGAGCAGCTGCGCTCCTTCGCGGCCGAAGTGACGCGCGTGGCCCGCGAAGTGGGCACCGATGGCCGCCTGGGCGGACAGGCAGTGGTGCCCGGCGTCGGTGGAACATGGAAGGATCTGACCGACAACGTGAACCTTCTGGCTGCGAATCTGACCACCCAGGTCCGCAACATCGCCGAAGTGACTACGGCCGTGGCCCGAGGCGACCTCTCCCGCAAAATCACTGTGGACGTGAAGGGCGAAATCCTCGAACTGAAGAATACCATCAACACGATGGTCGATCAGTTGAACGGGTTTGCGTCGGAAGTGACCCGCGTGGCGCGCGAAGTGGGCACCGAAGGTCGTCTCGGAGGCCAGGCGCAGGTGCCCGGCGTTGCGGGCACCTGGAAAGATTTGACTGACACCGTAAACGTCATGGCGGCCAACCTGACCGAACAGGTGCGTGGCATCGTGAAAGTGGTGACCGCCGTCGCCAACGGCGAACTACGGCAAAATCTTGCGGTGAAATCCAAGGGGGAGGTCGCCGCGCTTGCCGAAACCATCAACAACATGACCTACACGCTGGCGACCTTTGCTGACCAAGTGACGACCGTGGCGCGCGAAGTCGGCGTGGAAGGGCGGCTTGGCGGACAGGCGAACGTTCCTGGCGCTGCCGGGACCTGGAAAGACCTGACCGGCAACGTGAATCTTCTGGCTGCGAACCTGACGACGCAAGTCCGCGCCATCGCTGAAGTGGCAACCGCCGTCACGAAAGGCGACCTCACCCGCTCCATTCAGGTTGAAGCACGGGGCGAAGTGGCCGAGTTAAAAGATAACATCAACACGATGATCGGCAATTTGCGCCTGACCACCGACCGCAATACCGAACAGGACTGGCTGAAAACCAACCTCGCCAAGTTTACCAGCATGTTGCAAGGTCAGCGCGATCTGTCGACTGTGGGCCGCCTGTTGCTCACGGAACTGACTCCTCTTGTCAACGCGCAGCTTGGCGTCATCTATCAGATGACGAGCGACGAGGAGCCATATCTCACCTTGCTTGCAACATATGCCGATGATGGCACGCAAAACCATGCGACACGCATCGCCTTGGGGTCGGGGTTGATCGGTCAATGCGCTATCGACAAACGCCGCCTGCTACTCAACGAACTTCCAACCAACGTCGTACCAATCGGATCGGCACTCTTCAAAACCGTGCCGCGCAACGTCATCGTTCTGCCGGTGCTGTTCGAGAATCAGGTCAAAGCCGTCATCGAGCTTGCGTCGATTTCAGCGTTCACTGATCTGCAGGCTGCGTTCCTTGAGCAACTAACTGCCAGTATTGGCATCGTTCTCAACTCCATCGAAGCAACGATGCAGACCGAAGGCCTGCTCAAACAATCCCAGCAGCTTGCGACCGAGCTTCAGACCCAACAAAGCGAATTGCAGCAGACAAACGACCAGCTCGAACAAAAAGCCCAGCAGCTCGCCGAGCGAAACGTCGAAGTCGAAGCCAAGAACCAGGAAATCGAGCAGGCCCGCCGCGCGGTGGAAGAAAAGGCGGCTGAGCTTGCCCTGACATCAAAATACAAATCCGAATTCCTCGCCAATATGAGCCACGAGTTGCGCACACCGCTCAACAGCATCCTGATCCTCGGCCAGCAACTGTCCGACAATCCCGACGGCAACCTGTCTCACAGGCAGGTCGAATTCGCCAAGACAATCCACGCCGCGGGAACCGATCTACTCAATCTCATCAGCGACATTCTCGACCTGTCCAAGATCGAATCCGGTACGGTGACAGTCGATGCGGAAGACGTTTTCGTCTCAAGCCTGCTCGATACTGTTGCGCGCCCCTTTCGGCATGAAGCGGAAAACCGGCAATTGGGCTTCGAAGTCGACATCGAATCCAAAGTCAATTCCAGCATGACAACGGATTCGAAGCGCTTGCAACAGGTGCTCAAGAACCTTCTCTCCAACGCGTTCAAATTCACCGAGCATGGCGGCGTACGGCTAAGTGCAGCCACGGTCAACAGCGGCTGGTCGCCGGAACACCATGTGCTGAATCAGGCGCAAACAGTGATCGCCTTCCAGGTGTCGGACACTGGCATCGGCATCGCTCCCGAAAAGCAGCGCATTATTTTCGAGGCCTTCCAGCAGGCTGATGCCAGCACGAGCCGAAAATATGGTGGCACGGGTTTGGGCCTTGCAATATGCCGTGAGCTGGCAAATCTTCTCGGGGGCGAAATACAGCTTCATTCGGTTCCGGGCAAGGGAAGTACGTTCACATTATATTTGCCGCTGCGTTATGTCGGTCCGGCAAGCGGCATGCGGCCTAGTCAAACCGAACGCGGGCCCATAGCCGAACGCGCCGAATTCACCCCAGTCCTCACCGAACGTCCAATCGAGCAGATCCCTGATGACCGCACCACCCTTCAACCAGGTGATCCTATTCTACTAATCGTGGAAGATGATCCGCATTACGCGCGGTTCATGGTCGACCTCGCCCGTGAGAAAAACTTCAAGGTGCTGGTCGCCATGCGCGGCGCGGATGCGCTGGAACTCGCCAAACAGTTTCAGCCAACCGCCATTTCGCTCGACGTGTTCCTCCCCGATATGTTGGGTTGGACCGTGTTGAGCCAACTCAAGTTAAACCCTCTGACGCGGCACATACCGGTACAGATCGTTACGCTCGACGAAGACCGTCAGCACGGCCTCTCCCGGGGCGCTTTCTCCTTTGTTGCGAAACCTACAACTAGCGAAGGTCTCTCCGAGGCCATCGACAAAATCAGGCATTATGCCACACCGCGTCGTAAACGGCTGTTGCTTGTCGAAGATAACGAGGCCGAACGTATGAGTGTGAGTGGCCTCCTCGACCACGACGATATCGAAATCGTGTCGGCCGACACGGGCACCGAAGCGCTCTCCATTTTGTCCCGGGATCCCTGTGATTGCGTAGTCTTGGATCTAAAACTGCCCGACATGAGTGGGTTTGAAGTTCTGGAACGGATGAAGTCCGACAAAGCCCTTACGGACGTCCCGGTTGTCGTGTTCACGGGGCGGGAGCTATCTCCAGAAGAAGACGCGCGGCTACACACCATGGCACGCAGCATCGTGGTGAAAGGGGTCGAATCGCCCGAACGCCTACTTGATGAGACTTCGCTTTTTCTGCATCGCATCATCACTCAACTGCCCGGTGAAAAGCAGCGCCTTCTTCAGCGTCTCAATAGTTCTGACGATGATCTTCTCAATCGGACGGTGCTGCTGGTCGATGACGATGCGCGTAACATCTTCGCCCTTTCGAGTGTCTTGGAACGTCGCGGAATGCGGGTGCTGACGGCCACCACCGGCAATGAAGCAATTCAGCTTGTGGAATCCACTCCCGAACTGGCCATTGTGTTGATGGACATCATGATGCCGGAAATGGATGGGTACCAGACCATTCGCACTATCCGCGAGAATCCTATCTACCGGCGACTTCCCATTGTTGCGTTGACAGCCAAGGCCATGAAAGGCGATCGCGAAAAATGCCTCGAAGCCGGAGCTTCGGATTATCTGGCCAAACCGGTCGACACTGAGCAATTGCTTTCTGCCCTTCGTATGTGGTTACACCGCTAGCGATGGGGAGGAACATGAATCACGACGAAAAAGTCAACATCTTGCTGGTGGACGATCAGCCGGCAAAGTTGATCAGTTATGAAGTCATTCTCGCCGAGTTGGACGAGAACCTGATCAAGGCGTCCTCGGCGCGGGAAGCCCTCGAATGCCTGTTGAGGAACGAGATTGCCGTCATCCTGATCGACGTTTGTATGCCGGATCTGGACGGGTTCGAACTCGCTGCGATGATCCGTGAGCATCCGCGCTTTCAAAAGACCGCTATCATATTCATCTCGGCGATTCATCTTGCCGAAAATGACCGGTTGCGGGGGTACAAGATCGGCGCCGTTGACTACATGCCAGTACCCATCGTTCCCGAAATTCTGCGCGCGAAAGTAAATGTCTTTGCGGAACTTTATCGCAAGACGCGCGCGCTGGAATCTTTCAATCGTGAACTCGAATTGCGCGTCGCCGAACGCACGGCTGAGCTTGAGGGATCGACAGCCAACCTCGTCGAGAGCGAGCGGCGGCGGAGCATGGCACTCGAAGCCGGCCAAATGGGCTCCTGGGACTGGCAGCTCGCGACCGGCAAGATATCCTGGGATGTCGGTCAAAGTCGCATTTTCGGAATTGATCCAGCCGGCTTCGATCCCACACTCGAAGGCGTCCGTGCCGCGGTTCATCCGCAAGATTGGAACAAGATTATGGCGTTGATCGAAAATCCCGGCGATCAACGAAGTTTCCGGATGGAAATCCGTTTCCTAAGGCCAGATGGAGAAATTCGACACTGCGTCTGTGCCGCAGCACTTACTTCGAATGGTGGCGGAGAAGTACAGGGTATATGCGGGGTGACAGTGGATATAACCGAGCGGAAGCGGGCCGAGGAATACCATGCCTTGTTGGCACGCGAAGTGGACCATCGGGCAAAAAATGCACTGGCTGTTGTTCAGTCGATCGTTCGCCTCACAAGCGCACCCAATACCGAAGCTTACGTCAAATCCATTGAGGGACGGATCAAGGCCCTCAGTCATGCCCACGCGCTCCTGTCAGAATCGCGATGGCTTGGTGCGAGCTTGAGAAATCTGATCGCCGACGAGTTGGCACCGTATAATCCCAACCGTGTCTCGATAAGCGGTGACGACATCAAGCTAGAGCCAGCAGCTGCCCAGTCATTCGCCTTGATCTTGCACGAGCTGGCAACGAATTCTGCAAAATATGGGGCTCTATCCTCCACCGAAGGAAAGCTCGACGTACGATGGTCTCAGCAGCCCGGAACGCTTGTGCTCGGCTGGAAGGAGGCAGGCGGCCCAACAATCGCTGAACCCACAAAAAGCGGATTTGGAGTAAAGGTGATACGCGCATCGGTGGAGGGACAACTGGGTGGATCTGTACGATTCGACTGGCGCCCTGCCGGTCTACTTTGCAGCCTGACCCTTCCATTACCTGGCGATGCCAAACAGGAAGCACAAACACCCAGTGAGGCGCACCGGACAGTTCGCGAATCCACCCGAATCAATGGCAAGTTGCCGAAGCACGTTCTCGTTGTCGAAGACGAAGCCCTTGTCGCGATGATGATGGAGGACGCCATCGCAGATATGGGGCTTAATATCGTTGGCCCCTTCTCTCATGTGAAAGACGCAGTCAACGCTGTCAAGACAAGTGCACTGTCCGCAGCCATTCTGGACGTAAATCTGCGCGGGGAATCTGTCTACGAAGTGGCAGACCAACTCATCCTGCAAAGAGTTCCATTCCTTTTCATGACCGGCTATGGTCGAGAGAATATTGATCGCCGGTTTTCGGAAACCCCGTTATTAAGGAAACCGGTTGATATCGAACAGTTGAAACAGGCGCTTGCAAGCCTGACGTCTCTCAACGAAACGCCAGCACTGCCCGCCATTTAGAGTATCGGGTCCGTTAGCGTGGTCGCCGGAATATGCGAGGATGGCATGGCCCTTGCGTCAGATCTTGCGCAAGCGCTCAAGTTTCGCGATCCTATTACTGGCGATCCCGTTCTACGTCAGGTACCGCACGTCAAAGTCCTAGATACCACCGAACGCAAAGCCCGCCCGGTGCCGGAAACGATCCTAAAGGAAATATTTTTCGCGGTGCCTCAGCACATCGTCGGGCAATTGCGCTCACGCTCTACTTCGGATTTCGCAAGGGCGAAGTCTTTCGGCTGGAGCTTCGCCACGTTGATTTCGATCTAGGTGGCGTTCGCCCTCTTTGCAGAGGAACTGAAATACGACGAAGACGAGTTCCTGCCTGGCGCGCCCGCGGCGATGTCTTTGTTACGCCAACTTGCCGACCAAGCTGGGGCCCGCGGCACCACATACCTGATCACATGGCGACGCGGGTCGCGTCAGAAATGGAGGCCGATCAAAGGTGTTCGTTACCGCTTTTCACCAGCGCCTTAAGTCAACCCCCTAACCGCCGAGATGCGGTGATGGGCCTGACCGAGCGATGGCGAGGAAGGTGGCTGTCTCCGATGATGTTTCAACGGGGTCCAGCGATGTGGCCCCAAGCATCGGAAGAGGAGACAGCCATGGAACATTATGCAGGGATCGATGTGTCGTTGGAAGCATCGAGTGTGTGCGTGGTGGATGGAAGCGGCAGGATCTTGCGCGAAGCGAAGGTGGC
>Ga0207649_10000890_pt1 | contig 18886 bp, 15 predicted proteins | sample KBSC43metaG_FD_184317 | JGI IMG/M metagenome (GOLD analysis project Ga0207649, IMG submission 184317) | Corn rhizosphere microbial communities from Kellogg Biological Station, Michigan, USA - KBS C4-3 metaG (SPAdes) (version 2) | ecosystem: Host-associated > Plants > Roots > Rhizosphere > Soil ... | reverse complement strand
CCACGAGGCCAAGCTCGAGCTCTCCGATCCCATCGAGGGTCGCAAGCGCTTCCGCGGCGAGATCAAGGCTGCGACCGACGACAGCGTCACCATCCATCTGCCGGATGCGCCAAAGGACACCGACCCCGATCACGTGCTGCCGCTCGCCAACATCGCGGAAGCCAAGCTCGTGATGACCGACAAGCTTCTGAACATGGCGCAGGCCGATCAGGAAGAGAATCCCATCGACGAAGGCGACGACGTCGAAACCCTAGAACTAGACTCCACACCTGAAGAAGACATCCCCGAGGAGATCGACTAAATGGCCGTCAGCGCAAACCGGCTGGAGCTGCTCCAGATCGCCGATGCCGTCGCCCGCGAAAAATCCATCGACCGCATGATCGTCATCGCGTCCATGCAGGACGCGATCGAGAAGGCGGCCAAGACGCGCTATGGCGCCGAGACGGAAATCCGCGCCGAGATCAACCCGCGCACCGGTGAGCTCAAGCTCACCCGCCTACGCGAGGTGGTCGAGAGCGTCGAGGAGCCGGCCAAGCAGATTTCGTTGCCCGATGCCCAGGCCAAGAACCCGGCCGCAAAGATCGGCGATTTCGTCGGTGAGCCGCTGCCGCCTATCGAGTTCGGCCGCATCGCCGCGCAGTCCGCCAAGCAGGTGATCGTCCAGAAGGTGCGCGATGCCGAGCGTGAGCGCATGTATGACGAGTACATCAATCGCGTCGGCGAGATCGTCAATGGCTCGGTCAAGCGCGTCGAATACGGCAATGTTATCGTCGATCTCGGTCGTGGCGAGGCCATCATCCGCCGCGACGAGCTGATCCCGCGCGAAATGTACCGCTATGGCGACCGCGTCCGCGCCTACATCTATGACGTCCGCCGCGAGCAGCGCGGCCCGCAGATTTTCCTGAGCCGCACGCACCCGCAGTTCATGGCGAAACTGTTCATGCAGGAAGTGCCCGAGATCTACGACGGCATCATCACCATCCGCTCGATCGCTCGCGATCCGGGCAGCCGCGCCAAGATCGCCGTTACCTCCAATGACTCATCGATCGATCCGGTCGGCGCCTGCGTCGGTATGCGTGGCTCGCGTGTGCAGGCGGTGGTCGGCGAACTTCAGGGCGAAAAGATCGACATCATCCCCTGGACCGAAAACATCGCTGATCTCGTCGTCTCGGCGCTGCAGCCGGCCGATGTCGCAAAGGTCGTGCTCGACGAGCAGGCCGAAAAGATCGAAGTCGTCGTCCCCGACGAGCAGCTTTCGCTCGCCATCGGCCGCCGCGGCCAGAACGTGCGTCTTGCGAGCCAGCTCATCGGCTGGGACATCGACATCCTCACCGAGCAGGAAGAATCCGAGCGCCGCCAGAAGGAATTCACCGAGCGGTCGGCGCTCTTCATGCAGGCGCTCGATGTCGACGAGATGGTGGCTCAGCTGTTGGCGTCCGAAGGCTTCTCGTCGGTCGAACAGCTCGCTTACATCGATTTGAGCGAAATCACGTCGATCCAGGGGTTCGACGAAGAAACCGCCGCCGAGCTGCAGCAGCGCGCCACCGACTATCTCGCCGCCATCGAGAAGGCCAATGACGAAGAGCGCAAATCGCTCGGCGTTGACGATGCGCTCTACGAAATTCCCGGACTCAACGCCGCAATGCTCGTCGCGCTCGGCAAGGACGGCATCAAGACCGTCGAGGATTTTGCCGGCAACGCCGCCGACGATCTCGTCGGCTGGACCGAGCGCAAGGACGGCGAGACCAAGCGCTTTGACGGCACCTTCAAGGACTTCCCCGTCTCGCGCGAGGAAGCCGAAGAAATGATCCTCCAGGCGCGCCTCAAGGCCGGCTGGATCACCGAAGCCGATCTCGCGCCGCCGGCCCAGGAGATGCCCGAGGAAGGAGCGCCCGCGTAAATGCGGGCGACCACCGCCCGGTGCCCGGCAAGGACGAAGTAGAACGGCGTTGCGCGCTCACCCATGAGGTGAAGCCGGCGGCCGATCTCATTCGCTTCGTGCTGGGTCCGGACGGCGTGCTCGTGCCCGACACCGACATGAAGGCCGAGGGCAGGGGCGTCTGGATTTCGCTCGGCGAAAAGCAGGTCGCCGAAGCGGTGCGCCGGAAGGCGTTCGCCAAGAGCCTCAAGACCGAGGTCAGGCTGCCCGACGATCTGCCGGGCCTGACCCGTCTGCGGCTCGAGCAGCGGCTGATTTCGGCGCTCCAGATGGCCAAGAAAGCCGGTCAGCTTTTGACCGGCATGACCAAGGTCAAGGAGGCGCTGGAGACGCTGCGCGCCATTGCCCTCCTGACGGCGACCGACGCCGCCGAGGATGGCCGCAAGAAGCTTCTCGCGACCCTCAAGGCCGCGACCAAAAGTGCCGAGGAACAGGGAATGGGGACGGTAAATATCCCCCATTTCGAATTGCTCGATTCCGCCCGAATGGGTTTGGCACTCGGGATCGAAAGTGTGATACATGCTGCGCCGACCCAAGGGGCAGCAGGTGACGCGGTGGTGAAACGGGCCGAGAGATTGGCGCGTTACGCCGCCAATTGACCTTTGAAAGAGCGAGTTTTTATGGCTGACAGTGACGACAAGACCCAGGACGGCGCCCACAAGAAGACCCTGACCCTCAAGGGCGGGCCGGCTGTCGGCGCACGTGCGGGCATGTCGCGTGGCGGACGATCGACCGTAGTGGTCGAGCGCAAGAACCGCGTCGTCGCGCCCCACGGCCCGGCCGGCGCATCGGCGCGCCCGGCCAGCTCCGCCCCTGCTGCTCCGCCGCCGCGCCAGTCGGCACCTGCTGCGCCGCGCCCCGATGCTCGCCCCCCGCGCCCTGCGGCCGGCGCCGTGCCCCGCTCGCCGGGCCTGTCGAGTGCCGAATCCGAGGCCCGTGCCCGCGTTCTGCGCGAAGCCGGTGCCCGCGCCGCCGAAGATAATCGTCGCGCCCAGGAAGCCGAGGCCCGCCGCATCGAGGACGAAGCGCGCCGCCGCGAAGTCCGCGAAGCCGCCGCCCGCGAGGATGCCGCCCGCGCCGCCCGCGCCACCGCCCAGGCCGAGACCGCAACGCTCGAGGCCGACGCACCGCGTCCGGCCCCCGCCGACGACCGCTCGGCGCGCCGCCCGGCTTCGCCCGACCGCCCACCGCGTCCCGGCACTCCCTCGACCGATCGCCGCCCCGGTGGCCCATCGGCGCGTCCCGGCACTCCCTCCGCCCGTCCGGGTGGTCCCTCGAGCGATCGCCGCCCGGGTGGCTTCGGCCGCGGCCCCGCGCCGATCCCCAACATGCCGGCCCCGCCGTCGGAGGCCGATGGCCGCCGCACCCGCTCCGTTCCGCCCGCCGGTGGTCGCCCGATGGAAACCGAGGCGGTTGCCCGCCGCGCCGGTGCGACGCCCGAGCGTCCCGTCCGCCGCGCCGGCGATGAAAATGCCTTCGCCCGCGCCCGGCTGACGGTGGCAAGTGCCACCACCGAATCCGATCGCGATCGCGGTCCCTCGCTCGCCGCCATGCGCCGCCGCCGCGACAAGAAGCTCGGCCGCAACCAGCAACAGGCGCCAAAACTCGCCCGCGAGGTCGTGATCCCCGAAGCGATCACGGTCGGCGAGCTTGCCAACCGCATGGCCGAGCGCGGCGTCACCGTCATCAAGATGCTCATGGGCATGGACAAGATGGTGACGATCAACGACGTGATCGACGCCGACACCGCCGAGCTGATCGCCACCGAGCTTGGCCACACCGTCAAGCGCGTCTCCGAATCGGACGTCGAGCAGGGCCTTTACGACCTCCCCGCCGACGACAAGGCCGAGGACCTGACGCATCGCGCGCCGGTCGTCACCATCATGGGACACGTCGACCACGGCAAGACCTCGCTACTCGATGCGATCCGGGAGACGAACGTCGTTTCAGGCGAAGCCGGCGGCATCACCCAGCACATCGGCGCCTACCAGGTCGAGGTGAACGGGCAGAAGGTCACTTTCCTCGATACCCCGGGCCACGAGGCGTTCACCGCCATGCGTGCCCGCGGTGCGCAGGCGACCGATATCGCCGTGCTCGTCGTTGCGGCCGATGACGGCGTCATGCCGCAGACCATTGAATCCATCAAGCACGCCAAGGCGGCGGGCGTTCCGATCATTGTGGCCATCAACAAGATGGATAAGCCGTCGGCCAATCCGCTGCGCGTCCGCACCGAGCTTCTGCAGCATGACGTGCAGGTTGAATCGATGGGCGGCGAAACGCTCGACGTGGAGGTCTCCGCCGTCAAGAAGACCGGCCTCGACAAGCTCCTCGAAACCATCCTGCTCCAGGCCGAAGTGCTCGAGCTGCAGGTGCCCAAGGACGGTCGCGCTGAAGGCCTCGTCATCGAGGCCAAGCTCGACCGCGGCCGTGGTGCAGTTGCCACTGTGCTCGTGCAGCGCGGCACGCTCAAGGTCGGCGACATCGTTGTCGCTGGAACGGAGTTCGCCCGCGTCCGCGCGCTGATCGACGACAAGGGCAATCAGGTCAAGGATGCGGGCCCCTCGACCCCGGTCGAAGTGCTGGGCTTTACCGGCGTGCCCTCGGCCGGCGACCGCTTCTCGGTCGTCGAGACGGAAGCCCGCGCCCGCGAAGTCACCGACTATCGCAGCCGCGCGCTGCGCGAGAAATCGGCCACCGGCGGCGCTACCAGCCTCGAGCAGATGATGAACCAGCTCAAGGCCGCGGGCGTGGCGAAATTCCCGCTGATCATCAAGGGCGACGTGCAGGGCTCGGTCGAGGCGATCACCGCTTCGCTCAACAAGCTGAGCACGGAAGAAGTCTCGGCGCAGATCCTGCTCTCGGCCGTCGGCGGCATCACCGAATCCGACGTCACCCTGGCCGAGGCGTCGAACGCCATCATCATCGGCTTCAACGTCCGCGCCAACAAGCAGGCCAACGACCTCGCGACCCGTGGCGGCATCGAGATCCGCTACTACAACATCATCTACGACCTCGTGGATGACGTGAAGAACGCGATGTCGGGCCTCTTGAAGCCCGAGCGCCGCGAGACCTTCATCGGCTACGCCACGATCAAGGAAGTCTTCCAGATCACCAAGGTCGGCAAGGTCGCCGGCTGCCAGGTCACCGAAGGCATCGTCGAGCGCGGCGCCGGCGTGCGCCTCCTGCGCGACGACGTCGTCATCCACGAAGGCAAGCTCAAGACGCTCAAGCGCTTCAAGGACGAGGTCAAGGAAGTCCCTGCCGGCCAGGAATGCGGCATGGCCTTCGAGAACTACGAAGACATCCGCCCCGGCGACGTCATCGAATGCTTCCGCGTCGAGCAGGTCACGCGCAAGCTGTAGTCGCAGTCAGTTTCCTCTCCTGCGACGCAGTCGCGGGGGAGGGGGACCATGCGAAGCATGGTGGATGGGGCGGCCGCTTGCGCTAAGCTGCCCCCATGTCCGCCGACCCCATCCGCACCACGACCTACCTGCTCAGCGCCGCCGATGCGCTCGCCTACGAGCAGGCAACCTCGCGCGTCGGCATCCTGGGTGCGCTGGTCCTCCTCGTCTGGCTCGCGGCCTGCGGGTCGCTGGCGCTGCTCCTCCCGCTCGACTGGGCAGGGCCGCGGCTGAGCTGGAGCTTCAACCTGCTCGTCCTCGTGCTGGTGGCCATCGGCTACGTGCTGGCGCTGCTGGCCCTCGCCCGTGGACAGCTGCGCCGCGCCCGCAAGCGTGTCCGCCGGTCGGTCGAAATGCAGCTCGTCGAATGGCCCGACCGGCTCGAATTTTCCGGCAGCGGCCTGCCGCGCACCGTGCCGCTCAAAGACATCAAGTCCGGCCAGTTGACCCGCACCCATCTTTTCTTCGAGACCGCCGGCGAGCCCATCATCCTGCCGCGCCGCGCCTTCCCGGAAGTGGGCAGTATCGAAGCGCTCGACGCGCGCATCGCCGAAGCCTCGCTGCCGAAGCGGGTACCTGAGCCCGTGTCCCCAAAAGCGGAGGCAGCGACGCCATCGGCCCCGGTCGCGCCCGCGACCACCGAACCTGTGGCCCCGCCCACCGACAAGCCCGCCCCTGCCGCTGAGAAACCGGGCGCGGCCGCTGTAAAGCCGGCCGCGGTTGACCCGCCTCCGCCCACCGCCTAGATGCACGCGATGTCCCGCGACCATCATCGACCGACCGGCCCGACCCAGCGCATGCTGCGCGTGGGCGAGCTCGTGCGCCACGCGCTGGCCCAGCTCTTTGCCCTCGGCGAGATCGAGGACGATGACCTCACCGGCGCCGTCATCACCGTGCCCGAGGTCCGCATGTCGCCCGACCTGCGGCACGCCAGCGCCTACATCATGCCGCTCGGCGGTGAGCGCGCGCACGAAATCGTCGAGGCGCTCAATCGCCATCAGCGGTTCATCCGCGGCCGCATCGCGCCCGAGCTCGATTTGAAATTCGCGCCCGATGTTCGCTTCCTCGTCGACGAGACGTTTGCCGAATTCGGCAAGATCGATGCGCTGCTGAAGTCCGACCGCGTGCAGCGCGATCTCCAAAAGGACGATGACGAGGAGGGCGATAGATAGTGCAGTCGGCGCGAGCGGAGCGAGACTGGCCGTGGGCCGCCCCCGCGGAGGGCCAGCGGGACGGCCAGCGCGGACTTAGCGCGTTGGCCATCGCGCGGTACGGCCCGTGAGCGACAAAAAACTGAAACGGCACGTTTCAGGTTGGCTCATTCTCGACAAGCCGTTCGGCATGACCTCGACCCAGGCGGTCGGCAAGGTGCGCTGGCTCTACAATGCCGAGAAAGCCGGTCATGCCGGCACGCTCGATCCATTGGCGACGGGCCTGCTGCCGATCGCACTCGGCGAGGCCACCAAGACCGTGCCTTTCGCGCAGGACGGCCAGAAGCGCTACCGCTTCGAAATCGCCTGGGGTGCGGAAACCGCGACCGACGATGCCGAAGGCGAAATCGTCGCCGTCTCCGACGCACGCCCCACCGAAGCCGAGCTGCGCGCTGCGCTCCCGGCCTTCACCGGCACCATCATGCAGCGGCCGCCGGCGTTCTCGGCTATCCTCGTCAACGGCGAGCGCGCTTATGATCTGGCGCGTGCCGGCAAGCCTGTCGAGCTCGCCGAGCGTCCCGTGACAATCGACGAGCTCACCCTCATCCGGCACAACTCCACACACGCCGAGCTCGAAATGGCGTGTGAAAAGGGCACCTATGTGCGTGCCCTGGCACGCGACCTCGCCCGCGCGCTCGGCACCCGCGGCCATGTCACGGCGCTGCGCCGCATCGCCGTCTCCGGCTTCACCGAAAAGGACGCCGTTCCACTCGAGCGGATCGAAGCCGACGATCGCGACACGCTCCTCAAGCTGGCCGCGGCGGTCCTCCGCCATCTGCGCGAAATTCGCGTCACGGAAGATGAAGCGGCCCTTATCCGCAATGGCGGCGCGATCCTGCTGCGCGGCGCCGGCGCCCCCGTCGCCGAGCCCGCCGCATGGGCCAGCCTCAATGGCGCCGCAGTCGCGATCGGCGCCATCCGCGCCGGCCAGTTTCAGCCAAGCCGGGTGCTGAAGCCCTAGCCTGCGGTTGCCGTCCTAAGCCGCTGAATTCTTTGCAACCTTATTTGGCCGCCGTGCGTCTTAGGTACGGGGGGCTTGTCGGTGCGCATTTTGTCGTCGGCGAGGTTCCCAGCTAGGCTATTGCGCGTCGCGACGGGAATCACGTCTTGCCTTCATCGCCTGCCAGCAACTCCGATCGCCCAAAGCCGGTGCCACGCTCGATCGCGCTTTATTTGCTGGCGCTCGCGCTCGTGGCGCTGGTCCCCGCCTTCGTCTTTTCTGCGGTGCTCCTCCAGCGCAACAACGAAGCGCAGGAGCGCGTGGTCGAGACCCTGATCACCGGCTCGGCGCGCTCCATCATGCAGGCCGTCGATCGCGAAGTGTCGGCGAACATCTCGACGCTCAAGGTCCTCGCCGTGAACCGCACGCTCCAGGCGGGCGACCTCGAAGGCTTCTACAATCAGGTCAAATCCGCCCTCAATGGCACGAACACCTATGTCTATGCGCTCAATTCCGATTTTTACACGATGCTCTCGACCCGCCAGGACTATGGCGCGGCCCCGGTCAAGGCCGCCGACCCGGTGAGCGCGCAGAAAGCCCTTACGACCAAGGATGTCGTCGTGTCGGGCCTCGTTGTCGGGCCGATCTCGCACAATCGCGTCTTCAATGTCCTGTTTCCGGTCTTTGTCGGCAAGTTCGCGCCGCTGGTGCTGGGGGTGTCGCGCGATGCGGCAACGCTCGAGTCCGCGCTCCTGTCTGACAAGCTGCCCGATGGCTGGCGCGTCGCGATGGTCGATGCGGGCGGCCTCATCATCGCCGACTCCGAGGGCGCCGGCGCCGCCGGCGATCGCTTCGACGCCTTCGACCTGCGCGGCCTCGAAACGACGCAGGGCCTCGTCAATCTCGACGCCTCCGGCCAGCTCTATACCGCCGCCATCCGCCAATCCACGCTCACCGGCTGGACGCTGATCGCCTGGGCGCCTTCGAGCATCATCAGCCGCCCGCTGATGGATACGGTCTGGTCCCTCGCCGTCGGCGGCCTGCTTCTCGCCGCCCTCGTCGTTCTCGTCATCTACTGGGTCACCCGCCAGATCGCGGGATCGGTCCGCGGCCTCGAGGCCGAAGCCAAGCGCCTGGGCACGGGCCAGCCGGTCACTGCACGGGACTACCCCATCTCCGAGATCGCGACCGTCTCCGCCGCCATCGGCGAAGCCTCGGCGCGCCGCCAGCAGGCCGAGACCGAGGTGCGCTTCCTCATGCGCGAGCTCGCCCATCGCTCCAAAAACCAGATGACCGTGATCGCCGCCATGGCCAAGCAGACCGCGCGTGGCGCTGAATCTGTCCCGGAATTCGTCCAGAATTTCGAAAAACGCATCTTCGGCCTCGCCCGCTCGACCGATCTGCTGCTCGCCAATGGCGTCGTGGGCGTCGACCTCAAGGAGCTGATCGTCGGCCAGCTCGGTCCGTTCGAGCCCGAGGACCAGAGCCGGCTGCTGCTCGAGGGCCTGCCCGTCCGGCTCAACATGCAGGCGGCCCAGATCCTGGGCATGGCGATCCATGAGCTTGCGACCAATGCCGTCAAATACGGCGCCTTCCGCCGAGAGAACGGTACGCTGTCGGTCACCTGGAGCCGCAGCGGGGAGGCCCTGCATCTATTGTGGCGGGAGACCGTCACCCCCTTCACCCCGCCCTCCGAGCGGCGCGGTTTCGGCACGACGGTCCTTGAGTCCATGGTCGGCCGGTCGCTCGAGGCCACGGTGGAGCGGATCGTGCGCGAAGACGGGCTTGATTGGGTTTTCGACATCCCGGCGGCCGCCATCGACCCTGCCAAAGGCCCGGAAGACGCGGCATAGCGCCCGTTTGGCCACAAATCTCTGGCCTTTTGCGGCCTCTTCCCCTATATGCCCGCCAGCGCCGTCATATTTTGGCGCCCAAACGGCCCGCCCTGGACGACATCCCGGGGCCGGGCGTCCCCGATCCTCCCTTTGAAAGGACCAATCCGATGTCGATTACGGCGGAGCGCAAGAGCGCGCTCATTTCCGAATATGCCACCAAAAAGGGCGACACCGGCTCGCCCGAAGTGCAGGTCGCGATCCTCTCCGAGCGCATCAACAACCTCACCGAGCATTTCAAGACTCACGGCAAGGATCACCATTCGCGCCGCGGCCTGCTCAAGCTGGTGCAGACCCGCCGCTCGCTCCTCGATTACGTCAAGAAGATCGACGAGCCGCGGTACAAGAAGCTGATCGACGCCCTCGGCATCCGCCGCTAGACGCGCGATCGAAACCGGGCTTCGAGGTACGCCTCGGCGCCCAGCATGCAAGCGTAGGCTGGTTGGACTACGCGGAGCATGGCGAGATCATCAGCTAGTCAGCGGCGTTGCGGCCCCTGAGACTGACTAGCTCATCGTCTTGTCCATGTTCCGCCCGGAAGGTGACAGTTTCGGAAATACCAGCGCGGAAACCGTGCCCATAACGGAGGGCGCCGCACATGGGGTGCGGGCTTGCTCCGGGCACCAGGGGTGAGTTCGCGGGTGACTACGCCCCGCGTTCCCGCTCATCCCCAAATGGAAAGGCATTCTAATGCCCATCAACTTCGATTATCATAAGGTCGAGCTCAACTGGGGCGGCCAGCCGCTCACCCTCGAGACCGGCAAGATGGCCCGCCAGGCCGACGGCGCCGTGCTCGCGACCCTCGGCGAGACCGTGGTGCTCGCCACCGTCGTCTCGATGAAGACCGCCAAGCCGGGACAGGACTTCTTCCCGCTCACCGTCAACTACCAGGAAAAATACTTCGCCGCCGGCAAGATCCCGGGCGGCTATTTCAAGCGCGAAGGCCGCCCGACCGAGAACGAAACGCTGGTTTCGCGTCTCATCGATCGCCCGATCCGCCCGCTCTTTCCCGATGGCTACAAGAACGAGACGCAGGTCGTCGTCACCGTCCTCCAGCACGACATGGAGAACAATCCCGACGTGCTCTCGATGGTCGCGGCCTCCGCCGCGCTGACCATCTCGGGTGTCCCCTTCATGGGCCCGATCGGCGCCGCCCGCGTGGGCTACGTCAATGGCGAGTATGTTCTCAACCTGGCCGTCGATAAGCGCGCTGACTCAAAGCTCGACCTCGTCATGGCCGGCACGCAGGACGCCGTCCTCATGGTCGAGTCCGAAGCGCAGGAGTTGAGCGAAGAGGTCATGCTCGGCGCCGTGATGTTCGGTCACGCGGCCTCCCGCAAGGTCATCGAGGCGATCATCAAGCTCGCCGAGCTTGCCGCCAAGGACCCGCGCGATTTCACCCCGCCCGATTACTCCGATCTCGAAAAGGACGTGCTCTCGATCGCCGAAGCTGATCTGCGCGCCGCCTATAAGATCACCGACAAGCAGCAGCGCTACGCGGCGGTCGATGCCGCCAACAAGAAGGTCAAGGAAGCCTTTGCCGCCCGCATCGAGGCCGGCACCGTCTCCGCCGAGGCGCTGGGCGAAGTCGTCCACAACCTCCAGGCCAAGATCGTCCGCTGGAACATTCTCGACACGGGCCACCGCATCGACGGCCGTGATCTGAAGACCGTCCGCCCGATCCTCGCCGAAGTCGGCGTCCTGCCCCGCACCCATGGCTCCGCGCTCTTCACCCGCGGCGAAACCCAGGCGCTGGTCGTTGCGACCCTTGGCACCGGTGACGACGAGCAGTACATCGACTCGCTCGAGGGCACCTACAAGCAGACCTTCCTGCTGCACTACAACTTCCCGCCCTACAGCGTCGGCGAGGCCGGTCGCATGGGCTCGCCCGGCCGCCGCGAAATCGGCCATGGCAAGCTCGCCTGGCGCGCCATCCACCCGATGCTGCCGAAACTCGAAGAGTTCCCCTACACGATCCGCGTCGTCTCCGAGATCACCGAGTCCAACGGCTCGTCCTCGATGGCGACCGTCTGTGGAACGTCGCTCTCCTTGATGGATGCGGGCGTTCCCATGCAGAAGCCGGTTGCCGGCATCGCGATGGGCCTCATCCTCGAGGGTGAAAAGTTCGCGGTCCTGAGCGACATCCTGGGCGACGAGGATCATCTCGGCGACATGGACTTCAAGGTTGCGGGCACCGCCGATGGCGTCACCTCGCTCCAGATGGACATCAAGATCGCCGGCATCACCGAGGAGATCATGAAGGTCGCCCTCGGCCAGGCCAAGGAAGGCCGCACGCACATTCTGGGCGAAATGGCCAAGGCCATCACCGCCGCGCGCGGCCAGGTGGGCGAGTTTGCACCCCGCATCGAGACCATGAAGATCCCGACCGACAAGATCCGCGAAGTGATCGGCACCGGCGGCAAGGTGATCCGCGAGATCGTCGAAAAGACCGGCGCCAAGATCAACATCGAGGACGATGGCACGATCAAGATCGCCTCGTCCGACGGCAAGGCGATCGATGCCGCCATCAAGTGGATCAAAGGCATCACTGACGAAGCCGAAGTGGGCGCCATCTATCAGGGCACCGTCGTCAAGACCGCCGATTTCGGCGCCTTCGTGAACTTCTTTGGTTCCAAGGACGGCCTCGTCCACATCAGCCAACTCGCCGACCAGCGCGTCAACAAGACCACCGATGTGGTCAAGGAGGGCGACAAGGTCTGGGTGAAGCTGTTGGGCTTCGACGAGCGCGGCAAGGTCCGCCTCTCCATGAAGGTCGTCGACCAGGAGACCGGCAAGGAAAAGACCAAGGAAGAAACCCCGGCCGAACCGGCGGAGTAATTCCCCTCTTCTCCTCCCGCCCAGCGGCGCGTAGCGCGCAGCTAAAAAGCTCCGGAGGGGGGACCGGCGGAGCCGGTGGGTGGGAACCCTACGCACCAAGATCAAAAGGCCCGGGAGATTTCCCGGGCCTTCTCTTTTGCGGCGACCAATTGTCCCTTAAGTAAAAAATACCGGCCGCACCCCCGAAAAACCCCGGATTTCTGCGGTTAACGCCCAATTATCCAGGCTCCAGTAGAATGTCATTATGACATCTGCTGTCCCGGGCGCAGCGTCGGAATTGCCCGGGTCCGCGAGGGGGAAATTCATGTCGATCAAGGCACGTCTGTCAGTGGCGCTGATCCTGCTCGGATTGTCGACCGTGCTGGTTGCCGCATCGGGCCTTATGGCGCTCAATTCCGCATCCGACGTCACGCGCTCGATCGTGGTCACCCGCGTCGAGCCGCTGCGCGAGCTCAAGCTCGTTTCGGACGCCTATGCGGTCAACATCGTCGAAAGCATGCAGAAGGTCGGCTCCGGGGTGCTCACCTGGCAGTTCGGCCAGTCGAACATTCTCAATGCCAAGGGCGTCATCAAGTTTCAGTGGAACGCCTACCTCAAGAACGACCTGACCCCCGATGAGAAGAAGCTCGCCGACGGTGTTTCGGCCGCGATGGCCAAGGCAGGCCCCGTCGTCGATCACCTCAACGACCTGCTGTCGTCCGGCGACGTGGCCTCCATCGCCGATGTGGCGCAACATCAGCTTTATCCGATCATCGACCCGATCAGCAGCGCCATCTCGCGCCTGATCGACATGCAGGTGAAGGCGTCCGAGGCGCAGTACCAGGCCTCGCTCGATGGCCGCACGCTCTCGCTCGCCATCATGGGCGGCGCCGGCCTCGTCGCCCTCCTGAGCCTGGTCTTTGCCGTGTTCGTCGTCTTCCGTGGCGTCTCGCGGCCGCTGCATGAAACCCAAAAAACCATCAGCCGCATCGCCGCCGGCGATCTCGACACCGCCGTGCCCTACCTCAGCAAGAAGGACGAGATCGGCAGGATCGCTGCCGCCATCCAGGTCTTCCTCGAAAAGAGCCAGGCCATTCGCGATCTCGACGCCGCCAATGCCGCGCGCGCCGCCCTCGAGCGTGGCCGGAGCGACGCTATGAGCAGCCTCGTTTCGGGTCTGTCTCATGTCGTCGACGCCGCCGTCGAGGGCGATTTCTCGCGCCGCATGGATACCGGCTTCGACGACGCCGACCTGCGCAGCGTCGCGATGGGCGTCAACAATCTCGTCGCCACCGTCGAGGAGGGTATCGGCGAAGCCGGCACCGTGCTCTCGGCGCTGGCGCGGGCTGACCTTACCCAGAAAATGGACGGCGACCACAAGGGCGTCTTTGCCCGCCTCCAGTCGGACATCAACGGCGTCACCGAAACCCTCACCGAGCTCATCGGCCGGTTGCGCTCAGCTTCGGGCGGGGTCCGCGTTGCCACCAACGAAATTCTCTCGGGCGCCAATGATCTGGCCGACCGCACCACGCGCCAGGCTGCATCGATCGAGCAGACCTCGGCCGCCATGGAGCAATTGGCCAGCACCGTCCTAGACAATGCCCGACGGACCGACGAAGCCAGCGCCATGGCGCGCTCGGTTGCCGCCCAGGCCCAGGGCACCGGCGACGTCATGCGCAACGCCACGGGCGCGATGGAGCGCATCTCCGCCTCCTCGGCGAAGATTTCGAGCATCATCGGGCTCATCGACGACATCGCCTTCCAGACCAACCTGTTGGCGCTCAATGCCTCGGTCGAGGCCGCGCGCGCCGGCGAGGCAGGTCGAGGCTTTGCCGTCGTCGCCATCGAGGTCCGCCGCCTCGCCCAGTCGGCCGCCAAGGCCTCGGCGGACGTCAAGGTTCTGGTCGAGCAGGCCTCGGCCGAAGTCACCGGCGGCACCCGGCTCGTCTCCGACGCGAGCGAGCGTCTCCTCGCCATGCTCGACGGCGTCCGCGGCAATGCCGAGCAATTGCTGGCGATCGCCCAGGCCAATCGCGATCAGTCGAGCGCCATCGCCGAGGTCAACGCCTCGATCCGTCACATGGATGAGATGACCCAGCAGAACGCCTCTCTCGTCGAAGAGACGAACGCGGCCATCGAGCAGACCGAAGGCCGAGCCAGCGAGCTCGACCGGATCGTCGAGACCTTCGTGCTCGAGGTCACAGCGGACGATCGCGAGACCGACGACGAGCTTGAGGCAGCTTAACCGCCGGAGCACTCGATTGTGAATGCCGGTGCCCTTGGTCCGCCGTGGTCGCGGCGCCATCTAATGGGCATGCGTACGATTCTGTTCGCCATGGCCATCCTCGGCTTCGTTCAGCCGGCCGTCGCCGCCTGCTACACCTCCGGCGTCGGCGACGTGCCCACCCAGCTCGCCGCGCAGACGGCGCAATTGCTCTGCCAGCAGGATGAGCTCAAGGCGATGGGCGATGCGCAGTTTCGTCAGCTGCAGCTCGAAGCCCAGCTCCGCCAGCAGCAGATCCTGCTCGAGGAGCAGCTGAAATTCGAGCGGCAGATGGCCGCGCTCAGCGCCTCGGCCAATCCATGATGTCCACCGCCACGTCGCCCGATGCGGTCTGGTCGGCGATGCAGCACCTCCCGCTTGGCTGGTTCACCGCCGCCTATGCCGGCCGGCGCTACGGCGTGACCCGCTCGGTCCACGCCAATGGCCGCTCGATGAAGCTCTTCGCCGAAGAGCTGGGCGGGCCGGATCGCATCAGCCTCAACATCTTCGCCCCGCCCACGGGCGAGCCGACGCTGAAACCCTGCGAGATGCCGCTCGACAAGGTCACCGCCTTCGTTCTCGGCGCCGTCCCGGAAATTGCAGCCGAAGCTTAGGCTGCTCCCGCCACCGAGGCGGCGGCCCGGTAATCGTCCCGCGCGCCGACCATATATTGCACCAGTTCCTCGGTGCTGGTGTCGGCGGTTCGCTTCTCCGTCACCTTGCGGCCGCGATGCATGACAACGACGCGGTCGGCCACCGCGAAAACGTCGGGCATGGTGTGGGTGATGAGGATGACCGGCGTGCCCTGGTCGCGCAGCTTGCGGATCAACTCAAGCACCTTCTGCTGCTCGGGCACGCCCAGATTGTTGGTGGGCTCATCCATGATCATGAGTTGCGCCTTCCAGTAAACGGCGCGCGCGATCGCCACGGCCTGCCGCTGCCCGCCCGAAAGGCTCTCGATCGGCTGCGTCAGCGTCGGGAACTGGATATCGAGCGTCGCGAGGCTCCCGCGCGACTCGCGCAGCATCGTTTTGTTGTCGAGCGTCTTGATCAGCCCGCCGAGATAACGGTGCTTCACCTCGCGCCCCAGGAAAATATTTGACGGCACGTCGAGATTGTTGGCGAGCGCGAGGTCCTGGTAGATCGTCTCGATCCCGGCGGTGCGCGCGTCGATCGGCTTGCCGAAGGCTGTCTTCTTGCCGGCAAAAAAGATCTCGCCTTCCTCAGCCCGGTGCACGCCCGAAACGCACTTGATCAGCGTCGATTTGCCGGCGCCATTGTCGCCGAGCAGCGCCACCACTTCGCCGGCGGCAACATCGAGGTCGACATTGCGCACCGCCGTCAGGCCGCCGAAGCGCTTGACCAGTCCGCGCACCGAAAGCACCGGCTCGCTCATTCGGCGCCTCCCTTGTAGCGTCCGATGATGAGGTCGCGCGACTGGTCGATGAGCACCGCGACGATCACCACAGCGCCGACCACGATGAATTGCCAGAAGGCCGGCACGTTGAGCATCACGAGGCCGGTGGTCAGGACCGCAATGATCAGCGCCCCGATCACCGTGCCGATGATCGTGCCCGCGCCGCCGAACAGGCTCACCCCGCCGATGATCACCGCGGCGATCGAGCTCAGCAGGAGTGGATCGCCGATTACCGCCGAGCCGCCCGTATAGCGCAGCGTCGAGAGGAACCCGCCGATCCCGGCGGTGATGGCCGAGAGCGCATAGAGCTTGATGATATGCCGGTCGACGGGGATGCCGGCCCTGAGCGCCGCCTGCATGTTGCCGCCGATCGCATAGGTGTGCCGGCCGAACTGGGTGCGGTTGAGCAGGAACATTGCAATCGCCACCACCACGAGGGCAATGACCACGGGCCAGGGCAGGATGAGGTCGAGCTGCCGGCGCAGCTGCGTCGGCAAGTCCGCCGGCGGTTCGAGGAAATAGAAGCCGCCGCCCTCCCCATGGATCCAGTAGAACAACGAGTCGTTGCCGTAGTCGCGGATGCCGTCGGGCAACCCGACGACGGTCGTGTTTTCGCTCCACAGCAGGGCCAACCCGCGCACGATGAAGGAGGAGCCGAGCGTCACAATGAAGGCGGGAACCTTGAGCTTGGCGATGATCGTACCATTAATCGCCCCCACCGCCCCGGCCCCAGCGACCGCCGCAAGGAAGCCGAGGATCACGGCCAGCCACAGCGGCGTTCCGGCATTGAAACTGTTGCGGATGGCGAGCGCCGACAGAACGGACGCAAGGCTCATCACCCAGCCGACGCTGAGATCGATGCCGGCCGAGATGATGACGAAGGTTTGCCCCAGCCCCAGCAGCAGCACCGGCACGATGGCGACGAGGATGTTCTGCGAGTTGCGCACCGTCAGGAACGACACGCCCTGCGACAGCCAGGGGACCATGATCACGAAGAAGAGGATCATCAGCAGCAGGAACAGCCAGGCCCATAGCCGGCTCACTGTCAGCAGCAGGCGGCGCGATGGCGACAGCGCCGCGGTGGCGGTGGCCGTCAAAGTGTCGGTTGTGGCCAAGACGAACCCCTGGTTCCTGAACTGAAAAAGGGCCGGGCGACGCGCATCGCTCCGGCCCTCGTGACTTCTGGGCCGGAGCGTCGGCGATCCTGCCGCGCTCCGCGCCCCGCGTATCGGGCCTTACTTGTCGACCTGGTAAATGAAGCGCGAGAAGGCCGGGTCGCTCGCATTGTCCTTGTCGAGGATGGCAAAGCCTGTCTCGACGCGCTTGGGCAGGCTGGTGACGCCAGCCGCATCAGCGGCGGCGAACTCGACTGCCATGTAGCCCATGTCGAAGGGCTTCTGCGCGAGCACGAGCGACACCGTACCCTTGCTCATCAGGTCCATCGCCTGCTTGGTCGCATCATAGGCGACGACCTGCACCTTGCCGGTGAGACCGGCATTGGCAACCGCAGTACCGGCGCCACCGGCGCTGAATACGTTGGTGCCGAAAACGCCGGCGAGATCGGGGTGCTGCTGCAGGATTGCCGCCGTCTGCTGCTCGGCCTTGTTCTGGTCGTCGAGGTTGTAGTCGGGGCCAAGCACGGTAATGCCCGGATACTTGTCCTTCATCTCGGCCGCAAAGCCCTTCTCGCGCGCCTCGACCGAGCTCACATTGGGATTGGTGGAGTTGATGTAGACGGTCCCCTTGCCACCGATCGCCTTGGCGAGGCCGTCGGCGGATATGCGGCCGCCTTCCTCGTTATCCGACCCGATGTAGCTGATCGGGAAGGTCACCTTGCCGCTGGTATAGTCGCCATCCCCGAGGAAGGTGTCGACCGTGATGACCTTGATGCCCGCATCGACCGCGGCCTGCAGCGGGGCAACCATCTGGTCCTTATCGACCGGCGCCGTGATGATGTAGTTGAGGTCGCCCCGCGCAATCATTGCATTGAGGAGCGGCGTTTCCTGTTCGACGCCCCAGCTCGGCGGCACCTGGGTGACGACTTCGATGCCGAGATCCTTGGCCGCCTGTTCCACGCCCTTCTGCATCACCTGGTAAAAGGGATCGACGACACCGGGCAGAAATCCGATCTTGAGGCCGGCCGCGTTGGCCGCGCTCGACGCCAGGGCGAGAGCCGCCATGGCCACGCTTGCAAATAGAATACCGTTCCGTTGCATTTGATGTCCTCCGAAGCGGGGTGGGCGGGTTGGTCCCCGCTCGTCGCCGCGCCGCAACGTTGCGCCGTGCTCGCGCGATTGTAAACTTCAAGGCCTCGTGAGATGCGTACGTCAAACAGCGCTGCTAAAGTGGTGCTGGTTTTCTAATACCACTTCGCCGGAGGGACGCCTTGAAAGTATTATTTATCGGCGGCACGGGACAGATCTCGCTGCCCTGCGTGAAGCTCGCGCTCAAGGCCGGGCACAAGGTCACGGTCTTCAATCGCGGCCAGCGCGGCGAAAAGCTGCCCAAGGGCGTCGAACTCGTCACCGGCGACATGAAGGATGCCAGGGCTTACGCGCAGCTCGGCAAGCGGAACTGGGATGTCGTGGCGCAGTTCATGGTCTTTACGCCCGAGCAGATGCAGCAGGACATCAAGATCTTCTCCGGCGCCACCGGCCAGTACATCTTCATCTCCTCGGCCTCAGTGTACCAGCATTCTATCGATCAATACGTCATCACCGAAAAGACCCCGGCCGACAATCCATACTGGCTCTACAGCCAGAACAAGATTATCTGCGAAAACCTGATGAGGGCGGCAAAGAAGCTGCCCTGGACCAATGTGCGGCCCAGCCACACCGTGCGCACCGGCCTGCCCACGCTCCTCAACGAGGGCGACGTGGCTGCGCATCGCATGCTCGAGGGCAAGCCGATCCTCGTCGCCGGTGACGGCAACGCGCCCTGGACGCTCACGCGTTCGGAGGATTTTGCGAAACCGTTCGTGAAGCTCTTCGGCAAGAAGCGCGCCCT
>Ga0207649_10000883_pt1 | contig 18965 bp, 17 predicted proteins | sample KBSC43metaG_FD_184317 | JGI IMG/M metagenome (GOLD analysis project Ga0207649, IMG submission 184317) | Corn rhizosphere microbial communities from Kellogg Biological Station, Michigan, USA - KBS C4-3 metaG (SPAdes) (version 2) | ecosystem: Host-associated > Plants > Roots > Rhizosphere > Soil ... | reverse complement strand
CGATCGACAGCGCCAGCATCGAGCTTCCGCCGTAGCTGATGAAGGGCAGCGTCATTCCCTTCGATGGCGCCAGCTGCACGTTGACCAGCATATTGATCAGCGCCTGGAGCCCGAACTGGATGACGAGGCCGGCGGCAGCGAGTATGGTGAACGGCGAATCCTCGTCAAGCAGCTTCACCAGCACCCGGGCTACGATGGTCAGGTAGAGGAGCGCGATCGCAAGGCACGCGATCAGCCCGAACTCCTCCCCAACGACCGAAAAGATGTAATCAGTGTGCGGTTCGGGAAGCCCGAACTTGTGCGTCCCCGCCCCCGGCCCGACCCCAAACAGCCCGCCCGCGGTCAGGGTTCGCATCGCATTTTCCACCTGGAAATTGTCGCCGCTATTGAACAGGAACTCGTTGATGCGCTGCGTGGCGACGTCATAGAAGAAGTAGGCGAGGACGATCCCCGCCAGCCCCGCAACGCCGAGGATTCCGAGCATCCGGAGCGACAGGCCGGCAAGCGCCAGCATCGCGATCCACACGGCAACGAAGATGATGGTCGAGCCGAAATCCGGCTGCTTCATCAACAGGTAGGCAACGATACCGACCGGAAGCACCGACAGCGCGAACACCGGCAATGATTTGTCGCTCTCGCGGAGACTCAGCAGCCACGCCATCGCGACCACGTAGAATGGCTTCAGAAACTCGCTGGGCTGAAGCTGTCCGACTCCGATGTTGATCCAGCGGCGGGCGCCGTTCACCTGCGGCCCGAAGATCGGGACGAAGATCAGCAGCACGAAGAAAAAGCCGGCGCCGAACAGCGACAGCCGCCGCGCCCGTTCCTTCGGCATCATCGAGATTGCGATCATCACCGGGATGCCGATCGCGATCCAGGCGATCTGCCGATAGAAATAATAGAGATCGGCGAAGTGCACGTTGCCGCCGGAAAGACGCGCGCCGGCCGCAGGAGAAGCGGCGGCAACGGCGATCAGTCCGATCCCGATCAGAACCGCGATCAGGAGCAGGAGAACTCGGTCGATTTCCCAGAACCAGCGGCCCATGGCAGACCGGTCGGAGCGTCCATAGCGGTTCGCGTCGACAGTAATCTTCGCCCTCAGCGCCTCGGGAAGAATATGCGTCATAGACCCCTCACTAACTCACGGAACTGATCGCCGCGGTCCTCGAAGTCGCGAAACTGATCGAAGGACGCGCAGGCCGGCGACAGAAGGACGGTATCACCGGCCTCCGAATCCTGCGCGGCCTCGCGCACCGCAACCTCCAGTTTTCCACAGTTTTTCACAGGGATGTGCGGTTTCAGGAGCCTTTCGAACAGGTCGGCCGCATCGCCGATCGTGTAGGCGCAGCGGACGTGGCCGAAGTGCGGGGCGCATTCGTCGAGGTTGTCGGTCTTGGGCTGGCCGCCGCAAATCCAGCGGATGCGATCGAACGCGGCGAGCGCGGGGGCTGTCGAGGTGGGGTTTGTCGCCTTGCTGTCATTGACGAAAAGGACGCCGTTGCGCTCGCGGATGCGTTCCATCCGGTGGGGCAGGCCGGGATAGGTCGGTAGGGCCGCGTCAATTTGCGGGATAGCTATGCCAAGGGAGATGCAAGCTTCCAGAGCGGCAACGACATTTTGCCCATTGTGAGGCCCTTGCAGCGTAGGCCAACTCGCTTGATCCATATCGTCGTCGTTGATCCTGTCCGTGTAAGTCGGGGCGAACCTTCCTTTGACGAGGTCCTGCGACCGCGTGAGAGCGTCGTGAACTCCTGGGCCATCCGTCACGACGGCGATGTGCTGGGGCGATTGCATCTCAAAAATTCTCATCTTCGACGTCGCGTAGGCCTCGAAACTGTCGTAGCGGTCGAGATGATCGGGCGTGATGTTAAGCAGCACCGCGACGTCGCAATCGAGGCTATGCGTCAGGTCGATCTGGTAACTCGACAGCTCGAGCACATAGACCCCACCTCCGGGCAGCGGCTCCTGGGCGAGGATCGGCAGCCCGATGTTCCCGCCCATCGTCGTCGGCACGCCGGCACTCTTGAGGATGTGGCGGACGAGCGCCGTCGTCGTCGACTTGCCGTTGGTGCCGGTGATCCCGACGACTTTATGCGGCGGAAGCTCGGGCCGCGCGCGGGCGAACAGCTCGATATCGCCGATAATCTCGACACCGGCGTCACGCGCGCGTTGCGCGATCGGGTGGCGGTTGAGCGGCAGCCCTGGGGTGACGATGAGGGAGTCGAATTGGGTGAGCTCGACCTCGTCGAGATTGGCGATGATCAGTTGCTCCCCTTCCGGGGGAGCTGTCAGCGAAGCTGACTGAGGGGGCGCCCCCTCCGGCGCTTCGCGCCACCTCCCCCTCAGGGGGAGGAGCTTGTTGCGCGCCTCCTCCTTCACATCCCATGCAGTCACCTTCGCGCCGCTTGCAAGCAGCGCGTCCACCGTCGCCAGACCGGACCGCGCCAAGCCGTAGACCGCATAATGCTTGCCCGTGAAGGCTCGTGCCGTGATCACCGCAGTTTGAGCGTCGAGAGGCCGGCGAGCGCCAGAACGAAGCTGACGATCCAGAAGCGGATCACAACCGTCGGCTCCGACCAGCCGAGATGTTCGAAATGGTGGTGGATCGGCGCCATCAGGAAAACGCGCTTGCCGGTGCGCTTGTAGACGAGCACCTGGATGACGACCGACAAGGCTTCCAGAACGAACAGTCCACCCACGATTGCCAGCACGAATTCGTGATGTGTCGCGACGGCTACCGCGCCGAGCGCTCCACCAAGCGCGAGGCTGCCCGTGTCGCCCATGAAGACTGCGGCGGGCGGCGCGTTGAACCAGAGGAAGGCCAAACCGCCGCCGATGATCGCCAGCAGCAGGACGGTGAGATCGCCGGCCCCGGGCACATGCGGGATTCCGAGGTAGGTGGCGAATTTCACGTTGCCGACGAGATAGGCGATCAGGAGGAAGGCGAGGCTGGCGATAATCACCGGCATGGTGGCGAGCCCGTCCAGCCCGTCGGTCAGGTTCACCGCATTGCCGAATGCGACGATAACAAAGGCGCCGAACGCGACGTAGAGCGGAACGCCGAGGTTCGCGACGGCCTCCTTGACGAAGGGAAGATGAAGCTCGGTTCCGCTGCTCCGGATCATCAGCCACGTCGCAATCCCGGCAACGATAAACTCGAGCAGGAGCCGGACCTTGCCCGAAAGCCCGGCATGGTGGCGCTTCTTCACCTTCGCATAGTCGTCAAGGAAGCCGATCAGCCCGAATCCGGCAGTGACCAGAAGGCATGCCCAGACGTAGACGCTGTAGACATCCATCCACAGCAGCACCGAAAGGCAGACCGCGATCAGGATCAGCAGCCCGCCCATCGTCGGAGTGCCCGCCTTCGCAAGGTGGCTTTGCGGCCCATCGCTTCGGATCGGCTGGCCTTTGCCCTGGGTCTTCCGAAGCCACGAGATGAACCGCGGGCCCAGCAGCAAGCCAATGAGGAGCGCGGTCGCACTCGCTGCACCGGCGCGGAAGCTGATGTAGCGGATAAGGTTGAGTGCCCCATAATAATGGAGCTGCTGGGCTAGGAGGTCGAGCATGCGACCCCTTCTCGCAGGCGCTCCACAACGCGCGCAAGCCCAACCGAATTGGATGCCTTGACCAGCACGGCGTCGCCCGGGCGGAGCAGGCGCTCCAGCGCATCGGCAGCTTGGTCTGCATCGGACACTTGGGTGATCGCAACTGCCCCGTTGAGCGCATGCTCGAGCGGCCGTGTCTCGTCACCGACAAGGATAAGCCGGTCGACCTTCGCATCCTGGACGCTCGACGCGAGGTCGGCATGCAGCGCGTCGCTATGGGTTCCGAGTTCCCGCATCGGGCCAAGAACTGCGATCCGCCGCTCGACTCCGATTTCCGAGCCGAGGCTTTTCAGGGTCGCAGCCATCGATGCAGGGTTGGCGTTGTAGCTTTCGTCGATCAGCAGCGCCTTGCCGCCATCAACTTCGATCCAGTGCCGTTCACCGCGGCCTTTCAGTCCACCCATCTCGGCAAGGGCAAGACCGGCGAGCCCGACGTCGCCGCCGAGCGCCTCGACCACCGCAAGAACCGCCAGCGCATTCGAAACCCAATGCTCGCCGCGCTGCGAAAGCGTGAAGGTCAGTTCGCTCTCCAGCAGTGCTGCGGTGACGAGGCTCCCGCCTTCATCGGCGCGTACCGCATGAAGTGCGTGAACGTCGGCGTCGCCGCCGCCAAAGGTGACGATCCGGTCCGCATAACGGCGGGCTGCCCGAAGCAGCCGATCGCGGTGCGGGGTGTCGTTGGGGATCACCGCGATCCCGTCCGGCTCCAGCCCTTCGAAAATCTCTGCCTTGGCGTCGGCAATCGCCTCTTCCGAACCGAGGTTCTCGATGTGTGCCGGGGCGATCGTGGTGATCAGCGCGAGATCGGGCCGGGCCAGCCGGGTCAAAGCCGCGATCTCGCCGGCATGATTCATGCCCATTTCGAGGACGGCGAATTCAGCCTCGCGCGGCATCCGCGCCAGCGACAGCGGCACTCCGGTATCGTTGTTGTAACTCTTGACCGAGCGGTGAACCTTGCGGGGCCGCCAGCGGTCGAGGGCGGCGAACAGCGCTTCCTTGGTGCTGGTCTTCCCGACGGAGCCGGTGACCCCGATGATGGTGCCCTGGCTGCGCTCCCGGGAGGCGCGTCCGAGGCCCTGAAGCGCCTGTGCTGTGTCTTCCACCAGCACGTGGGGCGCATCCACAGGCTGTGAAACAATGAGGCCCGACGCGCCGGAAGCGATGGCCTGGGGCACGAACTGATGGCCGTCGTGCGCGGTCCCAGGCATGGCGATGAAAAGATCGCCGGGGCCAACCTCGCGGCTGTCGAAGGTGACGCCGGTGACTTCGAAGGACCCGCTAGCGGTGCCGCCAGTGGCCCGGGCGATCTCGTCGGAGGTCCAGAGAGCGCTCATGCCGCACACGTTTTTGTTTGAGTGCCCCGTCAAGCTGCGCACTCCCTGGCGACTTCGGCGTCGTCGAACGGGAGGATTCGATCACCGACGATCTGGCCCGTTTCGTGCCCCTTGCCGGCGATCAGGACGATGTCGCCTTCGCGCGCCATCTCGAGCGCCCGAGCGATCGCTTCCTTGCGGCCCGGCACCTCGATCGCGCCCGCGGCACCGGCGAGAATGTCGGCGCGGATCCGGGCAGGGTCTTCGCTTCGCGGGTTATCGTCGGTGACGATTGCCACGTCGGACAAGCGTATCGCGACTTCGCCCATTGGCGCGCGCTTGCCCTGGTCGCGGTCGCCGCCCGCGCCGAATACGGTGATCAGCCTGCCCTCAACATGCGGCTTCAATGCTTGAATCGCGGCCTCCAAAGCGTCGGGTGTATGTGCATAGTCGACATAAACCGGAGCGCCAGCCCGGCTGATCACTGCTCGCTCCAGACGCCCGCGAACCGGCGACACGCGGCCCATCGCGGCGAAGACCCTGTCCCACTCCCCGCCAGTGGCGAGAACGAGCCCGGCTGCCGTCATGACGTTTGCGGCCTGATAAGCGCCAATGAGAGGCAGCGCGAGCCGGTAAGGGTTGCCGCCATATTGCAGCATCAGGGTCTGACCCAGAGGAGTTGGCCTCTGCTCGACCAGCCGAATGCCTTCGCCCCCGCGGCCGACCGTCATCACGTCCAGGCCCCGCCGCTTGGCCCGCTCGATCACCTCGTCCGACTTGGGATCGTCGGCCCAGATCACCGCTGCTTTCCCCGGCTCGATCACTTCGTCGAACAGCCGCATCTTGGCTTCGAAGTAAGCCTCCATCGTCTCGTGATAGTCGAGATGGTCGCGGCTGAAATTGGTGAAGGCGGCGGCGGCTAGCGGAACGCCTTCCGCCCGATATTGATCGAGACCATGGCTCGACGCCTCGTAGGCAACGTGACTAATCCCCATTTTTTTGAGCCCGGCCATATTGCTCAAGAAGGTGACGATGTCGGGCGTGGTCAGTCCCGTCTTCACCTGATCGTCCGAGGTGGTGACTCCGAGGGTCCCGATCGAGGCAGAGCGACGGCCCAGCATCCGCCAGATCTGGCGGGTCATTTCGACGGTCGATGTCTTGCCGTTCGTGCCGGTGACGGCGACGACTGTCTCCGGATAAGGCCCGTAGAATTTCGCCGCTAGTCGGGCGAATAGCCGGCGCGGCTTCGGATCCGGGAGCAGGGCGGCGCCTTCGACCTCCGCTTCCGGCCTCGCAACGACCGCGACTGCACCGCGGGAGACCGCGTCCGCAGCGAAATCCTCGCCGTTGAAGACCGCGCCCTTGAACGCGCCGAAGATGTTTCCGGCAATCACCTTGCGGTGATCGATGGCGAAGCCCGTGACTTCAGAATCGCTGTCGACGTTCGCGATTTCGCGAAGCTTCACGCCCGTTCAGTCCTTCTTCGTATCTTGTTGAGCACCCTGAACATACGGAAGCACTTCGTTCATGTCCGGTTCCCGATTGAGGTCCGGCTGAACGCCCAGCATCGGCGCGATCCGGCTGACCGTGCGGCTGACCACCGGCGCGACGTTCCACCCGGCAGTCGTGAAACCATAGGTCTCGGGAGTCGCGTGCGGGGCGTCGAGCATCACGACGACCACATAGCGCGGGTCGTCCATCGGGAACACACCGGCGAAGCTGGTGATGTTGACGGTCTGACTGTAGCGGCCGTTTATCACTTTTTGTGCGGTGCCGGTCTTACCGCCGACCCGGTAGCCGGGCGCGTCGGCTTTCCTGCCGGTGCCGCGCATCACCACCAGGCGAAGCAGAGACCGCATCCTGTAGCTGGTGTCGGCGGTAAACACTCGACGACCAGGTGACAGCGGATGGTTCGGCCCGATCTTCAGGATCGTCGGCGGATGATAGACACCGCCATCAAACAGTGTCGCATATCCCATTGCGAGTTGCAGCGGGGCGACCGCAATACCTTGACCGAAGCCCACGGTCATCGTCTCGAATGGACCCCAGTTCCGTGGGGTCAATGGACGGCCCCGCTCCTTCAGTTCGATTTCGACCGGCGACAGGAAGCCCATTTTCCTGAGCCACGCCTGCTGGCGAGCAGTGCCCAGCTGGTCGGCTATCTGCGCCATGCCGATGTTCGAGCTCTCCATCATGATCTCAGCGACCGAGCACATGCGGCCGAACGGATGCGTGTCGTGAACGAGGTGACCGTAGGCCGGGAGGACCTTGGGGCAATTGAACATCTGCCCCGGCCCGCGAACGGTTCCCGAATCCATCGCCATGGCCAGTGTGAACGGCTTGAACGTGGAACCCAGTTCATAGACGCCCTGGGTGGCACGATTGAACATCTGGTCGGGCGTGACCTGGCCCGGCGCGTTCGGGTTCATCGCCGGAAGCGACGTCATTGCCAGTACTTCGCCCGTGTGGACGTCCATCACCACACCGGCAGCGCCCAGCGCGGAGAAGTGGGTCATCGCATCCGAAAGTTCATGCTCGAGCGCCTGCTGGACCTTCATCGAGATCGACAGCTGGACCGGTGCCCCGCGGGTAGCGGGATCGGAGAGCTGCTTATCGAAGGCGCGCTCGACTCCGTAGGCGCCGTGCCCATCGATGTTGCTGAAACCGATCACATGCGCGGCAAGCGTGGTTTGGGGATAGAGCCGGACCGGCTCGCGCTGGATTTCTATCCCCGGCTCACCGATGGCGTTCACCGCCTGAACCAGATCGGGCGAGGCGCGGCGCTGCAGGTAGATAAAGGGCTTTCCGGATTTCAGCATCGCGAAGTAATCGGCTTCGCTGTGCTCCGGCATCACCTGCGCCAGCCTGCCGGCGAGCGCCAGCTTGTCGCCGATCACCTTGTCGGGATGAACGGCGATGCTCCAAGCGTTGATTGTCCGGGCCAGAGGCTGGCCATCCCGATCGATGATGTCGCCCCGATCGGGGATCAGCGCAGGGACCCCGCCTTGCTCGCCGGAGTGAACTCCAAACGCCGCAAGATAGACCAGCCGAAGCGCGATGATCGCGACGACCCCGGCATAGAGAAGCATGCCCAGCATCAACCGCTGGTGCATCATCGACAGGATCTGCCGCCGCTGTCCGACGAGTCGGAGCCGCTCGGGGCGCGGGGCTACGAGGGCTGCGGTGGGCGCATTCATTTCTTGCGGTCGCTATCCCTGGATTGTTGCGAGTGGGCCGGCCGTGCCTTGCCGTAAGGAAGCGGAGCCAGCGGATCGGCTTCCGCGAGCTTGATTGACTTGGCCTCCGAATGAGCAGAGGCGATGCTGAGTTTCGGCGCCGGCTTCTTGGAGTTCGCCTTGGTCGCCGAGGCCGGTTCGGGCCTGGATTTCGGCGGCGTAGCTTTGGGAGCCAGCGGCTTGGGCGTCGGCTTCGCTTTGGCAGCCGTCGGCGAGACAAAGGGTGCGGCTTCCTGAACATCTCTCGGTTCGATCTTCAGGCTGGCTTCATGAACCAGTTGCTGCGGCCCTTCAGGAGAACTCGTGACGGCTTCATCGCTCCGATCATTGCCAAGGACCGGCTGCGCAGCTGGCGCTGGAGCCGAAGCCATGACGACCGGAGCCTTCACCTCCAGATGGTGATCGGGAGCGGCGAGCTTGGCCAGCTGAAAACTGTCCTCGACGAACTGGTTGGCCGCGGGCGCCGACAGCGACAGGGCGCTGGCATTCCACTGCTCCAGCTGATCGAGACGGCCGCGGGTCCCGATTTCGGTCTGGAGCATGCGAATGTCGGACTGGGTCTGCACGATCCGAGTCTCGACGCCTTCGAGCGCCGCACGCTCCGACGCGACCCGCAAGGAGACGAGGTAGCAGCCCAGGGCGGCGGCAGCGACGGTGCCGGCCATGTATACGGAGTGGAAGCTGCGGACGCTCATTGGCGGCCTCCCTTGCGATCGGTCCAGACTGGGGCGGATGTTCGAACGGCGCTTCTCAGCCGCGCCGAGCGGGCCCGTGGATTGCCCGCCACCTCACGCTCCGACGGGGACACCGGCTTCGCGACCCGCGCAAACGTCGGTTGGCGCGGATCGACCTGCTCGGGTCGGTGGCGTGAAGCGGCGGGCGTCCCACCGCTCCGCTCACGAAGGAACCGCTTGACGATGCGGTCCTCGAGACTGTGAAATGTGACGACGGCAAGCCGCCCGCCAGCCTTGAGCGAGCGCTCCGCGGCAGCGAGGCCCTGCTCGAGCTCATCTAGTTCTGCGTTGAGGTGGATGCGGATCGCCTGGAAGGTTCGGGTTGCGGGGTCGCTCTTCTGCCCGGCGCGATAGCCCAAGGCCCGGCGAACGATTGCCGCGAGTTCCGCCGTGCGCTCGATGGGGCGGTTAGCGACGATTGCGCGAGCGATGGTCCGCGCGCGGGGTTCCTCGCCGTAATCGCGGAGTATGCGGGCAATTTCCGCTTCATCGGCCTGGTTGAGGAACTCCGCCGCGGTCGGCCCGCTTTGGTCCATGCGCATGTCGAGAGGCCCGTCGGCCTGGAAGGAGAAGCCCCGCTCCGCCTGGTCGATCTGCATCGAGCTGACGCCGATATCGAGTGCGATCGCGTCAACGAGCCCGATCCCGCGCTCCACCAGCACCCGGTCCATCTGGCTGAACCGCTCCTCGACCAATGTAAGGCGGCGGTCCGGGACGAGCGACGGTCCGTTCGCAATCGCATCCGGATCGCGATCGAATCCGATCACTCGTCCCGCCCCCACCGCGAGCATTGCGCGGGTGTATCCCCCCGCGCCGAAAGTCCCGTCGACGATCGTGTCGCCAGCCTGGACTTGAAGCGCGCCGATCACTTCATCGAGGAGAACGGGAACGTGGGGCGACGCGGGAGTCATGCGCCGAGCCCCCTTTCCTCGAGCCGGAACCGGGCGATGTCCTTCATGTCTTCAGGGACTCGCTGCTCAGCGAGGAACAGTTGCGGGTTCCAGATCTGGAAGGTCTCGCCGACGCCGAGAAAGAGCGCGAGGTCCTCCACCTGGCCTTTGCGGCGCATCATCGACGGAAGGAGGATTCGGCCCGAACTGTCGTACGGCACTTCCTCGGTGGCGGCGAAGGCCATCAGGTTGCGCTGCTGATATTCCAGAGCGGCTTCGGAATCGCCTTCCTGCTTTTCGAACAGCCGCTCGAGCTTGGCATGCTTCAGCGCCGCGTAGGCGGGATCGTAGGCGCTGAGGCACGGGAAGGATTCATGCTTGGCAAGGACGATGGTGCGGGCGTCGCCGCGGCGCTCCACCACAGAGCGCAGGAAAGCGGGAACGGAGACGCGACCCTTCGTGTCAACCGCGTTCAATGCGCTGCCCTGAAACAGATGCTCTAGCGCCACGTCACTCCCCGTTCGCAGCGCAAAACCTCCCCGTTCACGAAAGTGCGGCAATGCCGCCCGTCCCGCGTTCTTCAGGCCAGTTCAGTGGGTTGCCCCGCGCTACAGCCTTTGTTGGTAACCTAACGGGGCGCGGGACTCAATGGGATTTCGTGGGATTTCATGGGAAAAGCTGCGAAATCGCGGAAATGCTTGCAATTTTGCGGGCCGATTTGGGGAGCCGTTCTCTTCCTGTTCTATTTCTGCGGGCTGTGGATAAGTCTGTTTGTAGTAAACGCGGGCCGAATCAGTGCTCTAGCCGCCCAAGTTCAATCAGCAGCACATCCAGATTGGGGCTCTCACCCCCGCTGGAGGGGATGTTCAGAAAGTCGGCATCGGCGATCACCGTCGCCCTGCCCTTGCCGATGCTGCACCGCGCGATGAATCCGTCGTTGGTGACGGTGCAGCCGTGGCCCGTCGGGGCCAGACTTCCCGGTGATTCCGTGTGGAGCGTGCGGCCATCCACGTCACGCTCGGCGGACCCAAGGCGATCAGGCCCCTGCAGCCGCAATCCCCAATGCGCCAGCAGCCCCGTGTCCGCGAAGGCGAACGGTGGCCGCAAAAGGCTGCCCAGCGGTCGATCGCTTGGCCATTCGAGCGCAGGGTCGGCGAGCAACAGCACCCGGCCGCCGGTTCGCACCCAATTGTCGAGATCGACCAGGGCCTCCGCCGGTTGCGCCTGCGGCTGCGCCATTAGGAGCAAGCGGCGATGATCCAGCTCGCCTGCATCGGCGACACTGATCGGAACGATGCGGTAGCGCGATTGCAGGGCCTCGAGAGCCGCAGATGGCGGTGCCTTGAGCGTGAAACCTTCGGGGAACATCAGCGGCAGCGTCGTCAGGAGCATCAGCGGCGGGCGCGCGGCTGCTGAACGCGCTGCGGGCACCGGCGGTGAACTTCCGCGGCGGAAATAGAGGAGAGTGCCTGCGGCGAGGATGAGTAACACCGCGGCGGCGGCGGCCGCGAGCCTGCGCCTCATTTGCCGCTGGAGTTGGCGGGCGCCTGCTGGTTCTGGTCGGCTCCGGGCGCGACTCCGAGTTCGGCGAGCGGCTCGCTCGGCTGGTTCATCTCGGCATTCTGTTCTGCCGGCGTCGGGGGAGCCGCCTCGCGGCTTGAGCGGATGAGTATGGTTCCGAGTAGAATCAGCAAAAAGGCGAACGCAAGGCCTGTCAGCCCAATGCGGATTCGCTGGGCAGTCGTTCCAGTTCTCTGCGGCACGGTCGACGAAGCTATGGCTGGCGTCGACGATATGCAAGCCGCGCCCTTGACGGAGGCAGTCCCACCGGCGAAAGGCGCGCTCATGACTCGCACCTCCTTCGCCCTGCTGATCGCAGGAACCGCCCTTCTTTCAGCCTGCAACAAGGGCGGGCACACCATTACGTCGGGCGACGACAACGATACGAACGCTGCGGCTCCCAAAAACGTCGAGCTTCCGCCAATGATTCAGGCGGCGAAGAGCTATCGCTGCGGCGACAACAGCACGGTCTACGTCGACTGGATGTCGGACAAGAAGTCCGCGAACATTCGGACGAGCCAGACCGGTTCGCCCAACCACGTTTCCGCACAAGCGGAAGGCCAACCGATGTCGGGTAACGGCTATACCCTTGAAGGCGCATTCGCCGGATCGAGCGTGAAGGTCACTCAGCCGGGCAAGGGAACCCAAACCTGCGAAGCCTGATGGCGCGCCTAATCTGATACAAAGAACCCCGGCTCGCTAAGGCCGGGGTTTTTTTGTGCGGCAGCCGCCGCTATCGGCTCGCTATGCCGGACAGCATCACGCCTCAGATCGTCGCCGACCACGGCCTTTCCACGGAAGAATATGGCCGAATCCTGAAGGCGCTTGGCCGTGAGCCGAACCTGGTTGAGCTCGGAATCTTCTCGGTGATGTGGTCTGAGCATTGCAGCTACAAGAGTTCGCGGGTTCACCTGAAGAAGCTTCCGACCGAGGCGCCTTGGGTGATTTGCGGCCCCGGCGAAAATGCGGGCGTGATCGATATCGGCGACGGGGACGCGGCCATCTTCAAGATGGAGAGCCACAACCACCCGTCGTACATCGAGCCCTACCAGGGCGCTGCAACCGGCGTCGGAGGCATCCTTCGCGATGTGTTCACGATGGGGGCTCGCCCCGTCGCGAACCTCAACGCGCTGCGGTTCGGATCGCCCGATCACCCGAAGACCCGGCATCTGGTAGCCGGGGTCGTTCATGGTGTGGGCGGCTATGGCAATTGCGTGGGCGTACCCACCGTCGGCGGCGAAGTGGAATTTGATCCGAGCTACAACGGCAACATCCTCGTCAACGCGATGACCGTTGGCGTCGCGAAGCAGAACAAGATTTTCTACTCGGCCGCCGCAGGAATCGGAAACCCGGTGGTCTATGTCGGCTCCAAGACGGGTCGCGACGGGATCCACGGCGCGACGATGGCCAGCGCCGATTTCTCAGAGGACAACGAAGAGAAGCGGCCGACTGTGCAGGTTGGTGACCCATTCACCGAGAAGCTTTTGATCGAGGCATGCCTTGAGCTCATGGCATCCGACGCGATCGTCGCGATTCAGGACATGGGCGCTGCGGGTCTCACCTCGTCTTCGGTCGAAATGGCCAGCAAGGGCGGCGTGGGCATTCGCCTCGACATGAACGCCGTGCCGATCCGTGAGGAGGGCATGACTCCGTACGAGATGATGCTGTCCGAGAGCCAGGAACGCATGCTGATGGTTCTGAAGCCCGGCCGTGAAGCCGAGGCCGAAGCGATCTTCCGCAAATGGGAACTGGATTTTGCAGTGATCGGCGAGGTCACCGACACCGGGCGTATGGAACTCGTGTGGAACGGGGAAACCGTTGCCGATATTCCGCTCGGTCCTTTGGCCGACGAAGCGCCTTGCTACGAGCGCCCCTACGCGGTTCCCAAGCCGCCCCAACCGCTGACCGACGTGCCGGAGAGCAGCGACGTCGCCGCCGATCTGCTGAAGCTGATCGGATCCCCCAATCTGTCCTCGCGCCGCTGGGTGTGGGAGCAGTATGACCAGACGGTCGGCGCCGACACGGTGCAAACGCCCGGCGGAGACGCAGCCGTGGTGCGGGTGCACGGCAGCCACAAAGCTCTGGCGATGACCGCCGATGTGACTCCCCGCTATTGCCAGGCGGATCCAGTCGAGGGCGGAAAGCAGGCGGTGGCAGAAACGTACCGCAACCTTTGCGCGGTGGGCGCGAAGCCGCTGGCGATCACCAATTGCCTCAATTTCGGAAACCCGCAACGGCCGGAGATCATGGGTCAGTTCGTCGGCTGCCTCGAAGGGATGGCGGAGGCGTGCCGGGCGCTCGATTACCCGATCGTGAGCGGTAACGTGTCGCTCTACAACGAAACCAAGAACGAGGACGGCTCAAGTCAGGCGATTCTTCCCACTCCCGCGATCGGGGGGGTTGGCCTGCTCAGCGACTACAAGAAAATGGGGACGATCGGGTTCAAGCAACCGGGAGACGTTCTCGTCGTCATCGGGAGACGCGGCGGACATCTCGGGCAGTCGCGCTGGCTGCGGGAGATCCACGGCCGCATGGATGGTCCCCCACCGCCGGTAGACCTCGCGGCCGAGCGTAGAACTGGCGAATTCGTTCGCGAGCAGATTGCGTCCGGAGCTCTCACTGCTGTGCACGACGTTTCCGATGGCGGGTTGGCAGTGGCGATTGCGGAGATGGCGCTTGCCGGCAACATAGGCGCGCTCATTCAGCCTGCCGGCCCTGGCCACGTCGCTCGGCAATTCTTCGCAGAGGATCAAGGCCTTTATGTCGCGACGGTCGACGACGGGCTTTTGCTGGATTTTCTCACGGGTGCCGATGCCGCCGAGGTTCAGGTGGAGCCGATCGGGCGCACCGCTGGGCAGCGCCTCATTTTCGAGCTCGCCGATAACGACTTCTGCGTGACGCTGGCTGAACTCCGCTCCGCGCGTGAAAGCTTTTTCCCGAGATTGATGGGCGAGGACGCGGCGCTCGCCTGAGAATTAGATTCGGCCGAAGCCTTGATTATTGGCGACCTTGCGGCCGAAGCCTCCGGGCGCCGGGCGCGCGCGCGATAGAAGCGGATTGGTCGCCTTGTCGAAGAGCTCGACCGTTTTTTCGAAGGTGGACCGAAGCTCCACAACCTGGGGAACCAGTTCGTCGGGGAAGCGGTGGGTTTCGATGCAGAAGCGAGCTGTCGTTTCGATCAACTCGGCGATCTTGGCGAGGGGCTCTGCGCCGAGCTGACGCGACTCACCCTTGAGGGTGTGCGCAGGAATAACGAGCGCAGTGGTGTTCTGCTCGCGCATCGCGGCTTCGATCTGTGCAATCGATTTGACGCCGTCTTCCTTGAAGTAACTGAGAATCCGGATGAAGCCCGGCCCCAATTCGGAACGGCTCTTCTCGAAATGCACCCAGTCGACGATGTCCTGCTCGTCGCTCACTCAGATCTCCCTTGCTGCCCGAACATCGGGCACGATCCCACTCAGGCGCTTGTCGCGTAAAAGCGTAAATTTAAGCTTAGCGGCTGCGGTCAAACGGATTCTTCGGCGAACGAAGCGTAAGCCTCAGCGGCACCGGGCCGAGCTTGAGATCGCGCCGCATCGAATTGAGAAGATAGCGGTTGTAGCTCTCCGGCAATTCGGAGAGGCGGTTCCCGAAAATCACGAAGCTGGGCGGCCTCGACTTTACCTGGGTGATGTAGCGGAGCTTGATCCGCTTGCCCCCGGGCGCTGGCGGCGGCTTCGCCTCAATCGCGCGCTCGAACCAGCGGTTGAGCTCGCCGGTTGAGACGCGCCGCGACCATTGCTCGCGAAGTTCGAAGGCGGCGCCGAGCAGCTGGTCGATGCCCTTGCCGGTTTTCGCGGAAACGGTGAGGACCGGAAGTCCTTTCACCTGCGACAGCCCCTCTTCGAGCGCAGCCTTGATGCCGTTGAACAAAGCGGACGCATTCTCGGCCACATCCCATTTGTTGATCGCGATGATCAGCGCGCGGCCCTCTTCGATCACGAGTTCCGCGATTCGAAGATCTTGCGACTCCAGACCGCGGGTTGCATCCAATAAGACGACCACCACCTCGGCGTAGTCGATCGATCGGCGCGCATCGGCCGTGGACAGGCGCTCGAGCTTGTCCGTCACCTTCGCGCGTTTGCGCAGGCCGGCGGTATCGACGAGCCGCACGGGCCGGCCATTCCATTCCCAATCGAGGCTGATTGAATCGCGGGTGATGCCCGCCTCCGAACCAGTGATCAGCCGGTCCTCGCCCAGCATCCTGTTGACGAGGGTCGATTTGCCCGCGTTCGGGCGCCCGACGATCGCAAGCTTCAGTGGCGCGGCCTCATCGGCCTCCGGCTCTTCGTCCTCGATCTCCTCGTCACGCTCGACATGGGGCAACAACGCCTCGAAAAGGTCGGCAACGCCTTCGCCATGTTCGGCGCTAATCGCCACCGGCTCCCCAAGCCCGAGCCGAAATCCATCCAGAACCCCGGACTCTCCCGCCCTGCCCTCCGACTTGTTTGCAACCAGGACGACCGGGGTGGATTCCGCGCGGAGCCAACGTCCGATCTCCTCATCCATCGGCGTCACGCCTTCGCGCGAGTCGATCAGGAACAGCGCGGCATCGGCCGACCGAACCGCCGCCTCCGTCTGCTTGCGCATGCGTCCGGGAAGGGTCTGTGGGTCCTCGTCCTCAAAACCGGCCGTGTCGATCACGCGGAATTCAAGGCCGAGAAGCTTCGCATCGCCCTCGCGGCGGTCGCGAGTGACGCCGGGCCGGTCATCGACCAGCGCCAAACGCTTGCCGACAAGCCGGTTGAACAGGGTCGATTTGCCGACGTTGGGCCGGCCGACGATGGCGACGGTTGGTAGGGACATTGTTCAGCTAGCGCGCAAGCATCGGCCCGAGCGGCTGTCCACCAAAAATATGCACATGCAAGTGGGCGACCTCTTGTCCGGCGCGTTTGCCGATGTTCGCGAGCACCCGATAACCTTGGACCACTAATTGCTGATCACGCGCGACTTTACCGACCGCACGCACGAAGCCGGCGATCTCCTCATCAGATGCGTTAGCCGAAAAATCATCCCAGGAGACGTACGGGCCCTTCGGAATCACCAGAATGTGAACCGGCGCCAGCGGATTGATGTCGTGGAACGCCAGAGCCCATTCGTCCTGGTACACCTTCTTGCACGGTAGCTCGCCGCGAAGGATCTTCGCGAAGACGTTGCTGTCGTCATAAGGACGGGTTGGATCGATGGGCATGTGCGAACTCCGCTTGACCGGTTTGCTCCGCCCGTTACCACCGCAATGGATGAGCGACGAGAGTCCGGAAAGTCTGATCCCTTACGATGAGATCGTGCAGGAGGCACTGCGCGACGTGGTCGGGCGTGTGCTTCAAGAGATCGAGCGCTCGGGAGGCCTTCCCGGAGAGCATCATTTTTACATCACGTTCAAGACAAAGATGCCGGGAGTAGAAATTCCCAAGCATCTGTCTGAGCGGTTTCCCGACGAGATGACCATCGTCCTCCAGCACCGATTCTGGGATTTGAAGGTCGGCGACGACGCATTCTCGGTCGGATTGTCCTTCGGCGGGGTGCCTTCGACACTGCGAGTGCCCTTTGCCGCGGTGACTCAGTTTCACGATCCTTCGGTCGAGTTCGCCCTCACTTTTCAGGCGAATGCCGGCGAGCCGGTACAGGAAGAGCACGAGGTTGCGGAGAATGATGCGCCCGTCGCCGAGGCGGAAGACGGATCGAACGTCGTCAGCGTGGACTTCACTCGGAAGAAGTGAATGCAACGTCGCCCCGGACTTGATCCGGGGTCTGCCTTCCCTTTAGCGGCGGAAAAGAAGAGGCGGATCCCCGCCTTCGCGGGGATGACGGAGAAACAAAATGACCAGCACCCGAACCGAGACCGACAGCTTCGGGCCGATCGAAGTCCCGGCCGACAGCTATTGGGGCGCGCAAACGGAGCGCTCGATCCTCAACTTCCCGTTCGGGCCGCGCGAGCAGATGCCGATCGAGATCGTGCATGCGCTCGGATTCATCAAACAGGCGGCAGCGCGGGTGAATGCCCGGCTCGGCGTGCTCGATCCGCAGCTGGGAGAAGCCATACAGCAGGCGGCGGCGGAAGTCGGTCGCGGCGATCTGGACGGACAATTCCCACTGGTGATCTGGCAGACCGGCTCTGGAACCCAGTCGAACATGAATGCCAACGAGGTGATCGCAGGCCGGGCGAACGAGAAGCTGACCGGGAAGCGCGGCGGCAAGGAGCCGGTCCACCCGAACGATCACGTCAACAAGAGCCAATCGTCGAACGACAGCTTTCCGACCGCGATGCACGTAGCGGCGGCGCGAGCGGTGGTGATGAAGCTGCTTCCGACCGCGAAGGTGATGCAGGAACTCCTGGCCGAGCTCGCGCATAAGTGGGACGGAATCGTCAAGATCGGCCGAACACATCTGCAGGACGCGACTCCGCTGACGCTGGGTCAGGAATTCTCCGGATACGCCGCGCAGATGGAAGCGAATATCGATCGGCTGGAGCAGCTGCTGCCGCGGCTCTATCGGCTCGCCCAGGGTGGCACTGCCGTCGGGACGGGTCTCAATGCCCCTGTCGGTTTTGCGGATGCGTTCGCCAAGGAGATCGGCAACCTCACCCGCCTCCCCTTCACCTCAGCACCGAACAAATTCGCGGAAATGGCGGCGCACGACACGATGGTGGAGCTATCGGGGGCGCTCAACACGCTTGCCGTATCGCTGACCAAGATTGCCAACGATATACGGCTGATGGGATCGGGCCCGCGCTGCGGGATTGGCGAGCTCAAGCTCCCTGAAAATGAGCCCGGAAGCTCGATCATGCCGGGCAAGGTGAACCCCACGCAGTGCGAGATGCTGACGATGGTCGCCGCCCAGGTGATGGGCAATCATGTTGCCGTCACCGTCGGCGGGATGCAAGGGCACCTCGAGCTCAATGTTTTCAAGCCGCTGATCGGCGCCAATGTGATCCGCTCGATCAACCTGCTCGCGACCGGAATGGAAAGCTTCTGCCGGCGATGCCTGGAAGGGATGGAGCCGGACGAACGCCGAATCGCCGAACTTCTCGACCGCTCGCTGATGCTGGTGACTGCGCTGGCGCCGGAAATCGGCTATGACAATGCCGCCAAAATCGCCAAGCACGCGCACAAGAACGGCCAAACGCTGAAGGAGGCGGGGCTGGAACTCGGTCTTGTGGATGAAGCGACGTTCGATCGGGTGGTCAAGCCGGAGACGATGATCGGCCGCTGACAAGCCTCTGACTTCGTTGCTTTTTGCTACTTGAACAGGAACAAGGCTCCCCTATCTTGAGAAAACGAGGTGGCAAGCCTTCAGGCCGCTACCCGTTCGAGCGACAGCCGTTTTTCACAAAACTGAAAAAAGGCCGTTGACGCCTGCGAGGGCCGCACATATATGCCCCCTCACAGCAACGGCGGCGGCCCCCACGGGGTCGGCCACCGTTTCGCGCCTCTTCTTAGTCGGTACAACCGATGCCCGGAACCAATCGAGCCGGGGGAGGAGGCGCGTCGGCTCTTTGACATTGTCGGTTTTAGATGAAGGGACATGTGGGCGGCGGCCCGGTCACCTGGAGCCTCTGGGTTCAGGGTAGACTGGTAAACAGCTAAGC
>Ga0207649_10000872_pt1 | contig 19106 bp, 19 predicted proteins | sample KBSC43metaG_FD_184317 | JGI IMG/M metagenome (GOLD analysis project Ga0207649, IMG submission 184317) | Corn rhizosphere microbial communities from Kellogg Biological Station, Michigan, USA - KBS C4-3 metaG (SPAdes) (version 2) | ecosystem: Host-associated > Plants > Roots > Rhizosphere > Soil ... | reverse complement strand
TGCGTGGTCTTGGCCTGATGCGCGGGGTGGAATTGGTGCGGCCGGATGGATCGCCCGATGCGGCCCTGGCAGGCGAGGTGATCGTGCGGGCGTTGAAAGACGGCCTCGTGTTGCTCGCCGGTTCGCCCGCGGGCAACGTGCTGTCGCTCACGCCGCCGTTTGGCATCACGCGCGACGAGATTGCGTTCGCGATCGGAAAAATTCAGGAATACGTGACGTCGCGGGCCGGATCCATCTCGTAGTCGATGCCCATGCGGGCCGTCGTGTGCGGACGGATGACTTCCTCGACGAATTTCACGTGGTTCGGATCGTCGCGGTAGATCGCGAGTTTTTCCATGCTCTCGACATCGACCGAGAGGAAGAACGGCCACTCCGCGTGGGCCGTCACCGGCTTGCCGCATTTGACGTTGAGCACCTCGGGAATCTTGAGGAGCTGGATGCGCGTCTGCCGCATCATCCATTCGATCTTCTCGTCGTCCACCTCGGGCTTGAGCTTGAACAGGACGAGATGGTGAATCATGGAAGCGGCGAAAACCCGGACTTTATGCCGCCTAGCGCGACCAATCGAGCGCGCCTTTTTTGATGGCGTAGATGTAGCCGAAGAGGAGCACCGTCACGAAAACGAACATGCTGCCGAGGATGAGCTGGCCGTGCTGTTTGACCGTTTCCGTGAACGCGACCGCCCACGGATACATGAACACGATTTCGATGTCGAAAAGGATGAAGAGCATCGCCACGAGGTAGAACTTCACGCTGAAGCGCGGCTGCTTGCCGACCTCGGGAATGACGCCGCACTCGTAAGAGGCGTCCTTGTTCGAATTCCGGCGACCCCGGCGACCGACCAGAATATTCAGGCCGAGAGTGACGGTCGCAAAGCCCACCGCGACGAGCACATGCAGCAAAACGGGCACGTAGTCCTGAATCATGGACAGGGCGTATAACGGTTTCGGTCGCGCCGCGCAATCGCGGAGCGAGGAATTACTTGCTCGCGGTCGCCGGCATCGGGAGCGGCGCCGGAGGAATCAATGCCTTGGAAAGAGAAGCGAGGCCCTTGTATTTCTTGCCGGTCTTCTTGACCATGCCGCGCGAAACAAGGTTCTGGAGCTTTTCGTAGGCGCGCAGGCGGAGCATTTCCTCTCCCCCGCTGGCGGCATTCCTCGCTTTGAGGCGCTCGTGCACCACGTCGAAGAGCTGCTTGAATTCAAAGGAGGACTTGCTGGTGAGGGCTGCGACGAGCTCCTCCGTCACCAAATCGGGAAGCCGACGAGAAAACGCACTTTTTCTTTGCATAACCGTGAGCGATGAGGCTAGCACACCTTTGGCGCGATGTGCAGCCTTTTTTGCAGTAAGGGGGCAAATTCGTCGTTTTGAAGGCGCGGGATCAGGATTTGAACCGCCGCCCACAGGGGTAGGAGCCGAATTCCGCGAAGGTCAGGCTGCGTTTTCGCGCCCGCTCGATCACGCCGTCGTAGGCCGGCACGCCCGGGGCTCCGTCGATTTCCATGAAGAAGACCGCGCGGTCGGCGTGACCGGGATAGGGGCGTGAAATGATCCGGTTGATATTCACCCGCGCCTTGGCGAAGGGCTCGAGGAAGCGGTAAAGACTGCCGCATTCATTCCCGAACGAAACGGCGAGCGCGGTGCGCGCCTCCGCCGGGCGAATCGGCGGCCGCTCGCGGTGCGAGAGCACGAGGAAATGCGTGACGTTCACCTTTCCATCGAGCGCGGGCCGGGCGAGGACGTCGAGGCCGTAGAGTTCCGCCGCTCCCGGGGCGGAAAGCGCGGCGCCGTCTTTCGTCGCGGCCGCTTTTTCCGCAGCGACCGCGGTGCTGCTCACGGCCTCGACTTTTGCCTCGGGGTAATGCGTCCGCAGCCAGTCGCGATGATGCTGCAGCTGCACGAAATGCGAAAAGATCCGCCGCACGGGCGAGCCGGTTCGCCCGAGGAGGGCGATGCGCACGTCGAGGGCGATCTCCTCGGTGACGAAAAGCGCGCCGGCGTTTTCGATCAGCAGATCGACCGTATCGTAGATCGTGCCGCCCGAGGAATTCTCCACCGGGACCACCGCCAGCGCCGCGGGATCACCGAGCAGGAATTCGAAGATCGCGCCGATGCTCGGGCGGGCCACCAGCCGGTCGTCGGAGCGAAAACGCTTCCGCGCGACAAGGTGCGAGAATGTGCCAAGGGGGCCGAGATACGCGACGGGCGCCATGTTCCAACCAAAGCGGAACCGCGTGCCGTTTCGCAATCACCAATCGTCCGGTTCTTCCTCGATTTTGCCCGAGGGTTCCGGCAGCTTCGCCCGCACGATGATTCTCACCTGGCTGACCAAATACCGCGACTTCGGTCTTCTCCTCCTTCGCGTCGGGCTCGGCGCGATGTTCGTCTTCGTCCACGGCTGGCCGAAACTTCAGGCCGGCGCCGCGAAATGGAAGGAAGTGGGTGGCGCGATGAAATACCTCGGCATTCATTTTGCGCCGGAAATGTGGGGCCTGCTCGCCGCGCTGTCGGAATTCGGTGGCGGCATTCTCCTCATTCTCGGATTGCTCTTCCGCCCCGCCTGCGGCGCGCTCGCGTTCACAATGGCGGTGGCCGCGACGCTGCTCTACAAGACGGGCGGGACGCTTTTCGGGGCTTCCCAGCCCATCGAGCTCGGCATCGTCTTTCTCTCGCTGCTGTTCATCGGCCCCGGCCGTTTCAGCCTCGACAAAAGCTGACCCGTCCCCGCCGTGACCACGCAGAGCCTTTTCCCCATCCTGCTTGGCGCGCTCTTCATTGCGCTTTTCGTCGGCGTGATTTGCGTGGCGATCTGGCTCGACCGGAAGCGCGTCGAAGCCCTGGCAAACGCTGCCGCGGCGCTCGGGTTGAGTTTCACCCCGGCTCGGGATCGGCAACTGGCGCGCGATCATGAGCACCTCCGCGGACTGCATGAGGGCGAGAACCGCTACGCGTTCGACGTCATGACCGGTTCCCATGAAGGTCGGTCGGTCACGCTATTCGACTTTCATTACGAGACCCGTTCCACCGACTCGAAGGGCAATTCCTCGACCACGAACCACTACCGCCACGTCGTGCTGCTGCATCTCGAGCGATCTTTTCCGGCGCTTGTGCTGTCGCCGGAAGGGCTGTTTTCCAAGATCGCGCAGGCATTCGGCTACGACGACATCGACTTCGAGTCGCACGAATTTTCCCGACGCTACTGCGTCCGCTCGCCCGACAAACGTTTCGCCTACGATTTCTGTAATCCGGCGATGATCGAATTCCTGCTCGCCGAATCCGGCGCAAGCCTCGAGCTTTCCGGCGATGTGCTGGCCTTCGTCCGCGAGGGGCGGATGGAGCCGGAGCGTATCGCGTCCGAGCTTGCCTTCGCCGGCGCCATTCGGGATCGCATGCCCGCCTATCTTTTCGCCGCCTAGCCTCGCCACCGTCGCAAAATGGAAGCCCTCATCTACATTCCCATTCTCTTGATTGCGATTGCGCCGGCGCTCTACGCGGTCGTGCAATACAACGCGCTCGTCACGCTGCGCGCGCATATTCGCGAGTCGTGGAGCGACGTCGATACCGAGCTCAAGCGCCGCTACGATCTCATTCCGAGGCTCGTCGAAGTCGTTCGCGGATACGCCGCCCACGAGCGCGGCGTGCTGGAAAGCGTGACCGCGCTGCGCGAGCGTTGCGCCGCGAACCACGGTCCGGTCAGCTCGCAGGATCGCGACGAAACCGAACTCGTGCGCACGCTGCAAACTTTCTTCGCCCGCGTCGAGGCCTACCCGGAACTCAAGGCCGACGCGCAATTCCTTCGGCTCCACGCCGAACTCGTCAACACGGAGGACCGCATCCAGGCCGCGCGCCGCTTCTACAACGGCAACGTTCGCGACTACCAAACGAAGTGCGAGGCCTTCCCGAGTTCCGTCGTCGCAAGCATGTTCAGCTTCGCCCCGATGGCGTTCTTCAACGTCGAGCCGGCGATCCGCGAAGCGCCTCGCGTCGCGATGTAGGCCTCAGACGGATTCCGCCGGGATTTCCGCCGGGGCGCCCAGGCTTTCGCGTCGTTGCACAAGATCGATCACCGCCGCCGCGACTTCGTCCACGGTGATCGCCTCCATGCAACGGAAGTCGATCGGGCATTCGCGCTGGAAGCACGGGCTGCACTCGACCTGGTGGCGAATGACGACGTGGTCCGGGCCAAGCGGTCGCGTGAGCAGCGGCTCCGTGGAGCCGAAGAGTGCAACGACGGGCACGCCGAGCGAAGCGGCGAGGTGCATTGTGCCGGTGTCGTTCGTGACGAGCGTGTGCATTCCGCGCAGCTCCGCGATCAATTGCGCCAGCGACGTGCGCCCGACGAGGTTCTCCACCTCGCCGTCGAAGCCCTCGAGCAGATCCTCGACGATCGGCTGATCCCGGCTCACGCCCACGATCACCCACGTGCAGTCGAATTGCTCGGAGACGCGCTGCATTGTCCGGCGGAAGCGCTGCGGATACCACCGTTTCGCGCCGCCATATTCCGCGCCGGGGCAAATGCCGATGCGGATTTTTCCGGTCGGTGCGGGGGCGGTCGGGAACGAAAGCGGAATCGACGGCGCTCCCATTTTCTCGGCCATGCGGAGATAGCGCGCGGCGTGGTGACGAGGGCGCATTTCCTTTTTCGGCTCGCGGATGATCTGGTTGAGCATCCATTCGCGATTGTGGCCGAGATAGCCGACGCGCCGGCGAATGCCCGCCAGCCAGACCTCGAGCGCGCTGCGCGCGGAATTCGGAAACAACACCGCGACGTCAAATTGCCCGCGAATCCGCCAGGCGACCTTGAAGACGCCCGCGTCCTCGGGCACGCCGATCACTTCGTCCACTTCCTCCACGGAGCGCCAGAAATCCGCGAGCTTGTCGCGGGTGAGGATGGTCACGCGGGCGTCGGGACGGCCCTGCTTGATCGCGCGCACGGCGAGGGAGCTCATCACGGCGTCGCCCAGCCAGTTGCTCGAGCGAATGAGAATGCGGAACGGACGGAGATTCATGGGGTCGTAGCCTGCGGGGAGATAAAGACCGCGCTTCGTGCGCGCGAGCAGGAAGTCCGGGTGGGGCATCTTCCAGCGGTTATGCACCCAGAACCAATCGGCGGGCGAGCGGCGGATCTGCGCTTCGAGCGTGCGCGTGATGTCGGCGGTAAGGGCATTCGGGTCATCGGTCGCATAAACAATCTCATCACTCACCGCGATGCGCCAGTGGGCGAATCCATCAGTCAGGATCGCGCACGGCACGACCGCCGCGCCGGTGCGGATCGCGAGCGAGGCGGCCAGCGGCGAGGTGGAGGCGAGCGAGTCGAAAAATGGCATCCAGACGCCGGCGTCCCCCGCGTGTTGATCGACGAGCACTCCGACGAGGCCGCCCTCGCGCAGCAGCGACACGGCCTTGGTGACGCCGCGTTTGCGATCAAAGGTCTGCACACCCCGCGCGCGGCGGTCGCGGTTGATGAGATCGTCGATGCGGGCGTTGCGAATGGCCTGATAGACGGTGCTGCATTTGATCTGGGGGTGGAAAAAATTGATCTGCGCGAGTAATTCCCAGTTCCCAATGTGACTGATAATGAAGACGATGCCGCGTCCGCGCGCGTGAGCGGCATCGAGGCGGTCCGTGTTTTCCGGCGTCGTGCAGGCGCGGATTTGCGCCTCGGTGAGCGCCGTCATTTTGAAGGCGCAGCAGGTGTTGGCCCCGAGTGTTGTGAAGTGGCGGAACGTCAACCGGCGCAACGCCGCGGGCGAATACTCGTCGCCCAGCGCGCGCTGCAAATTTTCCCTTGCGAGCCGTCGGTAGCCCGGCAGGATCGCCCACAACAAAGCCCCGATGCCCCAACCGAGCGCGAAGCAAACTTTGAGCGGGAGCGCCCGGATGGTCGTGACCACTACGAGCACAATGGCGTAAACCACGTGGTCCATGAATTTGAACGAAAACGCCGAAAATAAGGACTCCTCCGCACGAACGCGAAGGAATTTCGTCGCGCCCGGCTCCACCGTCGGCGTGCTCGGCGGCGGCCAGCTCGGGCGCATGCTGGCGATTGCCGCCGCGCGGCTCGGCTATCGCGTGCATGTTTTCGAGCCCGAAGCCGGCTGTCCCGCCGGGCAGGTGAGTGCGGCTGAGACAAACGCATCCTATGACGACGCGGCGGCGCTGCGGCGCTTCGCGGCGTCGATCGACGTGGCGACCTACGAATTCGAAAACATCCCGCAGGCGGCGCTCGACGTCGTTGCGGAGTCCGTGCCGGTGCGCCCGCGGGCCGGCGCGCTGCACATCTGCCAGAACCGCGAGCGCGAAAAGAATTTTCTCCGGGCGAACGGCATTCCGTGCGCGCCATTCTGGGTGATTGATTCCGCGGAAACGCTCGCCGGCGCGCTGCGGGAACTCGATGGCGCGGGCGTGTTGAAGACGGCGGATTTTGGCTACGACGGCAAGGGCCAGATGCGGGTGCGCACCGGCGACGACGCGGCGGAAGTCTGGTCGCGCTTCGGCGGGCAGCGGGCCGTGCTGGAAGGCTGGATCGAGTTTACGCACGAGCTCTCGATCATCTGCGCCCGCGGATTGGACGGCGCGACCTGCGTGTTTCCCGTCGTCGAGAATCGCCACGCGAATCACATTCTCGACTACTCCATCGTGCCGGCACGGATCCCCGCGAGTGTGCAGGCCGAAGCGCGGGCGATCGCGGAGCGAATCGCCGCCACGCTCGACATCGTCGGCCTGATCACCACGGAATTTTTTCTCGCCGCGGATGGCCGGTTGCTCGTGAACGAACTCGCGCCGCGCACGCACAATTCCGGCCACTTCTCGCTCGATGCATGCGTCACCAGCCAGTTCGAGCAGCAGGTGCGCGCCGTGTGCGGACTGCCGCTCGGCTCGACGGATTTGCTGCGGCCGGTCGTGATGCTGAACCTGCTCGGCGACCTCTGGAAGGACGGCGAGCCGGCGTGGGCCGACGTGCTCGTGGATCCCGACGTGAAGCTGCATCTCTACGGCAAGGGCGCGGCGCGGCCGGGCCGCAAGATGGGCCATTTGTGCGTGCTGGCTGAGTCCGCCGACGAGGCCCTGGCTCGGGCGGAAGGAATCAAAGCGCGACTTTCAACCCCTCGCTAAAAAGCGCGAAAAAAATGAACGCTCGCCCGCCGGGGCTGTCAGACACAACATCCGCGGGCCATCGTTCCCGTCGGTTCATTTCCCAATCCATCCCCATATGTCGGTCACTACGCAAGAGCTCAACCAGCAAGTCCAGGAATCCAGCCAGTGGGTGCAGCCCCTTCTGCAGGAAGTCAGTCGCGTCGTTGTCGGCCAGAAAGCCCTCGTCGAGCGCCTCCTCATGGGCCTGCTCACGAACGGCCACGTTCTCCTCGAGGGCGTGCCTGGTCTGGCGAAGACACTCACCGTGCGCACGCTCGCCTCGTGCATTCACACCGGATTTCAGCGCCTGCAATTCACGCCCGACCTGCTACCGGCCGACCTCATCGGCACGCTGATCTACAACCCGCGCGACGGCGAGTTCACCACGAAGCTCGGCCCCATTTTTTCCAATCTCATCCTGGCCGACGAAATCAACCGCGCGCCCGCGAAGGTCCAGAGCGCCTTGCTCGAGGCCATGCAGGAACGGCAGGTCACGATCAGCGATCAGACGTTCAAGTTGCCCGATCCGTTTCTCGTGCTGGCCACGCAGAATCCCATCGAGCAGGAGGGCACGTATCAGCTGCCCGAGGCGCAGCTCGACCGCTTCATGTTCAAGGTGAACGTCGGCTACCCGACGCGCACCGAGGAGCGTTCCATTCTCGACGCGATGGCGACGTCCTCGCCCCGGCTCGATGTGACCGCCATCGTGGCGCCCGAGCACATCATCGCCGCGCGCAATGTCGTGAACGCGATCTACGTCGATGACCGCGTGAAGAATTACATCGTCGATATCGTCTGGGCGACGCGCGAGCCGCGGTCATTCAATCTCAAGCTCGACGGCCTCATTCGCTACGGGGCGTCGCCACGTGCGACGATTTTCCTCACGCTGGCGGCGAAGGCGCGGGCATTCCTTGGCGGCCGCGGCTACGTGACGCCGCAGGATGTGAAGGACGTCGGCGCGGATATTCTGCGCCACCGCGTCGCGGTAAGCTACGAGGCGGAGGCGGAATCGGTGACCAGCGAGAGCATCGTCGAACGCATCTTCGCGGGACTGCAGGTTCCCTGATTTTCGCGTCGGGCCGTTTCCGTTTTTCGTATCATGCAGGAACCGGGAGAAATTCTGCGGAAGATCCGCCGCATCGAGCTGCGCACGCGTCGGCTGGTGAACGCGGGCTTCGCGGGCGCTTACCAGAGCGTGTTCAAGGGGCGCGGAATGAACTCGAGGAGGTGCGCGAATACACGCCCGGCGACGACATTCGCTCGATCGACTGGAACGTGACCGCGCGCATGAACACGCCCTACGTGAAAAAGTTCACCGAGGAGCGCGAGATGACGGTGATGCTACTCGTCGATGTGAGCGCCTCGGGCAGCTACGGCAGCATCGAGAACAGCAAGCGCGAACTGGCCGCGGAGGTGGCATCGATCCTGGCATTCAGCGCGATCCAGAACAACGACAAGGTCGGGCTCATTCTCTTCTCGGATGAGGTCGAGCTGTTCATTCCACCGAAGAAGGGCCGCCTGCACACGCTGCGGGTGATTCGTGAAATGCTCTACTTCGAGCCCAGGCGCCGGGGCACCAGCCTCGCCGTCGCACTCGAATATCTCAACAAGGTCACCTCGCGTCGCGCCGTCGTGTTCCTCATTTCCGACTTTCTCAGTCCCGATTTTACGAAGCCGCTGAACGTTGCGGCGAAGCGCCACGACCTCGTTGCCATGCCGGTGATCGATCCCGGTGAGGAGGAGCTTCCGCGCGTAGGCATTCTCACGCTCGAGGATGCCGAGACGGGCGAGCAGATCGACATCGACACGTCCAGTCGCGCCGTCGCGAACGCCTACGCCGCCATCGAGGAGCGCCGACACGCCGACCTCGCGCGGCTCTTCCGGCAGCGCCGCATCGACTCGGTCCCTCTGCGCACGGACAAGGATTACCTGATGCCGCTGCGCGCCTTTTTTGAAACCCGCGAGAGGAGGCAGACCGCGTGAATCCGCAAGTTCCCGCCGCGCCCACACCGGCGCCGATCCACGACATTGCCGGGCCGATCGCCTTCTTCCCATATCCGATCTGGATGGTGGTTGTCGCGGCGCTGGCGTTGATCGCCCTGCTCGCGCTGGCGATCTGGTTCTTTGTCGGACGGCGGCATCCGAAGAAGACGCTGTCGGCCTCCGAGCGGGCGCTCGCCGCGCTGGCGCGTTTGCGGGCCGAGGTCGCCTCGAGCGAACCGTATCCGTTCAGCATTGCGGTCTCCGACGTGCTGCGTGGTTATCTGCACGAGGCGCGCGGGCTCAGCGCGACGACGCAAACCTCGCGCGAGTTTCTCGAGACGGTGCGCACGCGGCAGGTCTTCAATGACGACGAGAGTGCGGCGCTGGCGGCGTTTCTCGAGAAGGCCGACCTCATCAAATTCGCGCGCATGCATGCGACCGCGGACGATTGCGGCGCGCTGCTCGACCAGGCCGACCGCCTGGTGCGAAGCCGCGAGCCGTTGGCGCTGGAAGGGAGTGCGAAATGAGCGGGCTGAATCTTTTCGGCGCGACGTTTGCGACACCCTGGGCCTTGTGGCTGCTGCTGCTCATTCCGGTGCTCGCATGGCTGAAGGGAAAAATCGGCGGCACGCCCGGCGTGGTGTTTCCGTCCACGCAGACGCTGCGCAGCATCGGCGTGCGGCGGCGGTCGCGGGCAGGCGATTTGCTCACGGCACTATCGCTGGCGGCGTTTGCGGCGCTTGTCATTGCGCTGGCGCGGCCGCAGCTCGGCAAGACGATCACGCGCACGCAGGCGAGCGGCATCGACATCATGCTGTGCATCGACGTGTCGCGGTCGATGCTGTCGGAGGATTTCTCCATCGGCGCCCAGCGCGCGAATCGCGTGGATGCCGTCAAGCAGGTCGCGCAGAGCTTCATCGAACAGCGGCCGAACGACCGCATCGGGATCGTCGCCTTCGCGGGCGCTCCCTATCTGGTGAGTCCGCTCACGCTCGACCATGACTGGTTGATCCGGAATCTCGATCGCGTGCAGATCGGCCTCGTGGAGGACGGCACGGCGATCGGGTCAGCGCTCGCGACCGCGGAGAATCGTCTCAAGGACAAGCAGGCGAAGACGAAGATCATCGTGCTGTTGACGGACGGCGATAACAACGCCGGCAAAGTGATGCCGCTCACGGCGGCGGAGGCCGCGAAGGCGCTGGGGATCCGCATTTACACGATTGGCGCGGGCACGCGGGGCATGGCGCCGTATCCGTTCACCGACCAATTCGGCCGCACGATCTACCAGAACGTGCCGGTGGAGATCGACGAGAATACCCTCAAGAAAATCGCCGCGACCGCGAACGGCGAATACTTCCGCGCGACGGACACCCGGTCGCTGCAGGAAATTTTCAACGAAATCGACAAGCTCGAGAAGACGAAGATCGAGGTGGAGCGGATCGCGGAGTATCGCGACCTGTTTCCGTGGTTCCTCATCGTCGGCGTCTCGCTGCTGGTGCTCGAGATCGCGGCCTCGCAAACGATATGGAGACGACTGCCCTGAATACCGGACTGACTTTCGGCGAACCGCTTTGGCTGTGGGCCTTGCTGCTCGTGCCGGCGCTCGGCGGCCTGTTCCTTTGGGCGCAGGGCAAGCGCAAGACGCTCCTCGCGCTCGTGGTGGCGCCGCGTCTGCGGGAGCAGCTCGCGGCCGGGGTGAGTCCGTTGTTGCGCGGCTTGCGCGCGGTGCTCGTGCTGCTGGCGCTGGCCTTGGTCCTTGTGGCGCTGGCGAAGCCCCGCATGGGCGAGATCGAGCGCGAGATCAAGTCGCACGGACGGGACGTGCTCTTTGCCATCGACACGTCGCGCAGCATGCTCGCGACCGACGTGGCGCCGACGCGCCTGGCCCGGGCGAAATTGCTGACGGAGGATCTGGTGAACCTGCTTCAGGGCGACCGCATTGGCGTCGTCGCGTTCGCGGGCTCGGCCTTTTTGCAGGCGCCGCTCACGTTGGATTACAATGCGGTGCGCTCCACGCTGGATGAACTCGACACGAACGTGATCCCGCGCGGCGGCACGGACATCGCGGCGGCGATCAACACGGCGCTGACGGCCTTCGGCAAGGCGGAGGGCTCCGTGCGCGCGCTCGTGATCATGACCGACGGCGAGGAGTTGGATGCGGATGGCGTGGCGGCGGCGAAGAAGGCAAAGGAACAGGGCGTGCGGATTTTCACGGTCGGCATTGGTTCGACGGAGGGATCGCTCATTCCGATCGAGACGGACGACGGCAAACGCGACTACGTGCGCGACACGCAGGGACGGCCGGTGCAGTCGAAGCTCGACGCGCATCGCCTCACCGAAATTGCCGAAGCGACCGGCGGATTCTACACGCCGCTCACGCCCGACGTGGCGAAGCAGATTTTCCGTAAGGGAATCGAGCCGATGACGGCGCACGACACGGGCGTGTTTTCGGCGAAACGTCCGATCGAGCAGTATCAATGGCCGCTCGGTGGGGCGATCCTTTGCCTGACGGCATGGCTGCTGCTCGGCGAGGGCCGGGGCCGGCGGCGGAACGGCGTGGTCGCGCGGACGGCGGCGATTGCGACGGGGATGTTCCTGGTCGGGATGGGGGCAGGAGGCGCGGCGGAGTCCGGTCTCCAGCAATACCAGAAGGGGGATTATCCCGGGGCGTTGAAGTCATTCGAGGAAAGCACGACGATCACGCCGGAAAAGGAGAAGGCGCTCTTCGATGCGGGCGCGTCCGCCTACAAAATGAAGGATTACGCCAAGGCGGTGGACCATTTCACCAGCGCGCTGCTGGCGAACGATCGGATGCTGCGGTCCGAGGCAAGCTACAATCTGGGCAACGCACTGGTGCGGCGCGGCGAGCAGGCGAAGTCCGACGAGGCGAAGGAAAAAGACTGGAAGGACGCGATCACGCATTACGACGAGACGTTGAAGCTCCATCCCAATAATGCCGACGCCAAGGCCAACCGCGACATCGTCAAAAAGCTCCTCGAGGACCTGAAGAAGAAACAGGAACAGCAAAAACAGCAGCAGAAGCAGGACCAACAGCAGAAGCAGGATCAGCAGCAGAAGCAGGACCAGCAGCAGAAGCAGGACCAGCAGCAGAAGCAGGATCAACAGCAGAAGCAGGACCAACAGCAGAAGCAGGACCAACAGCAGAAGCAGGACCAACAGCAGAAGCAGGACCAACAGCAGAAGCAGGACCAACAGCAGAAGCAGGACCAACAGCAGAAGCAGGATCAACAGCAGAAGCAGGATCAACAGCAGAAGCAGGATCAACAGCAAAAGCAGGACCAGCAGCAAAAGCAGGACCAGCAGCAAAAGCAGGACCAGCAGCAGAACGGCTCGGCGGATCAGAATCAGTCGCAGTCACGACCGCAGGACCAGAAGCAAGGCGAAAAGCCGCAACCGACGCCGCAACCCACGCCCGGCGAGAAGAAGCAAGGCGAGTTGAAGGCGCAGCCCGATCAACAGCAGAAAAAGGACGGCGAGCAGGGGGAGGCGGCGCAACCGGTCGAGGAGAAGGACGGCGAAATGTCGGAGAATCAGGCGCGAGCTTTACTTCGCGCGATGCAGGGCGAGGAAAAGCGGGTGCGCATGCTTGAACGCCAGCAAAATCAGGATGTCATTAAAGATTGGTAACCGCTGATGAATAAACTGCGCCTCGCTCTCGTTTTTGCCGCTCTTTTCACGATGCGGATTGCCTCCGCGGTCACCGTCACGGCGGAGTTGTCCGCCGACGAGACCTCGGTCGGCACGCCGGTCCAACTCCAGGTGCGCGTGGACGGAACGACGAATGTCATCTTGCCGGACATCACCGTCGATGGATTGCAGGCGCAGCGTTCGGGCCGGTCGGTGCAGACTTCCATCGATCTTGCGCGTGGGCGCATGGTGACTAGCGGCGTCTTTTTCTACACGATCGTCCCCGTCCGCAAGGGCACCTTCGAGATTCCGTCGCTGGAAGTCATCGCCGACGGAAAAAAGTTCCAAACCGATGCGCTCAAGCTCGTGGTGCAGCCCGGCTCCGCGGCGGGCACGCGGGGTGTTCCGGCGCTGCCGTTGCCTCCGGGCGGAGCGGCGCAACGGCCGGGGAAGGCGCCGGCGGCCGCGCAGGGCAAGCTCGCCTACGCCGAGTTGATCGTGCCGCGGGAAAGCGTTTATGCCGGGGAACTCGTGCCGGCCGAGGTTCGCTTCTATTTCAATGATAATGCCCGCTTCCAACTCGCCTCGCAGGAGCCGCAGGTGAGCGGCGAGGGCTTCACGGTGGAGAAATTTTCGCCGCCGAAGCAGACCGAAGAAGCCGTCGGCGATTCGACGTATCAGGTGCTTTCGTTCAAGACCGGCCTCACTGCTGTGAAGAGCGGCGAGATGTCGCTGCCAAAGGTTTCACTCCATGTCGTCGCCCGCGTGCCGACGCAGCGACCGCAGGGCATGGACGACGTGTTCAGCCAGTTTTTCGGCGGCGGAATGCCCGGCTTCAGCGAGGATCGCGAACTCACCGTCGAGAGCAAGCCGAAGGCCATTCGCGTGAAGGCGCTGCCGGTCGCGGGGCGGCCGGATTCGTTCTCGGGCGGAGTTGGTGAATTCACGCTCACCGCGAGCGCGGATCCCACCAAGGTCGAGCCGGGCGATCCGGTTACGCTCAAAACCGCCGTCAGCGGACGCGGAAATTTTTCGGCGCTTGGCGAGCCGAAGCTGGTCGAGACCGACGGCTGGCGCGTCTATCCGCCCACCGACAAGTTCGACAAATCGGACGACATCGGCTTCACCGGCACGAAGACGTTCGAGACCCCGATCGTGGCGCAGACGCCGCAGACCCACACGCCGGCGGCGGAGCTTTCCTACTTCAATCCCATCAAGGAAAAATACGAGACGCTGCGGAGCCAGCCCATCGCGGTGAATGCCGCCGCCACGCCGAGCGCACCGGAGGCCAGCCCTGAGCCCGAGGCCAAGCCAAGCCCCACGCCGGCCGCCGATACGTCCGGCCTGTGGATCACGAAATCGACGCCGCGTTCGTGGCAGCCATTGCTCGCGCGGCCTGCGTTCTGGATCGGCAACGGGGTTCTCGCGCTGATTTTTGCGGGCATCATTGTCGGCGCGTTTGTTCGGCGGGCGCGGAGTGGTCCCGCAGGACGTCGGGCGGCGGCGGTGCGTCAACGGAATCAGGCGCTGGCCGGCCTTTCCCGCGCGGATCTTTCCGACGAAGCCTTTTTTGCGAGGGCGCAGGAGGTGCTCGCGATGCAGGCCGCGATCGAGCGCGAGGGCGGACCGTTCGAGTTCGTTGCGGCGCTCGAAAGCCGGGGCCGCGAGACGGGCGCGCTGCGCGAGGTCCTCGCCCAAGCCAACGAAATCAAGTTCAGCGGGGGTAACTCCGCCCTGCGCGTGGATGTCGAGGGCCGCCGCCGAATCGCCAATGCCCTCCGGGAGGTCTGCCGATGAAAATGCGAATCGTGATTGTGATGCTGGCCCTGGCCGGCATGGTCCGCGCCGAAGCGGCGGATGCGAAGGCCTCCTTCGACGCGGCGAAATATGCGGAGGCCATTCCTCCGCTCGAGCAGCGGGCCGCGACGGAGCCGCCCAGCGCCGAGACGTATTACGACCTCGCGCTCGCCTGCGAAAAGGCGGGCGAGACGGTGAAGGCCGCGTTGAACTATCAGCGCGCGCTGTTGCTCGATCCCACGCTCACTCCGGCGCGGAACCAACTCGCGAAACTTGCCGCTGCGCACCAGATCCCGCTGCGGCCGCGTGACTGGACGGATGACGTGACGGCCGTGGTCAACCCCGAGGCGCTGGTGGTTCTCGGCTCGACGCTCGCCTGGGCGGGCGCGTTCGGTTTGCTTTTTGCCTCGCAGGCGAAGCGGCGGCGCGGGATGTGGAATACGCTGGCGGCGTTAACGTTTGCGGCAGGCGTGGGCAGTTTGGTGGTCGGCGGCCTCACCGATGCGCGGCTGGTTTCCGCGCGGCCCGCGCTGGTCACCGCAAAAGATGGCGCCGAGGTGCTCACCGCGCCGGCGAACAATTCGGAGGTCGTCATGTCGCTGCCGGCGGGCTCGCCGGTCGGCGTGCTTTCGCCGCGGGGGGCCTGGGCTTACGTGAGCCTCGCCGGGGGCGCAAAAGGATGGGTGCAATCGGAGGAACTCACGCCGATAGTGCCCGGTGAAAAATTTTAGCGGCGTCGTTGGATTGCTGTTGGCCGTCGCCGCTTCGGCATGCGCCGGCGACCCGGATTGGCGCGGCGAACTCACCGCACCCGCGGCGCAGAAGTTTCCGGCGTTGCCGAGCGTGCGGATGGAGTTTCACTTCGGCTGGTCGAACGTGCTGGAGGCGGCCGAGGCCGCGGCCACGATTCGCAAAGTCGGCGGCGCGTATCGGTCGCAGGTGCGCGGCGGGACGAAGGGATTCGCGCGGATGCTTTGGCCGCTGGATGCGTCCCACTCGGCCATCTCGAGCGTCGATCCGGCGCAGCCCGGGAGCTTCAATCAAATCGAACGCTATCGGAAGCGCACGATCCAGACGCAGGTTCGCTTCGACGCGACGGGGCTTAATCGCCTGCGCAAGACCTCGGACTCGAAGGAGGCGGACAAATGGAAGCGGTTGAACTTCGAGCCGATCTTCGACGTGATTGGCGGCGTGCTCTTCGTGCGCAGCCAGCCGCTGCGGATCGGCGATACCGTGGGGCTGGTGTGCTTTCCCGGTGACTCGCCGTATGTCGCTGTGGTCCACGTCGTGAGGCGTGAGAAGGTGCGATGCATGGGGCGCGATTGGCCCGCGCTGCGGCTGTCGCTCACGGTGCGCAAGCTCGAGGTGGAGAAAAAGTCGCCGACGAAGGCGGTGAACTACGCGAAGTTTCGCTCCGGCACGTTCTGGGTGTCCGACGACGCGTTGCGCATTCCGCTGCGGGCCGAGGTGAACGTGATGATCGGCTTCGTTTACGGCGAGCTGACGGATTTCCAGCGGCTCGATTAATTGAGCCGCTGGTAGCGCGTGACGGCCTCGCCGGACGCCCACGTGTAAATGCGCGGTGGTTCGAGCCGGAGTTTGATCGCGGATTGCACGGGCAGCTGCTCCAGCCACTCCAGGGCGGCATCGCGGTCGGCCTCGCCGATGCGGCGTTCCGGCCGGGCAATGGTGAAATGCGGGAAGACGGGCCGCGATTCCAGCTTCGCGCCGGCTTCGCGACAAAGACGATCGCGCCATTTGGCGATCTGCGCTTCGACCTCCATGCGTCCATCCGCGAGGCTGAACGCGAGGGCCGAGAACCGGCGCGGCTGCGGCAGGGCGGCGAGGCGCTCCGGCGCGACGACGGCAATCTCGCGCAGCGGCAGCCCCTTGAGCAGCGAGGTCATTTTTTTCAGCATCCCGGGTTCGTAACGGCCGAGAAAGGCGAGCGTGACGTGAAGATCCTCGGGCGCGAGAAAGCGCAGGCCGCCGGGGGCGCCGGCTTCGAGGGTGGCGAGCCATTCAGCGGCGCCGGCCACGGGCCAGGCTACGAACCAGTTTGGGGTCATGGAATTTATTAGGCATGCCCGGGGAAACGAGGGAAGCCAAAGCCACGGGAATCGCCTCGCGATTTGCGCTCGCGCTGGCGGGATTTCTCGTGTGCTTTGACTCGACGTGATCAACCAGCTTCGCTCCGCCGTCGAGTTCGCGTCGCATCTGCCGCGCTATAACGAGATCATTCGCGTGCTGTTCAAATATGGCTTTGCGGACGTGCTCAAGCTCGTCGCGCTCCAGCGGGTGATCGGGATCGAGAGCGCCGTGCTCCAAACCCACGAGACGGGGTTGCTCTCGAAGCCGCCCGCCGAGCGGCTGCGGCTTGCGCTCGAGGAGCTCGGGCCGACGTTCATCAAGTTCGGCCAAATCATCAGCGCGCGCCGAGATCTTGTGACGGACGAATATTACGTCGAGCTCTGCAAGCTGCAGGACAGCGTGCCGACGTTTCCCGGCAAGGAGGCGAAGAAGATTTTTACCGAGCAGATTGGGATCAGCGTCGGACAGGCGTTCCGGCAGTTCGACGAGAAGCCGCTGGCGGGAGCGTCCATTGCGCAGGTCCATCGGGCGGTGACGAAGCAGGGGGCGATCGTCGCCGTGAAGGTGCAGCGGCCGGACATCCAGCCTTTGATCGAGCGGGACCTGGCGATCATTCTCGATCTCGCCAAGTTCGTGGACAAGCACGTGCCGGACATCGCGGTGCTCAATCCCGTCGCGATCATCAAGGAATTCTCCGACACGATTCGCAAGGAACTCGATTTCACGAACGAAGCGTCGAACGCCGAGCGCTTCGCCATGCAATTCGAGGGCTCGGACAAGATCCAGGTCCCCGCGGTGCTGCGGGAATTCTCGCAGGAGCGAATTCTCACGATGGAGTTTATTTCCGGCTATCCGGTGAACGATGTCGAGGTGCTCAAGGAGCATGAGATCGATCCCGTGACGCTCTCGGAGAATATTTCGATCCTCATCTACCAACAAATTTTCGAGCACGGATTCTTCCACGGCGATCCGCATCCGGGCAACATGACGGTGCTCGAGGGCGGCGTTATCGGGCTCTACGACTACGGCATGATGGGGGCGTTCTCGCCGGGATTCCGCTCGAGCGTGGCGCATCTCATTGCGGGCCTCGCGGAGAAGGATCACCGGCAGGTGATGCGCTCGATTCTGGAGATGTCGGAGGAGGGAGTCGTCGATGACGCCGATCGCATGCTGCGCGATGTCGAGGAGTTCAGCGACCACCACCTCAACAACAAACCCCTCGCCGAGATCAATCTCGGTTACGTCCTCAACAGCCTGCTCGACCTCCTGCGGCACAACAAGCTGCGCATGAAGGGCAGCTTCTACCTGGGCATCAAGGCGCTGTCCCAGGTCGAATCCATCGGGCGCGATCTCAACCCCGAGTTGAATTTCATCGAGTATGGGAAGCCGTATGCCCAGAAGCTCATCGAGAACAAATACCATCCCCTCCATTTGTTCGAGTTGCTCAAGAAGCTCACCAGCGAGTCGATCGATTTCCTCGACGATTTTCCGCACGACTTCCGCACGTTGTGGAATCGCATTCGCAAGGGAAACATCAGCATTCCGCTGCAGCACAAGATCGATCCGCAGGGCTTCGAGCCGCTGCGCGTCACCCTCGACTCGATTGCAAACCGCCTGACGAACGCCATCCTCGCCTCGTCGGTCTTGATCGGCTCGTCGATCCTCATCCTTTCCGGCCTGCCGCCCAAGATCTGGGACATCCCGATCATCGGCCTCGGGGGCCTGATCTGGGGCGCCTACATGTGCCTGCGGCTCGTGCTGTCGATCTGGAAGCACGGCGGGCTGTAGGCGGACGGAAAGGGAAACTTGACGCGCCCCGGCGTCGTCCTTGATGCTTTCCGGCTCCCGTCACTCCGTAGTTCATGGCCCTGATCGTTCAAAAATACGGCGGCACCTCGGTCGGCACGCCCGACCGCATCCGCAACGCCGCCAGCCGCATTCTCGCCACCCAGCGCGAGGGAAATTCCGTCGTTGCGGTGGTTTCCGCCATGTCGGGCGTGACGGATAATCTCATCAAGCTCTCCCGCGCCGTCTCGGATCAGCCGACCGAACGCGAGATGGACGTCCTCCTCGCCACGGGCGAGCAGACGACGATCGCGCTCACGGCCATGGCGATCAACGCCCTCGGCGGCCGCGCCATTTCGCTCACCGGAGCGCAGGCGGGCATCCTCACGGACGGCATTCATACCAAGGCGAAGATTGCGAACATCACGCCGCGCCAGATCCGCAAATATCTCAACGACGGTATCATCGTCATCGTCGCGGGCTTTCAGGGGCAGACGATTCAGGGCACGATCACGACCCTGGGCCGCGGCGGCTCCGACCTCACGGCCATTGCCATCGCGGCGTCGCTGAAGGCGCATAATTGCGAGATCTACACCGACGTGGACGGCGTTTACACGTGCGATCCGCGCATCGTGCCAAGCGCGCGCAAGATCGACGTGATCGCT
>Ga0207649_10000870_pt1 | contig 19115 bp, 12 predicted proteins | sample KBSC43metaG_FD_184317 | JGI IMG/M metagenome (GOLD analysis project Ga0207649, IMG submission 184317) | Corn rhizosphere microbial communities from Kellogg Biological Station, Michigan, USA - KBS C4-3 metaG (SPAdes) (version 2) | ecosystem: Host-associated > Plants > Roots > Rhizosphere > Soil ... | reverse complement strand
CGGCCGCGACGGATGGGCCACCAATGGCACGCACGATGCGAGTGTGCCCGCGATGATCCATCGCCGCGCCGAGTACCTGAGCCTGCTGCGTCGCATGGCCGATGGCGATCGTGCGGCAATCGACCCGCTCATGGCGATCATCGGGCAATCGCGCCGCATGGGTAGCCGCCTGTTGATGCAGACGAAGGTGGAGGTTGTGCTGGCAGCGCTCAGCGGCGAGCAGCACGACGTGGCCGGCAAGGTGTATGACCAGATCTGCAACCGCGATACGTCTTTCGGCGCGCGCCGCTGGAATTTCGACTACCTCTACTGCCGCGCCAAAATGGCCGCGCAGCGTGGCGACGCAGCCGGCGCGCTCAAGTACTACACCGCCTATATGCAGGACGCCCTGCGCTGCCTGCGCACCGAATCGCCCGGCGTGCGCCGCGTCAGCCAGACCACGCCCGCCGCGTCACGTGCGTCCGATGATGTGAGCGCGCGGCTGTCTGCCAAGTACCGCCGTGCCTATCACTACATCCTCGACAACATCGAGCGCAGCGACCTGACCACGCGTGAGGTGGCCGCGCACATCAACGTAACCGAACGCGCGCTGCAACTTGCGTTCAAGAGCGCGGTGGGCATGTCGCCCAGCTCGGTTATCCGGCGCCTGCGTCTGGAGGGCATCCGCTCCGATTTGCTGGACGAGGGGCGCGGGCCGTCGAACATCATCGATACGGCATCGCGTTGGGGCATTCGCAGCCGCTCCGCGCTGGTCAAGGGGTATCGCAAGCAGTTCAACGAAGCGCCGTCGGAAACCATCTGGCGTTAAGCCGCGGGCGCTGTATCGCCTGACCGCGCGCCGGTGCGGTCTGTCTTCATCATTCTCACGAGTGCAACCATGCATCTGACTCGAATTGCGGGCCGGAAAGGTCGCGTGCTGGCCGCGTGCCGGTGCTTGATGGCTGCGGCCATCGCGGTGCTGTCGCTGGCCGGAAGTGCCGCTGCGGCGGTGATCCCGTGGCAGTCGCAAAAATTTGAATACGTGGCCGACCGCAAAGACGTGAAGGATGTCTTGCGAGACCTCGGCGCCAGCCAGCACGTCATGACGTGGATATCGCCGCAGGTCGAGGGCAGCGTGACGGGCAACTTCAATGAAACGCCGCAGCGGTTTCTTGATCGCATGGCCGCCACGTTCGGCTTTGCGTGGTACTACGACGGCGCCGTGCTGCGTGTGACGGGCGCCAACGAAGCGCAGAGCGCCACCATCGCGCTGCAGCGCGCATCCACCGCGCAGGTCAAGCGTGCGTTGACGCGCCTGGGGGTAACCGACCCGCGTTTTCCGGTGCTGTACGACGATGAAACGGGCAGCGTAGTCGTATCCGGGCCGCCGCGCCTGGTCGAGCTCGTGCAGGACATCGCACGCCTGATCGATCGTGGCCGCGAGGACGCCAACCGCACCGTCGTGCGCACCTTCCCGCTGCGCTATGCCTGGGCCACGGATCACACCATGCTGGTGGACGGCCAGTCCATCACCATTCGTGGTGTCGCATCCATCCTGAACAGCATGTACGGCAACAACGCACCGAGCACAGAGAACACCCCGCAGCGCGGCAGTGACCGCCGTATCGACAGCGTCGCCCCCGGTGAGGCCAACGCAGGCCGTAGTGGCACGCGCGCGCTTTCTGGCCTGGGCGGCAACGACCGCAATGGCGGCAAAGCGCCGCTGCCGCCTGGCGGTATCGGGCAATATGCCGGCGGCGGTTCTGTGGCACCGTTGCCCAGCGGCGAAGGCCGCAGCCGCGCAGATGTTTTCCAGGAAGACGGCGGCAGCGCCCCGATCATCCATGCAGACCCGCGCAGCAATTCGGTGCTCGTGCGAGACCGCGCAGACCGCATGGCGGCCCATCAATCGTTGATCGAGTCGCTGGACACGCGCCCGGCTGTGCTGGAGATCAGCGCCAGCATCATCGAGATCAGTGAGAGCGCATTGGAAGACCTCGGTGTCGACTGGCGTCTGCACAACAGCCACGTCGACATGCAAACCGGTTACGGCACCAACACGCAGTTGTCCAATCCGGGCTCGCTCGATGCGGTATCCACTACGGCCAACGCCGCCGCCGCCATTGCCGCTACGCCAACGGGCGGCGTGTTGACCGCCGTGATCGGTGGGGCATCGCGTTACCTGATGGCGCGTATCAGCGCGCTGCAGCAGACCAACCAGGCGCACATTACCGCGAGCCCCAAGGTGGCCACGCTCGACAACACCGAAGCCATCATGGACAGCAAGCAGAATTTCTACGTGCCGGTGGCGGGGTATCAGTCGGCGGATCTGTACAGCATTTCGGCGGGCGTGTCGTTGCGCGTGTTGCCGATGGTGGTGACCGATGGCGGCACCTCGCGCATTCGCATGAACATCCATATTGAGGATGGCCAGATCACCAGTCAGATGGTCGGCAACCTGCCGGTGGTGAACAAGAGCGAGATCAACACCCAGGCGCTCATCAACGAAGGCGAAAGCCTGCTGATTGCCGGCTACTCGGTAGACCAGCAGACCAAGGGTGTGGATGCGGTGCCCGGGCTTTCGAAGATCCCGTTGTTGGGGGCGCTGTTCCGGCATGACCAGACGACGGGCCAGCGGTTTCAACGGCTGTTCTTGCTGACACCGCGTGTGGTGGCGCTGTAGCGCTTTTTCCAATGTAGTCACGACAAGGCCTCCGTTCGGGAGGCCTTTTCGTTCGTGCTCGCCGGCAATCCGGTCAGCGGCGGTTTGACGGCCCGGCGGCGCCTTGCTGTGCAAGCGTATCCCAGTGGCGCTGGGCAATGGGAAGCAATGCCAATGCAAGACCTTCGCGCCGTTCGTCTGCGGTGCCGTGCTGATCCTGCCGTGCCAGCCGGTGGAGTGCCTGCGCATCCGGGTCGTGCGCAATCCGCGTGGCCAATTGCGGCAAAAGACGCCTGAGCGTACTCGTTCCCTTGGCACCCTCGGCCACTTTGCTGAGGTCCAACACGAACTGGCGGCCAGCTTCTGATGCCAGCAGCGGTTTCAGTTCAGTCTGCAACGGCTGTCCAAGCGCTGCGAGTGTGGCCTGGGCCTGCGTGGCCGTCCATAACTGCTGAACAATCGGTACCAGCTGTGCAGCCACCTGGTGCGAAGGGTTGGTTGACGGGTGGCGCCTTGCCTGCTCGCGCAGGCTCTGGATCTGCGCGTGGCTGGCAATCTTCTGAGCGAACGCTGGAAGCATGTGTTGCAGGCGGCTGGAGCCACGCACGCCAAATGCGCTTTCGCCAATGGCGATCACCAACTGGCGCCCCGCGCTGGAAGGCACCAGATCGGCAAGTTCATGCTGCAGGGCGCGCGGCAGCGCGCGCGCAGCGATAGCCAAATCTGCGGACACCTTGCGATCGGGCTCCACGTTGAACGCGTTGGCCAATGCCTGCCGCATGGCGGCAGAGGCATCCGCCTGCACAGCCGCCGGATTGCGCAGGGCCTGGTTTCTCACTTCTGGTAGCCGGTCATGGGCATTCTTCAGTCGGAATGCAACCGAGACCAACTGGCCGTCATTCATATCGCTTGCCGAATCGAAGACGGCATTTTCCATCTCTTCGTTCTTGCGCTCGATGTCGGCCTGCAGGAGTTGAAGGCGGGGCGAATTCTTCATCGCCCACTCTGCACGCACCTTGCCGATGTCGGCCCGAAGATGTTCCGGAAAGTGGACCTTGCGGCCGGGCACGGGATTGATGAGCGATTTTGGCAGACCCTGCATCGTGAGCCCCGTGCAGCCACGCAGATCGATGGTCTTGAGTTGGCGCAGGTTTCCGATCGACGCCGGCACGGCGCGTAGCTGCGGACAGTGCGAAAGGTCGAGTGCTTTCAGATGACGGAGTTGCCCGATGGAATCGGGTACCGAAGTCAGGCCTACGTTGTGGTGCAGGGTCAGTTCGGTGAGTTTGGACAGATTGCCGATGCTGGCAGGCACCTCGCGCAGGTAGGTGTGTGCCAGAGACAGCGTCTTCAGCTTGCGGGCGTTGCCAATGTCGCGCGGCAATCCGGTGAGCGGTGAATGCTGGATGGCAAGGTGCTCCAGGTTCGCCAGACCGTGCATGGGCGGTAACTCGCGCACACCACTTCCCACGATTTCAAGATGTTTCAGGCTCGACAACTGCCCCAGCGTGTCGGGCACCGCATGCAAGCGTTGGTTGTCGTGCAGCTTGAGCGTCTCCAGCAGGCCAAGGTTGCCCAGATCATGCGGCAACTCGCGCAAGTCGCAATCCGACAGGTGGAGCGTCTTGAGGTGCGCGATTTCGGAGATGAGATCCGGCAGATGGAGCACGGGTGTCGCCTTCAATTCGATCTTGTCTGCGGGATCTCGACGCCCTCGCGCTACGTCTTCGATGTGCGTCAGTGCAATGTCGAGCTGTCGTTCCGCATTGAGGTGAGCAGGCGGGTTTGCCGGGCGGTAGTCAGCAATCCGGGTACGCATCTGCGCGTGCCATGCTTCCAGGGCCTGGCGGACGCCGGAACCGGCGATGCGCGCATTCACGGCGGCGGCGCCGTGCAGCGGGCTTTCCAGCGCGGGGGTGCGTACATGGAGTGGGCTGTTTGGCGCCGTGCGCGATGCGCCAGTTGATGTGCCGGCACGGATGTCGGGGCGTGCAGCGGGAGGTCCGCCAGCATTGGCAGGCGAGCGGCGCAGTCCGAACAACCCTGCAATACCGCTGCGCCGGGGCTGCCGTGCCGGCTCCTGCCGCGGGGGCGTGACGTAAGCGGGGACGTTGCTGCGCGCGGGTGTGGAATCAGCGGCCGGAGCCTGCGAAGTGCGGCGGAATGGATTGATCGAAGGCATTGAGATTCGAGTCGGAGGAGACGCGACGGTGGTATCGCGCCGATGGTGGAAAACAACAGCCCCACGCAAAACATCGCGTGGGGCCGAGGAGAAACGAACGCAAGCAGTGGCTTATGCAGCCTTCTTATGCGTCGACGTGCTGGCGTGGGTGCCGGCGCTAGCGCTAGCGCTCACTTGGCTCGAGCCGGAGGACTGCGGCGCCGATATGGGTGCCTTGGACGTGACGTCGTCGCCGTCGTCATCATCATCGTCGTCGCCGTTCGACTTGAGGGCGTTCAGCATGCGTTGATGTGCGGACTGCTGCTGCAGGAGTTGCAGCTCCAGGAGCGCATCCTGCCCGGTGGGGCCGGCGCCGTTGGGTTGCGCGGCGTTGCTGCCGTTGCCGTTGCTGGAGTCGACTTCCGCCTCGTGCTTTTTCTTGCCCTTGCGGCTCGCGTCTTCGTGGCCTTCCGCGACGGCTTGATGTTGCGTGCCGGTGTGGTGGGCTTCAGGTTGCGTGGCGTGCCGGGTCTTGCGCGAGGCATGGAAATCTCCTGCAACGCCAGCGCCCGCAGCAGCAGCGCCGAGCAGCATGCCGCCGGTGCCATTGCCGCTGCCGCTCACCTTGTCGAACAGGTTCTGTGCCTGTACGCCGGCCTCGGCCTTGGTGCCTTCCTTGGCGGCAAGCTTGACCGCATCCTTCAGGCCGCTGCGGCCGCCGGTCAGCGCGCCTTCCACCACCGAGTCGACCACCGTGCCGCCCAGGTGCGTCTTCTGCAGGGTTGCCACGGCCGCGCTGGCGGCCAGGCCTTCCGGCGTCAGATCCGAGGCCAACTGTGCAGCGTTACCGGCGGCTGAGCCGATATCACCCAGCGCTTCACCAAAGTGGCCATGCGCGGCGGCTTTGCCGGCTGCGATGCTGCTGTCTGCGAAACCGTTGACGCTGTCGCCGATGCCCTTGACGGTGCGGTCGGCGATGTCGTTGACGAAACCGCGGGCCTTGTCGACCTTGCTCAGGGCCTTGTCCAGCCCCTTGCTCAGGTGGGCGTTTTCCAGCGATTTTTCGGCCACGTCAAAGGCGGCGGTATTCAGATCCCGCATGCCCTTGAAGGTGGCTTCGCCAACGCCCACGGCGTCGTGCAGCGCTTTTTGAATGCGCAGATGCACCAGGTCGTTGGTCAAGGCCGCCGTTTGCTTGGCGACGGCTTCCACGTCGTGCGCGAGGTTCTTGCCTACGCTCTCGGCGGCGTGGGCGATGCCCTTGCCAACCTTGGCGATGTCATTGCCCAAGTGCTGAAAGGCGTGCTTGATTTTGCTGAAGATACTCATGGTGAGTCTCCGTGCTTGGAATAGCAAAAATGACGACCGTTGCCGGCCGTCAGGTTAAGTGGCCTGGCGTTACGCGCCCTGCACCTGGGAGTGCTGCTGTTGCGTGCCGCCGGCCTTTTGGGCTTGCAGTTGCTCCAGCACCTTGATCATGTCTTTGAGCAGCGTCTCGAGTTGGGCCATGGGGCTGCTGGTGCCATTGCTGGTGCCGTCTGCGCCGTTTGCGCCATCCGCCGTGGAGGTGTTCGGCGTGCCGGATGCACCGGGCGCACCGTTTGCACCACCGGCTGCCGCGCCGCCCGCTGCGCCACCTGCACCGTTTGCACCACCGGCCGCACCTGCGTTGCCTGCGCCACCCGCGCCAGCGCCGCCGCCTTGCGTCTGGTCACCGCCAAGCGCCTGTTGCTGTTGTTGGGCCAGCATCTTCAGCAGATCGTCCAACACCTTCAGCAGTTGTTCGATCATGGAGTCGTTGCTCTTCTGGCCGCTGGCCTCGGCACCGTTGGCGCTGTCCGCGCCCGATGCGCCATCGGCTGCGCTGGAGCCGTCGGCACCGTTTGCACCGCTGGCATCGCCCGTGCTGTCAGCGCCGCCGGCATCGCTTGTGCCGTTGGAGCTGTCGGCACCGCCGGCTGCGCCAGCGTCGGCGCCGCCATCAGCGCCACCTGCTGCGCCAGCGTCGGCGCCGCCATTAGCGCCCCCTGCTGCGCTAGCGTCAGCGCCGCCATCGGCACCACCCGCTGCGCTAGCGTCAGCGCCGCCATCGGCACCACTCGCTGCGCTAGCGTCAGCGCCACCATCAGCGCCCCCTGCTGCGCTAGCGTCAGCGCCACCATCGGCACCGCCTGCTGCGCCAGCGTCGGCGCCACCATCGGCACTGCCTGCTGCGCCAGCGCCTGCGCCGGCACCGCCATCAGCACCGCCGAACGCGTTCGACATCATCTGCTGCTGCATCAGTTGCAGCGCGTCGTCGAGCATCTGGAGCATGTCGTCCATATTGAGGCCCTTGCCGCCGTTGGCACCGCCTGCACCATCGACGCCCTTGGCGCCTTCGCCGGTGTCGAGCTTGTGCTGCATCTGCTCGCTGAGCGTCATGAACTTCAGCAGGTCTTCCAGCAGCTTCATGAGCGCTTGCATCGGGTCTTGGCTGCTGGAGTCGCCGCCGTTGTCATCGCCAACTTGCTGACCCTTGCTGGCACCCTGAGCGCCTTGCGAACCCTGGGCGCCTTGCGCACCTTGGCTTGCCGACGGGCCATGCGCAGCGCCCGCGCCTGGGGCGCCACCGCCGGCTGGGCCACCCGAGCCACCGCCGGCACCTGCATTGGCGCCGCCTTGTGCGGTGGCGTTGCGCAGCATGGCTTCAAGCACCTTCAGGATGTCTTGCACGAGATGCTGCAGCGGGCTTTCGGCCTGGTTCTGTTTGCCGGGCTGATCCAGTTGGAGCTGGGTCGAGATATTCAGTGAAGCGTTGTCTTGGACCTTCATATTCATGTGTCACCTCAGTGGGCAGGCGTGATGCATGGCACCGCCCAGGCCGCTGACTGGACGCATGCCGATACAGAGAGGAGAGAAACGCCGCGCGACCGACGTCTGCGGAGAAACGCCGGCACGGCAATCGCTTCCGATTCCGGTTCGGGTCGCGGGGCCGACATGGCCTGCGCGTTCTGCCCGTGCCGGGCCGCGCAGCCCTGGGCAGCCGCGTGCCGGCACGCCGATCGCAAAGCGAAATGGCATGTCGGGCGACTTTGGTGGAACGTTAGGGAATGTCGGCCATCAGCCGATGCACCGAGCCCGAAGCGCTGATCACCGAGACGAAATTGCAGGCCAGATGAAGGCCCGCCGAAGCAAATTCACATGCGCGCCGCCGTGTCAGGACATGCAGCGAGTGAATCGAAGGCGGGCATCAGAAGTTGTGCGTGACGCGCAGCGCCAGCGTGCGGCCGGGCAGGATCGGGATGTAGCTGCTGCTGAGGGTGTTGCCGTACGTGCGCACGTTGAAGACGTTGCGCGCAAAGAGGTCGATACGCCAGCGCTTTCGGTGCCAGAAGAGGCTGCTGTCGACGCGCACGGCGCCGGGCACCCGAAACGAGACGTCACCATGGGCATCGGCTCGGCCTTGCGCGCTGATGCCAAGCCCCACGCCGGCACCTGCGGGCACGCCGCTTTGTATGGTGTACGTCGTCCAGAGCGCGGCGTTTCGGGCTGGCACGCCCGGTACGTAACCGCCCGGCAGCCTTGCCGACATACGAGACGCCGACAACCACAACGAGGCCTCCCAGCCGCGCGCCACCGTGCCCTGCACCGACAGTTCCACGCCCTGGTTGGTTTGTTCGGCCAGTTGCGTGTAGTAGCCCGGGTGCGATACGTCGGCCAGGCTCACGTTCTTGGCATCGATCCGATAGAGCGCAGCCTGTGCCGTCAGCGTGTGGTGGGCGTTTTCCCACCGCAGGCCGGTTTCGACCTGGCGGCTGCGCTCGGGTTGCGTGCCGGTGCCGTCATAGAAGTAGCCGGTGTTGATCTGGAAGCCGCGCATGTAGTCGGCAAACCAAGCGGTGGTGGGGGTGAGCTTGTAGAGCACGCCGACGGCAGGCGTCCAGGCCACCCCCCGCAATTCCATATGGGGCAGCAGGGCGACGTAGTTGTTTGCGCGGATGGACCCCGACACCTCCCACCTGTCGCCAATGGAGATGTGGTCACGCAGCCGGAAGATCGATTGCCGCAACGTTTGCGACAACCGGTTGCCCGGAACGAACGTTGCCTCCGGCAGCGGTACGGGCGCAAACGGGTCTTGCGTGACTTGTGCAATGAACCCCGGCTTGGTCAGGTTCTGCCGCTCCTGGATCTCTTCCCAGCCGAGGGTGAATGTATGACGCACCGCGTTGTGCGACAGGGTGCCCGTCAACTCGTTCGATAGGGCCCAGAGGTGGCTCTCTGTTTGGCGCAGTCCGCAGATCGTGTTGTTGGGCGTGGCGTTATACGACGAGGCCGAGCCGAGGTCCCATTGGGCCGATTCCTCTCTTACAGATTCATAGCTCGCCCGCGAATGGATGGCCCAGTCATCGCTCAGGTTGCGCGAGGCCGTGTAGTAGACGCGCGTGCCGCTGCCTTCCACGCGGTCGTCTACGTTGCCGAAGGGAAGCTGCATGGGCACGCGGGCAGGTGCGCCGCCCAGCGCGAAGGTGGCGGGCGGCACGGGCTGCCGGCTGGTGAGCGATTCGATGCCGGCGGTAATGCTTGTTGCGCTGTCGTGCCAGCCCAGCGCGGCGTGGACGTAGCTGACGCGGTGGCCCGCGTATCCGGCATCGCTGTCGGCCGTCGTGTCCTTGAGCGCGACCATGCGGTAAGCCAATCCGTTGGCCCCGATGGCGCCGGCCAGGTCGGCTACCGCCTTACGCCCGGTGTGCGAGCTGATCTCCATGGCGACGCTGCGCTGCGCGGCGACGGTCGGCGCCTTCAGGCTGGCATTGATGGCGCCCCCGGCCATGGCGACGCTCGCCACGTCTGCGTTCGGCCCTTTAATGACGTCGATCTCTTCCAGTGCGTCTACCGGCCGCAGCGAGGCGAGCTTGTCGGGCAACCCATCCACCGAAATTGTGTTGGTCAGGTAGCCGCGGATGGCGTAGAGCGGCGGTGCTGTCGGGTCAGCCAATACCGATGCCACGCCGGCCTGTGCCAGTGCCGCATTCAATGAGGTCGGCTGTTGGCTGGCCAGTAGCCCGCGCGTGACCGTATTGACGGCGTGCGTCATGCTCGTCATCGGCATTTCAACGCGGGTGATGGCACTGCTGGAGAGCACCGCGAACCCTGTGTCGCCAACGCCATGGACTTCCGATGGTGGCAGCGCGCCGATGTCGCGCGGCTGCGCGTCGGGGGTGCCAGCGCTGCCGGCCGCCACGACGGTGAGCGTGCCGTCGGGCAGCACGGAGAGCGCGAGCCCGCTGTTTTGCAGCGCCACCCGGGCAGCGTCTGCTGCTGTCATCGTGCCGTCGATGGGCCCCGCCCAGCGGTCTTTCACGAGACTGGATGCGAATGACACCGGCTGGCCGCTCAACCGCGTGATTTCCATCAGGACATGCTCGAGCGTCGATCGCTCGATATGCAATCGCTGGGGTTCGTCAGCCGCCATGCCATGCGCCTGCTGTGCCACCGACAGTGCGATCAGCACGGCAGCCAGGCCAGAGAGGCGGAGCAAGGTAATAGGCAAAGGCGTCATGAGGGACAGCGCTGTCACCGTGCGGCGAAGGTCTGGAATGACGTGGAACAAAACACGTCTGCGCAAGGCGTTTTGCGGCGTCGCAGAAACGGGTGGACCCGACGGCTAAGCGTGCTCCGGAAAGCAGACGTTTACGGGCAACGGGATGTGCTTGGGGCTCAAAGCGGCACGAGGGATGCACATGCCGTCGAGCAGGCCGCCGCAGTTGCGGTCCAGGCTGTACCGCGATGTGTCCGGAAAGAAGCCTGGGTTGAGCGCGGATGCGCCCCCCGGTTTGCGCGCGGTTTCAGTACAGCACCCATGCTGAACTGGCGCTCGCATTTCGCTAGCGCCATCGACGGGATTCGCTTCTCGTTCATACCCCACCCGTATTTTTATTGTCGTGAAACGAGCACTGATTACGCAGGAACCGTGCCACGTTTCCCCTCTGAAGTAGGGGGTGGATTTCTTCCGCGCCACTTGACGCAGTTATTCGGCACAGCTCAACGCTGTGACAGATCGGACGAGCTTTTTCTTTTGCGAAAGGAATTCGATTGGCGAGACCCGCTTCGCCTCGCAACGGCTCGTTTCGCCCCGTGGCACGGCCGTGCAGCGGTCGCCCGCTATGGTTATCGCCGTACGTGACTCGTTCTTCCGCCGTGGTGCTTATGCTGTCCTCAACGTCTTGCTTTGCCGATGCGCTGGTCGATCGTATTCGCTTGTCGCTCCAACGGGCGGCCGAGACGAGCGGACTCGCAGCGCGGCACGAACGCTTTTACGAAGTCGCTCAGGCGCTGCGCTCCGAAATTCTGGAATTGGTGTCCGAAGAACCGGACGACCTCGCCGTCCTGAAGTGCGCTCAGGCTTTTCGAGAAGAGACGCAGGCATTCAAGCAGGCGCATGCCATTGCGCGACTCACGTATTCGCCCGAGGTTGATCAGCGCTATCCGTTTCGCGATGAAATGGAGCAGCCCATTCTCATCACCACGCTGGAGCCGACCGGGCGCGCCAGAGACCGCTTCGAGCGTTACCCGTCGGACGCCGTATGGCCGTATCTGCAAGCCGATGTGGCGCCCAGGGTGCGTGGCGCGCTGTACCAACACACGCTTGTGTGCCGGCGGCTGCTACGCGCTGATCTACGCGACATGCGCGAGGAAGCGCTCATTGGCGAGCGCGGCGTATTTGCCGCGCGGGACATAGCCGTGGGCGAATGCCTCGGCGTCTACGGCGGCCGGCTTCTGACGCCCGCCACTTATTACACCTGCCTGGACGATTCGTTCGTGCTGAGCACCAGCACCGGCGGTATCGATTCGTGGGTCGACGGTGAAAACATCCTGGCGATGGCCAATACCATCTTTACCTACGAACGTGGAGAGGCCGATCGGCAGGCGGAGTCCGGCTACAACATGGAGGCCGCGGTGTTTGAGGCGACGTCACGTTGCGGACGACGCTTTTCCATCCGCGCCTTCTTTGCGACGGAGCGCGTGGCCGCCGGTGCCGAGTTGCGCTGGAACTATCGGTATGCGCCGGAGCTGATTCGCCAACGGTTTGGTGGCCAGGCTACGGTTTAGGCGCTCCAGGAATGTGTGTCCGAGCTGACGCACGGCCAGGCGTTCGAATTCAACGCGCGCAGCAGATCGCAGCTCGATAACCAAGCTGATTTCCTCTGCATACGAGACTTAAAATAATTTCAGATCGGAAGTTTTTGCGCCGCCAAGATTCAAAAAAGCTCAAATCTGGTGCGCCTTCATTCGCTTCGCTTTGATCAGATGTGCCGCCACGCCAGTCCTGGCGCCATACGGCTCATGAGCGGCAACGTGTGCACGCGGTCGCATGCACAGGTTTGAAGCGCGCTGCGGCATCTGTGTCGCATTCAAGATTCCTTGTGTGTTGCCGTCATTTTCCGTCGAAGCAGCCTGGGCAATCTTGCAGCGCGACGGCTTTGAAGATCGGTCAACGACAGCCGCACCTGTCTTCAAGATTCTCCTGCTTCAACGCATGCACCTGAGCGCATCGCCAGTTGGCCCCGGCGATGGCGTTGCGCAGGTCATGACGTCTCTCTCTGACGCCGCTGAAACAGGAATGAAGCAAATGAGACTCTCGGATATGAAGATCGGGGTGCGCCTCGGTGCAGCGTTCGCACTTGTCGTGGCGCTGCTGATCGGGACTGCCGCGGTCGGCATCCAACGGCTGGACGACAACAACACGAAGATGGGCCGGATCGTCAGCGAGCGTTATTCGCTCATCGCGCTGAGCAACCAGATCAAGAACAACGGCTACAAGGCCAACGGGATCCTCAGCAATCTGCTGCTGGCAACGTCAGCCGACCAGAAAGCGAAGTACATGAACGACTACGCGGCCATCCGCCAAGCCAACGGACAAGCGTATGGGCGGCTGGAGAAGATGCTGAAGACCGATGCGGGCAAGGCGCTCTTCAAGGAACAGTTCGACGCGCGATCGGCTTACGGTGCCAGCGTGCGCAAGTTCTTCGAGCTGGTCGATGCCAACAAGCCCGAAGATGCACGCGTTCTGTACCAGGGTGACATGAGCCGCCTGCAAGACCAGTACTACGTGCTGGTCGACAAGATGGTGGACCGCCAGGCCAGCGAGATGGAGCACGATGTCGGCGAAGCCGCCGAGCAAGGCGCCAACGCGAAGATTCAGATGATCGTGCTTGCCGTGCTGGCGACCTTGCTTGCCATTGCCACGGGCGCGTTCATCACCCGCACGATCACCGGCCCGATCAACCGTGCGCTGCACCTGGCCGAAGCCGTGGCGCAGGGCGATCTGACGCACCGTCTTGAGGTCGGCGCGCAAGACGAGATCGGCCGCCTGCTGGCCGCGCTCAAGCGCATGACCGAGAACCTGCACGGCATCGTCGGCCGTGTGCGAGGCGGTACGGACACCATCGCGCGTGCATCGCGCGAGGTGGCCAGCGGCAATATCGATCTCTCCAGCCGGACCGAGCAACAGGCCAGCTCGCTGGAAGAAACGGCGGCGGCCATGGAGCAGCTGACCTCCACCGTCAAGCAGAACGCCGACAACGCGCATGAAGCCAGCCGGCTGGCATCCAATGCATCGCTGGTGGCTAGCAAGGGCGGCGATGCCGTTGGCGAGGCGATCGAAACCATGAGCACCATCAATGCGTCGTCACGCAAGATCGTCGACATCATCGGCGTGATCGACAGCATCGCATTTCAGACGAACATCCTCGCGCTCAATGCCGCGGTGGAAGCTGCCCGCGCCGGCGAGCAGGGCCGAGGCTTTGCCGTGGTGGCCGGCGAGGTGCGCAGCCTGGCGCAGCGTAGCGCGGCAGCGGCCAAGGAGATCAAGGCGTTGATCGAAGATTCGGTCAGCCACGTCGGCACCGGCACCGCCAAGGTGGAAGAGGCCGGTCAGATCATTCGCGACGTGGTGGCGGGTATCCAGAACGTGACGAACATCGTTTCCGAGATCAGCGCATCAAGCCGCGAGCAGAGCGAAGGCATCGAGCAGATCAACGAGGCCATCACGCAGATGGACAAGGTCACGCAGGAAAACGCGTCGCTGGTGGAGGAAAGCGCGACATCGGCGCAGGCGCTGCAGGACCAGGCCGATCAGCTTGCCGATATGGTCAGCGCCTTCACGCTGCATGGCGACATGCAGGGCCCAGCGCATGGCACGCAGGCCGACGCGGTTCCCCTGGCACACGCTGGCTGGGCGCGAACACAAACACTTTCGTAACTCGTCGTTGTCGTTGTTGTCGCAGTGATGTTGCAGTCAGCAGTCCAACGGAGGAGGCACGGGCCGTCGCCAGACGGCTCGTCACAGAAGGAATCGACGTAGCGCCTGCCTTGGCGTTTCGAACGGTCCCGCCATTTGCCGAACAGGTGTCTGCTGCGCAACCGCTGTGCTGGTCGGGGGATTGCGCGCGCGTGCGCCGGAGTGCCGATGGCGGGGTCAACCCACGGTGTCTCTTATCTCCTGAACAACCATGTCTTCGCACGCTCCTCAAATGGCCGATCCGGATTCGGCCGCAGCGTTTGACCCATCTGACACGCTGACTGGCACTGCCGCGGCGGCGCCCCCAACCACCCCTGTCACGCAGTTGATCGATGCCTATCGTGAGCATGGGCATCGCCGCGCACGTCTGGACCCGCTCGCCCGCGTGCCCCTGCCCGAAGTGCCCGAGCTTCGCCTGCGGTTTCACGGCCTGGACGCTGCGCAGAAGCGCGAGCCGGCAAGCACGGGCCTGCCCACAGCGACGACGATGCAGGAGCTCGAATGGCAGCTCAAGCGCGTGTACTGCGGAACGATCGGCCTCGATTGCAGCAGCGTGCGCAAGCGCCAACGGCGCGCATGGCTCTACGCGCGCATGGAGGCAGAACTGCTGGCGCCGCCGCTTGCCCCGGACCAGAAGCGTTGGCTGCTGCGCCGGCTGGTGGCGGCAGAGACGTGGGAGCGTCTTGCTGGCGGCACGTTCGCGCATGCCAAGCGCTTCTCTCTTGAAGGCTGCGAGAGCCTGGTGCCGCTGCTCGATACGCTGGTTGAGGCGGGCGCCGGACATGGCGTGCGGCACGTATTTCTCGGCTTGCCGCATCGCGGGCGCTTGAACACGCTCGTCAACGTGATGGGCTTAGATGCGCGGGGCATGCTCGGTCGGCTCGATCCGGATTCGGAAGTCGCTTTCAGCCAGCGGGATCTGCCGTATCACCTTGGTGGCGTTGCGCGCCGGATGGTTGCCGACGATGAGGTCACGCTGGTGCTGGCACCCAACCCCTCGCATCTGCAGAGCGTGTACCCGGTCGTCTGCGGAATGGCGCGCGCGCATCTGGACGAGCACCCCGACACGCCGTGCCTGCCGGTGATGGTGCATGGCGATGCCGCGTTCGCGGGGCAAGGCGTTGTCATGGAGACCCTGAACCTGACACGCCGCAGCGGCTACACGGCAGGCGGTGTCGTGCACGTGATCGTCAACAACCAGATCGGCTTTACAACACCCAACGTGATGGACGTGCGTGCCTACGACTACTGCACCGACGTCACGCGCATGGTTGATGCGCCGGTACTCCACGTCAACGCGGACGACCCCGAAGCCGTCTTGCGTGCCGCACGCATTGCCATTGCGTACCGCACGGAGCATGGCGCCGATATTGTCATTGATCTGATCGGTTACCGCCGCCTTGGGCACTCGGAGCACGATACGCCTTCCGTGACGCAGCCCGCGCTGCATGCGGCCATTGCCGTGCACCCGACGGTGACCGAGCTGTATCACGCTGCCAGTGCGGAATCGATGCGCCTGGCGGATCTGCGTGAAGCCGCCGTGCGTGATGTGCAGGCAGCCCCTGGCATGGCGCCGCATGCGGCCCCGCTGCACAGCGCTGCGCGCCGCCAGCTTCAGCCGTTGTCATTGCAGCGCGCACGGGCATTGACGCAGACGCTCACCACACCGCCCGACGGCGTGCTCCTGCACGATGTCGTGCGCGGGCTTTGCGAGCGCTGGCGTGCCGCAGTATCGAGCGACGAGAATCCGGTCGACTGGTGTCTGGCTGAAAACCTCGCCCATGCCACGCTGCTGGAAGACGGGCACGGTATCCGGCTGTCCGGCATGGATGTCGGGCGCGGCACGTTCATGCATCGACATGCGGTGTGGCACTCGCAGGCGATGCTGTCCGACGGCGGCGATCGATACGTTCCGCTGCAGCACGTGGCGTCGTGCCAGGGCGCATTCGATATCGTCAACTCACCGTTGTCGGAAGAAGCTGCGTTGGGCTTCGAGTACGGCTACAGCGTGCAGACCCGCACGCGGCTCACGCTGTGGGAGGCGCAGTTCGGCGACTTCGTCAACGGCGCCCAGGTCTTTATCGACCAGTACATCGCTTCGGGTGAATACAAGTGGGGTTGCCAGTCTGCATTGGCGATGTTGCTGCCGCACGGCCACGAGGGTGTCGGGCCGGAACATTCCAGCGGATTCCTGGGGCGCTTTCTCCAGCTTTGCGCGGATGACAACATGCGCGTGGTCATGCCGTCGACGTCGGGCCAGTGGTTCCATCTGCTGCGCGACCAAGCCACGCTGGCAACGCCCAAGCCGCTGATCGTTATGTCGCCCAAGACGGAACTGCACGGCAACGGGCGTTCGCATTCGCGCTTGCAGGAGGTGATCGACGGGTGCTTCATGTCGGTGCTGGCCGATGCCTGGGTGACCGACACGCAAACCATCACGCGTGTGGTGCTGTGCAGTGGCAAGTTCTTCTACGAACTGCATGCGCAGCGCGAGCGCGATGCCTGCGCAGATGTGGCGTTGGTGCGCGTTGAGCAGCTCTACCCGTTTCCGCAGGAGCCACTTGTGGCTGCGCTACGGGCATTCCCGAACCTGAAGGAAATCGTCTGGGCGCAGGAGGAGGACGCCAACCAGGGCGCATGGCGCTTTGTGCGCGACGCGCTGGAGGCGTGTCTACCGGAGGGGAGCCGACTGGCCAATGTGTGCCGCAGCGCAAAGCCGTCGGGCGCGCATGCGTCGGTGCGCGCGCATCAGGCGGAGCAGCGTCGCCTGGTTGCTGCTGCGTTTGGCGTGCTGAGTTAGTCGGACGCTGATGCAGAAAGCTCGGCCGCGACCGCCGTTTGAGACATCGGTGGTCGCGGTACGGGCTTGTGGTTGAAGCGCGAGCCGCGATTAAGGCTCGTGGCGCAGATACCCTTCCTTGCTCGGGTCTGGCATGAAGTACGTCACGACGAAAGACACCGCGCACAGCGCCGTCACGTACCAGTAGAACGTCGATTCGGTGCCGGCCTGCTTGAACCACAGCGCCACGTATTCAGCCGAGCCGCCGAACACCGCGTTGGCGATCGCATACGACAGGCCGACGCCCATTGCGCGCACTTCCGGCGGGAACATCTCGGCCTTGATCAGCCCGCTGATCGACGTATAGAAGCTGACGATGGCCAGCGCCAGGGTGATGAGACCAAACGCCGCGAGCGGGGTCGACACCGTGGCGAGTGCCTTCATGAGCGGCACCGTGCCCAGCACAGAAAGGGCACCGAACAGCAGCATCGAATTGCGTCGGCCGATGCGATCGGACAGCGCGCCAAACACCGGCTGCAGCACCATGTAGACGAACAGCGCACCCGTCATCACGTTGGAGGCAGTCTTGGTGTCCATGTGCGCCGTGTTGACGAGGTACTTCTGCATGTACGTCGTGAACGTGTAGAAGATCAGCGAGCCGCCGGCGGTAAAGCCGAGCACACGCAGGAACGCCCCCTTGTGCTGCCAGGCGCCGCGGATCGTGCCCGCGTGCTCGGCCTTGCGTGCCGAGGTGGTCTGCGTTTCGTGCAGCGATTTACGCAGGTACAGGGCGATCAGCGCAGTCAGCGCTCCCACCACAAACGGAATCCGCCAGCCCCAGGCTTTCAGCTCGGCCGTCGTCAGCAGTTGTTGCAGGATCACCAGCACGAGCACCGCGCACAACTGGCCGCCGATCAGCGTCACATACTGGAACGAGGCAAAGAAGCCGCGCCGACCCTTCAGCGCTACCTCGCTCATGTAGGTTGCGCTGGTGCCGTATTCCCCGCCTACCGACAGGCCTTGGAAGAGCCGTGCCACGAGCAGCAGGAACGGGGCCAGCGCACCGATCTGCGCGTACGTCGGCAGTACCGCGATCAGCAGCGAGCCGCCGCACATCATCAGCACCGAGATCATCATTGCCGTGCGCCGGCCACGCTTGTCGGCAATGCGGCCGAATAGCCAGCCGCCAATCGGACGCATCAGGAAGCCAGCCGCAAACACGCCTGCCGTGTTCAGCAGTTGCGTCGTGCGGTCGCCGCTGGGGAAGAACGCCGGCGCGAAGTACAGCGAGCTGAACGCGTAGACGTAAAAGTCGAACCATTCGACGAGGTTGCCCGACGACGCGCCGACGATGGCAAAGATGCGGCGGCGTGTGTCGTGCGGGTCAACCGCGTGCGGGGTGGCAGTGCTATCCATGAGGGCGTCTCGGTGTGGTTGTTCTGTGGGCAGCCTAAGCTGACCCTCAGAATTGTAGCGACATGTCGCAGATTGTCGCGCCCCGGAGTTGCCCCGATGGGTGAGATGGTGTGTTGCGGGAGGTGTGGAACCGGCGTGCTGAGGTTACGCAGAAACGGGTACGGTCGACCGTTTATACCGCTACCGCATGCAGGCGGATGCCCAACGCGCGCATCACTTTAAGCACAGTGGCAAAGCTGGGATTGCCTTCTTCGGATAAGGCTTTATACAGCCCCTCGCGCGTCATGCCAGTGTCACGCGCAAGCTGCGTCATGCCGCGCGCACGGGCCACCACGCCGAGAGCGTGCGTGATGAAGGCAGGATCGTCGGCGGCCTCCTCCAGGCAAGCGTCGAGATACGCGACCATGTCCGCTTCTGTCTTGAGATGCTCGGCGGAGTCCCACAGGCGGGTTTTGACGAGTTTGTCGGTAGGCATGGTCACTCCACGTCGAGATAGCGCGACAAGTCAATCGCCCGCCGGATGTCGGCTTCCTGTGTTGACTTGTCGCCGCCGCACAGCAGGATGACAAGCACGGCGCCACGCTGGGCGAAATACACGCGGTAACCGGGGCCGTGGTCGATGCGTAGTTCACTGACACCATCACGGACGAGCTTCACATCACCGGGATTACCGAGCTGCAAGCGGTCGATCCGTACTTGGATGCGGCGCTGCGCAGTCTTGTCACGCAGCTTCGAAAACCAAGTGTCAAACGCGGTGGTGGTGCGGATTGTCAGCATGCGGGCATGCTAGGGACCGCATATCAACCTGTAAACTATAGTTCACAGGTTGATATGCGGT
>Ga0207649_10000860_pt1 | contig 19318 bp, 13 predicted proteins | sample KBSC43metaG_FD_184317 | JGI IMG/M metagenome (GOLD analysis project Ga0207649, IMG submission 184317) | Corn rhizosphere microbial communities from Kellogg Biological Station, Michigan, USA - KBS C4-3 metaG (SPAdes) (version 2) | ecosystem: Host-associated > Plants > Roots > Rhizosphere > Soil ... | reverse complement strand
GCGGCTACGGGTTCGTGAGCCTGGAGAACCAGACGCCCATCATCGCGCGCGTCAACGACGACGCCCAATCGTTGCGGCTGCTGCAGGAGGAGCTTCGCCGCTGCAACATCAAGCCCAAGTACCTCTTCCAATGCCGGGAGATCGAAGGCCATACCGCGTTTGCCGTGCCGGTGGAGAAGGCCTGGGCCCTGCACAACGACTCTCAAAAGGGCGTATCGGACACCGCCCGGTCGAGGTTCACGATGTCGACCGAGGCGGGCAAGCTGGAGGTGGTATCGGTGATCGACGGTCCGGCACCGGCGGCCAACGACTCCGGAAAGGCGGACGTCACCAGCGTGTTCGGCAACGGCTTGATCGTGATGAAGGTGCACCGCTCGCCGCATTCGGCCGGGAGCCAGGGCGATCTCATCATCGCCCGGCGCAACCCCGATGCGCTGTGGTTGTCCGACTATGAGGATCGCATCATCTACGACGGCCGCCTGCAGGGCGCAGACAAGTACCGGTCGCCGCTGGTCACTTTGGAAGAAGCGTCTTCATGTACTTCGGCGCCTCTGCGTGCATGAACTTCTTGAACGCCAGCGCAGCCGGGCTGAGGTTGCGCGTGGCGCGGTGAAGCACGTACCAGTTGCGCATCACCGGCAAGCCTCGCAGGTCCAGCAGCACGAGGTTGCCGGTGCGGTGTTCCAGGTTCACCGTGTGCAATGAGATGAACGCGAGGCCCATGCCTCCCATCACCGCCTGCTTGATGGATTCATTGCTGGGCATCTCCTGCACGATGGGCGGCCTGAGTGCATGCTCGGTGAAGTACTGATCCATCGCATGGCGCGTGCCTGAACCCGGCTCGCGAGCGATGAAGGGCTCCTCGGCGATGCGCCGGGGAGCCAGCCGCTTTTTGCCCGCCAGCGGATGATCCGGCGGTGCGATCACGCCATGGGGATGTTTGGCGAACGGCTCGGCCTCCACGGACAGATGGGTGGGCGGCCGCCCCATGATGGCCAAATCCACATGGTTGTTTTCAAGCTGCGCGAGAACACCCTCGCGGCCTGCGATGCCCACTTCCAGTTCGATCTGCGGATGCTCCTGCCTGAATTGGGCGAGCAGGCGAGGCGCGAAATAGCGGGTGGTGGCCACCAGCGCAATGCGCAGCTTGCCGTGCCGCAGGCCCTTCAGCGCGTCCAGTGCGTCGCCCGCTTCGCGCAAGGTCTGCGCCACCCGTTCCGCATAGGGAACGAGCACTTCACCGGCCTGCGTCAAGGCGAGCTTGCGGCCACGGCGTTCGAAGAGTGCAATGCCCACCACATCCGAGAGCTGGCCCATTTGCATGGAGACGGCCGGCTGCGTGAGGTGCAGCACCTCGGCCGCACGCGCGAAACTGGAGTGCTCCGCGGCTGCGAGAAAGATCTGCAGCTGGCGTAGGGTGGCATGGCGCAGGGCATCGGGCATGGACCGCATTTTGCCGCGCTTCCTGGGTGCTGGTACTGCCCGCCATGGGGCAGAAGGGGCCTGGAACGCTGCATGGCCGCGCCCGACGACAATGGCGCTCAATTGTTTCGACTTCCACCTGAATCCGGAGATACCGATGACCGACACCACCGCTTCCCTTCACCGTCGCCACCTGCTTGCCGGATCGGCGGGCGCCCTCGTCGCGGCCGGCCTCGGATCGGGGTCCGGCGCCGCAAGCGCGCAAACGAAAGCCCTTCCCGACTACGTCGCATGGAAAGATGCCGACAGCCTCATCGTGCACAGTGGCTCGACCATCGAGACCCGGCGCAGCGCCTTCGGCAGCAGCGTGATCACGCCGGCCGAGAAGCTGTACATCCGCAACAACCTGCCCGCGCCGCCCGCATCCATCCTGGCGGACCGCGATGCCTGGCAGGTGTCCATCGAAGGCGTTCGCAAGCCGCGCACGCTGACCGTGGGCGAACTCAAGACGCTGGGCCTCGACTCGGTTGCCACCGTGCTGCAGTGCTCCGGCAACGGCCGCGGCTTTTTCCCGCACAAGCCCAGCGGCACGCCCTGGACGGTGGGCGCCGCGGGCTGCGTCCTGTGGAGCGGCGTGCCGCTGCGTGCGGTGGTCGAGGCGCTGGGCGGCGTGGCCGATCCTTCGCTCGTGTACCTGACCGGCACCGGCGGCGAGAAACTGCCGGAAGGGGTGGACCCCAAGAGCGTGATGGTGGAACGTTCGCTGCCCATCAAGGCACTCGGCGATGCCCTGCTCGCCTGGGAGATGAACGGCTCGCCGTTGTCGCTGGCACATGGGGGCCCGCTGCGCCTCGTGGTGCCTGGCTACCAGGGTGTCAACAACATCAAATACGTCAAGCGGGTGGCATTCACCGCGAAAGAATCCGATGCGAAGATCATGCAGCACGGCTACCGCATGACGCCGATGGGGGCCAAGGCCGATCCCAGCCAGGACTCGGTGCTCGAGATGAATGTGAAGTCCTGGATCAACACGCCAAGCCCGGAGACCGGAGCGGTCAAGCCCGGCCTGCTGCTGGTGCACGGCGTGGCCTTCGGCGGAACGAGCCCGGTGGCCCGGGTGGAGGTGTCCGTGGACGGTGGCAAGGCCTGGCATGCCGCCAGCTTCATCGGCCCGGACCTCGGCCGCTTCGCATGGCGCCAGTTCGCGGTGCAATTGCGTCTCCCAGCGGGCAAGTACACGCTCGTGAGCCGGGCCATCGATGCCGCCGGGAAGATGCAGCCGGAGCAGCGCCTGGAGAACGTCAGCGGCTATGGCAACAACAGCTGGGCCGACCATGCCGTCCCGCTGACGGTGGCCTGATGCGGCGCCTGCTGTGGCTTCTGGTGTGTGCGGCCGGCCCTGCGCTGGCCGCCGACGACGGGCTCGACGCCGGCAAGGCCTTGTTCACGAAACAGGCAGTGCCGGCTTGTGCCGTGTGCCACACATTGAAGGATGCGGGCACCACCGGCGACGTGGGCCCTTCACTCGATGAACTGAAGCCTTCCGCAGACCGGGTGATCAACGCGTTGCGCAACGGCGTGGGCCTGATGCCCTCGTACAAGGACACGCTGACCGACGCACAAATGCGCGCCATCGCCCGCTATGTTTCCACCGTCAGCGGGCGCTGAACGCGAGCCCTCTTCGGTTGCGCCACCTCAGGCGGCCTGGGCCACCTTGGCCGCGAGGTGCGCGAGCGCCTCCTCGACCTGATCCACCAGCACCAGGCAAAGGTCGCCAGGCTGCAGGCGGCTGAGCGCGCTGTCGATGGCCAGGAATTCGCCCCGAACTTCTTCGATCGCCCGGGTGCGCTTCGCGCCGGCCAGGCCGGCACGCAGCAGTGACAGCACCTCGCCATCCGAACGTCCGCGCTGGCAGGCGTCCTGGAACAACACGACTTCGTCGAAGGCGTCGCCCAGGATCATGGTCTGCTCGCGGATGTCCTCGTCACGGCGGTCGCCGGCGCCGCTGATCACGACAGAGCGACGTTGCGCCGGCATGGCGTCGACGGCGGCGACAAGCGCGCGCATGGCATCCGGGTTGTGGCCGTAATCGGCGATCACGGTCGCACCCCGGTACGTCATCACATTGAAGCGGCCGGGCGCGTTGTCGGCATCGTTCGAGAAGCTGGCGAGGCCGCGGCGGATGGTGTCCGGATGCAGGCCGAGCCCCCATGCGGCGGCGACGGCCGCCATGGCGTTCTCCACCTGGAAACCGATGGTGCCGTTGCGGGTGATGGGGATGTCGCGCAGGAACACCTTCTCGCGCCACGGCCCCTCGGCTGCGACGATGGCATCGCCATCGACGTAGACGCACCGGCGCCCTTGAGCGCGGTGCGTGGCCATCACGGGCTGCTGGCGATCGGCTGCAAAGTAGATCACCTGGCCCGGGCACGTGACGGCCATGCCGGCGACAATGGGGTCGGCGGCATTGAGCACGGCATAGCCGTTGGGTGCCACGTTCTGCACGATCACGCGCTTGAGCACCGCGAGGTCCTCGACGGTGGTGATGTAGTTCAATCCCAGGTGGTCGCCCGCACCGATGTTGGTGACGACGGCCACGTCGCAGCGGTCGAAGCCGAGGCCCTCGCGCAAGACGCCGCCGCGTGCCGTCTCGAACACGGCCGCGTCCACGTCCGGATGCATCAGCACGTTGCGTGCGCTGCGCGGGCCGCTGCAATCACCGCTGTCAATCTGGCGGCCGTTGACGTACACGCCATCCGTGTTGGTCATGCCCACACGCATGCCGCTGCCCGCGATGATGTGTGCGATCAGCCGCGTGGTGGTGGTCTTGCCGTTCGTTCCCGTGACGGCCACGATGGGGATGCGGCCGTCGTCCCCCGGGCCGAACAGGTTGGCCACCATGGCTTCGCCCACATTGCGGCCCTTGCCGAAGCTGGGCGACAAATGCATGCGCAGGCCCGGGGCGGCATTGACCTCGACGATGCCGCCGTTCTGTTCCTCGAGCGGCTTCAGAACGCTCTCGCACACGACATCCACACCGCAGATGTGCATGCCGACCATCTGCGACGCCTCGACGGCACGGGCGGCCACCTCCGGATGAACGTCGTCGGTGACGTCGGTGGCGGTACCACCGGTGCTGAGGTTCGCGTTGTTGCGCAAGATCACGCGTTGGCCCTTGGCCGGCACGGATTCGGGTTCGAGACCCTGCGCCTTCAGCCGGGTCACGGCTATGTCGTCGAAGCGGATTTTCGTGAGCGAGGTGGAATGCCCCTCGCCGCGCCGCGGGTCGGCGTTGACGATGTCGACCAGCTCGCGCACGGTGTGCTTGCCGTCGCCGATGACTTGCGGCGGGTCGCGCCGGGCCGCAGCCACGAGCTTGTCGCCCACCACGAGCAGGCGGAAGTCGTTGCCGGGCAGGAACTTCTCGACCATCACCTCACCGTACTCGGCCGCGGCCTGGAAGGCCACCTCGATGTGCTCGCGGGTGGCGATGTTGACGGTCACGCCCTTGCCCTGGTTGCCGTCCTGCGGCTTGACCACCACGGGCAGGCCGATGTCCTGGGCCACTTCCCAGGCGTGTTCCACGGAATCCACAGGCTGGCCCAGCGGCACGGGGACGCCGGCCGAACGCAACAGCAGCTTGGTGAGGTCCTTGTCCTGGGCGATGGATTCGGCCACGGCGCTGGTGGAATCGACTTCTGCGGCCTGGATGCGGCGCTGGCGCGAGCCCCATCCGAACTGCACGAGGCTGCCTTCGGTCAGGCGGCGGTACGGGATGCCGCGCGCGACGGCTGCATCGACGATGGCACCCGTGCTGGGGCCCAGGCGCACATCTTCATCGGTATCGCGCAGCATGGTGATGGCCGCGGTCACGTCGAACGCCGTGTCGTGCTTGGCGGCCAGCACCAATGCCTCGGCCAGTTCAAAAGCCTTGCGTCCCACGGCCTCTTCGCTGTACTCCACGACCACCTGGAACACGCCGGGCTCGAACGTGGCCGACGTGCGGCTGAAGGTCACCGGGCAGCCGGCCTGCGCCTGCAGGGCGAGTGCCGCCGCCTCCACCACGTGGGCCAGCGAAATGTTGCCGACATGGCCGCGCGGACGCAGCTCGCCGATGGCGGGGAACAACGCACGCAGGCGATGCTCAAAGCCGGGTATGTCGACCTGGGAACGTTCATCTTCGGCGCAAGTGACGATCGCCTCGATCGCCGTGTGCCGGCTCCAGAGGTTCGGGCCGCGCAGGGCCCGCGTGCGGGAAACTTCCATCGTGTCTTTCGGTGTACGTCGTCGCGGTCTGTGGAGATGGGGCGGGATTCAGCGGCCGGCCCTGCTGACGGTGGCGCGCGGCTGGCGCAGCTCCCAGTCGAAGGTTTCGATGCCGGCGGCCACGAGGTCGAGCGAGATGCCCATGGCCCAGGCCGTGGCCACGGCAGCGAGTTGCACCCGCTGGCGTGACAGCCCCTGCGCCTCGTTGCGCACCCGAGTGCGGCGGAGGTGGCTCATCACCGTTTCGCTGTGGCCGGTGGCCAGAACGATCTGCTCGTCACGCATGAAGGCCACACGGCCGCCCTTGTCGCGATGCGCCACGAGATGTTCGTTGCGGCCGTCGAGCGCGTACAGGATGACGGCGCCATCGCACAGCGGGGCCAAGGCGGCCACACGCGCATCGGCCGCGTGGAGCACCGCGACCCCGTCGGGGAGCACCACGTCGACCTGGGTGCGCAGCACCTTGGCCATCTGGTCGGATTCATGCACATCGTGATGGGCGAGGGTCTGCCAGCCATCGAAGTCGGTCACCACGCCGATGTGGCAGCGGTCATACGCCAGCCCATCGCGCAGGATCGTCTCGGCCCCGTTTTCGATCACGGCGGCCTGCACGGCGCGGTTGATGAGCAGGCGGTGGGCCGGCTCGAAGCGCGCCGCATCGGTGGCTTCGACGCGCCTGCGATCCAGGAACAGCCCATCGCGGCAGGCCAGGCCCACGCGCCGGCCGCTCAGGTGCACGAGCCAGGCCACGAGGCGCGAGATGGTCTGCGTGTCCTGCGATCCGGCCACGCCGATGATGGGAATGCGGCCCGCCCCGGCTTCGGTTTCGGGGAACAGGTGGTCGACGATCGCGCGGCCCACCGGGCGAGGCGACCCCACGGCCGGCTTCAGGTGCATGAGCAATCCTGGACCAGCGTTCACTTCCACCACCGCACCCCGTTGTTCGGCGAGCGGCCTGGAGATGTCTTCGGCCACCACGTCGACGCCGGCGATGTCCAGGCCCACCACGCGGGCGGCGAGCGCGACGGCATGCTCGACATCGGCATGCACCTGATCGGTGCAGTCGATGGCGACGTTGCCGTTGCGCTGGATGAGCACCTGGCGGCCCGCGGCCGGCACGGCCTGCGGCGACAGGCCTTGACGCTGCAGGTCGAGCAGCACGGCCTCGTCTTCGGCGAGCACGAGGCGGTTCAGCGGGAAGTCTTCGTTGAGGCCCCGGCGCGGATCGGTGTTGAGCTGCTCATCGACGAGCTTCTCCACGGTGGACACTCCATCGCCGGTGACCCAGGCGATGTCGCCGCGGGCGGCTGCCACGACCCGGCCGCCCACCACCAGCAGACGGTGTTCGTCGCCGCGCACGAATCGCTCGACGATCACTTCGCTGCCGTGCCTGGCCGCCACTTCGAACGCCGCGGCGATGTCGCACTCCAGGCTCAGGTCCATCGTGACGCCGCGGCCGTGGTTGCCGTCGGTGGGCTTGACCACCACGGGCAGGCCAATGTCCTGCGCGGCCTCCCAGGCTTCGGCGGCCGACGAGACGACCTGGCCCTCGGGCACCGGCACACCGACGGCCGACAACAGCTTCTTGGTGAGGTCCTTGTCGCCCGCGATGCCTTCGGCGATCGCGCTGGTCAGCTCCGTCTCGGCCGTCCAGATGCGGCGCTGGCTCGCGCCATAGCCCAGTTGCACGAGGTTGCCGGCGTTGAGGCGGATGTGGGGAATGCCGCGGTCCGTGGCCGCGCCGACGATGTGCGCGGTGCTGGGGCCGAGGTAGCAATCGTCGACCTTCTCGCACAGGCGGGCCACGGCGGCATCGACATCGAACGGTTCGTTGTTGATGGCGGCCATCAGCAGGCGATGGCCTTCGGCGAGTGCGGTGCGGGCGACGCTTTCGTCGCGGGCGCGGAACACCATGCGGTACACGCCGCGCTGAGACGTGCTGCGGGTCTGGCCGAAGCCGGTGGGCATGCGTGCGAGGTTCAGCAGTTCGATGACCACGTGCTCCAGGATGTGGCCGGCCCACGTGCCCCCTTCAAGGCGCTGGATGAACCCGCCGCGCTCACCGACCCCGCAGTGGTGCTCCATCAGCGCGGGCAGCATCTTCAGCAGCCGTTCGTTGAAGCCGGGCAGTTGGTTGGAGGGGTGGTCTTCCAGCTCGCCCAGGTCGAGCCAGACCTCGAGCACGGGACGGTAGGTCCAGATGTTGGGGCCTCGCAAATACCGGATGCGTTGCAGCTGGATGTCGGCCTTCTTCGTCATTTTGGGCGGTTTGATGGGCAATGGGGTCACGACCGGAAGGATCCGGTCCAACCCGCAATTGTGCGCTGTGTGAAAGTGGCCCGCGCCCTCGGACGAAACACGAAAGGGTGCGCTTCGGCGAGAATTCCCGGCCGCGCCCCGGAAGATGAACCCTTGAGCTGCCCCGCGGTACGACATCATCACCATGCCATTACTCGATTCCGTTCTGACGTTGGAAGCCCGCACTGAACAAGCCCAGGCGGCCCTGCGAGCACAGCTCGCAACGAATGAGAACGTGCTGGCAACGCTGGCGGTTGACCTTGATCCCTCGCTTCGCTTTGCACACGGTCTCGTCGCCCTCACCGACCGCCGCATCCTCAGCCTGTCGCCGAACAGCGACACGTGGACGGCTTGGCCGCTGTCGAACAACCTCTCGATGCGCCTGTTCGACCATGCCGGTGTCGGCACACTCGAATTGCTCGACCCTTCAACGCGCCTGGCCACGTGGCGGTTCACGCTCGGAGTTCACACTCAGTCACTTAAATTTTTGAAAGCGTTCGACGAACGCATCGAAAGTTTTCGCGCCGGACATGCCGCCGGCACCGTCGAAGAAGACGACGACACATCCTTCGCCAACGAGCCGGAACCGGTCCCCTCCACCTGGGTGCTGCTGCGCTTGTGGCGCTTCGCACGCCCCTACCGGAAGCAACTGGCCGCCGGGTTTGCGCTCACGCTGGCGTCCACCGCGGCCACGCTCGTCCCCCCCTACCTGGCCATCCCGTTGATGGACGACGTGCTGATCCCGTTCCAGAACGGCGTGCAGATCGATCCGTGGAAGGTGGCGCTCTACCTGTTCGGCCTGCTGGGCGCCGCGCTCACCGCCTGGGGCCTCGGCTGGGCCCGCACGTACCTGCTCGCCCTCGTCTCCGAACGCATCGGCGCCGACCTGCGCACCACCACGTACGACCACTTGCTGCAGTTGTCGCTCGACTACTTCGGCGGCAAGCGCACGGGCGACCTGATCGCGCGCATCGGCTCGGAGACCGACCGCATCTGCGTGTTCCTGTCATTGCATGCGCTGGACTTCGCCACCGACGTGCTGACGATCACGATGACCGCGGCGATCCTCTTCTCGATCAATCCATGGCTCGCGCTCGTGACGCTGCTGCCGCTGCCCTTCATCGCCTGGATGATCCATGTGGTGCGCGATCGCCTGCGCACGGGATTCGAGCGCATCGACCGGGTCTGGTCCGAAGTGACGAGCGTGCTCGCCGACACCATCCCCGGCATCCGGGTCGTCAAGGCGTTTGCGCAGGAGCGTCGCGAGGCGCGGCGCTTTCGCACGGCCAACGTGCACAACCTCGAGGTCAACGACAAGCTCAACAAGACGTGGTCGCTGTTCTCCCCGAGCGTGTCGCTGCTGACCGAGATCGGTCTGCTTGTCGTGTGGGCGTTCGGCATCTGGCTGGTCGCCCGCCAGCAGATCACCGTGGGCGTTCTGACGGCCTTCATCGCGTACATCGGCCGCTTCTATACCCGGCTCGATTCGATGAGCCGCATCGTGTCGGTCACGCAAAAGGCGGCGTCCGGCGCCAAGCGCATCTTCGACATCCTGGACCATGTGTCGAACGTGCCGGAGCCCGCGAACCCGGTGCCGCTCGCGGCAGCGAAGGGCCGCATCGAGATGCGTGACATCGGCTTTCGCTACGGCAACCGCAGCGTCATCCGCGGCCTGAGCCTCGACATCCGGCCCGGCGAGATGATCGGCCTCGTGGGTCACAGCGGCTCGGGCAAGAGCACGCTGGTGAACCTGATCTGCCGCTTCTACGACGTGACCGAAGGCGCCATCTTCGTCGACGGGCACGACATCCGCAGCTTCGGTGTGGCCGACTACCGGCGCCACATCGGGCTCGTGCTGCAGGAGCCGTTCCTGTTCTTCGGCACCATTGCGGAGAACATCGCCTACGGCCGCCCGGACGCCACGCGCGCCGAGATCGTCGCCGCCGCCCGCGCGGCGCATGCACACGAATTCATCCTGCGCCTGCCGCATGGCTACGATTCGCTGGTGGGCGAACGCGGCCAGGGACTGTCGGGCGGCGAACGGCAGCGCATCTCGATCGCCCGTGCGCTGCTGATCGACCCGCGCCTGCTGATCCTCGACGAAGCCACATCGTCGGTCGACACGGAGACCGAGAAGGAAATCCAGAAGGCCCTCGACAACCTCGTGCAAGGCCGCACCACCATCGCGATCGCCCACCGCCTCTCCACGCTGCGCAAGGCCGACCGCCTCGTCGTGATGGACCGCGGGCAGGTGGTCGAAGTGGGACCGCATGACGAGCTGATGGCGAAACAGGGGGCGTACTGGCGCCTGTACGAAGCCCAGGTGCGCCGCGTCGACGACGACGGCAGCGACGCTCCGGCCGCCTTGCTGTCCAACCTCCACGCGGCCCATCCGGCCGGCAACCCTTGAGCGCGATGAAGCCCGCGATGTACCCCAACTCGATTCCACCGGCCTTCCGCCTCGAACGCAACCTGCACGGCCACCTCGTGCACATCGCCGCCAACGGTGACCGGTCGGAGAACTGCATTCCCGTCCGCGCCTTTCCCATCGGCGCACCCGACGAAGGCATCTCCATCGTGGGTGCCGACGGGCACGAGCTCGCATGGGTCGAGCGGCTCAGCGAGGTTGCGGACGATGTGCGCCGGCTGATCGTCGAAGAACTTGCGCAACGCGAATTCACGCCCGAGATCCGCCGCATCAAGTCCGTGTCGACGTATGCGACCCCCACCACGTGGGAAGTGGAAACCGACCGCGGCGACACCCGCCTCGTGCTGGAGGTGGAGGAAAACATTCGCCGGCTTGGCGAAGGCGCCCTGCTGGTGGGCGACGACCGTGGCGTGCACTTCCTGATCCGTGACCGCTTCGCGCTCGACAAGGCGTCGCGGCGCATGCTCGAACGCTTTCTCTGAAACCTGCGCCAAACGGGGCGGCTGTCAGCCTGACCCGCGCGGCTCGCCCAGCGCGTCGTCGAGCGCAGCAAGGAACAGCCGCACGTCGAGCGGTTTGGTGAGGTAGCGGAAGAAGCCCTGGGCGAGCCCGCTTTCCACATCGCGCGGCATCGCGTTGGCCGTCAATGCGATGACGGGGATGTGGGCAGTGCGGGCATCGCGACGCAACAGCTTCAACGCATCCAGGCCGCCCATGCCGGGCAGGTTGATGTCCATCAGTACCACGGCGGGTGCATGCGACTGGGCCATCGTGACGCCCAGGCCGCCATCGGCGGCTGAGATCATCCGCAGGTCGGTGCGCAGCGAGACGATCTCCTCCACGAGCCGCAGGTTCGCCGGGTTGTCCTCGACGTACAGCACGGTCTTGGCACCATCGGGTGTCATCATCGGCGCATCCGCCTTGTCGCCCTCTCCGGCGACAACCGGGCCGTTGGCCGGCATGCTCGCAGCGAGTTCGAACCAGAAGGTGCTGCCCACTTCGATCGTGCTCTTGAGCCCGATCTGCCCGCCCATCAGTTCCACCAGGCGCTTGGTGAGCACCAGCCCGATGCCGGTGCCCTCCTCGGGGCCGGCCTCCTGACCGAGACGATTGAACGGCTGGAACAGCAGCGACTGCTGGCGAGCGTCGAGCCCCTTGCCGGTGTCTTGCACCGAGACTCGGACCTGGCCCGCCCCGGCCGCGGCAGCCCTCACCGTCACCGCACCGCCGTCCCGGTTGTACTTGACTGCGTTGGACAGGAGGTTGAGCAGCACTTGCTTCAGCCGCGTCCGGTCCGCCATGACGTACAGTCCGGCAGCCGGCTTGAACACCATCCGCACGCGCCGCTGGGCGGCGATGGGCTCGAACATCTCGTGGCACTCGCGGAACACCTCGGCCAGGTCCACCGATTCGGGCAGCAACGCCATGGTGCCGGACTCCACCTTTGCCAGGTCGAGCACTTCGTTGATCAGCACCAGCAAATGCTTGCCGGCTTTCAGGATGTGCTCAAGGTATTCATGCCGCTTCCCTTTGGGGATGGGCACCGCATCACTGTCGAGCAGTTGCGCAAATCCGAGGATCGCATTGAGCGGCGTGCGCAGTTCGTGGCTCATGCTCGACAGGAATTCGGATTTGGCCTGATTCGCTTCGTCGGCCGTTGCCTTCGCCAGGCTCAACTGGTCGTTGCTCGCTTCGAGTTGCAGCGTGCGTTCACGAACGCGCAGCTCGAGTTCGGTGTTGAGGCGCATCACCTCCTGCTGTGCCCGGTCGCGTTCGGCAACCTCTCTTGCAATCTCGTGGTTCGATCGCTCGAGCGCCTCGGTGCGCTTCTGGATCTCGTCCAGCATGTCGTTGAAGGAGTCGGCGAGCATGCCCACCTCATCGTTGCTCACCTTCTGAGCCCGGCGGGCATAGTCCCGGCGCTCGACCACCCCGCGGGCAATGTCGGCGATGGACAGGATCGGTGCGGTCACCACCTTGTGCAACCGTGTCGACAGCAGGTAGGCCACCCCCATGGCGAACACCGTCACGAGAACGCCAATGCCGATCAGCCCGATCAGGCGATCGAACATTTCATGGTCGACACGCATGTGCACGGTACCGAGCATTTCGCCGTCCTGCACGATGCGGGTGACAACGGAAAGCTCGTCGCCATCGAGCCGCACGCCGTCGACCTCGATCGATGCCGGCTGGCGCAGCGCCTGGTTCGGTGCGGCGTAGGTGGCGAAGACGCGGCCTTCTGCGTCGTAGATCGTGGCGGACAACACCTCCGGTCGCAGGCGCAGCAGGTGGAGGTTGTTGTGGGCGAGCGTCCGGTCGTGGAAGGTCAATGCCGGCGCGGTCATGTGGCCGATCAGCTCAGACTGGGTGCGCAGGTCGGCCGCAAGGGCGCGGTAGTCGGCACGAAGGAAATACGCACTGATGGCGGCAATGGCCAGCACAAGCGCCACGAGCGTGGTCAGCAACGCCACGCTGAGCAGCTTGCCGCTCACGGTGCGCTGCAACGGCGGAGTCAAGATGCCGCCCTCACGGTGCATCGGGCCTCACGCGGCGTGCCACGGCCAGCAAGCGTGCACTGATGCCGAGGCTCGCATCCTGAGCTGCCTTGAGGCACACATCGAACCGCACGCGGCCGTCGTCCGTCACGAAGTTGATCATGCCGCGAGGCACCTCGGGCGATGCATCATCCGTCACGGTGAGCACGTGCAGGCCCCGGGCGCTGGCCAGCAGTTCCGCCTCGCGGCCCGTCGCGCGTTGGCCGATGAACAGCATGTGGACGCCTGGCGGAATATCACCGTCGCGCAGGCGGCGAACTGCAATGGGGCGGCCCTGCAGGCTGCGGCCTCCGATCAGGGTTGCCAGCTCATCGGCCAGGGCGTCGGCGCCGAGCACGCCGATCACGAGCGGCGCATCGGCCGTGGAGAACATGTCGTCCGGCCATTGGACGAACGCGCCGAACCTGTAAAGGTAGGCCGCCTTGATGCGCACTGAACTCGCATGCCCCTCCGCCATGTCGATGAATCGAAGGTCGGCCCATGCGGTGCCCGGCATCAGAAGGACCCAGCATGCCAGGCCCCAACAGACCCACGCGGATTGCCAGCACACGAGAAGTTTGTTCATCAACACTCCCGGCGGCGGCGCCGCGGGACCGTTATAGACGGTCCGTCAGCACGGCACAAGGGGCTGCGCACCCATTGATTGGGGAGTGACAAGACGCGGGGGGACCGATCCATTCACCGCCCGTGACGGATGCCACAGTTGCCCTGCATCCCGTCAGCCGGCGGTGCTTTGGAAGGCCACCACCCGCCAGCCTCCTTCAGGCCTGAGCCGCACGCTCACGCTGAGAAGGCACGGGGCATCGAGGTTTTCCAGCCGCACGGTGATCAGGTCCTGCTCGATCGGCCGGCCCGCCAGCCAACGGCGCCAGCGGTTGCCCACGGTTTGCGGAGGATGGGTCGACACCGCTTTCATGGGGGAGTGCGCGCACAACTGACGGTGCGATTCCGCAGTAAAACGCTCGCCTGCCATGCCGGCAAAACCGGTCAGGGCCAGTGCGCGGGTGTCGTCGCCGTCTTGCAGCGCGCGCACGTAAGCCGAAGCGGCTTGAACGGCTTCGGCCGGCCAATGCGGCTCTCGAACCAGGATCACGCCGAACCCGGCGGTGGCCAGCACCAAGGTGAACATGAGCGCGATGCGCCCCGTCACAGGCCCGCCTCACGCAAGCGCTGGACGAGGTCTTTTTCCTGCCGGGCCTTGTGGCGCCTGACCCCCGTGTGCGCCCCCGCCGACCGCTTGCGAGCGAGCGAGACAAACGGATTGCGCGGCTTGAGCGCAGCAAGGCACAGCACCATGGCTTCTTTTTTCTTCTTCATGGCCCCTCCCCGGGGATTGATGACAGCGAACTGGAACGATGACGGACCGCATCTGCCTTCGGTCGCGTGCGTCGCGCAAGCCCTTCTGTGGAGGCGATGCCGGGAGGCACCGCTGGCATGGCCCGAGCGACATCGCACTGGACTTGGCCCTTCGGAGTCGACGGACTCAGAACGAATGGGCTCTGGAGCGCGATGGGCGGCATCGTAAATAGTCTTTACCTGAGCGTCAAGCCCCTGCGACAATGCATGCAACCCTCGCATTTCCCCGCAGTCCCTCCGTGAGCAACATCACCCTCGAACGGCGCCGCAACGCGCTGAACTTGTTCCAGACATTTGCCGAAGCGGCCATGGCGGCCGGCGCACCACCCAAGGGGCTCGAGCAGGCCTTCGCTGCCAAGCTCCAGATCTCCCCCAGCATGTGGAGCCAGATCAAATCGGCTCGCCCCATCGGTGACAAGCTCGCCCGACAGATCGAGCAGCACTGCGACAAGCCCTCAGGTTGGCTGGATGAGGAGCGTGAACCCGTCGGCCTGACTCCCACGGAGCAGCAGTTCCTGGCCCTGGCCCTGAAGGCCTGGCGATCGACGAACAGCGAGGGCCGCAAACAGCTGCGCCAGTTGCTGAAAGACCGGCTCGGCAGCTGACAAAAAAGGGGCGGCCCTTGTCGGGCCGCCCCCCAGCGCTCATGGCTTGAGCACGGCATCGAGCACCGGCGCGGGTGCCTCGGCGTAATGTCGGAACTGCATCGAGTACTGCGCCCGTCCCGAGGACATGGCGCGCAAGTGCCCGATGTAGCCGAACATCTCCTTGAGCGGCACGTCGGCATCGACCACCGCGGCATTGCCGCGCATGGACTGCCCACGCACCAGGCCCCGCCTGCGGCCCAGGTCGCCGAGCACGTCGCCGAGGAATTCGGACGGCGTGATCACCTCGACGGCCATCACCGGCTCGAGCAGCACGATGCCAGCCTGCACCGCCGCCTCGCGGAAGGCAGCGGCCGCGGCCAACTCGAATGCCACGGCGGATGAGTCGCGTTCGTGGAACCGGCCGTCCGCCAAGGTCGCCTTGAAGTCGACCGTGGCAAAGCCGGCCAGCACGCCGCTCATCGCGGCGCGCCGCACGCCGGTTTCGACGGCGGGCACGAACTCCTTAGGCACCGCGCCTCCGACGGTGCGGTTCTCGAACACCACACCTTCGCCGCGTGGCAGCGGGTCGAAGCGCAGCACCACCTCGGCGTACTGTCCGGGGCCGCCGCTCTGCTTCTTGTGCAGGTGCGTCACCTCCACCGCCCGCGAGAAGGTCTCGCGGAACGCCACCTGCGGCCGGCCCACGTTCACGTCGACGCGATGCTTCGTGCGCAGCCTCTCGATCGACACCTCGAGCTGCAGTTCGCCCATGCCCGACAGCAGCGTCTGCCCCGACTCCGCATCCTGACGGACACGCAGGCTCGGGTCGTCGCGCACCATCGCAGCCAGCGCCTTGCCAAGGTGCTGTTGATCGGCCTGCGTCTTCGGCTCCACCGCCACGTCGATCACCGCCTCCGGCACGCTGATGGTCTCCAGCACCAGCGGTGTCGCCGGATCGGCCAGCGTGTGGCCGGTGACCGTGTCCTTCAGGCCCACGACCGCTGCGATGCCGCCGGCTTCGATGACCGTGCGCTCCTCCACCTTGTTCGCATGCACTTCATAAAGACGTGCAATGCGTTCGCGGCGGGCGGTGCTCGCGTTGAGCACCGTGTCCCCCGGCCGCAGGCGGCCGCGGTACACGCGCACGTACACCATCGTGCCGGCGGCATCGGACACCACCTTGAACGCGAGCGCGGCAAGCGGCCCGTCCGGGTCGGCTTCAGGCTGACCCGACTGCGCCGCCACCTCACCTGGCGCCGGCAGATACGCGACCGCGGCAATCCAGCAAGGCTCCACGCCCTTGTTCCTGAATGCCGCCCCCGCCAGCACCGGCACGAACGCGCCGGCCAGCGTGCCCTTGCGGATGCATGCCTGCAGTTGCGGCACGGAGGACTCACGCCCTTCGAGGAACGCGGCCAGCACGTCGTCGTCCTGATCGACGATGGCATCGAGCAGCCTGGCGCGTTGCGCCTGCACGACCTCGCGGAGGTGCTCGGGCACCGGCCCTTCATGGAGGTGGCCTCCGACTTCGTCGGACGTCCAGGTCAACGCCCGCTGGGTCAGCAGGTCGACGACGCCTTCGAAGCCGCCTTCCTCGCCGATCGGCCACTGAAGCACCGCCGTGCGCACGCCCAAACGTTCGCCGATCATCTCGACGACGCGCGGGAAATCAGCCCCGATGCGGTCGAGCTTGTTGACGAACGCGATGCGCGGCACATGGTACCGGTCGGCAAGGCGCCAGTTGGTCTCCGTCTGCGGCTCCACGCCCGCCACGCCGTCGAACACGACGATGGCGCCATCGAGCACGCGCAATGAACGGTTCACCTCGATGTTGAAGTCGATGTGCCCGGGCGTGTCGATCAGGTTGATCTGCGCGCCTTTCCAGAACACGGTCGTGGCCGCACTGTTGATCGTGATGCCGCGGCGACGCTCCTGGTCGTCGAAGTCCATCGTCGTGTCGCCATGGTTGACGTCGCCGATGCGGTGGCTCTTGCCGGTGTGGAACAGGATGCGTTCGGTGGTGGTGGTCTTGCCAGCGTCCACGTGCGCGATGACGCCGATGTTGCGGATGGGGTGTTTCATGATGATCTTTCGTGGTGGCCGGCCCCACCGCGAAAGCAACGCGTCAGGACCGGCAGTTCTTTTGCCGATGGGTCGAGCCAAAGCACGAGCGCAAACCTCCCGCGCTTTGGCGGGTGCGAATCGTGGCGATCAGCTTGTCGAAGGTGCGTTGAAACATGATGTTGTGGCGGGACAGAACCCCAAATGCAAAAAACCCCGGAAGGTGGCACCAACCGGGGTTCCTGGGATTCAGGGTCCGGAAGGCTCGTGCCTTCCGAACGGATTCGAAAGGCTCTAGGCGAGAGTCACGCGCTCACCCACGCACGCGGCCTGACGGTCGCCTGCGGCTTGGTGGAGTGATGCGGTCTTGAACATGGAGCGAATTGTGAAGCAGGGCGCGCCTGACTGCAAGTGAACCGGACCCCGGATCAAGGGGTACGGCCGCCCTGCCCCGTCAGACCAGCGGTGACAACAAGGCGACCAGGTCGGCCGTCGTGAACTTCATCCCGAGGGCATCGTCTTCGCCCAGCACGCCTTCGGCCAGTGCGGCCTTGCGAGCCTGCAGTTCGAGCATGCGTTCTTCGATGCTGCCGGCGACGATCAGCTTGTAGACGAACACGGGCTGGGTCTGCCCGATGCGATGCGCTCGGTCGGTGGCCTGGCGTTCGACGGCAGGATTCCACCAGGGATCCACATGGATCACCGTGTCGGCCGCGGTCAGGTTCAAGCCCACTCCGCCGGCCTTCAGGCTCAGCAGCAGCAATGGCACGCGACCGGCCTGGAAGTCGCCGACGATCTGGCCACGCTGTGCAGGCGGCGTCTCGCCGGTCAACGCGAGCCACGGCAGGCCGAGCGCCGCGAGGTCCTCCTGCAGCAACGACAGCATCGCGGTGAACTGGGAGAACACGAGCACCCGGCGGCCGTCGGCCACGAGCGACGGGAGCAGGTCGCGCAGCAGCTCGCGCTTGGCGCTTTCGATGGCCTTGGGGACGCGCCGGCCCTGGAGCAGCCGGGGGTCGTTGCACACCTGGCGCAGTTTCAGCAAGGCGTCGAGGATGGTGATGAGCCCGCCGGCCAGGCCGCTCTTTTGAAGCACGCGGCGAACCAATTCGTCGGCGGCGACCCGCACGCTTTCGTACATCGCGCGTTGGCGGCCTTGCAGCTCCACCCGTTCGATCACCTCGGTCTTCGGCGGCAGTTCGGCGGCCACCTCGTCCTTGCGCCGGCGCAGGATGAACGGGCGCACGCGGCGGCGCAGCAATTCGGCGCGCAGCGTCTCGCCGTTTTCCTCGATGGGCTTGCGCCAGCGGCGCGCGAAGGTGCGCTGATCGCCGAGGAAGCCCGGCAGCAGGAAATCGAATTGCGCCCACAACTCGCCCAGGTGGTTCTCGAGCGGCGTGCCGGTCAGGCACAGGCGGTGTGCGGCGTTCAGGCGGCGCAGCGCATGTGCGGCACGCCCGGCCGGATTCTTGACCGTCTGCGCCTCATCGAGGATCAACATGTGGAAGGACGCCGAAGCGAGCACGTCGATGTCGCGCCACACGAGCGGGTAGGTCGTCAACACCACGTCATGGTGGCCGATGTCGGCCACGCGGTGGGCGCGATCGGCACCGTGCAGCGTCAGCAGGCGCAGCCCGGGCGCCATGCGGGCGGCCTCGGCCTGCCAATTGAAAAGAAGCGATGTGGGCACCACGACCAATGCCGGCTTGCCATCGAGCCGGCCGGCCTGCTGCTCGATCAGCAGGTGCGCCAAGGCCTGCGCCGTCTTGCCGAGGCCCATGTCGTCGGCCAGGATGCCGGCAAGATGGTGCTCGCGCAGGTGCTGCAGCCAGGCGAGGCCGCGCCGCTGGTAGTCGCGCAAGGTCACGCCGAGACCCGCCGGATCGGGAACGGTTGGGGGTTCATCGGCACGTTGCATGCGCAGTGCAAGTTCCCGCAGGCCAGCGTCGCCGGTCAGCTGCCACGCGCCGTGGGTTCCTGCACGCACGGCCTGGGTGTCGTGCAGGCTCACGCGCAAGGCGTCGAGCCGCCGGGCCTCCCATGCAGACAGCCGCAGGGGGCCCGTGCGTGGCTCGGTGTCGGTCAACAGGTCCACCATCGTGCCCACGATGGCCTTGAGCGGCGCGGCTGGCGCTTCCACGCGGCGGCCGCCAGGGGCACGCAGGGTGACGATGGCGTCATCGGGGATGGCGGCGATCGCCTGGACATCGAGCCAGCGGCTGTCGCGGCGCAACAGGTCCCACAGCAATGGAGCAAGGTCCCATGTCTCGCCATCGATCTCGACCCCGAGGCTCAACAGGAACGAGCCTTCCCGCCGGGGCTGCCCCAAGGCCTCGACGCCTGCG
>Ga0207649_10000855_pt1 | contig 19489 bp, 20 predicted proteins | sample KBSC43metaG_FD_184317 | JGI IMG/M metagenome (GOLD analysis project Ga0207649, IMG submission 184317) | Corn rhizosphere microbial communities from Kellogg Biological Station, Michigan, USA - KBS C4-3 metaG (SPAdes) (version 2) | ecosystem: Host-associated > Plants > Roots > Rhizosphere > Soil ... | reverse complement strand
AAGCGTGGCGCCGACGTTATTGTCTTCGAGCAACACAACTCCTTCGACCGCGAGTTCCGGGGCGAAGTCCTTCAGCCGAGCACGGCGCGCCTTCTCGATCAAATCGGACTTCTCGGTTACATCATGGATCAGCCGCACCTGACGCTGACTGAGGGGAAGCTGCTCGTTAACGGCGTACCGAAAGCTGGATTCAGCTTCAACACGATCGCCCCTGACTACCCCTATGCGATCTGGATGCCGCAGGTGGTCTTTCTGAACGCTCTCCTCGAAAAGGCGCGCCCATTCGCCGGCTTCCACTGCTGGATGGGGGCCCACGTAAAAGAACTTATCGAAGAAAACGGCTCTGTGGTCGGCGTGCGAGGCGTTAGCCACGGAGAAACTCCGTTTGAGATTCGCGCTGACGTGGTGGTCGGCGCTGACGGGCGATTTTCTTCGATTCGGCGGTTGGGTAAGTTTGAGGTGGAATACGAGCACCACGACTTCGACATGATTTGGTTTGTTGTCGATCCTCCGCCGGATTGGTCCAAGACCATCTACATCGCGATGGCAGGCGTGCCTCTTCTCCTTTTGCCCAAGCACCCCAATCTGGTGCAGGCGGGCCTGGTCCTCGACGTAGATGAATGGAAAAGTTGGCGAAGTGAGGGCATCGAGGTGGTCGCCGAGCGAATTCGCAAGCTGACCCCTCTTTTCGCAAACTTCGCCAACGACCTTCGCGATTTCACGCCATTTGTCCCTTTGTCCGGAATTATTCTGATGGTTCGCGACTGGGCACGCGACGGACTTCTGCTGATCGGCGATGCAGCACACACCATGAGCCCGGCGGGTGCGATCGGCGTGAACGTGGCGCTGGCGACGGCAGCGGTCGCTGCACAGGAAATTTATCCACACCTTGGCCACGGACCGATTCCGAAAAAGGCACTCGCTCGCGTTCATGAATTACGCGTTGAGGATGTGAAGACGATTCACCGCCTTCAGCGAATCGCCGGTCGCGCCCTTCTCGGTGCGGGAAGCCGAAATCGCGTGCTCCGCTGGGTCGTTCCTCGAGTGCTTCCACTTGCCGTCCGCGTTGGCTTGTTGCCGGCGCTCCAGCGACGAATCTTTTTTGGGGCCCCATTGCCGCCACTCGACCCAGCATTTGGATTTTCTGACGAAAAGCGGGCGGCATAACGCGTATTTGCGATCCACCCAAGCCAACCGTGAATCGCCCATCCCTACTTTGGACCTTACTTGGCGCCAACACTACCCTGGCCATCGGCTATCTTGGTGCCCGCGGATTCCATCTTCAACGAGCGCATTTGATCAACAACGCTCTTCCGGGACCGGGACCGATCGGCCCTCGGCGGCCTTTCAAAACGCTCACTTTTGTGGAGGGCGCAACATTAACGCCCAGCAGCGATCCGAGCGCGATCATACAGAGCCAGACGTTTCCTGTCAGCACAATCAATCGTCTCGAAGATACCGCGCAGAGCTGGTACGACGCGGGCTACGTGAACGTGCGTAAGAGGTATTCGCACGGACTCAGCTTGCTGGCCAACTACACGTTCGCCAAGACTCTGACGAATGCGCCGGATTTCCGTTCTCCCATGGATGAGACGGCGATTCCTCAAGAAAACAGCAATCTGACGGCGGAGAAAGGCCCCGGATGCGACGTGCGTCATCGCTTCGCGCTGAGTAGCGTGTTCGACATTCCCGCCTACGGTGCCTCGACTTGGACGCGCGTCCTCACCCAGAACTGGCATTTCTCCACCATCTATCAGGTGCAGTCAGGGATGCCGCTCACCATCTCCGTGTTTGGAGACACGGCGAACGCCGGTACGGTGCCGGGAGAAAATCCCGTTCGCGCCAACGTCACCGGGGAGCCTGTCTTCGGTCCGGGAACACGGACTCCGGAAATGTGGTTCAACCCGGCGGCTTTCGCAACGCCCGCCGCTTTTACATTCGGGAACGCAGGGCGGAATTCCGTGTACGGTCCGCCCATGCAGACTCTCGATGTAGCGTTGGCTCGAACCTTCCTTCTTACCGAAAGGGTAAGCCTGCAGTTTCGGGGCGAAGCCTTCAACGCCCTGAACAAAGTCAATCTGGGAACACTGAACAGGTTTGTGAATACACCGCAGTTCGGCACAATCACCATGGCGATGACGCCGAGTCGGGAAGTTCAGGTCAGTGCGAGATTGTCGTTCTGAACGATAGCCTTCGCACACACCTAACGGATGATCGCTCTCTGCTCTGCTGAGAGAAGAGCGCGCTCTACTTGGTACTCTCGACCGTAGTCCACTGCGCTGACGCGATCTTCCACGTGCCGGCATTCTGCACAAACACCACTGTCGTTGCCTCTTTCGAGTTGTCATCTTTTGACTTACTGGTAAGAATGCCCGTGAGGATGGCCGTATCCTTGAATCGCCGGACAGACACATCGCTCAATGTGCGCTCGCTCGGTGTTTTTTGCTTCTGTTGTTCGCCGGCTCTCGGCGCTGTTTTGGTCCATACGAACCCTGTCGGCATCACCAGAACCAGTCTTTCCATCTCCATTTGGTCCATGGTGGCGCCGTCGCCGCCATCGAACGCCTTGAACCACTGGGCGTGCATGGCCTGAAGCTCAGACTGTAACTTGGCATCTGCCTCTTGAGCCATAAGAGGCGTCGAGCACAGCAGACTCAACAAGATCGCCATTGCAATGCGCATAAGACCCTCCTGTTGGGGACCCGATGCTGCGAGTATTTGCGGAGCAGAGTGTAGCCTAAACACCGCCTGAATCGCCAAGGCCACGCCCAAATCAACGCTTCTGATACGGGTGGAAGATATAGTCCTTCGCCTTCACAGCCGAATGGCATGCGTGTCCGCAGTCTGAAAGGCTTTTTGGATCGGCCGCGAACTTGTCTGAGGCCGCTTCGTAGTTGAACACGGCGTATCCCCATCCCGCGCTTTTCGGAAATCGTTTGCTGTCCTTTTCAATGACGAACGCCTGGGTAAAGACATCCGGCACATCCACCACGAAGGGAGCCTCGGTGCTCTTCTTCGGCTTCCACTGCAGCTTCGCGATCATGGAGCCATCCGGAAAAGGCTGGCCGTTGCCTGGAACGCCGTCTTTGTACGCCTTGATCATCGTTGGATTGGCGACGATCACCTTCAGCACTTCGTCGGTTCGCGCAGAAGAGACTACCGACCAGTCCTCGTATCCCTTGAAGTCGGAGAACGCGATTCCGCTCGGCGATTTCAGCGAGTACTTGTCCTGCGCGTAGAGCGCCGTGACAACGAGGATGGCAACCGCTGCTGTGCCGATAGCAATTGTGAATTTGTTTTTGCGCTTCATGGCTGGTCCCTTGTCACCCGGATTTCAATTGTGCCCGCTGAATCGGCAGAGGATATCACACCTAATTCCCGATCCTCTGAAGCGCAAGCTTAGACAGGAGCATCCATTCGCGTTTAGATCAACATCAGCCTTCTAAACCTTCGACCGGACGAAACCAAGGCAAAGCTACTTTGTTCACGGCGCCAGCGGGATATCGCGGGACACACATCAACAGCCATGCGCAGCGCCGCTCATTCCCGCTTAGCATTTCTACTTCTCAACATAATCCGTCTGAAATTTGCCGTTGCCATTGAGCTGAACAATCACCGTACCTTCCTTCGCCGCAACAAAATGCGGTACGCCCGCTGGGACGACAATGAAACTGCCTGCCGGATACGCTTTCAGATTTGTGGCACTGAACTTCGCTCCCTCGCCCAGATACCACGTCCCTTCAATGACCGTCACCAGTTCGTCCTGCGGGTGCGTATGCGCGAGGACACGTTTGCCGGCAGGCATCTTGACACGATCAACCCACGCGCCGCCCTGGCTTGAGTCCCCGAATAACTGCGCTCGCTCGCGCCCGTCGTTGTAGTACGCAGGGGTGAACCATCGTACTTGTTGGGGCGTGAACGCAATGATCTGTTTCACGTTCGTGTCGGCCAAGGTCAACGTAATTGCCGCAATGAGGAATACAACAAATATGAGCCTTTTCATCGCCTCTCCTCTCAGCGAGCATATCGCAGAGAGCGAGACAATCTGCGGCCAGGTGCCCAATTCAATCGCGCTCCTGGACAACAAGCTATCGGGGCAAACTAGCTGGTGCCGTAGCGATGTCTCGACAACTGTGGTGACTTCCAGATGATCGTGCGACACTTGTCATGATTCGGAGCACAAGTGTTGAACCGCACATCGCGACAGCTCTTGATATTGGTCCCGTGGACGCTATTCGTAGTCGTCCTTGTATCGAGCTTTTATGTTCCGCCACGCGCGGACGAAATCGAATACCAGAAGTGGGCCTTCGTTTCGCTTTGGTCTACTGCAATTCCTTGGATTTCGTGCTCGGTTCCAATCGTGTTAATCGTGGATTCGTTGGAAACGCGAAAGCTCTCTCGACGTCTGTGGATCACGACGATATGGGCGATGATCGTCATTTGCGTGGCTGGGATTTACTTTGAGCCAGTCCTCCGATCTCCCGCGATGGACATTGCGCCGGTCGGAGACTTGGTGAGCGAATTTGCATTTCCGTGGTTGTGCGGATTGCTTATCGCTCTCTGGATCGCCCTCGAACTAGAAAGAACTACGAGGGACGGGCGCACAAAGAAATGAATCTTGCAACCGTATCCACCCCACTCCATGAATGTGACAAAAGAGCGAAGCCGATTGAAACCAACAAGGACCGTCAGCGGCCGCATTACAGGCGTTTCACGAGAGTCGACCAGCCAACAGTTGTAATCAGGCGATTACACCAACTACATTTGCCCAGCGTGCCCAGTGGTGGTCTAAAGGCTATCTCATCGTGAAGTTTTCCACGAATGCATAGCCCACCAGAAGAGCGCCAAGCAATATAGAAATCGTGAGGACTAGAATGCTGAACGCATTTGCTGTGAGGTCGATTCGCAAGATCGAAGGCTTGCCTCTCAGCACTTCCACGTGAACCAGGGAGTACAAATTGCCGAGCGCTGCCAGAGCAAGAGAACCCAGTAGTACGACGGGATTCTGAAGCAGACCCCAACTAGGTGTGTGGCCAGTGAGAGCACCGATGACGAATGCGGTCGGAATAATTAACAGGAACGCGCCCCAAAGCGGCCAGCCAAAGGTTGAACCATGCGGGTTTGACATGTTCTACCTCCAACGAATCGCCTCAACTTTACATCGCAAAGTAGTCTGCGCCAAGAGGAAGTCGAGGCAAAGTAGTTGGTGAAATGGCGATTTTTCGCCAACTGTCAGCCACCCCAGCCAAACCGGACGGGGGGTTACCGCCTGTAATTGTTGCCAGTGGCCGACGCAGGTGAGGAGGTTTGAGGATTGTCGCTCGAGAGGTGTTTTATGGCGACTGTTCCAAGAATGCCCGAGTCGGAAAGACGGCCACAGGCTACGGCTCAATCAGGTCGAATGACTCACTTTGACGAGTTAGCCAACTTACCGTTTGCAGAAAATCGTCCCACAAAGCAAACTGCGCAAACACTGCGCGATGAGCTTCTGTTCCAGCGCGCAGTGCAGGCTTATTTATGGGCGCTCCCATTGATCAATACGCTGGGCATGAAGTTCGGATCAGAGAAAGCGTTCGGCGCAGGTTACAACGTGCTTCCCATTTGGAAGAAACGTCTCGACGCCAAAACCCTGGTCACGACTCCAAACTCCGACGTCATCTACGCAATGAGCTATGTGGACTTGGGCAAGGACGGCCCATTGGTATTCGAGGCACCGCCACAACTACAGGGAATTCTCCTCGATTTCTGGCAGCGTCCCATACCCGGCCCGACCATCAATGGAAAGCACTTCTTTGGCGACGTGGGATTGCCTGGGCCAGACGCGGGAAAGGGCGGAAAGTTTCTACTTCTACCGCCCGGCTATGACGGAAAAGTCCCGGAGGAGCACTACGTATATCGATCCGAAACATACAATGTTTTCATTTTCCTCCGATCGTTCTATCAAGACCCGAAGAATCTAACCCCGGCCGTTGCACTCATTGAAAACGCAAAAATCTACCCGCTGAACGGCAAGGAGCGCGCCAAACCGATGGAATTTCCCGACGCATCCGGCGTGCCTGTCAACATGCTGCCAGTTAGTGATGGCAGCGTTTTCGGCCAGATCAAGCAACTTGTGGATAGCGAGGAAAGGAACCTTGCCGACTCCGACTCTCTCGGTGCGCTGGCATCAATTGGCATCATCAGGGGTAAGCCGTTTCAGCCCGACGGACATGCGAGAGAAATACTCGATCGGGCTGCGACGACCGGATACAAGATGAGTCGCGTTATTGGTTTTGAAGAGACCGTGAGCGGTCGTGACTTTCACGTATACCCCGACCGTCGCTGGGTCAACCCTCTGGCCGACGCGACGCCGGAGAATCTGGCAGCGGGCTTTGATGCGGGCTGGCGAAGACTTGCCGACGGGTATCTAGACCTTGACACGCGCATCTGGTTCTTCACCGACTACTACTCAATCAGCCCGGGAATGATTTCACAAACTCCTGGCCAGGGTGCCAAGTACATGATCGGCTTTACCGACAGTACGGGTGTGCCATTGTCGGGCAGCAGCAACTATCGTTTGAATTTGCCAGCCAATATTCCAGCCGCCAACTTTTGGTCGCTGACTCTGTACGAAGCTGAAAATGCGTCTGGACTGGCGAATGGCCAGCCATTCCCATCGCTTGGTTCCCGCGATAAGCCGATGCAAAATGCCGACGGAAGTACCGACCTCTATCTCGCGCCGAAAGCACCTACCGGTAAAGAACAGAACTGGCTCGCCACCATGCCAGGAAGAGGCTACTTCACAATTCTTCGTCTATACGGACCGACCGAGTCAGCGATCAACAAGAGTTGGAAGCCGGGTGATATTGAAAAAGTACAGTGAACGATTTGAATCTCGATAAGGAGAAAAATTATGAGCGCAGTCCCGGCCACGCCCATTAATCGCCGCGAAGCACAAGTCCCCGTTCTCAAGTCTGCAAACGACATTCCTTCGACACCAGCACGGACAGTAATGACCAAAGAGTATGTCGCGACAGTCGGTCGCTTGGCCTACGTGTGGGGTTGGCCATTGATTAATCAGTTGCATCGACGTGCTTCGTTCGCAAAGGCTCCGGAGCCCGGGCGACTCGGTGACGTTCTGCCTGTCGCTCCTGTCGGTCACCTGAGTATGCTTTCCGACTACATCAAGCCGCAGCAAAGCTTTGTGACCTGCCCAAACCAAGACACCGTCTATGGTGCTGGCTTCTTTGAATTGGACAAGCAACCTGTCGTAGTGCAAGTCCCCGACTTTGGGGATCGCTTTTTTACCTACCAGATCGTGGACCATCGAACCGATTCCTTCGCGTCTATCGGCAAGCAGTACGGAACCAAACCCGGCTTCTACCTCCTGGTTGGGCCAAACTGGAAAGGCGATATCCCAAAGGGCATCAGCGAGGTCTGCAGGTCGCAAACAGATCTTGCCGCCGTGTTTCCACGAGCATTCCAGGACGATGCGCCAGAGGATAAGGTTGCCATTCAGTCAGTCCTCAATCAGATCAGCGTCTATCCCCTGAGCGAATACGACGGAAAAATGAAAGTCAGGGACTGGAAGAAAACTCCATCGTTCCCCGCTCCAGCAGGCACTGGCAAAGGAGAAACGAAATGGGTCACGCCGGAAACATTCTTTGACGAATTGCCGACTGTGTTGCAAGTTGTGCCGCCCCTTCCCGGGGAAGAATCTCTCTATGGAATGATCAGGTCCGTTCTCGACGCAGCCGCCACGAATGTAAAGATTAAGGAAATCTTGAAGCAAACGGCAGTCGCAGCGGAAGAAGCGCTGATCGCTCCATTGTTCGACTTCCACCACAATGGCAGGCCGGTTGGTAACGGCTGGACCTCTCCTCCGAACGGTGCCCGCTGGGGCACGGACTACCTGTCGCGTGCCGCAACTGCAAAATCGAATATGTTCGACAATGCTCCCGAGGAGACGCGCTACATTTACACAGATTACGATTCTAAGGGAGATCGGCTCAACGGAGGCAGCAGTTACACGGTGACATTCTCAAAAGGTGGCTTACCGCCTGTCAACGGTTTCTGGTCTCTCACCCTGTACAACAAAGCCCACCTGTTCGAGACGAATCCCTTGAATCGGTACTCCCTCGGCACAAAGAGCAAGTCGCTGAAATACAACTCAGGTGGATCATTGACTCTCTATTTTCAGAATGCTTCTCCCGGTTCGGATAAGGAATCAAACTGGGTGCCTGCACCGAAGATGAGTTTTCCCTATACATCCGTTGCTATTGGCCTAAGGCTGAAATCCTTGAAGAACTTTGGACGCCTCCACCAGTGAATAAGGCAAGCTAAGGGTAGGGATCAGACGCCAAGTGCTCTGAATGTTAGCCTTGCAACATTTTGTAGTTGCTGTTAACGGGCGATTTCACCAACTACTCGGAAAACGGGAGTCCAGCAGAGTAGTTGGTGAAATCGCGATGTTACGCCAACTATCTCTCCGCCCTCACCGGACACGCTTGAGCAAAGATAGAGACCCGGACAGCTCGAGCGACGCTAAAAAAAGAATCAGGGCTTCAATGTGATCGGAGAGGTCAAGCTGAAACTCAAGGCGGATTCTGCGGGAATCTCGATCTGCTTGTTTCCTGTGACGGTACCGCCCACGAAGCCAGCGCCTGCACCCACAGCCGCACCGATTGCGGCTCCTTTGCCGCCCCCTGCCAAGCCTCCGATGAGTGCGCCGCCGGCGGCTCCGCCTCCAGTAGTTGCGGCGGTCCGCTTTCCTTTGCCTTTTTCAGTTTGACCCAGAACTTCAGTTTGGATCGGATAGGAGTGGCCCTGGATCGTTAACTCGGTGACGGCAAGATTCAATACGCCCTCGCCCTTCACTTTGCCTTTGGCTTTGGCATCCACGACTTTTCCTCGCGCTGTGGACGATGTGGGAATGGCTACTTTTCCACCAACCGAGACCGAGGACGCAACGACTGCCGAAAAGCTGTCGCCGGCGTGACTGGTCTTGGAGCCCAAGGCCTCTCCGACCTTCACTGTGATTACGGTTCCAGCAGGCACGACAATCGGATTGGGCAACGGCGGGGTCACTGGATTCGGCTCAGCAACCGGAGCAGGTGTCGTGGCTACTCCTCATTCGTTTGGCGGCTGGGGATTTGTCTCTGTTGCCTGGCTGGCATTTTGATCGCTGTTGGACTCAGTTTTTTTCCGCACCCGGTACTGATGAATGCCACTGTCATCGTCAGAACGATTAATGCCTCGCGCATAGGGTCTCCTTGGAAATTCACGTTAATCCAGTTCTTACATTTCCAGCCGACATCACCTTTGTTGCCTGTCAGTAGTTACAGGCAGCTTTGCTTCTGTTTGATTTGCCAGTGGCGAAGCATTCGCCCGGCTCAATACATTCCCTTTTCAGGCCCTAGCGTCCGAGGCAACCGTAAGAAGGGCTCAGTCCGTTACCAGCATCGAGCAACATGTCGAGATCACGCTTGGCTCTCGATTCAAAACAGTTGCACTTTTTTTAAAGCAGGGAGCGACACCGCGACAGCAAGAGCGCGCAAATTGGCTTTGAACGCTGGCAATCACATTACCGGAAAACAGGGGGACGACAGTCGACTGGTTCAACGTCAGCGCGTCCACAACCACGGCATTCTTTTCCAGTGCAAGCCGCGAACTGCAAATTAAGAATTAACTCAAAGGAGGAGCAAAACATGGCAACCCAAAAACCGAATATCGTGGTCATCTGGGGCGACGACATTGGCCAGACCAATATCAGCGCTTACTCGGATGGACTGATGGGCTATAAGACGCCCAACATCGACCGCCTTGCCGATGAAGGCATGAGGTTCACCGACTCCTACGCCGAGCAGAGCTGTACGGCGGGGCGCTCCTCGTTCATCACCGGGCAATGCGGTTTCCGCACGGGCAACACCAAGGTCGGCATGCCCGGCGCTGCGCAGGGACTTCAGGCCCGCGACGTGACCATTGCCCAGTTGCTCAAGGGTCAAGGCTATGCCACCGCCCAGTTCGGCAAGAACCACCTCGGCGACCGCAATGAACATTTGCCCACCAACCACGGATTCGACGAGTTCTACGGGGCGCTCTACCACTTGAATGCCTCCGAGGAGCCCGAACTACCCGACTACCCGAATCCGAAGGACTATCCGAATTTCTTCGCGAACTATGGACCGCGCGGCGTGCTGGACTGCAAGGCCACCGACAAGGACGATCCGACGGTGGATCCGCGCTTCGGCAAGGTCGGCAAACAGACCATCAAGGACACCGGCCCGCTGACCAAGAAGCGGATGGAGACCTGTGACGACGATTTCGCCGAGCGTTCGGTGGACTTCCTGAAGCGGCAGAAGGCCGCCGGCAAGCCTGTCTTCCTTTGGGTGAACTTCACCCACATGCACCTGCGCACGCATACTAAGCCCGAGAGCATCGGGCAGTCTGGCCGCTGGCAGAGCCCCTACCACGACACCATGATCGACCACGACAAGAACGTCGGCACGGTGCTCAAGGCCCTGGATGATCTCGGCATGACGGACGACACCATCGTCATGTATTCCACCGACAACGGCCCGCACATGAACACCTGGCCGGACGGCGCCATGACGCCCTTCCGCAACGAGAAGAACTCGAACTGGGAAGGAGCCTTTCGCGTGCCCTGCATGATCAGATGGCCCGGCCAGATCAAGCCTGGAACGGTCTCTAACGAGATCGTGTCGCACTTGGACTGGGCGCCGACTTTCCTGGCGGCAGCAGGCGTTCCCGACGTAAAGGAGCAGCTCCTCAAGGGCATGAAGGTTGGCGACACAACCTTCAAGGTCCATCTCGACGGCTACAACCTAGTGCCGCTCCTGACCGGCCAGACGAAGGAGAGCCCGCGAAAGGAGTTCTTCTACTTCAATGACGACTCCGAACTCGTCGGCCTGCGCTACGACAACTGGAAGTTTGTTTTTGAGGAGCAGCGCGTCACGGGAACGTTGCGCATTTGGGCTGAGCCGTTCGTTACGCTGCGGTTTCCGAAGCTCTTCAATTTGCGAACTGATCCGTACGAACGGGCGGACATCACGTCGAACACGTACTACGACTGGTGGTTCGACCATGCCTACATTTGTGTCCCGGCGCAGCATATCGTCGGCGAGTTCCTAGCCACGTTCAAGGAGTTTCCGCCGAGCCAGGAGGCCGGCAGCTTCAGCTTGAACCGGGTGATGGAAAAGCTGGCGGGGGGTGCAGCAGGCGGCAGCCGGTAACGCATAACGAGCCTGTATCAAGGTCCGTTGGGACCGGCAGCTCGCATTGGGCTGCCGGTCTCGACGGCATGCTTCTTACTTAAGCAGTCAGGTCGATATCTTGCATGTTATGGGAGTGAAACAAACTTGCGTGGCTCTGAATAAATGCTGATCGAACCTAAGTGGCGATGAACAAAGAAACAGCAATTCGAGTCTTATTTGTGGCAATGTTGGCGTTGTCTGCCTGTGTTTCTTCGGCACCAGCTCAAGAAGCGACCGAGCATAGGACGGAACAACAAGGAACGGAAGCAGAGCGCTCGAAAACCGAAGAGTCGAAGTTGCCCGAAGTTGAATTTGTAGGATCTACCTCATTCCGTTCAGCTGCTCTGGTCCAAAGCCTTTGGAGCCATCTTAGTTTCGAGGGTCACTACTTTGGTGGGGATGAAAACAATGTCGGTTACACAGCAGGCAGCTGGACATTCCACGGCGAACATTGGAAGATTGCGCCGGGTTTCGGCGTGTCGTTCGGCGATAACAAGTTTCGAACGATGCCCGCATTCAGCATTCGCTGGGGATACGAACGCGGCTGGTTCATATCCGAGGGATTGTTTGTCCAAGGATTGCTTCACACCAATTTCCTTCCTGAAGGCACAGAGCCCGAACCGGGTCATTCTGCCGAAGAGTCCGTGGTGCCGTCGATTGCCGACGGCAACCATCTAAGCGCTCGCTGGAAACGCCTCACGGTCGGCGGCATGTGGGAGCACATGCAGTTTCGCGAAGGAAAAGAGTGGAAGGGAGGAGTGCGCGTGGCTTACCAAGTTCTGCCGCACTTGTCCTTCACATTTTTCGCCATGGGGCCGGGCAGCGAAATTCGGGGCGGCATCCTGTTTCAACCGAAGGAAGAATAACCGCGGATGCCGGATGCATCGCGGCCGGAGGAAGACTTGTCGCGATGTTACGATGAAATCTTGAGAAGGCACCCCAAAAGCTGAATTTTGAAGTGGCAAAACATGACAGTAAGGGCTTTTTTGGGCGATTTTCCTTGCCCTTGGTGCGAAGCGATATGGGGGCGCTTAGCCCGAGCCATTCGTCGACGCGCCACTTTCTAGTGAACCTTCCGCCGCTTCGCCGCTGCGCTCGCCCTCCTGCTAGGATTACGCAGGCTTAAATGACTAAACATCTCAAAGAGAACGATCGCCTGCGCAAGCTGGTGGAATCTTTCCCAAACGTCACCGTCACTGTCCTCGGAGATCTTGTCGCTGATGAATTCGTCTTCGGCGAAATTTCGCGCGTCTCGCGCGAAGCTCCCGTTCTCATTCTCAAGCACCGCGAGCGCAAACTCGTTCCCGGAGGTGGGGCCAACGCGGTCTGTAACCTCGCTGACCTTGGCGTCAACGTGCTTCCCGTCGGCGCTGTCGGCGATGACGAAGCCGGACGATTGCTTATCAAGACCTTTCGCCAGAAACACATTCCGGTCAGCGGCGTGCTGAAGGATCGCACCTACACAACGGTAACGAAAACACGCATCCTTGCAGGCATGACTCACAATGCGCGCCAGCAGGTCGTGCGCGTCGATCGCGAACCTGAGGCCGAACCCAACCGTCATCTGACTCGCGAACTCATTCTCGCCGCGCGCGAGTACGTTCGCGCGTCCGATGCGCTGCTCGTTTCCGATTACGGTTACGGTTCTGCAACTCCAGTAATTCTTAACGCGCTGCGCGACAAAGGACGTCTCACCCGAATTCCAGTAACCCTCGACTCGCGCTATCGCATGCTTCAGTTCGATGGTGCAACCGCGGCAACGCCCAACGAACCAGAAGTCGAAGCAATCCTCGGAATTCGCATCGGTCACAACTGGGACAAGTTAGTCGCTGCCGGCGACACATTAATGACTCGCATGAAATTGCAATCTCTGCTGATCACGCGTGGCAAAGATGGCATGGTTGCATTTTCCCGCCGTCATCGTCCCGTCGACATCCCGATCGTCGGTTCCGACGAAGTTGCTGACGTTACCGGCGCGGGCGATACTGTGATCGCAACCTTCACCGCTGCACTCGCGGCGGGCGCGACCACCGAAGAGGCCGCGCAACTTGCAAATTACGCGGGCGGAATCGTAGTGATGAAGCGTGGAACAGCAACCGTAAGTCAGGACGAACTACTCAGCGCACTCGACAAAACTGCTCCTGCGACGAGACCTCATTGAGCACCGCTGCGAAAATTCTTACGCGTGAAGAACTGCGCGCTCGCGCCGCCGCATGGAAGCGCGCAGGCGAACGAATCACGCTGGCTAACGGCTGCTTTGATCTTCTGCATGTCGGTCATGTCCGGTATCTGCAAGCTGCGAAAGAACTGGGCGGAAAGCTCGTGGTTGCAGTAAACTCCGACTCCTCTGTGCGAACACTCAAAGGTGAATTGCGTCCGATCATGCCCGAGCACGAGCGCGCCGAAATCCTCGCCGCTCTGGCATCTGTCGATGCAGTCGTAATTTTTTCCGAGCCAGATGTTCGCGCTCTCATCCGCGAGATTCAGCCAGACATTCAGGCCAAAGGAACCGATTACACAGCCGAGTCTGTTCCAGAGCGCGACGCGGTGACAAGTTATGGTGGACGAGTCGCAATCGTCGGTGATCCGAAAGACCATTCCGCAACTGAGATCATCCGATCGCATCTCACCCCTCGGAAGTCATGAGCAGCTTGATGGTCTCTCTCCCAACTGGCCGTGAGTCGACTCCTGCGATTGAGCGCTTGCTGATTGTTCGTCTCAGCGCGATGGGAGACATCATCCACGCGCTTCCCGCAGTGACCGCGTTGCGCAATGCTTTCCCAAGCGCGTCGATCGGATGGCTTATCGAGGAGCGATGGGCGGAACTTCTGTGTGCTCTTCGCACGCCGCGTTCCGGTCCCCGATCTCCGGAACGTCCTTTGGTTGATCGCGTTCACACCGTCGACACGAAGACCTGGCGTTCTGCTCCGTTTGCGCAGAGAACGCTTGGTTCCATCGCCGTTGGACTCAGCCAACTTCGCGCTCCTCACTACGAAGTCGCAGTGGATCTGCAAGGAGCAGTTCGCAGCGCGCTGATGACTCGCTGGTCGAATGCCGCGACGATCTATGGCGAAACGCAACCTCGCGAGAATGCGGCGAGCATCTGGTATACGCGACAAGTCATGGCAAGCGGAACGCATGTCATCGAACAGAACATGTCGGTTGCGGAAGCGATCGTTCGTCATCGTCTCGAAATTCCCAACGTTGAATTTCCGCGCGATCCGTCTGCTGAAGAGAGGATCGATAAAATTGTGAAGGATGTGAGCGCGTTCGCGATCCTTAATCCAGGGGCCGGATGGGGCGCGAAGCAATGGCCAGCCGAGCGCTACGGAGAAGTCGCGCGCGAGCTGGGCAAACTCGGATTCAAATCGCTCGTCAACTTTGGCCCCGGCGAAGAAGACCTTGCCCGCGCGGTGGAGTCTTCGAGCGACCGATGCGCACAGGCGGTTTCGTGTTCCATTGCCGAACTCATCTCACTTACTCGGCGCTCGCAACTTTTCATTGGCGGAGACACCGGCCCCATGCACCTCGCGGCCGCGTTGCGGGTTCCCGTTGTCGGAATCTTTGGCCCGACCAATCCTGCGCGCAACGGACCATTTCGAACCGCCAGCGTCATCCTTCGTTCTCCGGACAGCGTGACCAGTCATCGCCGCCGCTCCGAGCCTGACGAAGGACTTCTGGCCATTCAACCTGTCGAGGTCGTCTCCGCAGCCCGCGAGCTTCTGGAGTCGCATGACTGACTCCGCGACTAATCCCGTTCCTGCGCCACCAACCGGATGGGCCCGCATAGCGCGCCGCATTCGCGTTCCGCTCGGATTCCTGTTCGCCATCTTCTACTTCTACGTCGCGCACCCGACGTGGGCCTCGATCGCCGCGGGCCTGGCGCTCGCCGCTCCCGGAGTGCTCATTCGCGCCGCGGCTTCCGGGCACATCCACAAGAACGAGCAGCTCACCACCAGCGGTCCGTACGCGTACACACGCAATCCGCTTTATCTCGGATCGTTCATCATCGCGCTCGGATTCGCCGTCGCCTCGCGCAGCCTGTGGATTGCCGCCGTGATGGTCGTCATGCTGCTTGCCATCTATCTTCCTGTCATCCTCTCCGAGGAAGACTTCCTTCGCCAGCGCTTTAACGAATTCGAGGATTACGCTCGCAACGTCCCTCGTCTTTTTCCCAAGCTGCGCGGCGGACGCCACAACGTCGCCTTCTCCTGGAACCTTTATCTAAAGCATCGCGAGTACAACGCCCTTCTTGGAACTCTCGGCATGATGGCCGCGCTCGCCGTCAAGCTCCTGTTTGCCGATCGCTACTAGCGGCTGGACTTCTCCCTTCCCTTTGCCCTACGATGTTGCTCTTCCCGGGATCTCTTGCTCGCCGGAGTGTTATGTTTGCTGAGAAGTGGTCGCGCGTCTCTCTCGTCCTCGTTTTCCTTGCGGCTCTCACGCGGTGCTCGACCGATCGCCAGCTCAACTCCATCGACGTCATCCCATTCAACCAGTCGCTGACCGCCGCTGGACAAACCGTCCAGTACAAAGCCGTGGGCCATTTCAACCGCAGTCCCGTCACCGAGGACATCACGGCCAAAGTCGCTTGGACCTCGAGCAGTCCATTCGTCGCCGCGATCGACGCCAACGGCCTCGCGACTGGCGGAGGCAACGGCACGACGACCATCCTCGCCAGCTCCACCGACGGACCACATCACTCCGACGTCACCGGCGAAGCGACACTTACCGTGGGCGCAACGTTACCGCTCTCAGTCAGCACCGCAGGAGGAGGCACTGGCACAATCACCAGCACTCCGCCCGGCATCACCTGTCCGTCCACGTGCGGAGCGCTTTTCGCTCCCGGCACGAGTGTGAACCTGATCGCCACGCCCGACGCTGGCTCGTCCTTCAGTAGCTGGACCGGATGCGACACGACCTCCACGAATATCTGCACCGTCAACATGAATGATGCCCGCATCGTCACGGTGACATTCAACAGCCCGTAGGGCCGCGTAGAGATGCTCCTCTGTTCATGATGGTCTTGTTCCGGCTGGCAGGATTTCTGCCAGCCATTCGGTTTCGTTCAATTCCTGATTCGCTTCTTCGTTCGGTTCTTCGCCATTCTGCTCGTCTTCTTGAGTGGCCTTGGTGTCGCCTTCCTGTTCGTCGTCGTACTCTTCGCATTCTTCGTCGTCCGGGCCAAACATGAGTTCGTCTAGCGGATCTTCGTTGAGCGGGGTATCGCGAGTCATTGCCTTACTGATGACCACTGCGGAGGAGCGGGGCTGAAATGCAACGCGGCCGATGTTGGAGGCCGCGGTCTGGAGGGCGTAAAGCATGAGTCCAGCGCGTTTGTTGTCGATGCATTGGGTAAGGATGAGTTCGGTGACGCGCATGAGAGCGATCTGGATGGACTCGGCATCTTCGAGCAGCGGGATGGTGTAGGGCGAACTGTTGCGGTGTTCCCCCATGGTGAAAGCGGGAAGAGCTGAAATGTGAAGATGGAAATAGCAGAGGCGACGTCCGCGCATGGCAGGGGAGCCGCATTGGGTGCCGTTGATCTTGATGTGCTGACAGCGTGCGATCCGTTTCATAGGTGACTGCTTTCTCAGTTCTCGGTTCTCAGATCTTAGAGAGTCCTCTGGGCCGGTGGCTGCGTGATTAGGCTGGCGCCTTCGGCGCCCTCTCAAGTGTTCGTTTTTGATTGGTTTGGGTATGGTCCTCGTATCCGGAGTGGCAAGGGTGCGCCAAGGGTGCGGGGCGCGATCGGGGCTGCGGACGGGTCCGCACCTGCATTTGCGGGATGGGGTATACCCCCCTCCCCCCTCGATCTTTGGGAATCATTGGTTTGCAGAGAAATTCCTACAAGATCTTTGATTCCACATGACTTACAAGGAAAATATTCCGGAATAAGGACTTAGTAAGTGACGATCCCCTTTGCATGAAAACAGGCGAACCCGTCGAGCACGCAGACTGGTGCCTGTCCCTGACCTGGAGCCAGGGTTACACAAATTGGGTTTGGGTGTAAGTGATGACGGGCACAGTTGTTTGTGACGGCGTGAACATTGGAGAAGCGGCTTTCAGCTATCGGCTATCAGTTCTCGGTTCTCAGTGGTCGGCGCCTGCGATCATTGGCGATGGGTGGCCCGTCCTCGTCACTCCGTTCTTTGGAGGGACAGGGCGGGGATGTTCGCCGTGTCACTGAAAGCATCTTGCAATTTCCTTACACTTCCTTGGCATGCCTTGGGGTCTTCGACGCGTTCAGGAGGCGCGATGTCAGCACTTCCTCACGTTCAGTTGTTACCAGCGAGAGCCACGTCTCAACACCCCGGAAGCGCGGTCTTTCTTTGAACAGACCCTGGAACGAGTTCGTAGGTGGTACGGATTCTATGTGACCGGGTATGTCGTCATGCCCGAACACGTGCATTTACTGATGACCGAACCCGAGCGCGGACGCTTGTCGACTGCCTTACAGATGCTGAAACAGATTGTGGCTCACGAACTTAGTCCAGGACAACAGTTCTGGCAGCCACGATACTTCGACTTCAATGTGTGGAGTGAAAGGAAGCGCGTGGAGAAGTTGCGGTACTTGCATCGGAATCCCGTGAAGCGCGGCCTGGTACCGCTACCGGAAGATTGGGAGTGGAGCAGCTTCCGACACTATTTGACTGGAGTGGAGGGTGTGGTGGAGATCGAGTCCCGATGGACTGCGAAGAGGCGGGAACGCTTGGGGATTTTCGTTACATTCGGGGAGAAGAGATGAAGATCAAAATCCCCGCCCTGTTCCTCCAAAGAACGGAGGGACCAGGACGGGGCACCCGCTGGTTAGCCGAAAGAGTGTTCCACCTTCCAAATCAGATTCGAGGCTGGTCCAGCCCCCAGCTTTCGACACTATTTGACTGGGGTGGAAGATGTAGTGGCGATCGAGTCCCGGCGGACTGCGAGGAGACGAGATTTTCGTGACATTCGGGGAGAAGAGATGAAGATCAAAATCCCCGCCCTGTCCCTCCAAAGAACGGAGGGACCAGGACGGGGCACCCGCTGGTTAGCCGAAAGTGTGTTCCAGCTTCCAAATTAGATTCGAGGGTGGTCCAGCCCCCCAGCTTTCGACACTATTTGATTGCAGTGGAGGGTGTGGTTGAGATCGATCCCGGTGGACTGCGGGGAGACGGGAACGGTTGGGGATTTTCGTGACATTCGGGGAGGAGAGATGAAAGTGAACATCCCCGCCCTGTCCCTCCAAAGAACGGAGGGACCAGGACGGGGCACCCGCTGTAGTTGTAGTCGAAAGTGTGTTCCAGCTTCCAAATCAGATTCGAGGGTGGGCGCGTCCTTTTTCTTCGCATGCTTTGCGGGAAGCGAGGGCCAGCCCCGCTCAAACTACGGTGAGAACCTGCGACGCCGAGCACCTTTGCGAGTAATATGATCGGCCGAGGGTGGTTCGAGCTGGATGCTTAGGAATTACTACATCAACAAAGAGTGGATCGTGTCACTTAGAGCGCGAAGTCTCTATCGCCTTACTGCGACCCTTTCGGTCGCGCTTTTCTTCATGTTGATTGCTGTGCGCATGGTTGGGGAAATTCCTGAGCATCTTGTTCCTGTGGTGAGAGCGCTTCTTCTTGTCGGTGTGGTGGGCGCGGCAACGACAATGGTTGCCATGGAATACTTCCTGTTTGGATTCGATCAATCTTCCGGATTGAAGAAACTGTTCTGGTTCGGCGTGTTACTGTTCCCACCTCTCGGGCCCGCCTTCTACTGTTTTGTTGTCTACTCGCGATCGAATGGGTTCGCGCCACGAGCCTCGAGCGCCCTTGGTAACGACTAAGCACTAGCAACGACAGCGTACTAATGCCGCGTTGTCCTTCTAAAGAACGGAGGGCTGAGACGGGGCACCCGCTGGTTAGCCGAAAGTGTGTTCCAGCTTCCAAATCAGATTCGAGGGTGGGTTAGCCCCCCAGCTTTCGACACTATTTGATTGGAGTGGAGGGTGTGGTTGAGATCGATCCCGGTGGACTGCGGGGAGACGGGAACGGTTGGGGATTTTCGTTACATTCGGGGAGAAGAGATGAAGGTCAAAATCCCCGCCCTGTCCCTCCAAAGAACGGAGGGACCAGGACGGGGCACCCGCTGGTTAGCCGAAGATGTGTTCCAGCCCAAATCGCACCCGCTAGGCAGCAGACGTCGAGAGTAGCAGGCCCTCACTTACTGCAGACGGTAACGCTCGTTCATCAGACGTTGCAGGCGGGGTTTGT
>Ga0207649_10000854_pt1 | contig 19496 bp, 17 predicted proteins | sample KBSC43metaG_FD_184317 | JGI IMG/M metagenome (GOLD analysis project Ga0207649, IMG submission 184317) | Corn rhizosphere microbial communities from Kellogg Biological Station, Michigan, USA - KBS C4-3 metaG (SPAdes) (version 2) | ecosystem: Host-associated > Plants > Roots > Rhizosphere > Soil ... | reverse complement strand
TAGTCCATCAGCACGTCACGAATGCCCACCCACACGTGGTACAGCAGCGCGACGATCGTCACGAACGTCAGCAGCTTCATCCACTGGGTGGAGAAAATGCCTTGCCACTTCGCATAGCCCATCGGGCCACCGAACAGCAGTTGCACGAGCAGCGCGATGGTGAAAAGAGCCATCAGCACGGCCGTGACGCGCTGGGCGAGCCAGTCACGCAGGCCGTAGTGCGCGCCGGTGACGACGCGCTTGGAACCGTAGTTCTGAGTTGTCATGTTCCTGGGATCCGGATCAGAAGAAGAGCTTGAAACCGAGCGCCGCGGTCAGCAGCAGGCTCACGGCCAGCGTGACGAGGGCGGAAGTGCGGCCGAATTGCTTGCTCACCGAATGGGTGGCGTCCATCCACAGGTGACGCAGGCCGGCAGTGAAGTGATGCAGGTAGGACCAGATCAGGGCGAGCACCACGAGCTTGAAGAACCAGCCCGGAACGGCGCCGATGCCGCCGACGAACACATCGGCAAGGAACTGATACGAGACATCGGACTCCAGGCTCTTGTCGAGCAGCCAGATGATGAACGGCAGCAGCATGAACATGATGATGCCGCTGACCCGATGCAGGATGGAGACCCACGCGGCCGGCGGCAGCGGATACTGGGTCGCATCGACGAGGCGCATCGGGCCCGGCCGTTGTTTGATGGTGTCTGACATAGAACCTCGTTTTTGCTCTGACAAAGATGCTGAAGAGAAAACCTCGACCGGCCGAAACGCTCGACGCGCCAACGGACACGGTAAATAAACCTGTCGATTTTATTGCAACGCAGCACTCTCTGGTGGCACCCGTGTGGTGCAAAGCCAGCGAAACGCGCACTCGCGTTGGTCAACTGAGTTCGTTTCTGTAGTAATGAGCCTCGGTGTTGTACAGGCCGCGCCGCAGCTCGACCGGTTTGTCGTCGTAGGTGCGGGACAAGCGTTCCACGCTCAAAAGCGGCGCTCCCGCCTTCACGTTCAGCAGCTCGGCCGCCGCGGGGTCGGCGGCAACGGCCCGGAGCTGCTCTTCGGCGCGGATCATGCGCACTCCGAATTCGGTTTCAAACAGCCCGTACATGGGACCGCGATATTCGCTGAGCCGCTCGGCGGTCAGCCCCTTGAAAAGGTGGCCGGGCAACCAGATGTCATCGAGCACCACGGGCACACTGCGAAACAGCATGACGCGGCGCACCTGGACAACGCCATCGCCCGTCTTCAGCTCGAGCGCACGGCCCACGTCAGCGGGGGCGCGCAGGCGCCGGCAGTCGATCACCCGGCGCGTGACATTGCCGGTATCGCCGTCGTCCGCCATGAGGCGAAGGAATCGGAACTGGATCTTCTGTTCAGTGTGGGTGGCGACGAAGGTGCCCTTGCCCTGGCGGCGCATGACGAGGTTCTCGTCCGCCAAGGCATCGATGGCCTTGCGCACCGTGCCCTGGCTCACCTTGTAGCGGGCGGCCAGCTCGGTCTCGCTCGGAATCATTTCGCCCGGCCGCCATTCGCCGGCCTGCAGGCTGCGGGTGATCAGCGTCTTGATCTGCTGGTACAGCGGGCTGAACGCCGGACCTTCGGAGGCCGGGTCGACAGCAGCAGGGGGAAGAGACGAGACCATGACAGGCATTGCAGCACAAGCCCCTCCTCCCGTCCATGAATTCCGACCATTGTCTTATATAAGACATAGGATCATTGACGTGCTTGGGGTTGCCCCCTAGACTCGCCTACACTTCCGATCTGGCCCCGGCGTGACGAGCGCGCCCCGCAATTCCGAGCGACGCCCAGCGCCACCGACGAATACTCATTACCACTGCGGAGTCACTCCATGAGCAAGAAACCCGTTCGCGTTGCCGTCACCGGTGCTGCCGGCCAGATCGGCTACGCCCTGCTGTTCCGTATCGCCTCCGGCGAAATGCTGGGCAAGGACCAGCCGGTGATTCTGCAATTGCTGGAAATCCCCGATGAGAAGGCCCAGAACGCGCTGAAGGGCGTGATCATGGAACTCGAAGATTGCGCGTTCCCGCTGCTGGCCGGCATCGAAGCCCACAGCGACGCCAAGGCGGCCTTCAAGGACACCGACTACGCCATCCTCGTCGGCGCCCGCCCCCGCGGCCCGGGCATGGAGCGCAAGGACCTGCTGAGCGCCAACGCCCAGATCTTTACCGTGCAAGGCAAGGCCCTGGACGAAGTGGCTTCGCGCAACGTGAAGGTGCTCGTGGTGGGCAACCCCGCCAACACGAACGCCTACATCGCGATGAAGAGCGCGCCGAACCTGCCGCGCGAAAACTTCACCGCCATGCTGCGCCTCGACCACAACCGCGCCGCCTCGCAGATCGCCGCCAAGACGGGCAAGGCCGTCGCCGGCATCGAGAAGCTCGCCGTCTGGGGCAACCACTCGCCCACGATGTACGCCGACTACCGCTTCGCCACGGTCGACGGCAAGAGCGTCAAGGACCTGATCAACGACGACGTGTGGAACCGTGACACGTTCCTGCCCACCGTGGGCAAGCGCGGCGCCGCCATCATCGCCGCCCGCGGCGTGAGCTCGGCTGCCTCCGCTGCGAACGCCGCCATCGACCACATGCGCGACTGGGCCCTCGGCACCAACGGCAAGTGGGTCACGATGGGCGTGCCGTCGAACGGCGAATACGGCATTCCGAAGGATGTCATCTTCGGCTTCCCGGTCACCACCGAGAACGGCAAGTACAAGATCGTCGAAGGCCTCGCCATCGACGCCTTCAGCCAGGAACGCATCGACCTGACGCTCAAGGAACTCACGGAAGAGCAAGACGGCGTCAAGCACCTGCTCTGAAGCGGCGAACCGCATCGCCGCAACCCGAAAGGCCAGCACCCTCCTGCTGGCCTTTTTTTGTTTCAGGGACCGATCACCGTCATGAACGCCGCCGCACTCCACCCTCGCATCGCCCTCTTCGAATCCGGCGAGCGCGCCCCCGACCTGCCCGTCTGTGATCACTATGCGGGCGTGCCCACGCGCATGGCCAAAAGCCTGCAGATGCAGGCGGAACTCGGGCCCGTGTTCGACATCACGCTGGACTGCGAGGACGGTGCGCCGGTGGGCGGCGAAGCAGAACATGCAGACATGGTGGCGGAACTGATCGCCTCCTCACAGAACCTCCATGGCCGGGTGGGCGTTCGGGTGCACCCCATGGACCACCCCGCGTTCGCACACGATGTGGACACGCTCATGCGGCGGGCCGGTGCACGCCTGGCCTATGTGATGGTGCCCAAGGTGGCCAGCCGCATCCAGACGGAGCAAGCCATTGCCGCCATCGACGACGCCGCCCGCCGTCACGGCCTGGCCCGCGCTGTCCCTGTGCACGCCCTCATCGAAACGCATGGCGGGCTGCGGGACGTGTTCGACATCGCGGCGCTGCCCCGCATCGAATCGCTGTCGTTCGGCCTGATGGACTTCGTCTCCGCGCACCGCGGGGCCATCCCGCAAGCAGGCATGAGCGCCCGCGGGCAGTTCGAGCACCCGCTCGTGCTGCGCGCCAAACTCGAAATCGCCGCGGCCTGCCACGCGGCCGGCAAGACACCGTCTCATTGCGTCGTCACCGAATTCCGCAGGGCCAGCTTGCTGCAGGAGGCGGCCACCAAGGCGTGCCGCCAATTGGGCTACCTGCGGATGTGGAGCATCCATCCCGATCAGATCCGTCCCATCATCGAGGCGTTCGCACCCACGACTGCCGAGACCGACCTTGCCACGGAGATCCTCATGGCCGCCCGCAGCGCGCATTGGGCCCCGATCAGCCACCGCGATACGCTGCACGACCGCGCAAGCTTCCGCTACTTCTGGCACGTGCTGGACCGCGCGCACCGTACAGGACAACCGCTCCCGGCGGAGGTGCGCGAGGCCTTCTTTCCGGAGACGCCAGCCTGAGGTTGCGGGCATGCCGAGCCATGAGCCATGTCACATCGCGTGCCCGGCGTGAACTCGTTCACACCCGGCCGATCACGGTACGCCAGGCGGCATGCTGACGGGTACGCGCTCAGCACTGAAGGCATGCTGCGTTGCCCTGCAATTTGTTGCAATGAGGACCAACGCCTCCCCGCAAGAGATCGGCACGCCACCCCACAATCCCGGTCACCCTCAACATCCCGGAGTTCTTGATGATCCGCATTGCCGCTCTTGCAGCCGCCATCGCCCTCACGAGCGTGTCTGCCCTCGCCCAGCAAGCCACTGAACCGGCGGCCGCCAAGCCGGCCAAATCCGCGAAGAAGGCCCCGAAGGGTGCCAAGGCCAAGAAGGCCGCTCCGGAGCCGAAGCCGCTGGCCCCCGCCGATCAAGAACAGCTGACGGCCGCTGAACGCGTGTACTTCGGCGACTACGAATGCGACTTCAAGCAGACGCTGCAGATCGCCATGAACGCGAAGAACGCCGGCTATGTCGATGTCGCATTCAAGAAGAACGTCTACACGATGAAGCCCATCCTGTCTTCCACCGGCGCACTGCGCCTCGAGGACGTGACGGGCCGCACGCTGCTCATCCAGATCGCCAACAAATCGATGCTGATGGATGTGAAGGCGGGCCAGCGCCTGGTGGACGATTGCGTTCATGAGAAGCAACGCGAGGCGTCGATGGCCGTGAAGCAGGCCCAGTGATCCGATCAGCCGCCACGGAAGACCTGGGCTTCCGTGACGGCTTGCCCGAGCGCCCTGCTCGGAGGACTTCGATCCGAATGAATCGGTACGTATAATTCATGCGTACTGATTCATTCGGAGTGGTCCATGGAAGCCATCGTCGCGGAACGCGGCCAGATCACGCTGCCCAAGGCGGTGCGTGATGCACTGGGGCTGACCAAGGGCACCACCCTCAAGGTCGAACTCGACGGCGGCCGCATCATTCTCCGCAAGGATGTCAGCAAGGCGCTGCGCGAAGCGCGCGGCAAATTCAAGCTCGTCGACGGCTTCACCAGCACCGACGATGCCATGCGCGCCATCCGCGGCCGCGCCCCCAACGATCCCCTCGATCCATGATTGCCGTCGACTCGTCCGTGCTGTTCGACGTGCTCATCGGCGACCCGCAGTACGCCGCCGCGTCCGAAACCTGCATCGGCGACGCGCTGGCCCGCGATGACGTGGTTGTCTGCGAGGCCGTGGTGGCCGAAGTGCAATCGATGCTGGACACCTCGGTGAGCCTGATGGACACGCTGAGCCAGCTGGGCATCCGATACGACCCCATTGGTGAAGCCGCGGCCATGCGCGCCGGGCACATGAACAAGCGCTTTCGGGCGCGCGGCGGCAGGCGCGAGCGCGTGGTCGCCGATTTCCTCGTGGGGGCCCACGCCTTGCTTCAGTGCGACGCGTTGATCACCCGCGACGCCGGCTTCTTCCAGGATTTTTTCAAGGGTCTCAAGATCATCCGGCCCACCACCGCGTGACGTTCGCGTTCGTCCTTCCCGCTTTACAGAGAGAGAAAGTAAACAAACCATGCTTCAAGCCTATCGCCAACACGTTGCCGAACGCGCCGCGCTCGGCATCCCCCCGCTGCCGCTGTCTGCCCAGCAAACCGCCGAACTGATCGAGCTGCTGAAGGCACCGCCCGCGGGCGAAGGCGCCACGCTGGTGGAGCTGCTGACCCACCGCGTGCCGGCCGGCGTGGACGATGCAGCCAAGGTCAAGGCCTCGTACCTGGCAGCCGTGGCGCATGGCACCGAAGTCTGCCCGCTGATCTCGCGCGAACAGGCGACCAACTTGCTGGGCACCATGCTCGGGGGCTACAACATCAGCCCGCTGATCGACCTGCTCGACGATGCCACCGTCGGCGCAGCGGCCGCCAAGGCACTGAAGTTCACGCTGCTGATGTTCGATCAGTTCCACGACGTCAAGGAAAAGGCCGACAAGGGCAACGCCTTCGCGAAGGAAGTGCTGCAGAGCTGGGCCGATGGCGAATGGTTCACCAACCGCCCCGAAGTGCCGCAAAGCATCACGGTCAGCATTTTCAAGGTCACTGGCGAGACCAACACCGATGACCTGTCGCCCGCCCCGGATGCCTGGAGCCGCCCCGACATTCCGCTGCACGCGCTGGCGATGCTCAAGAACAAGCGCGACGGCATCACGCCCGAAGAAGACGGCAAGCGTGGCCCCATCAAGTTCATCGAAGACCTGCGCGCCAAGGGCCACCTGGTGGCGTACGTGGGCGACGTGGTGGGCACAGGTTCGAGCCGCAAATCAGCCACCAACTCGGTGCTGTGGTTCACCGGGGAAGACATCCCCTACGTGCCGAACAAGCGTTTCGGCGGCGTGTGCCTGGGCAACAAGATCGCCCCGATCTTCTACAACACGATGGAAGACGCGGGTGCGCTGCCCATCGAACTCGATGTGGCCCAGATGAACATGGGCGATGTGGTCGAGCTGCGCCCGTTCGAAGGCAAGGCGCTGAAGGACGGCAAGGTCATCGCCGATTTCAAGGTCAAGAGCGACGTGCTGTTCGACGAAGTGCGCGCCGGCGGCCGCATTCCGCTGATCATCGGCCGCGGCCTGACCGCCAAGGCCCGTGAAGCGCTCGGCCTGTCGCCCTCCACCCTCTTCCGCCTGCCGCAAAGCCCGGTCGACACGAAGAAGGGCTTCTCGCTCGCACAGAAGATGGTGGGCCGCGCCTGCGGTCTGCCAGAAGGCCAGGGCGTGCGCCCGGGCACGTACTGCGAACCGCGCATGACTTCCGTGGGCTCGCAAGACACCACCGGCCCGATGACCCGCGACGAGCTGAAGGATCTGGCCTGCCTGGGCTTCAGCGCCGACCTGGTGATGCAAAGCTTCTGCCACACGGCCGCCTACCCGAAGCCCGTCGATGTGAAGACGCACCACGAGTTGCCTGAATTCATCAGCACGCGTGGCGGCATTTCCCTGCGCCCGGGCGACGGCGTGATCCACAGCTGGCTGAACCGTTTCCTGTTGCCCGACACCGTCGGCACCGGCGGCGACAGCCACACCCGGTTCCCGATCGGCATCAGCTTCCCCGCGGGCTCCGGCCTCGTGGCGTTCGCTGCCGCCACGGGCGTGATGCCGCTCGACATGCCCGAGAGCGTGCTCGTGCGCTTCAAGGGCAAGATGCAACCGGGCGTGACGCTGCGTGACCTGGTCAACGCCATCCCGCTGTACGCCATCAAGCAAGGTCTGCTGACGGTGGAGAAGAAGGGCAAGAAGAACATCTTCTCGGGCCGCATCCTGGAAATCGAAGGTCTCCCGGACCTGAAGGTGGAGCAGGCGTTCGAGCTGAGCGACGCCTCGGCCGAGCGCTCGGCCGCCGGCTGCACGGTGCATCTGAACAAAGAGCCGATCATCGAGTACATCAACAGCAACATCACGCTGATGAAGTGGATGATTGCAGAAGGGTACGCCGATGCCCGCACCCTGGCGCGCCGCATCGCCGCGCAGGAAGCCTGGCTGAAGAACCCGCAGCTGCTCAAGGGCGACGCCGATGCCGACTACGCCGCGGTCATCGAGATCGACCTTGCCGACATCCACGAACCCATCGTGGCCTGCCCGAACGACCCGGACGACGTGAAAACGCTCTCCGACGTGGCCGGCGCCAAGATCGACGAGGTGTTCATCGGTTCGTGCATGACCAACATCGGTCACTTCCGTGCCGCATCGAAGCTGCTGGAGAACAAGCGCGACATCCCGGTCAAGCTGTGGGTGGCTCCGCCCACCAAGATGGATGCGAAAAAGCTCAGCGACGAAGGCCACTACGGCGTGCTCGGCACGGCCGGCGCCCGCATGGAAATGCCGGGTTGCAGCCTGTGCATGGGCAACCAGGCCCAGGTGAAGGAAGGCGCGACGGTGTTCTCCACCAGCACCCGCAACTTCCCGAACCGCCTCGGCAAGAACAGCAACGTCTACCTGGGCTCGGCCGAACTGGCCGCGATCTGCTCCAAGCTGGGCCGCATTCCCACCCGGCAGGAATACCTCGCCGACATGGGGGTGCTGACGGCTGCGAGCGACAAGGTCTATCAGTACCTGAACTTCGACCGCATTGGCGAGTTCACCAAGGCGGCAGACAAGGTCACGGCCTGATCGACCCAGTGACCGCGCCGGCCCGCGCAGGCGGGTCGGTCATCGAGGGCCCGCAGATGCGGGCCCTTTTTCATTTCACCGCGATCGCGGAAATCTCGATGGATGCGTCACGGGGCAATCTTGCAACCTGGACGGTGGCTCGCGCCGGATGATTGCCATCGAAATAGCGGGCATAGACGGCGTTCATCTTCGAGAAATCGTTCAGGTCCTTCATATACACCGTCGTGCTGACCACATTTCCCATGTCCATGCTGCTCGCAGCGAGGACGGCCTTGAGATTCTCGAGGACCTGGGTTGTCTGCTCTTCGATGGATCCTGCGTTGACTTGACCGGTCTTGGGATCGAGGGGAATCTGGCCGGACAGATAAATGGCATTTCCAGCCCGGATGGCTTGCGAGTATGGACCGATGGCAGCCGGTGCCTCGGCGGTTGAAATCTTTTCTTTCGTGGTTGCGGTCGCACAGCCCGACAATGCTGCGGCGACGGACGCTGCAACCAGGCATGAAAGCGAGAGTTTTCTGACGAGCATCGTTTCTCCTTGTTCGAAAATGCTTTCGGTGAATTGATCCCGGAGGCTCAGCGGAGCCTGGCGGAACAGCAGATTATCTGCCAGGGAGTATGTCGAAAGCCGAAGGAGAATCGGAAAAAGGACACATCAACCAATGCGCCTCGATGTCGTTTTTCGACGCATGCAGAAGACCCATGCGATCCAGTCTTTCGGCCTCCGAAAAGAGCAACAACAAATGATGCGAGGAATTTCTTCCTATTGTTGGAAGAGTTGGCTAGGATTTTCGGCCGAAGCGTATGCGATTCGTTCGACGCATGAAGCTCGGCCTCACAACTCACAACAACATCACTGGGCTTTTGGAGAACCGATATGGCCGCTCAACGCAAGCGTGTCCCGTTGTCGAATTGGAGCCGTCAGAAGGACCTGATCTCGCCCGTGGGCGACGGCCCTTGCCTCCCGGGCTCGGATGCTGATGAGGCATCGGCAACGCCGAAGTACCTGCTTGAAATGGCGCGCACGTTCTCCCTGGAGCGCCAGAGCGAGCCCGTGCTGTGCGCCCGGCTCCTTCAAGGGGTCGATCTGCTGGTCTCCGCTGATACATGGTCCCCCACCTCTTTGACCAGCGAGGCCATCCACGGCAGGTTCGAGGAAGTCATGGATGCGGTGCATGGAAGGCGCGATCCGCTGCGCATTCGTCACGATTGGAGCGCGGCGGTACTTTCGTTCGGGCTTGTTCGATGGTGGCCGAGCTGGATGCGCCATCGAATCGCTCATTCGCTGGGGCCGTTCAAGGTCGTGATCGATTGCCAAACACCTTCGGCCCAGATGGAGAGCGTGGTTTGGCTTGCCGATGGGGATGTGAACACCCGTCGATCCGCCAGCGATGGCGCGGCCTGGTAAGGCGACGCGTCAAACGCCCGGCACGACTGCGCCAGCGCGGGACAGCGCAGTCGTCGACTGCAAACTGTCATCATCTTCCAGCAGGTCGAGCAGGCGCTGCAGCGCGGGCGAAGGGGCGCCGTTCCAGGCCAGGTGGGTGCGGCTGACACGGATGTGGTCAGGCAGCGCATGCTGGCGCACTTCGCTCGACGCGCGCAAGGCATGCAACACGGATGTGGGAACGATCGCGCATCCGGTGCCCGCGGCCACGCACGCAATGATGGCTGTGCAGCTGCCGAACTCCATGATCCGGCCCGGCATCACGCCATCGGTGCCGAGCCAGTCCTCCAACCGTTTGCGGTAGGAGCAACCCATCGGGAAGGCGAGGATGGTGCCGCTGCGAAGTTCCGCGGGGCGCTCGATCGGCGGGCCTCGCTTGGAGGTCACGAGCACGAGTTCCTCCTCGAACACCGGTCGGGTCTGCAGGCCGGCGGCATTGAAGGGTTCGCCGACGAAAGCGGCTTCGAGCTGGTATTCGCCGAGCTTGCGCAGCAGTGCCCCGCTGGTTCCGGTTTGCAATTCGATCACCACGCCGGGGTGGTTCCGGTTGTAGCGCGCCAGCACTTTGGGCAGGCGGCTGCCGGCGGTGCTGTCCATGGAGCCCAGGCGGAAGGGGCCCCGCGCCGGGTCGGATCGCAACGCACCTTCGGCTTCGTCGGCCATCCTCAGGAGCCGCTCGGCATGCACGAGCAGGGCTTCCCCCGCGGTGGTCAGGACCAGCGAACGGCCCTGGCGCCGAAAGAGCGCCACGCCAAGCCGCTGTTCGAGTTGCTTGATCCGGGTGGTGATGTTGCTTTGCACCCGGTGGAGGCGCGCGGCAGCACGGATGACCCCGCCTTCACGCACGACGGTACGAAAGATCTCCAGGGAATCCAGGTCGAACGTTCTCATTTCGAGAATTCTAGGGAACAAGAATTCATTTGTGGAGGAAGTTCGGACCGCGTTTAATCCCAGCATGGCGCATCCTCTCCCGCACACCGTCCCGCCTCGGACCTGGGTCATCTGCCTGACCGCCGGCCTCGCCCTGGCGGTGGCGATGGGGATCGGCCGCTTCGCGTTCACGCCGCTGCTTCCGCTGATGCACGCTGAAGGCCTGGTGGACGACAGGGGTGTCGCCTGGCTGGCCGCCGCGAACTACCTCGGCTATCTCCTGGGGGCGCTGACGGCGGCGTGGCTGCCGGTTCGGCCCCGCACGCAGGTGCTCGTCAGCCTGTTGGCCACCGCCGCGTTGACGGCCGGCATCGCGGTGCTGCCGGGGATGCACGGGTGGATCGCCATGCGTCTGGCCGCCGGGGTCGTCAGTGCCTGGACGCTGGTGGCCGCGAGCAGCTGGGCGGTCTCCACCCTGGCGTTGCGCCATCGCAGTGACGCTGCCGGTGGGGTGTTCGCCGGCGTGGGTCTTGGAATCGCTGGCGCTGGCGCCTGGGTATGGTGGCATGCCGATCAGGGCGCGCCGGCACTGTGGCAGCAGCTCGGATGGATTGCCCTCGCTGTGACCGTGCTCGTGGCCTGTTGCTGGCCACGCAGCGAGCTTCAGACCGCACAACGGCCCTCCGGCGAAGCGGCTCCGGCAATGCCTGTCGAGCGCGACACGCTGCTGATGGTGCTTTGCTATGGGACGCTGGGGTTCGGCTACATCCTTCCTGCCACGTACTTGCCCGCGGTGGCCAGGGAGCTGATCGGGGACCCGCGCCAATTCGGTCTGGTCTGGCCAGTGTTCGGACTGGCCGCCGCCTGCTCCACGCTGCTGGCCGGACGGGCGCTGCGGCGTTGGTCGGGGCGGCAGATCTGGGCCACGAGTCATGTCCTCATGGCGCTGGGCTGCGCGCTGCCCTTGTTCAGCCGCTCCGGCATTGCGATCACGGGAGCGGCGCTGCTGGTCGGCGGCACGTTCATGGTGGCCACGATGACAGGGCTTCAGGAAGCACGGCATGCGATGCCCGGCAACCCTGCCCCGCTGCTGGCCCGCATGACCACCGCTTTTGCGCTCGGCCAGATCGCCGGGCCGTTGCTCGCGCTCGCGTTCAGCCGTGTGCCGTCCCAATGGCTCGGCCTGACCGGCGTTCCCTTGGCGCAGGCGCTTGCCGTTGCGTTGTTGCTGGCCAGTGCCCGCTGGCTGTATCGATTTCCTTCACATTCGGAGCATGCCCATGACATCCACCCTACCCGCTCGCCCCATTGAACAAGGACGTGGCGGCGAGCGCCTGCCGCTGCCGACGGCCGACCGCATGGACGCGGACCAGCGTGCCGCCGCCGAGGCGCTCGTGAACGGCCCCCGCAAAGGCGTGTACGGTCCTTTCGTTCCGTTGTTGCGCCATCCACCCCTTCTGGACCGCGTGGCGCAATTGGGGGAGGTGCTCCGCTTTCGCGGCCGGCTGGCAGCGGACGTGCGGGAGCTGGTGACCAGTGCGGTGGCCTGTCATGTGGGCAACCAGTTCGAATGGGTCATGCACGTGCCGCTGGCGCAGGCAGCGGGCGTGCCAGCAGCGGCGCTCGAGGCCATTCGCAACCGGCAGGTGCCCACGGGCTTGAACGAAACACAGCAGCTGGCCTTTGATTTTTGCCAGGAACTGCTCACGCGGCACGAGGTGGCCGATGGCTTGTATGAGCGCGCGGTGTCTGCCTTCGGGGAGGACGGCGTGGTGGAGCTGAGCACGCTGATCGGCTACTTCGCCATGGTGTCGTGGGTGATGAACGTGGCCCGCACGCCTTCGCGGCCGACGGCCGATGTGGCGCCCCTGCCCGGCTTGTAGGCCGCCAAGACACGGTTGTGTTCGCAGGCAGCGCGACCGTGCGCGGTTGTTCACGCAATGATCGCCGCAACGCGCTCTGAGGGGCTGCACGCCTCACTACACTCATCAGCACGGCAGGGGCGGCAAAACAAGGCAAACCGTGATCGACTCAGCGCAAGCAACGCATACGGCTCGACCCACCGGCTGTCTCCCGGGCATGGTCGCGTTCGCACAGGCGTGGCCATGGGGTTGGCCCAGCCATGCCAGGTGCATGAGTGACGCCCGCCTGTGCCGCTTTCCTCGAGCGTCGGGCCTCACGTGAGATTACGTCACCGAGCGCTCGTCACCCTATTGATGGCTTCGCTCATGCTTGCCGCGTGGGCGATGTGGCAAAGCGGCGAGCTGGATGCCTGGACCTCGGTCATGCTGCTCGCCTTCGCCGTTTTGGGGGCGGGGTTACTCCTTCCGCGCGTCTATCGCCGCTTGTGCATAGGCGTTGCCACGGCACTGCTCGTCCCTTGGGGGGACTTGATATCAGGTCGCGTCACGAGCCTTGAGGCAGTTTCAAAGTCGGATGTCGTACTGGCTTTCGTTGGGCCGGTCTTCTGGTTCCTGCTGGTTGCATGGGCCGTCGGGGCGCTGGCATCCATTGCTTTCGGCGCGCGGAAAGTGCTGAAGCACCACGCTGGTTCAGAAGAGGAGCGCGGAGATAGAACAACCGTGCTTTAAGAGCTTCAAGCGTAAGCAGCTGGCCGTCCCACCCTTGATGCCATTGGAAACCCTACTTCAAACAACGCGGCATTTCCATCGACAGCTTCACGGACTCGACTGGTTTTACCCAATGGCATGTGGAAAAAATGCAGGAGAAAGCGATGCGCTTGACACTGGGGCTTTTGGGAACGCTCTTGCTGACGCTATGCGCAGCCATTCCTGCTCACGCCCGACTGCGGGACGATGTGGGTCCGCAAGAGCCGGCTTCTGAGTCCTCGCTTGCGGTGATCGATTGGGCCGATGCCTCGCCTGGCGTCGCACCTGTTGGAGACGACCGATACCTGCTCTGGACCAAGACCGGCGTTCAGCTCTGGGATGTCAGGCGCAACGTTTTTTCGCCAGTGAGCGACTGGCCCGGGGGCTACGATCTCAGAATCGGCGGCACCCGCGTGGGGAACACCACTGTCCTCGTGGCGCAAAGGCGCGGCGATGCAGATCCCCTGCAGCACCTGTTGATGCTTTGGAATGCGAAGGAAGGCCGGCTGACCCATGAGTTTGCATTGCCGCCCGGACAGTTGGTGGACAAGGTGGTGGCTCTGGATGCTCGACGCTTTCTGCTTTGCAAGCGTGTCGGCTTTACATGGCTAGGGCCGTTGGCACGGAATTACCGGTCGCTCCCCACCGAAGCGCAAGTTTGGTCCCTGGAGGAGCACGACTTCACCCTTGACCCCTCGCCCGCGCTTTTGGGTTCGCCTGTTCGAGGCGAGGTGTCGGGCCTGAGCGTTCCGGCAGTGGGCAACGAGGACCCGGTTCAATTCGATACCCGAACCTGTAGCTGGGACATGAAAAATCCTCCAGCGGAACTGGCAGGTGTGAAGAACCTGGAGATCAGACCTCACCGCCTTCCAGATGGCCGTTTCTTGGTCACGCATGCCAAATGGGAGAACCAGTGGGGACATCAAGTCAACGCTCGCAACCCTTGGCTTTGGGAACATGGTGCCGGCGAATGGCGTGCGCTTCACCGTACCGCGAAAGGTGGCGGATCTCCTGACTTGTTCTGGAGTTTTGGATCAGGCGATGCGATCGTGGCAATGAAGGATATTGAGGCGCACTTCGTCGAGTTCTTGGATACCGACACACTCACCTGGAGTCGCTCTGCGCAATCGCTGGGCCACGACGACCGAGCCCTGGCTCTGGCCCCACTGAGTGACGGTCGTGCTTTGCTGTTTTTGCAAGGCGGGGCGCGCGTTATTGCGGCGAGCCCTCTTCGGGAACTCTTGCCACAACGGTTGGCCTACTGGCACTCCGAGCCCATGCAGACGGTCCTGGCAGATCATCGACTTTTGCTGATCGGTGCTGATGCGGCCAATCGCCCGGAGATGGTTTCGCTGCGGGGGACGGTCCCTCAGTCAGTGGTCCTTGCGCCTGTCCCTGCAGATATCAGCTATCCGAGCGCCGTTGAACTGGGGGACGGTACTGTCTTGGCCTTTGGTGCACTCCCCGGTCAGTGCACCCGGCTCGACGACCGACCGGGTCTGTGTGGGCAGCCGCCGGCGCAACACTCCTATCGCTATTTTCCCAGCAAGGACCGCTGGCAACTGGTGCCTGGCCTGGAGATCGGATTCGAACTAGGCTGGGTGGGGCCTTGGATCGGAAAGCACATGCCGCGGCTCAACGTCAGCGCCCTGAGCAAGCAGCGCTTGGCTTTTCTTCAAAACCGCTCAGCGGATTGCCATACCTCGACTGTCTTGTACACCTGGTCTGCCCGAGAGGGGACGCGCGCGGTGGCGAAGCTTCGAGGCGAACGGAGCGCTGCCAGTCTGGTGCGATTGAAGGACGGGCGCCTGGCTGCGATCGGTGGATTTCGGCGCGACTTTCGCGGGCTTGACGACGCCTACTGCGACAAGGAAAGCATCGCAGGCCATGCAAAGCACATCAGAAACACGGAAGTCTTCGCAGAGGCGGCGACGCGGTGGCGGGCTGGCCCGAGAGCACATTTCGCCGGCGGGCGCGCCTACATCTTGCGGAGCGGGCGGATTTTCAAGCTGTCCGGGTGGGAAGCGGGGGGCTACCGCTATGCGGGTGAAGTGGCAGATGCGCGGTTCCGTCGCTGGGCCAAGCTGCCCCCTCTCCCCATCAAGTACAAGAAGGAAATTCTCGACATCTCGGTGGTCGGTGACCGGGTCTTCCTCCTGCCCGAGGACCGTGCCGATCCAACGGTGGTTTGGGACGACACCCGCAGACGGTGGATCGTGCCGACAGATTGGCAACGGGACGGCCTGAGCGTGCTTCCGGGCCCACCGGGCCACGTCGTCTTGCGCACGTTCAACCGACTGGAGGTTCTCCCTGTACCACGCTGAACCGCCAAGGTTGCTGCAGTGTGGCTGGAGTGTGGCAAGCGGGTCATGATCTGGCATCTGATCCCTGCCCGGGCCATTCACTTCGGGCAACTTGATTTCAGAACCCAGTCGCTTCCAGCGTCACCTGGCGTAGCGGGTGGGGGTTTCTCCGCGAAAGTCTGAGGCATCACGCCGGTCGCCCAGACAGTGGGGCGATACGTTCATCATCGCCTGCGCCACCGTATCTCACTTCGCTGGCCGGAACCACGCCATGCGATGACCAGGACAAAGGCGAGCCGTGCGACAGCCGTTCGGAGATCAGGCGCGCGGTTCTCCCACATCGGTGTTGACAGTGCCGCGTCCGGACCTCACACGTTTCAGTGTTGCGGCGAGCCAGAGCATTCCACCTGGCACGACGGACACGAGCACAAACGCCAGCAGGGACATGGCGAATTCGGCCTCCTTCGGCATCAGCTTGTACAGGCCAAGAACGGCTGCGCCTATCGCGCAACTGAGCGCAGGAAAGATGAGAGACCACAGCCATCGATTGCCGCGCCCGGCGATGGCCAAGCTCACGACGAAGAACAAGATCGGCATGGCAACGTCAGGACCGCACTTGAAACAGACACACGCACTCGCGACGGCCAGGATCAGCAGACCCGCGACACGCAGCGCAGCTGCCAGGCGTTCGCGCCAGCTCATCTGTTCCATGATGGGAGCGGTGACCAACGGCTGCCGTCGCTTGTCCGCTCGGGGGAGCCAGCGCGTGTCATGGCCACATCCAGCGATCAGCGGTCCGGCGCGATCTCGGTCGCGTAATCGACCAGTTCGCTGAGGATGTGCTGGCCGCGTTCGTCGGCGTCGGCCTCCAGCTCGTCCACCCGTTCGAAGAAGGCCTGGAGCGTCATCGCGCCGCCGGCCCCGTCGTGCAACCTTTGCGCACAGTGGGCGAGCCATTGCGCCTGCTCGGCCTCCGTCAGGCTTTCGGGGAAGTTGCGGGCGCGGTAGCGGAAGAACAGTTCTTCGAGCCGGGGGTCGGCAAAGGCGGGCTGCTTGCCTGCGAGTTGCTCGGCCGACAACGCCCGCAGGCGCTGCAGGCTGCGCCGGTCGTCGTTGCCGATGAAGCCGCCGTACAGGTCTTCGTCCACATCCACCTCGCTGCCGGCCGGCGGGCGCTCGAACACCATCGGCCACATGCCGGCCAGCCGGTGGCCTCCACGTGCGGCGGTCTCCGCATGCGCCAGGGCCTGTTCGCGCTGGACGCCCCAGCGGGCGGCGACATCATCGCTGAGCGTTTTCAGGTTGCCGACGACGATGGGCGATTTGTTGAGGTGGATGGTCTTGATGGGCAGGCGCGTCAGGCCTTCGGGCAGCGCGTCGGCCCGGCTGAACATGCGCAGGCGGATGGTGTCGACGTCGAGGTCGAACAGTTCGACGGGGTCGTGCGCCAGGTCCCACACGATGACTTCGTTCTTGTTGGTCGGGTGCGGGGCCAGGGGCCACACGAGCGCCATGCCGCCGCGCTCGGGGCCGTACATCCCCGAGATGTGCAGGAAGGGCCGGCCCACGCCCATTTCCTTGATGACATCGTCCTTGCGGCGCAGGCGCAGGCAGAAATCCCACAGGCGCGGCTGGCGCAGCTTGATCAGCCGCGCCAGCGCAATGGTGGCGCGCACGTCGGACAGCGCATCGTGCGCCGCCTCGTGCACGAGGCCGTTGGCTTTGGCGAGGTGTTCGAGCTTGAAGGAGGGGCGGCCGTCCTCGTGGGTGGGCCATTCGATGCCGTCGGGGCGCAGCGCCCAGGTGGCGCGCACGACGTCGAGGATGTCCCAGCGGCCGCATTCGTTCTGCCATTCGCGGGCGTACGGATCGATCAGGTTGCGCCAGAAGAGGTGGCGGGTGACTTCATCGTCGAAGCGGATGGAGTTGTAGCCCACGCCCACGGTGCCAGGCTGCGCAAGTTCGGCTTCGATGATGGCGGCGAAGCGGTGTTCGGGCACGCCTTCGGCGAGGCAGGTCTGGGGCAGGATGCCGGTGAGCAGGCAGGACTCCGGGTCGGGGAGGAAGTCCGGGGCCGGCTGGCAGTACACCATCACCGGTTCGCCGATCTCATTGAGGTCCGCATCGGTGCGTACCCCGGCGAATTGGGCGGGCCGATCGCGCCGGGGCACCCGGCCGAAGGTTTCGTAGTCGTGCCAGAAGAAGGTGTTGCAGTTCATCGGGCGAGCACGTCCAGCAGCCAGCGGTTCAGGTGGGCCACTTCTTCCAGGCACACCGAATGGGGCATGCGGTAGGCATGCCATTCGACTTCATGGCCGAGGGCCAGGAGCGCATCCCGCGAGGCTTCGGCTCGCGCGATGGGAATCACCGGGTCGAGTTCCCCGTGGGCAAGGAAGATGGGCACGTCGCGGTTGGCCTCGCTGCGTTCGGCCGCGGTGGTCGCCGGCAGCGGCAGGTAGCCTGACAGGCCGGCGAGCCCGGCAAGGCGCTCAGGATGGCGCAGGCCGGTCATCAGCGTCATCGCGCAGCCCTGCGAGAAGCCGGAGAGCACGATGCGCCTGGATGGAATGCCTCGTTCGCATTCGCGGCGGATGAGCGCATCAATCTGGGTGCGCGAGCGGCGCAGACCGCCTTCATCCTCGCGCCGGGCGATGTCGTTGCCGAGGACGTCATACCACGACCGCATCACATACCCGTTGTTGATCGTCACGGGCATCTGCGGTGCGTTCGGGAAGAGGAACCGCACCGGCCCGATGGCATCGAGCTTCAGCTCGTGGACGAACGACTCGAAATCGCGCCCGTCGGCGCCCAGGCCGTGCAGGACGATCAGCGAGGCCACCGGATTGGGGCCGGTTTCATATTCGAGGACTTCGAGGGAGGACATGGTGAATCGCGGAAATGGGAATCGCCGCAATTTACCTGAAACCCCTCGGGAGACCGGACGTGAAGAAGTGCGCGATCTGCCCGCACCCCCGAATGGGCATGCGACTGAATTCACGAAGAAGCAGGTCAAGTCCCGTCTGTTTCGCCTAAAGGACAGGTTCAAGCGCACCGATATTCCGACGGAATGGGAGCGGTCGGCATCGACCTGCTCTCGTCGCGTCTTCACACGTTGCGCATCGGTTTGCGTCATCTGCCGGAACAAGGACCCATAGCATGGCTTCCCTCATCCCCTCGCTGAGCCCCTCCCAAGTCGCCGGACTGTCGACCAAATCCATTTCTTTGTTGACGACCGAAGACTGGGCCGCGTTCAGCTCGGACCAGATCGCGGCGCTCACCACCGCGCAGTTCGCTGCCATCACGAGCGCGCAGTTCCCGGCGATCAGCACATCCATCCTGGCGGCCATCGAAACCCGCGATTTGCGGATGCTGACCACGGCCACGATGAGGGCCATCACGTCGGATCAACTGGCCGCGCTGACGAGTGACCAGATCGGCTCGTTCACCACGACGCAGGTGGCTTCGATGACGACGGCGCAGCTCGCCAGCCTCGCGTCGGACGACCTCAACGCGCTCGGTTCGGCCCAGTTCGCAGCCATGACGTCGGCCCAGGTGGCCAGTCTGACAAGCACGCAGATCGGCACGCTGGAGACCGACGACCTTGCAGCGCTCAGCAGCGCGGGCATCCGGGGGCTCGGCTCGGAGGACCTGGCCGCGCTGTCGACCGCCCAAGTGGTGGCGATGACGACGGCGCAGTTTGCCGCCCTCAGCTCGAGCCAGCTGGCCGGCCTGTCGACCGACCAGATCGCCAAGATCGAGACGGCGGATCTGCGGGCCCTGTCCAGTGCCACGCTGCGTGCGCTGACCGATGCCCAATTGGGTGCACTGACCTCCGACCAGCTTGCCTCGCTGAGCACGGCCCAGGTGGCCGCGCTCACGACCTCCCAGATCGCCGGCTTGTCGACCGACGACCTCAATGCACTGACCTCGGCCCAGTTCGCCGCGCTGACCTCCGCGCAGGCCGCCGCATTGACTGGCGCGCAGATCGCCAAGCTCGAAACGGCTGACCTCGCAGCGCTCAATTCGGCTGCCATTCGCTCTCTCGCCTCGGACGACCTGGCCTCCTTGTCGACCGATCAGATCGTTGCGATGACCTCGGCCCAGTTCGCCGCGCTGAGTTCCAGCCAGGTGGCCGGCCTGACGACCGACCAGATCGCCAAGATCGAATCGGCCGACCTGCGTGCGCTGAGCACCTCGGCCATCCGCGCGCTGACCGAT
>Ga0207649_10000849_pt1 | contig 19640 bp, 18 predicted proteins | sample KBSC43metaG_FD_184317 | JGI IMG/M metagenome (GOLD analysis project Ga0207649, IMG submission 184317) | Corn rhizosphere microbial communities from Kellogg Biological Station, Michigan, USA - KBS C4-3 metaG (SPAdes) (version 2) | ecosystem: Host-associated > Plants > Roots > Rhizosphere > Soil ... | reverse complement strand
CGTCGTCGGCATCGGCCCCGACGCTAAGCTCGAGCTCATCGCTTCGCCCCCGCGCCCCGCGCGCCCGAAAGCGATCCCCGGCCCGAAAGCCGCCAAGAAGGCAGCCCCCAAGCCGGCCGAAGAGAACAGCTGAGCCGAAGGCTAGAACATGAATCCAAAGGCCGGGAGCAATCCCGGCCTTTTTGTTTTCTAAGAGCCCGCGGTCGGACATCCCTCCCGCTCGTCGGGAGGGGGGACCATGGGAAGCATGGTGGGTGGGAACCGCGAGCGCGCTGCCCCTGCGAGCCTCGGATTGCGACACAGCGTCCTGAATGCGTGCCGCGGATGAGGATCACGAGCTTTGTGCTTGTGGCTCCCACCCACCGGCCTGCCGGTGCCCCTGCCGACAAGCGAGGGATGGTGCGTCACTGCCGGATTCCGGGAGTCCCCAGCATTTCCAGGCCTCTCCGCGGTTTTTCGCGGAACTTATCCCTGCCCCTTCCACGTCGATTACTATGCCCGCACCTCTCCGGCGCGGGATGCGTATGGGGCATCACGGAGGGGGTTCGGGCTGGAGGGGAGCCATCTCCTCCAGGGTCGGCCGGTTCCTGCAGCGCTCAACGCGGTGCCGGCCGTCCTAAAACCGATCGCGCGGGGCGGGGCGATAGTCCCACCTCTACTTCTGGCGGAATACCGCCACGGGACGAAAGTCCCGCCCCCGCCGCTTCTTCGGAAGCGGCGAAACAGATGGAAAATCCGGAGGGCTCTGCCCGTCCGGCGTCTTGTCACGCCTTTTGCGGCCTTACGAGAAACCAGATCAGGCACGCCGCATAGATCGCAGCTGGAATGATCAGCGCTAGCATCTCCCACCGACCATAGGCGAGGGCGCCCATCAGCGCTCCGGCGGCAAGCGCCGCCCAAACGAGCAGATGTTGCAGCCATCGCCACCGGGGCGCAGACCGCAGGGTAGCGCGTGCGAGATCCTGGCCCGCGGCGAACAACGTCCCTGTCACAAACGTCGTGCCCAGCCGAGCAGCGCCGATTGGCTGTAGAACCGCGTTCTGGGCTCCAGCAGCCGCCGCCAGGGCCAGCATCGATTGCGCCGCGCCAAATCCCGTTGAGGTCAGCAGGAGCGACACCGCAAGTCCGGCAAGGACAATACCCAACGCGACAACCGGGCCAAATCTGGTGCTCGATTGTGCTCCGAGCGATCCGAGAAAGCTGCCGATAAAGAACAGCACGACAAGGCTGCCGGCCAGCAGGGCGGCGCCGGCATCGCCGATTGCGAGGCTTGCGCCCAGCTGCGTGGTGTTGCCACTCATGAACGAAGTGTAGAACCGCCCGAGCGCGAGGAACCCGACGCCGTCACAGAACCCGGCGGTTGCCGTCAGCAAAATGCCCGCGCCCAGTGCCCGGGCTGGGGTCACGCGCTTAGTTCCGTCGCAATCAACTTGGCCAGAGCGGCCAGCTCCCCATCATCCGCGCGCTTGGTTGCATGTCCCGCAAGCTCGACTCCCGCATAAACCGGGATCAAGTGGAAATGCAGGTGGAACACCGACTGCCCGGACGGCGCTTCATTGAATTGCATCACACGCAAACCGTCTGCCTTGGTCGCCGCCATCAGCGCGCGGCCCAACCGCGGCAGATAAGCGGTGGCCTTCGCCAGATGTTCCGGATCGGCATCGAGGATGTTGCGCGACGCGGCCTTCGGGATCACCAGCAAATGCCCGCGCGACTGTGGGAAAATGTCCATCGTCACGAGGATCGTGTCGTCCTCGAACACCTGGTGGTTCGGGATCTCACGGCGCAGCATTTTGCCGAAGATGTTCGATGGATCGTAGTCGGTCACGTCGCGGCTCCAAAGATGGAATAGGTACGCGGCACTGGCGCCGGCACATAGGCGTCGATCGTCTCCTCGATGACGTCCACCGCGCGGTTCGTCCCGTCCTCGAGCCGCAGCCGCTCGCCGAGCACACCGGCCGCTTTCGCGTAGGATGGCGTTCCATTGAGATCCTCGAGCGCGGACGCCAGGATTTGCGGAGTAAGCTTGCGCAGCCGCACCGGCCGGGGGCCGACGCCGAGCTCATATGCCCGTTGGCCCCAATAGGGCTGGTCGTAGAATTGCGGTACGATAAATGTCGGTTTGCCGGCCAAAAACCCGGTGTGGGTTGTGCCGGCACCCCCGTGATGCACCACTCCGCGCACATAGTCGAAGAGCTTGGTGTGCGGCGCGCGGTCGATCGAGAATACCGAGTCCGGCAAATCCTCGGCACGCAGTCCGCCCCACCCCTTGCCGATCACGGCCCGGCCGCCCCAGATTTTGAGCGCCTTGGTGATGATCTCGGTGTTGCGCTGCGCCCCCCACGGCATCGAGCCGAAGCCGAGGTAAGTCGGCTGGTCGCCCTGTGCGAGAAATTCGAGGAACGCCGGTGGCGGCGTCCAGCCGCTCGCATCGTCAAGCCGCCAGAAGCCGGTGATGATATTGGTCTCGGACCAGTCGCCCGGCGCCGGCGAGATCGTCGGCGAGTAGGCATGCAACGTCACCAGCGGCTCGCTGCGGGCATTGCTGCGCACCGTCCCGCGCTTCTTGGACTTGAGTCCGAGCAGGCTGCGAATGCGATCCCGCGGCAGATCCCAATAAGTCTGCTGCGCCGCCTGGATCATGTAGCTCATCTTGTAGAGCAGGGGGTCGATCCGGGGGCTACGCGCGAAGGGCTGCCGGCTGAACCGGAACAGCCACGGGTCGAGTTCGGGCAGGGTATAGTCGAAGAACGGGAATTCGGTCGTCGGATAGATCGGCTGGAAGACCGTCAGCATCGCCGGAATGTGCAGCGCCTCCGCGATATCGATGCAGACGCTCACGGCGTTGGAAAAGATCACCGCACTCGCATCCTGGCACGCCTGCCAGGCCCGCCGGCTCGCTTCCTTGAGCACTTTTTGGCCGTCGCGAAGGAGCGCCGGGGCATGGAGAAGTGACCCCGTGCTCATCACCCGGTCGAACTGCGCCTTGCGGAGGAAATCCTGCACATCGCCCCCGAGGTCGAAAAACTCGATCCCGTGGGCGGTGACGAACTCCGTGAAATCGCTTGTTGTCGCCAGAACAGGAGAAAACCCGCGGCGCTTGAGCGTCATCGCCAGGGCAACAAAGGGCTGCACGTCGCCATGCGTCCCAATTACCGCCAATACGATTTTCTGGCCCAAAACCCGTCCCGTCCGCCGTCGCGACCTGTAAATAGTGGGGTGTATAGCCCTTGGCAAATCTGCCCACCGGAGCCGACGGTTCGGCCGACGCTATTCCGCTGTTTTTTTGAATGGAGTCAATTCGTTGAGCGCCACCTGTTCACGCTCAACCGAAGCCCGCTCCTGCTTGAGGAAGCGGGCAATGGCGGCCCGCAGCCCCGGATGCCCGATCCAGTGGATCGAGCGCGTGATCTCAGGAGAATAGCCGCGTGCCAGCTTGTGCTCGCCCTGCGCTCCGGCCTCGACGGTCGCAAGCTTGTGGCCGATCGCAAAGTCGATAGCCTGATAATAGCAGAGTTCGAAATGGAGGAACGGCCGGTGCTCGGTCGCGCCCCAATAACGGCCGTAAAGCGTGTCGCGTCCAAGCAGGTTCAACGTTCCGGCGATGGGCCGCCTGCCATCATAGGCAATCATCAGCACCACACGGTCGGCCATCGCAGCGCCGAGCAGCGAGAAGAACTTGCGGTTGAGGTATGGCCGGCCCCATTTGCGATTGCCCGTGTCCATATAGAACTCGAAGAACGCGTCCCAGTCTGCCTCGGTGATCTCCGCTCCCGTCAGCCACCGGACCGAGAGCCCCTCGAGTGCATCTTTGCGTTCGCGCCGCGTGACCTTCCGATGTCGCGACGACATTGTTTCGAGATAATCGTCGAAGGAACCGAACCCCGAATTATGCCAGTGATATTGCGTGTCCGTCCTGAGCAGCCATCCGAGCTGCATTGCAAGCTCGGACTCCTCCTGCGGAACGAAGGTTGCGTGGACCGATGAGATCCCCCGCTCGTCTGCATAACCCTGCGCGGCGAGCAGCAGCGCTTGCTTGAGCCCGAGATCGTCTCGTGCCGTCAGCATCTTCGGCGCCGTCACCGGCGTGAACGGCACCGATGCCTGCAGCTTGGGATAGTAGCGCCCCCCGGCCTGCTCGAATGCATTGGCCCAGCCATGGTCGAAAACGTACTCGCCCTGCGAGTGAGATTTCTCATAGGCCGGCAGCAGGCCGACGACATTGTCGCCATCGCGCAGCACGATGTGCCGCGGCGTCCAACCGGTCCGCTTCGTCGCCGACCCTGACTGCTCAAGCGCCAGGAAGAACGCGTGGCCGAGGAAAGGATTGAGATGTGGGTCGGTCGCCGCGACCAGCCGGTTCCAGGTCGCCGCATCCACCGCAGCGGCTCCGTCGACGACCGTCGCTCGAAAATGCTCAGGCACTTGCGGGGAGAAATCCCTCGAACAGAATCTGGTCGGCGTGACGCAGCGCCCGGCGTGCTGCCTCCGGCGACGTGATTGTCCAGCTTGTGACTGTCATGCCGAGCGCCCGGAACAATCGGACGGCCGGAATGCCCAGCGAGACGTCTCGACAGGAAATGAAATCGAAGCGCGACAGCGGCCAGTGCAGCAAATGCTTCAACAGGAAGCGCTGCCAATTGCTCAGCGTCTGGTCCCACTCCGGCTCGTCATAGCCATAGGTGATGATGCCGAGCGGAACGCCAACGCCATTGCGGCGCAGCGCAATCAAGAGATGCGGGTCGAAAGATTCGAGGGCGTAGGGTCCGCGATAGGCCCGCAGTGCATCGGCGACCGCGTATGCCAGACGAGCCGTGTCCGTCGCATTGGGCTGCGGCTTGAGCTCGATCTGCAGCATCGTCCGCCCGGCGATCTGCGCCAAAAATTCCGTGAAGCGCTGCGGCACGTCGCGCGTGGCGCTGCCCTTGAGTACGAGGTGCTGTACCTCGGCAATCGGGCGCGCATTGGACAATCCCGTCGCGTCCGTAAGCCGGTCGAAATCATCGTCGTGAAAGACAAACGGCACGCCGTCGCTCGAGAGCTGCAGGTCGCACTCGATCGCATAGCCAGCGATAATCGCAGCCTCAAAAGCCGACCGCGAATTCTCGATCACCCCCGCCGCGGCATCGTGAAGACCGCGATGCGCGATGGGCCGGTCAAAGACGACCTTGGGCATCAGTTCACTTCGACGATCGCTTCGATTTCGACGGCCGCGTTACGCGGCAGTCCGGCAACGCCAATCGCGGAGCGCGCATGCTTGCCGCGATCGCCCAACACGCCGATCAGCAGGTTTGAGCCGCCATTGGCGACAAGGTGCTGCTCGTAGAAGTCGGGGCTCGAATTGACGAACACGGTGAGCTTCACGATCTGCTTGATGTCCTCGAGCCGGACGCCCGCCATGTGGACGAGCTGGGCGAGCACATTCACCGCGCAGAGCTCGGCCGCGTTGCCACCCTGGACGACATTCATGTTCTCCCCCAGCCGGCCCTCGGTGACATTGCCGCTACCGTCGATGGAGATTTGTCCCGACACATAGATGATGTTGCCCGCCCGCCGCGTCGGCACGTAGCTCGCCACCGGTGCGGTAGGCGTCGGCAGTTCGTATCCGTACTCGCGGAGCTTCTCGATGGGGCTCGTCATTGATCTCTACCTGTCTGCTATCGGCGCCCTCGGCGCTGTCGTCGTGGAATGGGCACCGCCCGGATCACTCATAGCACAGTCCGCCGGCCGTCGCCGCCAACGGAATCAGTGATGCTCGTGGTGATGGTGTGCGCGGCCCAGGCCCGTAATCGCCTCGGGGCTGACGTTGTTTTCCGCGGCGATATTGAGGAGGAGTGCCTCGTTGCCCACGACGTAGTCGATAATCCCGTGAGCAAAATCATGCGTGCCCACCAAGCCGCGCAGGTCCGCCGGATGGATACCGGATTGCACTATGAATTCAGCAAGTTGCTCCGGGTTCTGCGCCAAATGCTGAAGGCACAGATCGGCGAGCTGGGAGACAGTCAGGGAAGTCGGCTTGAGGGCCAAAGCGGGCGGTCCATTACTGCTTTCGTAAGCGATTGATGTTAGCCCGGGCATGGGGCAGAACACGAGCCTCTGCCGAGCGGATTTTCATGTCCAAGACCGTCATGATCGTTGAAGACAATGAGCTCAATATGAAGCTCTTCAACGACCTACTGGAATCACGTGGCTATTCGATCATCCAGACCCGCAATGGGATGGAGGCCATCGGGCTGGCACGGGCGCATCACCCCGACTTGATCCTGATGGACATCCAGTTACCCGAGGTTTCGGGCCTGGTCGTCACGAAATGGCTGAAGGAAGACGACGATCTGCAGTCGATCCCGGTGATCGCGGTGACCGCTTTCGCCATGAAGGGCGACGAGGAGCGGATTCTGCAGGGCGGATGCGAGGGTTACATCAGCAAACCCATTTCCGTGCCTCACTTTTTGGAAACCATTGCCCGCTACATTGGGCCAGCCAACTAGGGCCGCTACGGCCTGTTCCCGGTAAGTTTTGCGTAGAGGGGCGGCCGGTCTTTGACAGCGCGCGTGCTGATCGTTGACGATATTCCGACCAACGTCCGGTTGCTCGAAGCGCGCCTGACCGCGGAGTATTTCGAAGTCCGAACGGCATCGTCCGGTCGCGAGGCCCTGGCGATCTGCGGCGAGGGTCAGACTGACATCGTCCTGCTGGACGTGATGATGCCGCAGATGGACGGCTTCGAGGTTTGCACGCGCCTCAAGAACGATGCCGCGACGGCCCACATCCCGGTGCTGATGATCACGGCGCTGGACCAGCCTTCGGATCGGGTGAAGGGGTTACAGGTCGGCGCCGACGATTTCCTCACGAAGCCGGTCGACGACGTCCAGCTGATGGCGCGCGTCAAGAGCCTGGTGCGCCTCAAAGCGATAACCGACGAGCTGCGCGCTCGGGCTCAGACCGGGCAGGAAATCGCCATCGAAGACGCCATGCGGGCGATGGACGCGAGCAATTCCACCGCCGGGCGGATACTCCTGGTCGACAACGATCCCCGCAGCGCCGAACGGCTGCGCAACTATCTCGCGACCGCCCATCAGGTCGAGGTGTTAAGCGAGCCGCAGGCCGCCCCCTTGCAGGTGACGACCGGCGGCTATGAGCTGGCGATCGTCTCCATGGCCCTGGGGGAATTTGATCCATTGAGGGTCTGCTCGCAGATCCGCACGCTCGAAGTGACCCGCAATCTGCCCATTCTCCTGGTGGCCGATGAGGTGGACCGGACCAAAGTTGTTCGTGGCCTCGACATGGGCGTCAGCGATTTCATTATGCGGCCCGTCGAGCGGAACGAACTCGCGGCACGCGTACGCACCCAAATCCGTCGTTTCCGCTACGCTGCCGAGCTCAGGCAATCGGTCACCAACACCATGGCGCTGGCGGTGACCGATGAACTCACCGGGCTCTACAATCGTCGTTATTTCGATCGTCACCTTTCCCTCATGCTCGACAAGGCGCGTGAGCAAAGTCGCGACATGGCGCTGATGCTGATCGACATGGATTTCTTCAAGTCGGTCAACGATAACCACGGTCATGACATCGGGGACGCGGTGTTGCGCGAATTTGCTGAGCGCCTTCGCCGCAACATTCGCGGTGTCGATCTTGCGTGCCGGTTTGGTGGCGAAGAGTTCGTCGTGTTGATGCCCGATACGGACTACCGGCAAGCGCAGGGCGTCGCCGAACGCGTTCGTATGGCGGTTGCCGAGAGAGGCTTCGAGACCCAGGAAAGCCGGCCGCTGATGGTGACCTGCTCGGTCGGCGTGGCCCTCAACGAAACGGCCCTCGACACGCCCGAGACGATCCTCAAGCGGGCGGACGTAGCTCTGTACCGGGCCAAGCGCGAAGGCCGGAACCGCGTCGTTTTCGACGCTGCTTGAGCCTCAATGCCTCTGCGCCGAAGGCACAAGAGGTAGGGTTAACAATTCACTACCACCACCAGCTCTGGTTGAGTTGCGCCATGCGCGCGCTAAGGGTGTCGGCAACGGGATGGACTTCAAATCCACCCCAAAAGCTCCCTACGGTTCCCTCAGGTCCGCCGCAACTCCTGAAGTCCGTAGGGCGGCCGGTCCGGAGCTGTTGCGAGGCCTCTTCGGCACCCTCTCCGGATCGGCCACTCAAATCTGAAGGCCCATGCAAACAAAAAGCCCCGCATCTGCGGGGCTTTTTCGTCAGGCGCCAGAGCCGGAACTACTTGATCTTGGATTCCTTGAACTCGACGTGCTTGCGCACAACCGGATCGTATTTCTTGAAGCTCAGCTTCTCGGTCTGCGTGCGCGAATTCTTTTTCGTCACATAGTAGAAGCCCGTGTCGGCGCTGGACACGAGCTTGATCTTGATCGATGCGGCCTTGGCCATGTCGGAAATCCTTGGGAAAGCGGGCCACGGCCCTCAAATTTGCGCGCAAACTACGGATTTGCGACCGATTGTCAAGGTTGTGCGCCGGCCCGCGAACGGCCTGCTGTCAAGCGCTGATCTTGGCCTCCGCCGCACCGGTGGGACGGTGCGCCGGATCGAACCCATGCATGCGTGTCGCCCATTGTAACCCGACGACCGCTCCCTTGATCGAGGGAAGCATCACCAGCGGCAGGATCAGTGCCAGCGGCACCAGCGTCGCGAGGTAAATCCAGGGCGCGATCTCGAAATGGAACTGCAACTCGAGCAGCAGGCCGACGATCAGATGACCGGTGATGAAGATCGCGATGTAGGGCGGGAAATCGTCCGCGCGGTGGTGGAAGAACTCTTCGCCGCAGACCTCGCAATGGTCGGAAACCTTGAGATAGGAGCGGAACAGATGTCCTTGGCCGCAATGCGGGCAGCGCAGCCGCGTGCCGTTCCAGATGGCGCGGCCGACATCTCGCTGTTCGGCGGGAGAGCTGACGGAAACGGGCATGCGCTATCTCCTGCGGCCCTTCGGGCCGTAGCTCCGAGATGGGCGCTTAGACCCTCGTTTCCCAGATGACGGTTTGCCGCGGCTGCCTTCACTGAGGAGCTCGAAGCGAAGCGCCCCAGCGACCGGTGCCGCCTCGATCAACCGTACTTTCACATCATCGCCGATCCGAAACGTCTCGCCGCCGCGATCCCCGACCATCGCCTGCATTTCCTCGACGAAGCGATAGTAGTCCTGACCGAGCGTGGAGGCGGGAATGAAACCGTCGGCGCCCGTTTCGATCAGACGGACAAACAGGCCGGAGCGGGTCACGCCCGAAATCCGGCCGTCGAACTCCGCGCCGATCTTGCCGGCAAGAAACTGAGCCAGCAGCCGGTCGCTGGTCTCGCGCTCTGCGAGCATCGCGCGCCGCTCAGTGCCCGAAATATGCGAGGCGATCGCCGGCAGCCTTGCGACCTCGGCATCCGTCAGCCCGTCATCGCCAAGCTTCAGCGCCGCGATGAGGGCTCGATGGACGATCAGGTCGGCATAGCGCCGGATCGGCGAGGTGAAGTGCGCGTAGCGATCGAGGTTGAGACCGAAATGCCCATAGTTCTCGTGCGCGTATTCGGCCTGTGCCTGCGAGCGCAGCACCATCTCGCTGACTTGCTGAATACGGCCATTGGCCCGCGCCTTGTCCAGAACGCGGTTGAAGTCGCCGGGCCGCACCGCCTCGGACTTGCCGAATGGCAGATCCAGCGAATTCAGAAATTCACGGAGTGCGTTGAGTTTTTCGCGGCTCGGGGTGTCGTGAACGCGGTAGAGCAGGGCGGTCCTGTGCTTCTCGAGCGTCTCGGCCGCAGAGACATTGGCGGCAATCATCATCTCTTCGATAAGGCGCATCGCCTCAAGCCGTTCGGGCGTCCGTACGTCCGCGACCATCCCCTTGGCGTCGAGCACGATCTTGCGCTCCGGGAGGTCGAGATCGAGCGGGCCGCGCTTGTCGCGAGCCTTCAGCATCGCAGCATAGGCCGCATAGAGCGGCTTCAGGATCGGCTCGAGAAGAGGACCCGTCTTGTCGTCCGGGCGGCCGTCAATGGCGGCCTGCACCTGCTGGTAGCTCAGCTTGGCGGCCGAGCGGAACAACACCCGATGGAAGCTGTGCCGCCTTTTCCGTCCATCGGAATCGAATACCATCCTGACCGCCAATGACGGCCGGTTCTCGCCTTCCTTGAGCGAGCAGAGATCGTTGGAGATGCGCTCGGGCAGCATCGGGACAACGCGATCGGGGAAATAGACGGAGTTGCCGCGCAGATAGGCCTCGCGGTCGAGCGCGGTGCCCGGCTGCACATAGGCGGCCACATCGGCAATGGCGACGGTCACGATGTGTCCGCCCGGATTGGCCTTGTCGGTATCCTGTTCGGCATGCACTGCGTCATCATGATCTTTGGCATCGGGGGGATCGATGGTGATCAGCGGAATGTGTCTCCAGTCCTCCCGACCCCTGAGGGAAGCCTCCTTGGCGGCCTCCGCCTCTTTCAACACGGAGGCCGGGAAGCGGTACGGTATCTCCAGGTTGTGGACCGCGATCATCGAAACCGCGCCCTCGGAGTTCGGGTTGCCAATGACCGCCGCGACCTTGGCCTTGGAGATCATCAGTCGACCGCTGACCTTCGTCGTCACCTCGACCAGGTCGCCGTCGCGGGCGTCGCCGAGATCACCGCCGTCAATCCGCATTTCCTTCTGTTTCCGGTCAACCGGAACGAGGCGCGCGCCACCCTCGTCAATTCGAACGATGCCGATCTGCCCACGCCGGGGCTTATCCAGAATCTTCATCGGGCGGGCGGTGTAGACGGGCAGGGGACCCTCGCCGGCATCGATCCTCGCGAGGATGCGGTCGCCGGGACCGGGCACGACCCGGGCATTGCCGCCGATGGCTAGAGCAACGCGCGGCCGCTCTCCTTCGGTCGCTTCGTCCCATTGAGCCGGAAATGCGTGGAGATTATCCGGGTCCGCATCTGCCGGAATATCCAGTGCGGTCACGCCCGGCAGCGTCGCCGTGCGGCGGATTGCCTTGCGGGTCCGCGTCAAGATGCCGTCGCCCTCCATCTCTTTGAGCAGGAGCTTGAAGGGCGTACGCATGTCGCCGTGAATGCCGAAATATTTCGCCAGATCGCGTTTGCCGTCGAGGTCAGGCCGTTCGGCCATGGCCTCGATGATCGCCTCACGCGAGGGCAGTGTGCCGACCGCGTATTGGCGGTGGGACTTCGGAGTAGAATGAGATTTTGGCGGTCTCGCCATCAATGTTCTTTCGTGGTTCAAACCCCCACGAGGGCCATCAGGCCTCCACCGTGGAGGGTTTCTTGGCGGTCTTTTTCGCCGCTGGTTTCTTTGTAGTTGCCTTCTTGGCCGGAGCTTTCTTCGCCGCCGCCTTCTTTGCCGGGGCTTTTGCTGCCGCCTTGCGCGCCGGCTTCCTGCCGCCGCCCTTGGCGGCCCGCTCGGCGATGAGCTCGAGCGCCTGCTCGAGGGTTACATCCTCCGACTTTACCGATTTCGGCAGCGTCGCGTTGATCTTGCCCTGGTTGACGTATGGGCCGTAGCGGCCATCGCGTACTGAGATCGCGCCGTCGTCGTGCTCGAAGGTCTTGATCGCTTTGATCGGTGTGGCTCCACGACCGAAGCGCGCGCCCCCCGCGGCCTTCTGAGCGAGCAGGTCCACCGCGCGGTTGAGGCCGACCGTGAAGACTTCCTCGACATCGGGAAGGTTGGCGTATTTGCCGGCATGCAGGATGAACGGCCCGTATCGGCCGATGCCCGCGCTGATCGGCTCCCCCGTTTCGGGGTGAAGACCGACCGCGCGGGGTAGCGCCAGCAGGAGCAGCGCCTTCTCCAGCGTCAGGGAGTCGGGAGACCAGCCTTTGGGAAGAGAGGATCGCTTCGGCTCGTCGCCCTCGCCGAGCTGCAAATATGGGCCGAAACGACCGGACTTCAAGTAGACGTTGAACGCGCTTTCGGGATCGACGCCGAGAATGCCGTCGCCGGGTGCCTTTTCTGCGCCGCCAGTCGCCGCATCGCTCAACTGCATGGTGTAGCGGCACTCGGGATAGTTTGAGCAGCCGATGAAGGCGCCGAACTTGCCGAGCTTTAGCGACAGGTGCCCAGTACCGCAGTTAGGACAGATGCGTGGATCGGAACCGTCCGCCTTGGGCGGGAAGATGTGGTCCGCGAGGAGGTCGTTGAGGGCATCGAGGACCTGCGAAACACGCAGATCCTTGATCTCGTCGGCCTGCCGCGTGAAGTCGGTCCAGAAGTCGCGGAGCACGTCCTTCCAGCTCAGCTCGCCGGCCGAGATCTGGTCGAGCTTGCCTTCGAGATCGGCAGTGAATCCGTACTCGACGAGCTTCTTGAAGAAGCTCTCTAGGAAAGCCGTGACGATCCGTCCGCGATCCTCGGGAAAGAGCGCCCGCTTCTCGAGCCGCACATAATTGCGTTCCTGCAGCACCGAGATCGTCGCCGCATAGGTCGACGGCCGGCCGATGCCGAGTTCTTCCATCTTCTTGATGAGGCTCGCCTCGGTGTAGCGCGGTGGCGGCTGTGTGAAGTGCTGCTCGATCAAAGCTTCTTCGAGCTTCGGATGATCGCCAACCGCCAGCGCCGGCAGCTCGCGATCGTCGTCGTCCTGGTCGTCCTCACCACGATCTTCCTTGGCCGCGATGCCATAGACCGCGAGGAACCCCGCGAACGTCACGACCGACCCCACCGCGCGCAACACGATGTCGCGGCCAGGTGCATTCACCGCGATGTCTGCCGTGGTCCGCTCGATCTCGGCTGGTCGCATCTGCGAGGCGAGGGTACGCCGCCAGATCAGCCCGTAGAGCTTGCGCTGGTCGAGGTCGCCGACCGTCTCGGGATGCCGGAACATGTCCGTCGGGCGGATGGCCTCGTGCGCTTCCTGCGCGTTCTTGGCCTTGTTCTGATAGATGCGCGGCGTCGGCGGCAGGTAAGCCGAACCGAATTCCTTCTCGATCGCACTGCGCGCGGCCGAGATCGCCTCGGGCGCCATGTCGATGCCGTCGGTCCGCATATAGGTAATGACGCCGTCCTCGTAGAGCCGCTGCGCGAGCTGCATCGTTCGGTTCGGTGAGAAGCCCAGCCGCGAGCTTGCGTCTTGCTGCAAAGATGAAGTGGTGAATGGCGCGTAGGGGTTTCGCCTGGTCGGTTTCTTCTCGACCGAGCGCACCTCGAAGCGGCCGCTTTCGATGGCGCGCTTCAGGGCATCGGCGTCCGCGCCGGACCTGACGTCCAGCTTGTCCGAGACCTTGCCGTCAACGGAATACAGCCGAGCCTCAAAGCTCTTGCCCTTCTCGTTGAGCCTACCCGCGATCGACCAGTACTCGACCGGCTTGAACTTCTCAATCTCTGTCTCGCGGTCGCACACGATCCTGAGCGCCACCGACTGAACGCGGCCCGCCGAGCGCGAGCCCGGCAGCTTCCGCCAGAGGATGGGCGAGAGCGTGAAGCCCACCAGATAGTCGAGCGCGCGGCGCGCCAGGTAGGCGTCGACCAGCGGCTCGTCGATCTGCCGCGGATGTTTCATCGCCTCGGTGATGGCGTTCTTGGTGATGGCGTTGAACACCACCCGGCTCACGGGCTTGTCTTTGACCAGCTTCTTCTGCCGAAGCACGTCAAGCACGTGCCAACTGATCGCCTCGCCTTCGCGGTCGGGGTCGGTTGCAAGGATCAGTTCGTCCGCGTCCTTGAGCGCATTGCCGATGTCACTCAGCCGCTTGCGGGAGGCGGTATCGACCTCCCAATCCATCGCGAAGTCTTCGTCGGGACGGACCGAACCATCCTTGGCCGGCAGGTCGCGCACGTGGCCGTAGCTGGCGAGAACCTCATAGTCCTTGCCCAGATACTTGTTGATTGTCTTGGCCTTGGCCGGGCTTTCGACGACGACCAGCTTCATAGCAACGCTTTCGGAGGGGTCTTGAACGCGGCGGAAAATGGTGAAAGCCGCCGGGGCTGTCAACCTTGCGCGTCCGCATCTGCCGCATTCCCCCTTTAGGGGGAACTATTTTGTGAGCTAAGGCCGGAGTGCCACCAATTGCCCGCTCGACCACTCGATTTGACCGCCCAAATCGAGTTCGAGGAGCAGAGTTTGGACCGCGGTGACTGATAGCCCGGTGGTCGCGATGAGCTCATCCACCTGCACCGGCGTGGGGCTCAGCGCTTCAATCAACCGCGCACGGTCGCCGGTCGAGGGCTCGCCGTCCGCGCCAAGGGCAGGCAGCTCGGGCGCCCAGTCCGGCTCGAGGAGGATCTGCCGTGACGGATCGGCTTCGCTCAGGACTTCGATGATGTCCTCGGCATTCGTCACGAGCTTCGCGCCCTGCTGGATGAGATGATTGCCGCCCTCCGCTCGTGGATCGAGCGGTGAGCCGGGCACGGCAAAAACATCGCGATTTTGTTCGAGTGCGAGCCGCGCTGTGATCAGTGAGCCCGAGCGCTTGGCGGCCTCCACCACGACGACGCCGAGCGATAGGCCCGAGACCAGCCGGTTGCGCCGCGGGAAATCCTGAGCCCGCGGAGACCAGCCCATCGGCATTTCGCTGAGCAGCATGCCCCCGTTTTCGACGATGCTCTTCGCGAGGGGGATGTTCTCTTCCGGGTAGATGCAGTCGAGACCGCCCGCGAGCACTGCGATGGTCCCGCTGGTCAGAGAAGCCTTGTGCGCTGCCGCATCGATGCCCCGCGCGAGGCCTGACACGACGGTGTAGCCGCGCTCGCCAAGATCGGCAGCGAGCACCGCGGTCATTCGCTGTCCTGCCGCGGACGCATTGCGCGCCCCGACGATCGCTACCGTGCGTCCGGTATCGAGCCCTTCACCGCCGATGATGGAGACCAACGGCGGAGCCCCCGAGATGTGCCTCAGCAGCGGTGGATAGTCCGGCTCACCGGACGCGACCATGCGCCCGCCCAGCTTCTCGACGGCGGCAATTTCGCCTTCGGCCTCGGCGATCGTCGGGATCTTGGTCCCAACGCCGACTTTGCTCGCAAGCCGGGGCAGTTCTGCGATCGCGGCTTCCGCCGATCCAGTTCGGTTAAGCAACTGGCGGAACGTCACCGGTCCGACATTGGGCGTACGGATAAGCCTCAGCCAGGCGATACGCTGGGACGGCGTGAGCTTGGTCCCGGCGCCGCCACTCATTCGGCTCTCCGGCCCAATTCGATCTTAGGCTCAGTGCCCTGGATCAGGCGCCCGATATTGGCGCGGTGGTTGTAGATCAGGATCGCTGCGAGCAGCGCGGCGGTTGCGGCGAACTTGGTACCGTCGGCATCGGGTGCCCAGCCCATGAGCCAGACGACGTAGGCAAAGATGGGAGCGGTGACCGCTGACGTGAGGGCCGAGAGCGATGACATCTTCTGCGTCACAGCGATGAAGAGCCACACCGCGCAGAAGATCACACCGACGGGCCAGGCGATGCCGAGGAGGATGCCGATGAATGTCGCAACGCCCTTGCCGCCCTTAAAGCCAAGCCAGATCGGGAAACAATGGCCGAGGAACACCGCGACGGCGGCGATGAAGACCGTGTCACCCGGCCAGAAATATTTCGCGATCGTCACCGCGACGACGCCCTTGAGCGTATCAAGCACCAGCGTCGCCGCCGCCAGCCCGCGCCGGCCAGTACGGAGTACGTTGGTGGCGCCGATATTGCCCGATCCGATCTTGCGGACGTCGCCGAGGCCTGCGGCGCGCGTGAGCAGCAGCCCGAACGGGATGGACCCGAGCAGGTAGGACATCACCGCGGCGATGAGAAAGCCCAGATAGGTCATTTGTCCCCCCGCCGGTCAGCATGTCGGAAGACGGAGCGGCCCGCAACGAAGGTTTCCATCACGGCGCCCTGGAGCTTGGCGCCCTCGAACGCAGTGTTCCGGGACCGGGAGCGGATGTCCTTTTCGGCGACGACCCAGGGATAGTCCGGATCGATCAAGATGATGTCTGCCGGCGCCCCGGCCGCCAGCCTGCCGGAGGTCAGCCCAAGGACCTCGGCCGGACGGTGCGTCATCGCGCGAAGCACGGTCATCAACGGCACGTCCCCCGAGTGTACGAGCCGCAGGGCCGCAGCCAGCAGGGTCTCAAGCCCGATCGCACCCTCGGACGCCTCGGCGAAGGGTTGCCGCTTCACCTCGGAATCCTGCGGGTCGTGCGCGGAGTGGATGACGTCGATAGCGCCAGATCTGAGCGCCTCGATCATTGCCTGCCGATCGTCTTCCGAGCGCAGAGGAGGGCTGAGCTTGAAGAAGGTGCGATAGGGTGAAACGTCGTTCTCGTTGAGAGCGAGATTGTTGATCGAAAGTCCCGCCGACAGCCTCTGCGACTTCTGCTTGGCAGCGGCCACCAGCGTCGCTGATCCCGCGGTCGAAATCTGCGCGGCGTGATAGCGGACGCCTGTAAGCGCTGCGAGCTGCAGGTCGCGGGCGAGGGGGATCGTTTCGGCTTCGAGTGGAATGCCCCGGAGCCCCGAGATCGTTGCGAGCTCGCCGTCATTCATCACGCCATCGGCGACTAGTGACGCATCGGCGGTATTGTGGGCGATCACCATGTCGAAATTCGCGGCGTAGCTCATGGCTGCACGCATCAGGCCGGCAGACTGGATCGACCCGCGTCCGTCTGTGAGGTAGGCTGCGCCGGCCTCGCGCAGCAGGCCGTATTCGGTGATCTCCTCGCCGCGCAGCCCTCTGGTCAGGGCTGCTGCCGGCAGTACGTTGACGTTCGCGGTTGCAGCCGCGCGACGGATGATGAAGTCGACGATCGCCCCGTCATCCACCACAGGCGTGGTATCCGGCATGAGGACGAACGATGTTACGCCGCCGGCCGCTGCCGCCTCAGAAGCGGTGGCAAGAGTCTCGCGGTATTCGTGACCCGGCTCGCCGGTGAACACCCGCATGTCGATGAGCCCGGGCGCTGCGATCAGCCCCCGCGCATCGACGACCTCAGCGTCCTCGGGAACACCAGCCGGCGCACCTGCGGCGACGCCCTCGATCTTGCCGTCTCGAACAAGCACGGCACCGGCGTGGTCCGTATTGCTCGCTGGGTCGATGATCCGCGCATTACTGATGACCAGCGTGCTCATGCTGCCACCTGCGAGGGATCGGCGAGAAGCGCATCGAGCACCGCCATACGGACGGCGACGCCCATCTCGACCTGCTCTGTGATCACCGAGCGTGGGCCGTCGGCAATCGCCGGATCGATCTCGACGCCGCGGTTCATGGGGCCCGGATGCATGACGATCGCATCGGGTTTCGCCAGCGCCAGCTTCTCGGCATCGAGTCCGTAGAAGCGATAGTATTCGCGCACCGAGGGGATCAGCCGGCCGGCAGCGCGCTCGTGCTGGAGGCGGAGCATCATGACGACGTCGGCGCCCTTGAGGCCTTCGCGCATGTCGGTGAAGACTTCGGTGGCCAGCCGCTCGATACCCTTGGGCAGGAGCGTGCGCGGCGCGATGACACGGGTCCGCACCTGCATGGCGCCGAGCAGCAGCAAATTCGACCGCGCGACCCGTGAATTGGCGATGTCGCCGCAGATGGCGACCGTCAGTCCGGCTAGGCGCCCCTTATGCTGACGGATCGTGAGCGCATCGAGCAGGGCCTGCGTCGGATGTTCATGCGAGCCGTCGCCGGCATTGATGACGGCGCAGCCGACCTTCTGGCTGAGCAGCTCCACCGCACCCGACGCCGGATGCCGGACGATGATCACGTCCGGCTGCATGGCGTTGAGGGTGGCGGCGGTGTCGATCAGCGTCTCGCCCTTGGTCACTGACGAGGTCTTGACCGACATGTTGGTGACTTGTGCGCCGAGCCGCTTGCCGGCGATCTCGAAGCTGGCCTGGGTGCGGGTAGAGGGCTCGTAGAAGAGGTTGATCTGGGTCTTGCCGCTGAGGGTCGGCAGCGATTTGCGCTGCTGCCGCGAGACCGGGATCATGGCTTCGGCGCGGTCGAGAAACTCGGCGATTTCGAATTGATTCAGTTGGGAAATACCGAGGAGGTTGCGGTGGGGGAAGGGTCGTCCTGTGCCCGCGGGATTGGTCATTCCGCTCCGGTTCCTCGATGCGGCCGGGGTCTAGCCCAGCAACTGGGGAGGGGCAAGCCGCACTGACCCACAATACTACAAGATCATTGACAATAGAACAAAAAGCGAACATCCCTTCCCTGTAGGCTGTTTGCCCTACGTTTTTCCACTAATATCTTTCTTGCCAAATCCCGCCACATTGCGCGCTTTCAGGTGGGGGGAAGGCAATGAATCTGCTGATCATCGGAGTTTCCAGTTTACATTGGCTTTGTTTGAGCGGGGCGTCGATTCAGAGGGCCCGCATTTCCACCTCACCGGCCGGATCGCATGTGGATGTTCTTATTGTCGCGCCCAAAAGAGCGTTGGCAGAGCCCCGAATTCCGGGAGCCGACTCAAGCCGACTACACTTCCGCGATGGTGCAAGCGACCGGAGAACTGGAATTCAAAGACCGGGATCGGGTCGGAAACGTTGTTCCACTCGAAGGTCGTAGCGTGCATTTATTCTGGCGATCGGGACTCGACGAGATCATCGATCTGAAGCCAGTCCTGGTGAGATTCTCAAGAAGGCCCGTTGCTGTGCGAGAACTCTTGTTTCGCACCGTACGGCCGGGCCCGGAGGGTCGCTCGATCATTTGGGATGATGGGTCTGAGATCGGCCTATCATGGCTTCAAGATTTGGCGTTGGCGAGAATGTCGAGCCACGAATTCCGGGGTGCGCTCGATGGACTGGGCATGACAATCGAGGAGGCGGCGAGACACCTCGGTGTTTCAACCCGGTCGATCGCCGGGTACCGGCGAGACCGTCCTGTCCCGCGGGCTATCGCTTTGGCGGTTCGATACTTGCTGCTGCGCCGTCAACGGACCCACTAGCTACGCAGTCGATCGAGAAAACCCTGCAGAATGTAGGAAGCGGCGAGCTTGTCGACGACTTCCGCCCGCCGGTCGCGTCGGGTGCCGCCCTCGATCAGCATCCGATCCACGGCGGCTGTAGAGAGCCGTTCGTCCCAGAACACCAGGGGGCACGGCAGTTTGGCCTTGAGACTCCGTGCGAAGGCTCGCGCGGACTGGGCTCGCGGTCCTTCCGAACCGTCCATGTTGAGCGGAAGGCCGAGGACGAGGCCGACGACCTGATTTTCCGCGACAAGTTGCCCGAGGCGCTGCGCGTCGGCTGTGAATTTGGTACGCGCGACGGTTTCGATTGGAGTGGCTGTGAGCCGCAGTCCGTCGGAGACGGCGACGCCGATGGTCCTGGTTCCCAAGTCCAGGCCAAGGAGCTTCCCGTTAGTCGGCAGATCGGCAAACGCGGGTTCAGCGACCATGGCTTGCCCTAGCCGTCGCCTGGGATGCTGTCTAGTCCTAGGCGCGTACTCCAAGGCAAGCGGAAGCGCTCACCGGCCATTGCCGGCGATGTCAAAGAACGGTGCCCCATCCCTCACCAACATGCGCGCCCGCGAGTTCGGGCGGCGGGCGGGACATCGGCCTACGCCGTTAGTCGGAAGGTAATGGGACTTTTTGTGCCGCCCCGCATCCAGGGACTGCATCGGATCCTCATGGGTGCCGAATGCCTTAACTTATGATCCAGTGCCTCGAGCTCTGCCCCGGCCCTTGCCAGCCAGAACATCCCCGCCCTCCCGCCGGCAAAGGCAGCAGGAACGGCATCCCGGAACCGAG
>Ga0207649_10000847_pt1 | contig 19667 bp, 17 predicted proteins | sample KBSC43metaG_FD_184317 | JGI IMG/M metagenome (GOLD analysis project Ga0207649, IMG submission 184317) | Corn rhizosphere microbial communities from Kellogg Biological Station, Michigan, USA - KBS C4-3 metaG (SPAdes) (version 2) | ecosystem: Host-associated > Plants > Roots > Rhizosphere > Soil ... | reverse complement strand
TTTTGCCACGTAGCGAAGATGCAAATGCTCGCTACAAGGACCCCGACAACGACCCGCGTGGCGCATGGACATCCGGGGATATTCAAGCGCGCAACTATTATTCGGAAGGAACGTACCCGGTAACTTGCCCATCTGGCCGTGTAATTTCAGGACCAGGCAAGGGTATGTACTGGCGCGTCTCCAAAGCCAACTTCGATAGGCTGAACGCGGAAGGGCGTATTTGGTGGGGTGACTCTGGCAACAACATGCCTAGACTCAAGCGGTACCTCACCGATGTGAAGCAGGGTGTCGTTCCTCAGACGATGTGGTTCCACAAGGATGTTGGGCATACTCAGGAAGCGAAGAAGGAGCTACTTGAGTTGGTAAGTTTTGATGCGTCAGAAGACGTTTTCATCACTCCAAAACCCAGCCGCCTGATTCAGCGAATCCTGCAACTTGCCACCGACAAGGATTCGCTGATCCTCGACAGCTTCGCCGGCTCCGGCACCACCGCCCACGCGGTGCTGAAACAGAACGCCGAAGACGGCGGCAACCGCCGCTGCATTCTCGTGGAAATGGATCCCAACATCGCGCGCAAAGTCACCGCCGAACGTGTACGGCGTGTCGCGCAGGGCTACACGAATGCAAAAGGCGAAACCGTTCCCGGTCTCGGCGGTGGCTTCCGCTACGCTACGCTGGGCAAGCCGCTGTTCGGCGCCAATGGACACATCAATCCCGAAGTGAACTTCGCCGAGCTGGCGCGCTTCGTGTGGTTCATGGAAACGGGAACGCCGCTCGCATCGAAAAAGCCGATTTCTCCGCTGCTTGGCGTGCACGAAGGGCGCGCGGTGTATCTGCTCTACAATGGTATCCTCAAGGACAAATCCGCCGGCGGCGGCAACGTGCTCACCTCGCCGCTGCTGGCCGAATTGCCGGCGCATGACGGCCCCAAGACAATCTACGGCACGCGCTGCCTGATCAAGCCCGAACGCTTGCGCGCCTTGCGCATCGCCTTCAGGCAACTGCCTTACGAATTGAAGGTGGCGCGGTGAGCCTGAAGGTTTATCAGGAACAGGCGTTGGATGCGTTCGAGACGTTCCTGCGCCGCTATCGCAGCGACGGCGCCGCGCGCGCGTACGAGGCGTGCGCGCGCGAACGCTTCGGCATCGGCATTCCCTATCGCGCGCCGCAGGCCTTCGCGCAGGACGACATTCCCTGCGTGTGCCTGCGTATTCCCACCGGCGGCGGCAAGACGGTGATCGCCGGCCACGCCATCCGCCGCGTCAACGACGCCCTGCTCGGCGTGGCGTATTCGCTCACGCTGTGGCTGGTGCCGACGGAGGCGATCCGCGGACAGACCCTGCGCGCGCTGAAGGCACCGGGCAATCTGCTGCATGATTCGCTGAACGAAAAACTCGGCCTGTTCAACGTGCTGACCGTGGACGAGGCCTTGTCCATGCAACCCGGCACGCTGGACGGCGGCAACACCATCGTCGTCGCCACCATGCAATCGTTCAAGCAGGAGGACACCGGGCGGCTTTCGGTCTACAAGCAGAACGGCCAGTTGATGGCCAACTTCGCCGGTGTGCCGGAAGCCGAGAAGGGCAACGAATCGCTGGTGGACGTATTGCGTCTGCGGCGTCCGTTCGTCATCGTCGACGAGGCGCACAATCAAGGCACCCAGCTCGCATTCGACACGCTGGCGCGGCTCGCGCCGTGCGCGGTGCTGGAATTGACCGCGACGCCCGACCGCAGCTATCAGCCGTCCAACGTGTTGTTCTCGGTGTCGGCGGCGACGCTGCAAGCCGAAGACATGATCAAACTGCCGGTGGAACTGGCCGCGCACGGACAATGGCAGGTGGCACTGCGCGAGGCCGTGAACTGCCTCGAAGGCCTGCAGATCGAAGCCGATGCCGAGCGCGCGGCGACCGGCGAATACATTCGTCCGATCATGCTGCTGCAGGCCGAGCGCCGCAGCGAAGATCAGGAAACGTTCACCGCCGAGCGCGTGAAGCGGGCACTGATCGAGGATCACAACGTATCGGCGGAGGCGATCGCCATCTCCACCGGCACGCTGGAGGAATTGGGCAATACCGATGTGTCCGCCCCGTCCTGCCCGCTGCGCTACATCATCACCGTGGACAAGTTGCGCGAAGGTTGGGATTGCCCGTTCGCCTATGTGCTGATGAGTTTCCGCGCGACCAGCACCAGCACCGCACTGGAACAGATCCTGGGCCGCGTGTTGCGTATGCCGCGTGCACAGCGCAAGCAGCGCGAAACGTTGAACAAGGCCTACGCGTTCGCGGCGTCGCAACGCATCGTCGAAGTGGCGCAAAGCCTGCGCGACGGCCTGGTGCACGCGGGCTTCGAGCGACAGGACGCCAACGACCTGGTTCGCGCACACGAGGATTCGCAAGGCAGTGGGGACCTGCTGCGCCAAGACGACAACGTGACCGTGCCGTTGCCGCAAAGCGCTGGCAATGTGGAGTTGCCGGATTTGTCCGCGCTGCCCGAGGCGACGCGAAGGCGCTTCGAGAAGAATCTGGAAGTCTCGCCCGAGACCGGCAGCATGACGCTCAAGGGCGAGTGGAACCGCAACGACCAAAAGGCGTTGAAAGACGCATTCCACTCGCCGGAAGCGACGGCCGTTGTCGAAAGAGCTTTCGCGAAGTTGGCTGCGCACGAGACCGGGCATCAGAAGACGCCATCGGAACGCGGTGAAATTTTCTCCGTGCCGCTGCTGGCGTGGAAGCAAGGCGACTTGTTGCTGGAAGCCGGCAACTCGCCGTTGCTGGAGCGAGCGTGGAGCCTGAAGGACGCGCCGGCGGAGCTTGCCGAAACGGACTTCGCGAAAGAACTCGAATCGATGCAGCGCGCGCGCCTGCGCGTGAGCCGCGAGGGTCAGGTGAAGCTCGATCCGGGCGAGAAGCTCGATGTGCAGATGCAGATGTTCGTGCGCGAACCGGCCAGCGAAACCGGCCTGCTGTGGTGGCTCGAACAGCAATTGCAGGATGCGAATCTGGATCCCGCCGACCTCGCCGCGTGGTTGTCCGGCGCGCTGCGGCATTTGATCGATGCGCGCGGCTTCACCACGGACGAGTTGACGTATCGCAAGTTCCGGCTGCGCGAGGCGCTGGCCGAACGGTTGAAGAAGGCGGAGCGTGGCGCCACCGCCCAGGGTTTTCTGGCATTGCTGGGCGACGAGTCGCACTTCAGCGTGAGCGCCGACATGCAGCGCGAATTCGGTGCGGGCCGCTACGCCTGGGATTGGCAGTACAACGGTTTCGTGACGCTGAAGCGGCATTTCTTCCCGCAGATCGGCAATCTCAAATCCGATGGCGAGGAATTCGAATGCGCGCAATTCATCGCCAACGAGATGGAAGGCGTCGAATGCTGGATTCGCAACGTCGAACGCAAGCCGAGTTCGTTCTCGCTGCCGACATCGAGCGACCGTTTTTACCCGGATTTCCTGATCCGGCTCGAAAACGGCGGCATCGTCGCCGCGGAATACAAGGGTGCACACCTGGCCACCGGCAAGGACAGCGAAGAGAAAAAACGAATCGGTAAGTTGTGGGAGCGACGTAGTGGGGGCCGCTGCGCATTCGCTTGGGTGGAAAACAAGGAATGGACGCCGCTGGCCGATGCGGCGCGCCGTTGCGCTGGGCAGCAGGGCAGCGTTTGATCGGGGGAAGTTTCGCATGACCGAAAAACATATCGAGGAACGGCATCGGGCTACGTTCGATGCCATTCGGCATGTCGACGACGCCGGTAACGAGTTCTGGCGAGCCCGGGAACTGGCGAACGTTCTCGAATACTCGCAGTACCGTCATTTCGGGGCCGTTGTCGATCGTGCGCGAGAGGCTTGCCAGGTTAGCGGACGCAAGGTGGCCGACCATTTTGAGGATGTCCTCACAATGGTCGGGATCGGCTCTGGAGCGCAGCGTGAAATCGAGGACGTGCGCCTGTCGCGCTACGCCTGTTATCTGATTGTGCAGAACGGCGATCCGTCCAAAGCGGTGATCGCGCTCGGCCAGACCTATTTCGCGATCCAGACGCGATGGCAGGAACTGGCCGACGATGCCCAGTTCGCGAAGTTGTCCGAAGACGACAAACATCTGGCGATTCGCAATGAACTGGCACAACACAACAGGCACCTGGCAGCGGCGGCGAAGGACGCGGGCGTGCTCACGCCGCTCGATTATGCGATCTTCCAGGATCACGGCTACAAAGGCTTGTATGGCGGATTGGCCGCCAAGGACATCCACCAGCGCAAGGGTCTGAGGAAGAGTCAGAAGATTCTCGACCACATGGGCAGTACCGAATTGGCCGCAAATCTTTTCCGCGCAACGCAGACCGAAGAAAAACTCAAGCGCGATCGCGTGCGCGGAAAGCAACATGCCAACCAGACCCACTATGCAGTGGGTCGAAAAGTGCGCCAAACGATCGAGGAGTTGGGTGGCACGATGCCAGAGCGCCTGCCGGTGCCGGAGCGCAGCATCAGGCAGATCGAAAGCCCGAAAAAGAAATTGGATAAAAAATAACGATGGCCAAAGCCAAAACTGCTTACGTCTGCAACCAGTGCGGCGTGGATTACACGAAGTGGCAGGGCCAGTGCGAGTCTTGCGGTGCGTGGAACACGTTGAGCGAGTTCACGCTCGAATCCGCGCGTCCGGGTGTGCCGGCGCGGCGAGCGGGTTATGCCGGCGCCGCTGCGCAAGCGAAAGTCGTGGCATTGACCGAAGTGGCCGCGGAAGCGGAAACGCGTACGCACATCGGCATCGGTGAATTGGATCGTGTGCTCGGCGGCGGTCTCGTCGACGGCTCCGTGGTGCTGGTCGGTGGCGATCCGGGCATCGGCAAGTCGACGCTGTTGCTGCAGACACTCGGCGCGCTCGGATCGCGGCTGAGCACGCTCTACGTCAGCGGCGAGGAGTCGCTGGCGCAGATCGCCGCGCGCGCGCAGCGTTTGGGATTGCCGTTGGAACCGCTGCGCTGCCTCGCCGAAACCTGCGTCGAGCGCATCGTGGAAATCACGACGAAAGACACGCCGCGCGTGCTCGTGATCGATTCGATCCAGACGATCTGGACCGAAACGCTCACGGCCGCGCCGGGTTCGGTGTCGCAAGTGCGCGAATCCGCGGCGCGTCTCGTGCGCTATGCCAAGGAAACCGGCACGAGCATCTTTCTCGTCGGCCATGTCACGAAAGAGGGCGGCATCGCCGGTCCGCGCGTGCTCGAACACATGGTCGATGCGGTGCTGTATTTCGAAGGCGAATCCGGCTCGCGTTTCCGCGTGCTGCGCGCGTTCAAGAACCGCTTCGGCGCGGTCAATGAATTGGGCGTGTTCGCGATGTCCGATAAAGGACTGCGCGAGGTAGCGAATCCGTCGGCGATTTTCCTCTCGGCGCACGGTGCGCCGACGCCGGGCAGCGCGGTCATGGTCACGCGCGAAGGCACGCGGCCGCTGCTCGTCGAAGTGCAGGCGCTCGTCGATCAATCCTCGCTCGGCAATCCGCGGCGTGTCGCGCTCGGTCTGGAACAGAATCGTCTGGCGATGCTGCTCGCCGTGCTGCATCGGCACGGCGGCATGGCCGTCTACGACCAGGATGTATTCGTCAACGTGGTCGGCGGCATTCGCGTGCAGGAAACGGCGGCGGATTTGCCGGTGCTGCTCGCGGTGCTGTCGAGCTTTCGCGATCGGCCTCTGCCGGACAAACTCGTCGCATTCGGCGAAGTCGGCCTGTCCGGCGAAATCCGTCCCGTGCCGAATGGCGAGGAGCGTCTGCGCGAAGCGGCGACGCACGGATTCCTCAAAGCGATCGTGCCAAAGGCGAATACGCCAAAGAAGTCAAAAATCGGAGACATGGAAATCGTGGCGGTGGAGCGGCTCAGCGAAGCGATTGCGGCCGTGTCGTAGCGCCTGCAGCGGCATGCGCCGTCGCGCGCGACGCCTCACCCCAGCGCCGACAACTCGCGATTCAATATGGCCGGATCGCCGAGGTTCAATTCAACCAGGCGCTTGAGTTCGGCAAAGCTGTCCAGATCGATTTTCTGCCACTCGAAGCCGACGCGGTGCGGCATGATGTGGGCCGCCGTGACGCCCATGCTGATGATGACGCTGTTGTTGATGCGCAGGTCCATGCGGTAGCTCGAACCGATCTTGCCGTTCCACGCAACCGGGTGTTCGATCAGCACGCCCTTGAGCGAAATGTCGGCGAGCTTGCTTTCCCACATCGCCTTGTCCGAATACAGCTTGACCGTGCCTTCGAACTGGAAGCGCTGGAATCGACGGCGTTCGTCGGGTTTAGCCGGACGGCTCATGGGCTGATTCTGCACACGCTGGGGGTCACGATCAAGGAACGCGTTTCAAGACCAGTTCCAATACGAAGCGGCTGCCGAAGAAAGCGAGCAGCAGCAGCGCCATGCCGGAAAGCGTCAGGCGCACCGCGCGGCGGCCGCGCCAGCCGTAGCGCCAGCGCCCGAACAGCAGCGCACCGAACACGAACCATGCCGCGATCGACAGTACCGTCTTGTGGATCAAGTGCTGCTCGAACAGATTGGCGACGAACAGGATGCCGCTGAGCAGGGTCAGCGTGAGCAGCACGAAACCGGCGCCGATCAGTTGGAACATCAGTCCTTCCGTCAGCGTCAGCGGCGGCAGCGCCGCGGAGAATCCGCTGAAGTCGTGCCGGCGCAGCGCGTGTTCCTGGATCGCGAGCAGGATCGCGAGCAGCGCGGCGACGCTGAGCACGCTGTAGCCGAGCATCGCGAACACGACGTGCAGTTTGATCTGCCATTCGATCGCCATCGGTTGCGTGGTCGGCGCAAGGAACACATCGACGAGCAGCAACGCTGCGGCAAGAGGAAACACGATGACGCCGAGCGTGGCGACCGGTCGCGCCAAATTCACGAGCAGACACAACGCGGCAATGCAGCCGCCAACCAGTGACAGAGCGGCGAAGAAATGCAGGTCCACGCCGCCGCGATGCATACCGACGAGCAGCGCCACGTGCAGGAATACGGCGACGCTGGCGAGCCCGAACGTGAGCACTTTCGGCAATGCTCGTCGGTGCAGCAACGGTCGCGCGAGCAGCCCGGCGGCAATCAGGTACAACGCGGCCGCCATGACGGCAAGGATGTGAGTCAGCATCCGGCAAGTGTGGCATAGGGGGCGTCGAGTGACGAGAGATGAGCCAAGCACGGCTTCGCTTCTCGTCTGCCGGTATAATCGAGGACTTTCCGATTTCATCAATCGCAGCACTATGTTCGAATCCTTGAGTCAACGTTTGTCCAGCACGATCGAGCGCTTGCGTGGACGCGCGCGCCTGACCGAAGCCAATATCCGCGAAAGCCTGCGCGAGGTGCGCATCGCGTTGCTCGAAGCCGATGTCGCATTGCCGGTCGTGCAGGCGCTGATACAACGCGTTCAGGTGCGCGCGGTAGGCCAGGACGTGCTCAAGAGCCTGACGCCGGGTCAGGCACTCGTGAAAGTCGTGCGCGACGAACTCACCGCGGTGATGGGCACGGCGAACAGCGATTTGAACCTGAATTGCCCGCCGCCTGCCGTCGTGCTGATGGCTGGCCTGCAGGGCGCAGGCAAGACGACGACCGTCGCCAAGCTCGCCAAATTCCTCAAGGATCGCAAGAAGAAGAAAGTGATGGTGGTCAGCGCCGACGTCTATCGTCCGGCCGCGATCGAGCAGCTGCGCACGCTGGCGGAACAGGTCGATGTATTGTTCCATCCGAGTACCGGCGAAGAGGATCCGGTCGCGATCGTGCGGTCGGCGCTCGATGCGGCGAGGAAGAATGTCGCCGACGTGCTGCTCGTCGACACCGCCGGGCGCCTGGCGATCGATGCTCAGATGATGGCCGAGATCAAGGCGCTGCATGCGGCGCTCAGTCCGATCGAGACGTTGTTCGTCGTCGACGCGATGACTGGCCAGGACGCCGCCAATACCGCGAAAGCGTTTGCCGAAGCGCTGCCGCTGACCGGCGTGATCCTGACCAAGACCGATGGCGACGCGCGCGGCGGTGCGGCGCTCTCGGTGCGTTACATCACCGGCCGGCCGATCAAGTTCATCGGCGTCAGTGAAAAACCCGATGGCCTCGATGCGTTCCATCCCGATCGTCTTGCCCAGCGCATTCTCGGCATGGGCGATGTGCTCTCGCTGGTCGAACAGGTCGAGCAGAACGTCGACAAGGAAAAAGCGCAGAAGCTCGCCGAGAAGGTCATCAAGGGCAAGCGCTTCGACATGAACGACATGCGCGACCAGCTTACGCAGATGCTCAACATGGGTGGGCTCGCGACGCTGATGGACAAATTGCCGGGCGTCGGCAATCTGCCGGAAAACGTCAAGTCGAAGGTCAACGACAAGGAAGTGCAGCGCATGGTGGCGATCATCAACTCGATGACCAAGAAGGAACGCCGCCATCCGGATCTGCTTAACGGTTCGCGCCGGGCGCGCGTCGCTCGCGGCTCCGGCACGCAGCCGGCTGACGTCAATCGTCTGCTCAAGCAGTACATGCAAATGGAAAAAATGATGTCGAAACTGTCTGCCGGAGGCATCAAAGGCCTGATGCGGCAGATGGGTGCGGCGATGAAGGGCATGGGCGGCGGTGGCGGAATGCCGCCCGGAATGATGCCCCGCTAGCTAAGCCGCTGTTCGGACTTTCATTTTCCCCAAATTCTGCTTAAAATACCCAGTTCACGCTGTCGGAGTTGGCCCATTTGGGCTCAGTGCGTTTGCGCGCTCCAATGCGTGAAATGGCGGAAGTGCTGAAGATTTTCAGCGATTTCCAATACCCGATAAATTCTTCGAGAAATAAACATGGTCAAGATTCGTCTTTCCCGCGGCGGCGCCAAAGGCCGGCCGTTCTATCACATCGTCGTGACCGATCAGCGCAACCCGCGCGACGGCCGCAACATCGAGCGTCTGGGTTTCTACAATCCGGTCGCCGCCGGCAAGGACGTGCGCCTGCAGCTCGACGCCGACAAGCTCAAGGCGTGGGTGGACAAGGGCGCACAGATGTCGGACAAGGTGCGCTGGCTGGCCAAGGAAGCCGGCAAGCAGGCCAAGACCGCAGCGTAATCGCTTCGTCGTGTCATGACGGCCGATCGACTTCTGCTGATCGGCAAGATCGTCGGCCTGCATGGCGTCGATGGCTGGGTCAAGCTCGAGTCCTACACACAACCGCGCACGCGCATCTTCAGCTACAAGCCGTGGCTGGTGACGATTGCGGGCGGTGAACGCGAGATCGAAGCGGCGCAAGGGCGCGAACACGGCAACGGTCTGATCGGCAAGCTGCCGGATTGCAATGATCGCGATGCCGCGGCGCGCCTCGTGGGTGCGACGATTCAGGTTCGACGTTCGGCTTTGCCCAAAACCAAGCGCGGCGAGATTTACTGGGCCGATCTGGAAGGGCTCGATGTCGTCACCGCGGAAGGCGTCGCGATCGGCCAGGTCAGTCACTTGTTCGCGACCGGCGCGAACGATGTGCTCGTGGTGCGCGACGGCGAACGCGAAAGATTGATTCCGTACGTCAGCGGTCAGTTCGTACGGGAAGTGGACTTGAAGGCGGGTCGGATTACGGTGGATTGGGATCCGGAGTTTTAGATGCGTATCGACGTCATCTCGCTGTTTCCCGAGGTCGTTTCCAGTTGCACCGGGATTGGCGTGGTGGGTCGGGCGCAGGAACGCGGGCTGCTGGCGGTGCACGCGTGGAATCCACGCGACTACGCCACGGATGCATACCGGCGCGTGGACGAACGCGTGTTCGGCGGTGGCCCTGGCATGGTCATGTTGATCGATCCACTGCGCGCGGCGCTCAATGCGGCGCGTGCGGCGGCGCCGGCACCGGCAAAAGTGATTTATCTGAGTCCGCAGGGAACGCGGATGGATCAGGCCAAGGTGGCCGAACTCGCGCAGCGGGAGCGTTTGGTTCTGCTGTGCGGGCGCTACGAAGGCGTGGACGAGCGCCTGTTGCAGCACGAAGTCGACGAGGAACTCTCGATCGGAGATTACGTGCTCTCAGGTGGCGAAGTGGCGGCGGCAGTCGTGATCGATGCGATCGGCCGTCTGCAGGAGGGCGCGTTGAACGACGCGCAGTCGGCACAGCAGGATTCGTTTTCCGATGGTCTGCTCGACTGCCCGCATTACACGCGACCGGAGTGTCACGAATTGGGTGCGGTGCCGCAGGTTCTGACCTCGGGCGACCACGCGGCAATCCGCCGCTGGCGCCGGAAACAGGCCTTGGGACGCACCTGGCAGCGCCGCCCGGATCTGCTGAACCGCTTGGAGCTTAGTCGAGAAGATCAAAAACTTTTGCTTGAATTTCAATTAGATACAAATATTTAATCAAATCGGCCGTAAATCGACCGAAACACCAGCGTATAATCCTGACCTTAGAAGTGAGTTGAGCATGAACATCCTCCAGCAATTCGAATCCGAGCAAATGACCCGCACGCTGCCCGATTTCGGGCCCGGCGATACGGTCATCGTCAACGTCAAAGTGAAAGAAGGCAATCGCGAACGCGTGCAGGCCTACGAGGGCGTGTGCATTGCGAAGAAGAATGCCGGACTCAATTCCGCGTTTACGGTGCGCAAGATTTCACACGGCACCGGTGTGGAACGCGTGTTCCAGACGCACAGCCCGGCGATCGACTCGGTCAGCGTCAAGCGTCGCGGCAAAGTGCGCGGCGCCAAGCTGTATTACCTGCGTGGCCTTGAAGGCAAGGCGGCGCGCATCCAGGAAGATCTGGCCAAGCGCACCCAAGAGTAAAGAGTCTTGGAGCATTGAGTCGCGTCTGTGCTCCTCGTCAACGAAGCGGCCGTCAGCAATGACGGCCGCTTTGTCTTTTGTGGTCATCGGTGGCGGACGGCCTCTGCCACTAGCTCAATGATTGCCGTGGGTCTTGGTCGTCCTGGCGTGGCCTTTGCCCGTTTGTTTCGTGCTCGCCGCACCGTAAAGCACCGAATGGCTGTTCGCATGCGCAATTCCGTTTGCACTCGCATGGCTCGGGCCTTGCGAATTACTGCGCGCAACACCACGCACCGCCGGGCCGACCGGCTGAGCATTGACCTTGGCGTCATGCGCGGCTTGCGAAACCGTCGCGCCGTGGTTGTTGCCTGAATTGCCGTGGCCGGCGCCCCAAGCGGGGGCCATGATGGCCAATGCGGCGAGAACTGGAAGAAGGTTGGTACGCATCGTCATATTTCCTTGTCGGCTGAAAGCGGATTCCACCGTCCCCCAGGTGGCTTCGGCAGGCTAGTCTGCCAGAACGATACGTGCGCTGAATCGGATCACAATTTATTCACGCTTGAATTTTTTACGGAGCATCCCTATTCGAGATGCAGCCCGGACACCTACGGAATCACTTGCATGAGCACGACCGCCGAAACCCGAAAATTCGAAGCTGAAGTCGCCCAGGTACTGCACCTGGTCACGCATTCGCTGTATTCGCACAAGGAGATTTTTCTGCGCGAGCTGATTTCGAATGCTTCGGACGCGTGCGACAAACTGCGGTTCGAGTCGATTGGCAAACCCGAGCTGCTCGCCGGCGACACCGACTTGCACATCGAGATCAACATCGACAAGGATGCGCGGACGATCACGATTCGTGACAACGGCATTGGCATGTCGCGCGAAGAAGTCGTCGCCAATATCGGCACGATTGCCAGCTCCGGCACACGCAAGTACCTCGAAGCACTGTCGGTCGATCAAAAGGCAGATGCGAACCTGATCGGCCAGTTCGGCGTGGGCTTTTACTCCGCGTTCGTCGTCGCCGATAAGGTCACGCTGACGACGCGCCGCGCCGATGGCGACGAAGGCGTGCGCTGGGAATCGTCGGGCTCGGGCGAGTACACGCTTGAAACGGTGGACAAGGCCGGTCGCGGTACCGAAGTCACGCTGCATCTGAAGCCTGAGGAAGACGAATTCCTGCAAAGCTGGCAGGTGCGCAGCCTCGTCGCCCGCTATTCGGATCACATCGGTTTCTCGATCCGCATGCCGAAGGAGAAGGATGGCAAGCCGACCGAGGAATGGGAGGTCGTCAATCAGGCTTCGGCGTTGTGGACGCGCCCGAAATCCGAACTCAAGGACGAGGATTACCAAAACTTCTACAAGCACATCAGCCACGATTTCAACGATGCGCTGGCATGGACGCACAATCGTGTCGAAGGCAACCAGAATTTCACGTCGCTGCTCTACGTGCCGGCGCAGTCGCCATTCGATTTGATGATGGGCGGGCGCGACGAACGCAAGGGCCTGAAGCTGTACGTCAAGCGCGTTTTCATCATGGACGCCGCCGAGCAGCTGTTGCCGACATACCTGCGCTTCGTGCGTGGCGTGGTCGATTCCGACGATCTGCCGCTCAACGTCAGCCGTGAACTCCTGCAGCAGAACCGCAATCTGGAAAAACTCAAGAGCGCGTGCACTCGGCGCGTGCTCGACCTGCTCGACAAAATGGCGAAGGATGAAGCGGACAAGTTCGCGACGTTCTGGAACCAGTTCGGCAACGTGCTCAAGGAAGGTCTGGCCGAAGACTTCGCCAACAAGGAACGGATAGCCAAGTTGTTGCGCTTCGCGTCGACCAAATCCGAAGGCGCCGCGCAAACCGTTTCGCTCGACGATTACGTCGGCCGCATGATCGCGAATCAGGATTCCATCTATTTCCTGACTGCGGACGGTTACGCTGCCGCCAAGGGCAGCCCGCAGCTGGAAGCGCTGAAGGCGAACAACGTCGAAGTGCTGCTGATGTACGACCGCATCGACGACTGGATGATCGGCTATCTCAGTGAATACGCCGGCAAGAAGCTGCGCAATATTGCCAAAGGCGACTTGGAACTCGACAAGCTCGGCGGTGCCAGTGCAGAACAGCGCCAGGAAACCGAGAAGGCCGCCGAAGGTGTGGTGAAGAAACTGAAGGACCTGCTCGGCGAGCGCGTGCGTGACGTGCGCGTGAGCGCGCGCCTGACCGACTCGCCGGCCTGCATCGTGCTCGACGAGCATGACATGGGTCTTGCGATGCAGCGCCTGCTCAAGCAGGCCGGACAGGAAGTCCCGCCCTCCAAGCCGTTTCTCGAAATTAATCCGGCGCATGCATTGCTCAAGCGCATGGAAAGCGAGAGCGATAGCAAGCGCGCCGAAGACATCGCGCTGCTGCTGCTTGATCAGGCGCAACTGCTCGAAGGCGTCGCGCTGGAGGATCCGGCCGCGTATGTGCGGCGCGTGAACGCGCTGATCGTCGGCTAAACCAGTTTCTTGAGCTGATACAGCGCTTCGAGCGCCTCTTTCGGCGTCATCGAATCCGGATCAAGCATGCGCAGCGCGGTTTCGCCCGGCGATGGCGGGGCGAACAAGCCGAGCTGTGGCGACGCCTCGCTCGCCGGCGGCGCGACCGCACGTTCGACCGCGACGTGCTGATTTTCGAGTGCGTCCAGATAGCGCCGCGCCTGCGCGATTACCGGCTTGGGAACGCCGGCGATGGCCGCGACGTGCAAACCGAAACTGCGATTGGCCGGACCTTCTTTCACGGCGTGCATGAACACGAGGTCATCGCCGTACTCGATCGCGTCCAGATGCACGTTGGCGATGCCCGAATATTGCCTGGCCAGATCGGTCAGTTCGAAATAGTGCGTCGCAAAAAGCGTAAACGCGCGATTGTGCGTGGCGAGCTGCACTGCGCACGCTTGTGCGAGCGCGAGGCCGTCGTACGTGCTCGTGCCGCGTCCTATTTCGTCCATCAGCACGAGGCTCGAAGCGGTAGCGTTGTGCAGGATATTCGCGGTCTCGCTCATCTCGACCATGAACGTGGATTGCCCGCGCGACAGGTCGTCACCCGCGCCGATACGCGTGAAGATGCGGTCGACGGGTCCGATCGTCGCCGCTTCCGCCGGCACCCAGCTGCCGATGTGAGCGAGCAGCACGATCAGCGCGTTCTGCCGCATGTACGTGGATTTGCCGCCCATGTTCGGGCCGGTGATGATCAACATGCGACGCGCGTCGTCGAATACCAGATCGTTCGGCTCGAACGGTTCCTTGCGCACCTGTTCGACGACGGGATGGCGGCCGCGCACGATGTGAATGCCGGCCGCGTCGCTCAGATCCGGCGCTTTCCAGTTCAGCGCGTCGGCGCGTTCGGCCAGGTTCGCGAGCGCATCGAGTTCGGCCACCGCGACGGCGGCGCGTTTGAGCGGATCCAGTCGCGCGAGCAGAAAATCCAGCAACTCTTCGTACAGAGCGCGTTCGCGCATCAGCGCGCGCTCGCGCGCGGACAGCACCTTGTCTTCGAACGCCTTCAATTCTTCGGTGATATAGCGCTCGGCGCCCTTGAGCGTCTGGCGACGCGAGTAATGCGCCGGCGCCTTGTCGGATTGCCCTTTGCTGATCTCGATGTAATAACCGTGCACGCTGTTGTAGCCGACTTTCAACGTGGCGATTCCCGTTGCGGCTTTCTCGCGTCCTTCCAGATCGATCAGGAACTGGTCCGCATTCGTCGACAGCGTGCGCAGCTCATCGAGTTCTGCATCGAAGCCGGCGCGGATGACGCCACCATCGCGCAACAACGCCGGAGGTTGTTCGAGCACCGCCGCTGCCAAATGTTGCGCCGTGGCGGCGTGTTCACCCAATCGCCCGAGCAGATCGAGCAGCAGCGGACTGTCGCCTTCGGTGATCGCGGTGCGCAGGTTCGGTGCCGCGAGCAAACCATCGCGCAGCGTCGAAAGATCGCGCGGGCGTGCGGAACGTAGCGCGACGCGTGCGAGAATGCGTTCCAGATCGCCAATGCCACGCAGCACTTCGCGCAAGTTTTCGAAGCGGCGCTGCGCGACCAGCATGTCGATCGCCTGATAGCGCGCGCGCAACACGAAGCGATCGCGCAGCGGGCGATGCAGCCAGCGCCGCAGCGCACGCGCGCCCATCGGTGTGATCGTGCGGTCGAGCACGCCGAGCAAGGTGTGTTCGCTGCGCCCGCTCGGGTGCGTGTCGAGCTCCAGATTGCGGCGCGTCGCGGCGTCGAGCGCGATGGTCTCATCGGTGTTTTCCACCGCCAGCGCCGACAAATGCGGAAGCGCGGATTTCTGCGTCTCTTCGACATAGCCGAGCAGGGCGCCGGCGGCGGCGATCGCGAGCGGCATGGCGTGGCAACCAAAACCACTCAGATCGCGGGTCTTGAAAAACGCGACGAGCTGGCGTGTGGCGGATTCGGTATCGAAATGCCATGGCGCGCGCTTGCGCAGTCCCGGCAATTCGCCAACGAACGCCGGCCACACGACGTCTTCGGCAATCAGCGTTTCCGCCGGCGCGAGCCGCGCCAGCTCGGACGCCAGCGCTTCATTGTCCGCGACTTCGCTGAGCAGGAACCGACCGGCGGCAAGATCGACCCAGGCGAGTCCGAACGAAGATTTTCCCGCGGCGATCGCGAGCAGCAGATTGTCCCGGCGTTCTTCGAGCAGCGCCTCGTCGGTGACCGTGCCCGGCGTGACCACGCGCACGACCTTGCGTTCGACGAGTCCTTTCGCGAGCGCCGGATCGCCGATCTGCTCGCAGATCGCCACCGACTCGCCGAGCTTGATCAGCCTGGCGAGATAACCCTCGACGGCGTGGTAGGGCACGCCAGCCATCGGAATCGGCGCACCGGCCGAAGCGCCGCGTTGGGTCAGCGTGATATCGAGCAGTCGCGCGGCCCTGCGCGCGTCGTCGTAAAACAGTTCGTAGAAATCGCCCATGCGGAAAAACACGAGCGTGTCGGGGTATTCCGCTTTCGCTGCGAAGTATTGGCGCATCAGTGGCGTATGCTGGGCGAAATCGTCTCGATTCATTCGGGCGATGTGCGAAAATCGGAATTCGACATTGTAGTGGAGACGAGCATGTCCGCAGTCGCCGGTGACCAAGCATTGAATGAATTGGCGCAGACGATCGCCACGATCTTCAGTCAGCGCGGCGCCACGCTGGTCACTGCCGAATCCTGCACCGGCGGTTGGATTGCCAAAACGCTGACGGACGTGGCCGGTTCTTCGTCGTGGTTCGAATGCGGCGTCGTCGCCTACAGCTACGAGGCGAAGGAAGCGCTGCTCGGCGTGCGTCCGGAAGCGCTGGAGCAGTACGGCGCCGTCAGCCGCGAAACGGTGATCGAAATGGTCTCCGGTGCGCTCGCGCGCTACGGCGCGACGGTTGCGGTCGCCGTCACGGGTATCGCCGGCCCTAGCGGCGGCACGGCGGACAAGCCGGTCGGCACGGTCTGGATCGGCTGGAAGCGCCGCGGCGGCTACGCGCATGCCGAACTGTTTCATTTCGACGGTGATCGCGAATCCGTGCGTCGTCAGACCGTCGCTGCGGCGCTACGCGGCGTTCAGAAAATTCTGACAAGCTGAGGCGCGAATCGCGCATGCGGCGCGGCGCCCGCTGTGAGAGAATTCTTCCATCGCACGACTTTGCGCTTGCGCAGGGTTCAAGATCGCAATCCATGAGACGGTCGGCATTCAAGCTCTCCGCCAACATCATCGCAACGAGGTAATCCGGCAATGGACGACAACAAGCGTAAGGCGCTTTCGGCTGCATTGAGCCAGATCGAAAAGCAGTTCGGCAAAGGCACGGTCATGCGCATGGGCGATCGCGCCGTCGATGTGGTCGAGGTGATTCCAACCGGCTCGCTGATGCTCGACATCGCGCTTGGAATCGGCGGCCTGCCGCGTGGCCGCGTCGTCGAAATCTACGGGCCCGAATCCTCCGGCAAGACGACGCTCACCTTGCAGGTCATCGCCCAGGCACAGAAGCTCGGCGGCACCTGCGCGTTCATCGATGCCGAACACGCGCTCGATCCGACCTACGCCGAAAAGCTTGGCGTGAAAGTCGAGGATCTGCTGTTGTCGCAGCCGGACACCGGCGAGCAGGCGCTGGAGATCGCCGACATGCTCGTGCGCTCGAGCGCGGTCGACGTGGTCGTGATCGACTCGGTCGCCGCGCTGACGCCGCGCGCGGAAATCGAAGGCGAGATGGGCGATCAACTGCCCGGTTTGCAGGCGCGCCTGATGTCGCAGGCGCTGCGCAAGCTCACCGGCAACATCAAGCGCTCCAATACGATGGTCATCTTCATCAACCAGTTGCGCATGAAGATCGGCGTGATGATGCCGGGACAGAGTCCGGAAACCACGACCGGCGGCAACGCGCTGAAATTCTATGCTTCGGTGCGCCTGGACATCCGCCGCATCGGCGCGGTGAAGAAGGGCGAGGAGATCGTCGGCAACCAGACCAAGATCAAGGTGGTCAAGAACAAGCTCGCGCCGCCGTTCAAGCAGATCGTCACCGAAATCCTCTACGGCGAAGGCATCAGCCGCGAAGGCGAGCTGATCGACATGGGCAGCGACAATCGCATCGTCGAGAAATCCGGCGCCTGGTACAGCTACGGCGGCGAACGCATCGGCCAGGGCAAGGACAACGCGCGCCAGTACCTCAGGGAAAATCCCACCGTCGCCAGAGAAATAGAAGACAAGCTGCGCGCGGTGCTGCAACCGGGCAAATTGGCTGCCCCGGTCGCAGCCGAGGCGGAACTCGAAGAAGTGTGATCCTGAGGCGGGATGACTCGCCGACGTGAAGGAAAAGACGATGTCAGCGCCTATGACAAGGCGCTGATGCTGCTTGTCCGCCGCGAGCACTCCGCGCGCGAACTCAAATCCAAACTCGTGCGCAAAGGGCTCGACGCCGATGAGAGCGCCGCAGCGCTGGCGCAACTGCAGTCGAAGGATTACCAGAGTGACGCGCGCTTCGGCGAGATGCTGGTGCGCTCGCGCATCGCGCAAGGCTATGGACCGCGCTGGATCATCGCCGAGCTGAAGACGCATGGTATCGCCGAAGCGAGGGCGCGTACGCTCATCGATGCGGCCGAACCGGATTGGCCGGCGCTGGCGAGCGATCTCGTGCGCCGGCGCTACGGAGGGAAGCGGGCAGCAACGCTCGCGGAGCGTTCGAAACGCGCGAATTTCCTCTTGCGTCGCGGCTTCGACGCCGCCACTGTACAATCTGCGACCCGCGCTCAAGGTTTGGAGTCATCGGACGAGTTGGATTGATTGCTCGGATATCGGTGGCCAGTCTTGGCGTTTCCGATTCCCTGCGACCGACCGATGAAAACCAGCGCCGAAATCCGCCAGACGTTTCTCGACTTCTTCAAGTCAAAGAATCATACGATCGTGCCCTCGGCGCCGCTCGTGCCGGGCAACGACCCGACGCTGCTGTTCACGAACTCGGGCATGGTGCAGTTCAAGAACGTGTTTCTCGGCAGCGAGAAGCTGCCGTATGTACGCGCGGCCGATGTGCAGCGTTGCCTGCGCGCGGGCGGCAAGCACAACGATCTGGATTCAGTCGGCTACACCGCGCGGCACCACACGTTTTTCGAGATGCTCGGCAACTGGTCGTTCGGTGATTATTTCAAGCGTGAAGCGATCGTCTGGGCGTGGGAACTGTTGACCCAGGTATACCAATTGCCGAAAGACCGCCTGCTCGTCACGGTGTATCACACCGACGATGAGGCGTTCGATCTGTGGCACAAGGAAATCGGCCTAGCCGCAGAGCGCATCGTGCGCATCGGCGACAACAAGGGCGCGCCGTACGCATCGGACAACTTCTGGCAGATGGCCGACACCGGTCCGTGCGGGCCCTGCACGGAAATCTTCTACGATCACGGCGCGGAAATTCCGGGCGGCCCGCCGGGATCGCCGGACGAGGACGGCGATCGCTTCATCGAAATCTGGAATCTCGTCTTCATGCAGTTCGATCGCGCCGCCGACGGCACGCTGTCGAAACTGCCGGCGCCCTGTGTGGATACCGGCATGGGCCTGGAGCGCCTCGCGGCCGTGCTGCAGCACGTGCATTCGAACTATGAAATCGACCTGTTCCAGCATCTGATCCGCGAAGCGGCGAAGCTAACCGGAGCGCCGGATCTGGAAAACAAATCGCTGCGCGTGATCGCCGATCACATCCGCGCCTGCTCGTTCCTTATCGTCGACGGTGTGCTGCCGTCGAACGAAGGCCGCGGCTACGTGTTGCGTCGGATCATTCGTCGCGCATTGCGTCACGGATACATGCTCGGCCAGAAGCAGCCGTTCTTTCACAAACTCGTCGCAACGCTCGTCGCCGAAATGGGCGAGGCATATCCGGAACTCGCGGCCAAACGCGGCATCGTGGAAAAAGCGCTGCTCGCCGAAGAAGAACGTTTCGGCGAAACGCTCGAAAACGGCATGAAGGTGTTCGACGAAGTCGCCGCGCGCAGCGGCAAACTGATTCCGGGAGCGGACGCGTTCCGCCTCTATGATACCTACGGATTTCCGGTCGATTTGACGGCCGACATTGCCCGTGAGCGCGGTTTGAGCGTCGATACGGCCGGCTTCGAGAAAGCGATGAACGAGCAGCGCGAGCGCGCGCGCGCGGCGAGTCAGTTCGAGACCAAGGCATCGATTTCAGCCGACCTGGTGACGCGCCTCAAGCCGACGCAGTTCCTGGGCTACGGCGCGCTCGATGCGGATGCGCTCAAGGTCACCGGCATTTTGCGCCAGGGACGCGAGGCAGAGGAATTGCGCGACGGCGAGGAAGCGACGCTGATCCTCGACACCACGCCGTTCTACGCCGAGTCGGGCGGGCAGGTCGGCGACACGGGCCTGCTCAGCAATGCCGACGGCGAATTTGTCGTGCGCGATACC
>Ga0207649_10000843_pt1 | contig 19686 bp, 27 predicted proteins | sample KBSC43metaG_FD_184317 | JGI IMG/M metagenome (GOLD analysis project Ga0207649, IMG submission 184317) | Corn rhizosphere microbial communities from Kellogg Biological Station, Michigan, USA - KBS C4-3 metaG (SPAdes) (version 2) | ecosystem: Host-associated > Plants > Roots > Rhizosphere > Soil ... | reverse complement strand
GACCCACGGTGAGAACCCAACTACTATTGAAGGATATGGAATCACTGACGCGTTCGATGCGAACTTCGCGAAGCAGATTCCATGGTTGATGGTAGATATTGGTGATCAGAGCAATGGCCTTGATGTGCTTGACGCATCGTATCGTTACCTTGTAGCAACGCCGAATCAACTTGTTCTTAATGACGGTGGGCCTCTTGCTCCACTTACCATTAGCCTTGCTGATAACCCAGTTTTCCCAGGCACTGGCGCTATCACGCTGACGTCTGGCACTACTGCTGAACGACCAAGCTCACCGCAGCTTGGCATGCTTCGCTTTAACACAGATTTATCCGCAGTAGAATCCTATGATGGAGCTTGGGATAAAGTTGTGTTGAGCGGCGACAAGCGTTTTGTCGATTCTCAACTTATTCGAGTAAAGAAGGACCCAGGTGAAGGCGAGTTTGGTTCGCTTTCAGCAGCAATGGACAGCATCACTGATGCATCTGCTGAAAAACCGTACACAATCATTATTGGCCCTGGCATCTTCATTGAACCACCAATTCAGTTTAAGACACACGTAGAAGTACTTGGCACAGGTATGGAGTCCACAATTCTCCGTGCTCAGAACCCAAGCGCTCACTTGATTGAGGGTGCCCAGCGTTCATCCCTCTATAACGTTACACTTGATGGTGTTACTACAGCTGGTTTTGCGGCTGTTCACTTCAATGATCCAGTTCCTACCATCACTGTATCATTTAACGTCCAATCATGTCGATTTGGATCAAACTCAATTCACGTTCTCTGCGAAGCAGGATATACATCTCTTGAGAACTGCCTGTTTGGTTCAACTAATCCATTTGATTATGGATTCATGTGCAAGGGTGATGGTAAGCTGGCGCGCATTCTGCTTAGAAGCTGCACCACGACTGGAGCTGTAGGACTGACGTCGGCCTCGCCAAAAGCGATTTACTACACAAGCGGTACTCAGTCAGTTCTTTACATGTTCAGCCTGTCAGCTCGCTATTCAGGCACGACTCCTGACCCAAACAGCGTTGGTGTGCATGTTCGTGACGGTGGTAGCGTTGTTATCCTGACAACTAACATCGAGCGTTGGGGCAAAGGGCTGTGGGTTGAAAACGTGGGTGCTCCTCCATATCTTGAAATTACTGGTCTGAATCTTCAGAACAACGTCATGGACATGGTCATTGACCATCCAGGCACCACGGGTAACTTCACTGGTAACGCGGCAAAATCAAAGACAACTGTAGCAGATGGTGTAAACTGCACCATCTTCTTCAACGATTACATCTCCAAGGGTGTTGCGACAATTGGACCGTTGTTCATCGGTGCAAAGCAAAGTGCTCTTACCGACTACGCACCGATGCTTGAACGCACTGGTCCTGTTGGTGTTATTGACGGTGGCGTCATCTCACCACACCCTACGCTTTCCTCTACTGCTGTTGTCACAGCGGGTTCTGGTTACCTGCGGGACATTATAACTGGTGTGCTGAAGTACATTTCTTGGAATACACAGAACCTAACGCTGATTAACAACTCAGCAAACACAATTTACATTGACACAAATGGTGTTGCTCAAACCTCTGCTGGGCTTCCTAATAGATTTTCAAACATCATTCTTGGCGGATGCGTTTGCTCCAATGGATCTCCGGTATTCATCGCTCGTTCTGCTCAACGCATTGAAAATGTTTCAACGCGGGTTGAGGACTACCTCCGTTCAGCGTTTAGCACGGTCTTTAACAGCGGCTCACAGGTATCAGAGGGTACAACACCGTTCCACCTAAACGTTACTGGTGGCATCTATTGGTATGGAACGGTGCAGTTCAACCCGTCCGGTGGGACTGATGTCACGCTGCTGAACTTCTCACCTAACGGCTCATTTACTCCATCAAAGGCAGTTAGCAACACGACTCGTGGTGATCTGGCGACTCACTCGCTGGTTCCTATCACAGCAGGAAAATTTGTAAAGCACGCCTTGTATCTGTTTGAGGACGGTGCTGATGAAATGTATGCTGTGATTGCTGGACAAACTGAATTTGATACCCTAGCCGATGCAGTGAATGGTCCACTGCCACTTCCTCCGCCGTTCTTCGTTGCACCTGTTGTCTTGATTGCTTCGATCATTGTGCAGGAAGGTGCAACAAGCATCACGGCAATTCACGATGAACGGCCGCGTCTAGGATTTACCGCATCAGCAACATCTTCATCATCAGACCACGGTAATCTTCTTGGCTTGGCTGATGATGATCACCCTCAATACCTTCTAACGAATGGAATGCGGGCGCTTACAGGTCCGCTTGACATGGGCGGATATCAAATCATCAACGTAGGTAACGTCGATGGTATTGACGTAAATGCTCATGGATCACGTCATGCGCCGCAAGGCCCAGACCCAATTCCGACTGCTGCGCCGATTACGCCTCTTACGTCTACAACGACAAATAGCGCAGGTATTGCAAACTCGCTGGCACGAAGTGATCACACCCACGCCATAACCGGTTTTCAGCCATATAGTGATGAGCTGACTGCGTTGTCAAATCTCACAACGCATGGAATTTTGGTGCACGGGCATGATGCGACTGGGGAACATGTCTGGTATCAACGTACGATTGTTCCATCTGCTGCAGATGAAATTATCGTCACCTACGGTGACGGCGTAGGTGGTAACCCAAAGATTGGATTAGGTCTTGTTGGTACTCCAGGCACCTACACCGTGATAACCACTGATGAGCATGGACGCGTAGTATCTGGCACGAACACGATGCCGTGGTCTGCTCTAACGGGAACACCTACCACCCTGGCTGGATACGGCATCACTGATGCTCAGTTCAAGGACAACATCCTAACCACCCTGTCTGACCTAAGTGGAACCGGTATCTTTGCAATTACTGGTGATGGACAGGCCACCACTAGAACTATAACCGGTCCAACAACCGGTATCCTGGTTACAAATGGAGATGGAGTTGCTGGTGATCCGACCATCTCTCTTAGAAATGACCTTGCTAGCCTCGAAGGTCTCTCTACCACCGGTTTCGCGGTGAGAACTGGTAGTGATTCATGGGCAACTCGCACTATCACAACACCAAATGATGGTCTAGTCACGACTGCAGGTTCTGGTGTTTCAGGAAACGTAGTCATCTCACTTGAAAAGGACCTTGCAGCCGTAGAGGGACTCACTACATTCGGTATCGCGGTCCGCACAGCCGCTGATACATGGGCAACCAGAACTCTTCAAGGGACTGCAGGTAACATCGTAGTCACAAGCGCGGCAGGAACTACAGCTGATCCTGTTATCAACTTGGCAACAGTCGGTGCACCTGGAACCTATCGTTCAGTTACAACGGATGCGTATGGCCGTGTAACTGCTGGCACCAATCCAACTAGTCTTGCTGGATATGGCATCACTGATGCTGTCAGCAGCACACTGCTAGGTGTAGCAAACGGCGTTGCGACGCTTGATGGAACTGGAAAGCTGCCTCAAAACCAAATTCCAGCCCTTGCTATCTCTGATACGTTTATCGTAGGCTCAGCTGCAGCAATGACTGCGCTGACTGCAGAAACTGGTGACGTCGCAGTTCGTACTGACTTGAATAAATCGTTCATTCTTCGTGCGATGCCGGCTTCTACAGCATCAAACTGGCAAGAACTGTTGACTCCAACTGACGCGGTTCTGTCAGTAAATGGCCAGACCGGTGCAGTCAACATCAATACTGGTGTGATGTCAATAGGAGCAGTAGCTCCAGTTGCCGGCCTCACCATTTCCGGCTCTCCTATCACCACCACTGGAACGTTGACCTTCTCATTGGCAAACGACCTGGCTGCTGTTGAGGGATTGAACACTACCGGTATCGCAGTCCGGACAGGAACAGATACGTGGACAACTCGAAGCCTCGCTATTGGTGGTGGCTTGACCATTACTAATCCTGACGGTCTTGCTGGAAATCCAACGATCACGCTACCAACTGTTGGAACTGCAGGCTCATACAAAGCCGTTACGACAGATGCCTACGGCCGCGTAACTGCAGGTTCAAATCCAACGACTCTAGCTGGATATGGAATCACCGATGCTCAACCTCTAGATGCCGATCTAACTGCGCTTGCTAGCACTGTCACAACTGGTCTCTATACGATAACTGGTGCAGGAACTTCTGCAACTCGTTCCCTTGCAATTGGCTCAAACAAGCTTGTTCTTACAAATGCGAACGGGGTTGCGGGTAACCCAACGCTTGATATTCTTGAATACAACCTCTGGATTAACAACATCAGCGGAACGCTGTTTACATCCAAGGGCGGTACAGGCATGTCAACTATCGGTGCTGCAAATACCCTACTAGGTGTAACCACTGATGGAACTGCGCTGGAATACAAGACGCTGAATGGCACTGCAAACCAAATTACCGTTACCCAGGCTGCAGGTTCAAGCACTGTAGCCTTGGCTACAAATCCTGTGGTTCCTGGAACTGGAGGAATGGTTGTACCTGCCGGCACAACGGCACAACGCGTTACTGCACCTGGTGTCATTCGCCTTAACACGACGTCTACTAGCTTCGAAGCTTACGATGGATCTAACTGGAAGCCGCTCTCATCGCCTAACACGCTCGTTCAATTCTTCCGTGGAACTGTGGCACCTACTTCTGGTACAACGATCATTCCTTATGGTAACACTGTGCCTACGTCCACACAAGGAACGCTGCTGTGGTCTCAGACGATGACACCTCTTGATACTGGATCATATGTTGAGATTCAGTTTTCTGGTATTGCTGACATTAGCGCTACCTCAGCATACGTGATGTTAACCCTCTTCCGTGGAAACACCTTCATTGGTATGTCGGTGCTTGCGTCTGGTAAACAGGGTGCTGACTTTACGAACACCTTGAACATTAACATTGTCGATATCCCAGCAACAACATCTCCGATTACCTACTCAGTTCGAGTAGGTGCATCTACTGGCACATGGTACTTTGGACGTGGTCAAGTTGCAACCTTTGGTAATGCAGCTCTGAGCCATTGGTCAATTAAGGAATACTCATGATCATTAAAAGTTACATGGAAGTTTTGGCAGCAAAATTTCCACTTATCCAAGCTCATATAGTTGGTGATCCCAGCATTTACGAAAACATTGTCGTTGATTCTGGTCCTGAACTACCGTCAAAAGACATTCTCGACGCAGCAGCACTAGATGTCGCTCGCACGGAAATGTGGGCAAAAATCCAAGGTGAACGTGATAAGCGAAGGATTTCAGGTGTCCAAGTTGGTTCAAATTGGTTTCACTCAGATGATCCTTCGAGGATTCAGCAGATCGCGCTTGTGATGATGGGCGCAAACATGCCACCAAACATCATGTGGAAGACCATGATGGGCACCTTTGTGTTGATGACCCCCACCCTTGCAAATCAAATTTTTCAAGGGATAGTTGCTCGTGACCAAGCTATCTTTGCAAAAGCTGAACAGCATCGTCAGGCCATGATTACTACGACTGATGATCCATACACCTATGATTGGACAACTGGTTGGCCGCAAAGTTATGTCGAATGGGCAGCTCAACAGGTTCCACCAGCGCCACCTCCTGCTCCAGCCCCTGAATAATGGCAATCAACTTCTGTACAATTGGGCAAGATCCTATTGATGGTTTCTGCGGAATCCAACGATCAAAGATTCTTGCTCGATTGATTCATGAAGTTGGACACGATGTCGTCCCACCGAAGCCACACCCTCCTGCAGGAGGAATGGATATTGGTGGAGCCGGCTTCTGGTCGCCATTTAGGTCACAGGACCTGCCTCACAACGTTCAGCCTGTCGAACAGCCATTTATCACGGTCACTGCAGAAATCTTTGGCATGGTTGGAAGTCAAACTCTTGAGGCTTCTGCTCGACTCGACTTTGTCCTGGTGACAGACCTCGAGATCAATACATTACCTGAGATTGCAGTAAATATCTCAGAAATGGAGATATGACATGCTAGAAATTGGAAAGGTGAATGAGGTAAAGTTCAAAGTAGGGGTCAATGGCACCCAAGCCACACCATCAGTTCGTCTTGTGATCACAGCTAATGGGCATGAGCTTGGTTTTCCGGCAGAAAAAAGCCTAGAAGGTGATGATAGTTGGTTTTCTGAGGTAAAGCTTCCTGAGGATATTGCACCAGGTCAATATGACTTTCGCGTTGAAGTGGTTGTCAACAATCGGCTTTTCACCCCAATTAAGAAACAGGTAGAAGTTGCTGAGAACATTCAAGTTTTTGCATACATGATTGATGAAAAACCGTCTGCGCCTGTGCAACCTCCACCAACTGTTACTGAAATTAAGAAGCCCGATCCGCAAAGGGTTCGTGAAAAGCCTCAGCTAAAAAATCTTATGAAAGAAGCTGCAGCTAAAACTGAACCAAGGCCTGCACTTGCGCCAAAACCAATAAAGAAGATCGTTACGCCTCTTCCAAAACCGACAGGCAAAAAAGCAGAACCTGTTCCTGTTCGTGTTCGTATTAGTATGGCAGAAATTGCAGAAGAATCAAATAAGAAGTTTGATCATAGTCCCAAAGAAGTACCTGAAGTCGCACCATCTCTCAACCTCAACCACCAAGTGCCAATCACCTTGACAAAGGGTGAAATCGTATATGAATAAGGAAGATACATATGAAAATTCTTAGCGACAACGCTGTTACAAAAGACGATCTAAAATCCATCGACCAAAAGCAGAACAAACAAATCTTCCAGCTTAAGATCGCCGTGGGAGCATCTTTTCTTTTCAACTTGCTGCTCACGATCGCGCTGCACTACAAATAAGTGTACAACCTCTCCAGGTTGATGTATAATGACTTCAACATACAACCTGGAGAGTTTCATGAAAAGCTTTTACCTGCTGCGCCTTTACGGCACTGACTTCCTGTTTGCCGGCTTCAAGCCAACTGACAAGGTCGGCGTCTTCCAGCCTGTCTTTGTTGAGCCGGCAGTGGGACGTGCGGTTCAAGCAAACGTCATCCACGCTGACGACCTTCCAGAAACCGAAAAAGACCTGTTAAAATACGGCATCACCTGCGTTCCCCTGAAGGTGATGTAATGAGCGTCAACTTCGCGATCGGTCACGTCATTCGCACGTTCCCAGCTGCAGACGGTGCCTTTGATGTGGCAACAGTCGCTGGTTTCCAGGATGAAAAGCTGATCGTGCATTTCGACCTCATCAATGGGAAACAATTCCCCGATGAAATCTGGTCCCGCTTCAGGGTCGAGATGTACGCCTTCATGGGCAAGAACGGCATGTACGAGATCGGTGACACCGTGACCGTTTGTGGCTACGAAGGAACTTGGACCGTCGAAAAGTTTGCCCAAAACCCACGAAGCACTGAAACCGAGTGGTGTGCCGCTCTACTGCATGAAAGCGGTAACAGGCTTCTTTGGCCCGCCCACCTCCTCACGAGAGTCAATCATGAGCGATCACAATGAAAACCATGGTGTAGCCTATCTAGTTTTGGGAATTCCTGCTGCGCTCACAATTGGATTCTTCTCACTTCTAGGTTGGGCAGCGGCAGTTGCTGAATGGCCATATCGTATCGTGCGGGCTGTCATGTGGCCACTCACCTTCGTCTTGACCCAGTTCTTTGGTGGCATGGCGTTTGTGACGCTTGGCTGGTTCACGTGCCTCATCTTTGGTGCACGTAATGCTGCGAACTACGTGGTCGGCCATACAGCCGACCTAACGCTCTTAACCTCCCTTTTCGGCGAACTGAGCATTCCATTCTTCCATGTTCTAGTGTTTCAATTCTGCTTATGGTTGGTCCTTGGACGAAGAATTGGACGTCACCTCACGTTCTCGATCTATGATGCAGCGATCCAATCCATTGGTCACCATGATGGTATACATCCAGCTTACGTCCGTGAGCGAATTCGCCAGCAGGATAGTGGCTACGCAAAAGCTGAAGAATTCTTTGCTAGAAGTGGCAAACCGCCTGTTTTAGGATTGATTTTAGTCGGCCTGTCACGAACCCCAATAAGCGAGTACTATTGAGGCCCGGCTTCTCCTAAATACATTCGTGCAGCAGTGCACGAACATAGGAGAAGATAATGCGTAGAACAGAATCACCGCCATCAAATGAAGAAATGGTAATGCCGTACGACATGATTAGTCTTGAATCACTTGGGACTTTCATGTTGTTTGGAGGAATTGATGGCACTACCGCCTTTCAAGCATGTGAGTTCGTCATCAAAGCGAACATGTTACAGCAGAGTAACAATCCTCTCACGTTCCTGATCAACTCCACAGGTGGAAGCGTCAACGACGGTTTCGCGATCATTGACATCATGGAAACATCTCGTCTTCCTGTGCAGACCATTGGAACTGGAATCATTGCTTCAATGGGCCTGCTTATCCTGTCTGCTGGAACCCCTGGCACCCGTGTGCTTACGCAGAATACCGAGGTCATGGCTCACCAATGGTGGGGTGGAATGGAAGGAAAGTTCCACGAGCTGATGGCTGCGACCAACGAACACCTGCGCCTGAAGCAGATGTTCATTGATCACTTCAAGCGCCATTCGTCAATGACAGAAAAGCAGATCAATGACATTCTGTTCGCGCCATCTGACCGCTGGTTGACGCCGAAGGAATGCAAGAAGTATGGTCTCGTAGACCGTGTAACCGAGTTCCTCGACATTCCACGAGGGCCTGTCCCGCGTCCTAAGAAATTGACCTCGCGGCGATCATCTGCTCCAGCTGAGCTACTGCCGGACGAAGAACTCGAGTAATCGTCGGGTTCTTTCCAAATGCCCAAAGCTTTTCTTCCATAAGCAACTTCAAGTCGATGAGCTGATTAGTCGTCAGCTCATCCCACGTATCACGAGGCGGAATAGGTTTCTCTGCTTCATCCACAAAGCGTTCACCATCTGGTCGTTCGTCATTCATGTGGTTCTCCTCTGAGTAGGGTGATAGTATTTAGCTAAGCAGGGAACACCTTCACCTCAAGGTGTATAAATAGATTTGTACAATTCAAGGGGACAGAATGCAACATCGGAAAGCCTTTGTACCGAGTCTGAACCTCAGCTTAGCTGGGAACCCCTTTCATACCCTCTCTTTGTGCGCGATATTCATCGGCGCCATAGAGTCCATCAAGAGCATAACTACCTCCTCCAAGGTGAAGCCCGCACTAAGTGCCCTTCACAGCACCCTTATACGCTCCGCTGATTGGATTCCGTTTCGTAGTCTTTTAAATTCTACGATTTTGTCATCCCATGTTCCAGGAGGATTAGATGGGAAAACACGCAATGTCTAAGCAACGCTACCCACAGCCAATTAACCCAGAAGGAAATTCTGCCATTCGCCTCAAATACCGCCCAACACCGAAAAATGAATCTCAGCGTCACTACATTGAGTCTCTCACTAATGCGAAACTGACTATCGGTACTGGGCCAGCAGGTTCTGGTAAATCATTTCTTTCAATGGCTGTTGCGGTTGAAAAACTTCTCTCGAGCGATGTCTCTAAGGTCGTGATTACACGTCCTATCGTAGAGGCAGGCGAGCAACTGGGCTTCCTTCCAGGAACGTTTGAAGAAAAGATTTCTCCATATCTGCTGCCTCTTCTTGATGCACTGCAGGACCTAGTTGGTCCAACAATGGCTAAGAAGCTGCTGGAGACTGGAAAAATTGAGTTTGCTCCTCTCGCATACATGCGTGGTCGCACGTTCAATAACTGCTACGTCATCCTCGATGAAGCACAGAACACCACCATCGAACAGATGAAGTTGTTCGTGACTCGTATTGGTGAGTACTCGCAGTTCGCGGTCAATGGGGATGCGTCGCAATCAGACCTTCGTGGTGTGCCTGAAAATGGACTTGAATGGATTTGCAGAAAGCTGTGCGGAAAATCTAAGGACATCAATGTCATCGAGTTTCAGAACCGCGATGTTGTCCGTTCTGAAATCGTTCGAACAATCCTCCAACACCTCGATGCACCTGATCCCAAGACAGAAGCGCGTCCAAAGCGACATGACTTTCGCGCATCGATCTTAACAGCCTAACCCTCCTAAAAGGGACCTTCGAAGGTCCCTTTTCATTTCTGCATAAATATCATGCGAAGTCATAGAAAGCCGAGCGACTTCACACTTTTTCCATACTCGGCAGGGAGATTAAATTGTATACGCTTTCGTGGAAGAACCCAGCGCTGAACACCAACAAAGCGGCTGGAGTCCAAGTTCCTGTTGGGTCTGTCATTTCAAACAAGGCCTCAATTCGCTTCACAGGTAAAGGTGCAGCGAACTACGGTCAAATTCAACAAGAAAATCTAATGCGTCTGCTTGAGAATTTTGCAGATGCATCGGCTCCGCTTTACCCAACTGTAGGTCAACAGTGGTTTGACACCTCAATCAGTACCCTCAAGATTTGCACAGCTACTGAAGGCGGCGTAAAGTGGCGTTCAATAGGTGGTGTGCAGGTCACCGCCGCTGGTGTCAGCGCTCCTACCCCTGCTGCAATTGGTGATATCTGGGCTCAGACCACCGGCACAGGTTCAGTCGTGCTGTACATCTACACAGGGCTCGGTAGATTCGGTGGAACATCAACGACCATCGGCGGATGGAGCCAGGTTTATCCAATAGTTGAAGTTGTCGCTGGCCGTGAAGAATACGACGCGATGCTAAGTCTTGTCAACCAACTGATTGGCCCTTCTGCAAATGGCGGCAGCAACGCACTAGGTAATCTTACTCCAGCGCTGTCCAACCTGCCAGCGCTTGATACAGATTATCAAACGAAATTCTCAGGACTAAGTGTAAAAGACGTAAATGTTCTAACCCCGGTGGCAGACCCTACTACTGAGCTGACCGTTGACGTCACGTCTCAAGATTGGGACCTTCTTCTGGCGGCTGCAAAGTTTGCAGTTTCTCGTTTGGATTTACCTGCGGCGATGATTGACGATATCTCGCCAATCCCATTCGTCTATGATGGTAGACAAGCCCCAACCGCGCTGACGTCTCTTCCTTCTACTAATGTGATGTACCCATCTCTAGAGCGTCGCTCTAACCGCCATTTTGGAATTGTCACGCTTATTCGTGCCTTCACTGAGACAATGAACGTGTTGACAACAGCCTTGGCAAATAGGTACTCAATAAAGGGGATTAACGGTTCAACGGGTGTCAATACCTCTTTTGCACCAAACGTCACTGTGACGCGGCAGGGTTCTTTTACAGGTGCAGCGGCTGGTGCAACTAGCGGGGTCTGCACTCTTCGTTTTAGATGGAATACAGCGGCCGAGCTGAACGCCTTCCTCTTCTCAGGCGGAGCAATTCAGATCACTGCAACTCACGTACCAGGCGGAAGTGGAACAGCAGCTGATACCACGCTGAAAACCCTCTTCGACTCTCGTGGAGTTATCCGTATCACAGCTGATAAAACTCGGTTCTTCTCTAACACCGCCCCTCTGACGCAAAGCGTTCCTCTGACTCCTGCTGGCATCAGTGGTACAACTTCTACTTCTAATATCATTGCTTCTCAAACTCTTGGATCAGAGACGCTTGAGATTGGAACGGCAATTGCAACACCAACAGGCAACTACATTGAAGTTCGATTCCACTTCTTTGGAACTGGTCCGAGCACAAATCTGAATGGCACGACTACAGTTGCATATGATGTGATTCGGGATACTTCGACCTACGTCAGTGGAGCTAACACCTTGAATGCCTTCCCGGCACCGCTTGCTTATTCTGCAGCCGACAAGATCAGTACCTCATATATTGTCTGATGTTATCGGATATGCCACCTGAATAAAATCGGCGATTCCGAAGGTGCAGGTTGCCTGAGCTATAAACATAATGTATAATTATTACAGCGCTGGTGTTTTACCGACGTAACTTGGAGGAGTATATCATGAATCCGAATAGGACACCGCTGATTGAAGCTGGTCAGATCTATCTCAATGAGGGGTTGAACGAATATCTTATCGTTACCAAAAATGCTCGTGGTCAAATCTGGTATGAAGGAGCTGGTTTCCGCGGCCAGCTCGAGGATTTCGACTTCACTGAGAAATTTCCTGCTGTAGATCCGGAAGATGTAGATCCGATCGAAATTGAGTTTCTTCTATCTCTTTGTCCACCCGGTACTAAAGCCTCCGTAGGGTACGTTGGTGAATAAATACTTCACCGACCACCCTAAGGAGAAGTAACATGCGTATCGTGAGTCGCTTGAAAGAAGACGAAATGCAGCTTGAACGTCTGAAGGAAATTCTTGAAGCAGCCTCAGATGGATGCATTTCGGAACATGGTGAGACGCCCCCTGGTCAAACTCTTGACGAACTGATCACTCAAGTAGATAATGTATGTGCCAACTTCATGGAGACAGTTGACACGCTTGAGGAAGATTATGATTGCCTTCAACACGAGGTTCTTGCGCTGTCTGCGCAGTGCAACAATCAAGAAAAAATGTTGAATTCAATCATTGAGGGTGCTCGTTACGATGAAGCATTGGACTTTGCAACCACCGATCTGATGGACGCACTTCTGGGAGCAGGAGTAGCAAACAGCACATTTGATGGTGATATCTCATTTGATCCTAGAGTAACCCTTACTAAGGATGACTTCAAACCCCTTCTACGTCAAGCAATTGAGACGTGGGTCAACATGAAAGTACGTTAACATGATCGCATACAGCCTTGACGCGGTCATCAAGTCAGATTACCCGCTTGTTGTTCGAAATGCAGCGGATAAATTGTCGAAGCATGATTACTATGACGTTGGGACGTTTCTTCAGGAACTATCCCAACCTGAGCTTGATGACCTCGCAGGGCGCTGTGCTCGCATCACTGCTGGCCTTGATCATCCAGAAGACATGGATGTTATGATCCTCCTCAGTGGAATTCTCTCTCAGGCCGAGGGGAATTCACTTGAGGACGGTGATGTTCCAACAAGGACCGCCAACTTCTTAATTCTTGTCAGCTTCGAGGACCTTGCAAGAAAGGGCGTGATTGACTTCTACCGTGAGTACGCCACCCTTGCCAATGAGTCCTTGAACCCTAACGTTGCACAACTGAAAAATTAAGCATTTTTGTGTAAGTTTGTACACAAAAATTCACCCGATTGTATAAATTTGTGCACAAAGGTTGTGTACATCGGACTTCAACGGTGGTATAATGACTCTATCAACCACACAACAGTAACACGCTAGGTTGATAAAATTTTTAAACCTTCCTTTTAATTTTTGGAGTCCAAAATGGCCAAAGTGGCAAAAAGCGTTAAAACGAACGAAGCAACCGTCGCAACCGTCGCAACCGCGGGCGAAGCAGTCATCAATACCGCCAATCCCATCCGGTCCGGCCGCGTGACCAAGAGCTTCGAGGAAAAGATCGCTGACACTGCGAAAGCGACGGCGGCACGCAAACGCTTCAGCTTCGGTCCCGTCTGGAACGAGGCCGTGATCGCAGGCACGGTGACCGACCATGCCAAACTGGTCGAGCAAGCCGTCAAGTTGAAGATCAACGCGCGAAGCGATGCAAAGCGCCTGAAGTTCGACACCCTGCGCCTGAAGGTGGCAGCAGCTTTGATCAAGCGCCAGCAAGAAGCAAAAGCAACTGCCGATGCCGCTGCAGCTACCGAAACTGCAGCGTGATTGGTCTGATTCAAACATCCCAGAGCGCGGCTGGGATGGTGACAAGGGAAAGTCACAAATGCTCACATACTGTGCATTGCTCTACTTGCTACCAGCTTTGTCTTTCTTCTGACAACTGGACGGTTTGCAAGGCAAGATGATGAAATGACGGCGGCTTTTTTGTTTCTAGCGGCCATACCCTTCTTAAATGTGATCTTTGCATTCATAGGACTGGGGCTGTTCATCTGCGATATCTTCAACAAAAGGTAACATAATGACCTTCGTTGTTTATCGTCTCACAAAGTTTCTTGGAACGGGTGGTCTGTACACCTCCCACATCCAATCGAGTTATGAAATCTTCACCGATCGTGAGAAGGCTGACGCGCACCGCGCGAAGCTTCTTAAGATGAAAGAAGAAGGCAAGACCTATCGTAAGCGTGAGGTCCTGAATGTGTCAGAAGTTAACGTGCTAGGGAAACCTCCTCCTGAATAAAATATTCTTCTTCAAGCACAGACGAAAAGTAGTGTACATTCCGGGCCGTTGTGGTATAATAACTCTATCAACACAACCAAACGGAAAGTTTGAAATGACGAATCTCGCTACTTTGTGCCATGACGAAAACACCAACACCTGGTCGGCTGAATACGAAGGCCAAATTCTGGTGAAATCGGTCGGCGGTGAATCTTCGAAAAACTACGTCATCTCTCGCATTCACGAAGGCAAGTGCGCCAAGGCAATCAAGCTTGGTGTCACTGGTTTCGTGAATGCTCCACTGAATTTTGCACCGTCGCCGGCCTACGATCCTGCTAAAGGCTTCATTCCGCGGGTTAAGCCGAACAACCTCCTCAGCGTCGCCGAGCGCTACGAACTTCTCGACGAATGCGTCGACATCATCATCCGTGCGATGATCGAAAATAAAGAGAACGGAAATCGTTCTCTCATCATTACCGGCACCGGTTCTCTCGGCAAGACCTTCCACACGAAGGAGAAGATTCGCGAGTATGGTTTGCTCTCCACCGAAGAAGCACAGAAGATCGCGTACACCCTGACCGACGAAGAACAAGTCGTCGCAGATATGATCATTGCACGCATGCGGGAATGCAAGAAGATTGCCGAGGAGTACTACAAGGAAAATCCTCCTCAGAAGAAGGGCAGGTCCGATGCCGATTCCGAGGATGAAGATGAAGAAGAGGAAGACGACTTCGAACTGCACTTCGGCCCCGTCGACTTCACGGCACTGCACACCTCGACTGAAATCGACAACCGCACCTGCGGCGGCAAGTTCTTCCCTGGTTCCAACAAATACCAGTTCAACATCAAACTGGCAGTCCAGAATCCGGACGAATACCGTGACATCGTGGTCCCTCACGAAGTCGCCCACCACATCCAGTCGATTCTCTTCCCGAAATCGTTGAAGGTGAAGGAAGGCCATGGCAAGGAATGGTGCAAGATCATGACGGCAGTGTTCGGAATTCCGGCAGATCGCTACCACTCCATGGACACCACTGACGTACGCAATGCGCCCGAACTCGAGGGCGATTACCACTATGTGAAAGGTTACTCCTCGGCAAAAGGTCTCTTCCGTACCCTCTTCGAAAATCGTCGCAAGCTGATCGTGTTCGATGACTGCGATGCAGCATGGAAGAACGAGGTCTCGGCAAACCTGTTGAAGGCAGCCCTCGACTCGGATGACGAACGGTGGATCACCTGGAACGTCGAAGGTTCGGACAACACGGGTCTGCCTCGGAGGTTCCTCTTCGAAGGCCGTGTGATCTTCATCTCGAACGTGGCATCCGAAGATTTCCCGCAACCACTGATCAGCCGGTCGCTGCGTTGCGACGTTGAACTGACGATCGAAGAAACCTTCGAACGTATGCGTCAAATTCTGCCGAGCCCGAAGTTCGCACCTGGAACTTCGATGGAAGTCAAGCAAATGGCATACGACTTCCTCTACGAGAACCGCGAGATGGCAGCTGAAATCTCCACTCGCTCGCTGCTGAACGTGATTCAAGTTGCGAACTCTGGCTCGAAGCTCTGGCAGCGGATCGCACTGTCGAACATCGCATAACAAGAACTGCCCGGCCGAAAGGCCGGGCTATGGAGAAGAAAATGGATTTCTCAAAAGCAACCCACATCCAGGACCTGATCTGGTACGAAGGTCCGCTCCTCGCGCTTTACACTCTCGAGGATAAGCTGTACCTCGTGAGCTGGACGGATGTCGACGAAAAGAACCACACATGGATCATCACTGAAGTCTCACTGAGGAACTTGGTGCGGTTTCTCTCGAAGAGCATCTCACTGTTGTTCCTCCAGGAAAATTCTCCTGCCGTGTGGGTGCTCACCGGTGACCTCCAAACCGGTGAGCTGCATGCTACTACATTCGCCGAGCTCCGCGATGACTGGAAGGCCCCTGCAACGTCATACTTCGACGAGTCCCTGACGTACGAAGCACAATATCCTAACGGATAGTGTACATCTAGTTAAGTTGATGGTATAATAGCTACATCAACCAAACAAACGGAGTCGCAAATGTCGAACGTCATCGGAAGCAAAATCTCCTCGGCCCGCTTCACCTTTTCGAAGAAAACGAATATGTTCGTCGCCGATATGTCTGAGGTTTCGCACGGTGGTTACAACATACTTAGCCAGCTCTATAATGATGCTGCCGACCAAGGCTTCGTCATGATCTCCCACAAAACTCACGCAGCTGTGGAGTTTTACCTCGACCACACGGAACGCGAAGCCGACGGCGACGTTCGCTTCTGGCTCTTCAAACCGACGGCAAACGCGGTTCGCAAGAATCCTCAACTCGCGGGCACCAAAGTCATGATCGTGAATACCTAAGGAGCAGCAATGATCTCTGAAATCAAAAACCCAAGGCTGGCAAAATATGGCTTTGCCATCGAGATGTCGGAAAACATCCTGAGCGAGGGATCAGCCCTCGCGATTATTCACGAGATTCTGAAGGACGTTCCAGAATCCGAAGACAGTGACGGTGCCTGGTTCCATCGCTTCGGGAACAACATGGGGAACTGGGTCCTCAGAATCTACATCAATGACAAGAAGCTGTACGACGCAATCAACCTGGTGATGGGATCAAGAAAATGAGCCATATTTCTCAGGAAATCGAGCTTCGCCGTAAAGCTAAAGAGGCCGCTCTGAAGGTCGCCGCTCTGGACTGGTTGGACGACAAGGCACAGCACGTGCCGCGTGGGCACACTGATCGATGCGACGCACTGGACTATACCGGTCATGCAGCGCCATGCACCTGCGGTTTTGATAACAACCAGGAAGTTCAAATCATCAAGCTCCTGAGGGAGCTACTCACAAAGGACGCATGATGCCAAAGAAAGCAGCTCTCGGTGCAGCCCTCCTCGCGTACGTGATCTACGCCATTTCTGGCGCAGGCGTGTATGTGGCCATCGCTGCTTTCTTTGGCATCATCATGATCGTCGCTTCTATCTGGTACTGGTTCTACGAGACAAATCGGAACCTACGTATCATCTATAGGACTATTCAGGCCATTTTTAAATTTCCAAGGAATCACGAATGAAAACTTTCGAACAATCATTTTTCGACGTCGACGCTCTTTCTCAAACTGAACGCAAGCCACTCGTGGCCATGGCAGCCAAGCTGTTCGAGGAAGGTGGCGAACTGGCCGAGTGCGTAAATATCCAGGAAGGATTCATCACACATAAAGCGATGAAGGAACCACTGGTCGGCGAGGTGGCCGACGTGGTTCAGGTGGCGCTGTCCATTCTCGTGAAGGCGACGCCGTGCCTGACTCCGCAACAACGCATGGACCTGTTCCTCGAGCACTTCGAACGAAAGAACTCGAAGTGGGCCGCGGTGCAAGAAGGCGAGACTGCAGCCGAGGCTGACGATGACACGGTCGATACACGGAAGGCTTATATACAAGAGCCTCGTGGAAGTGCCCACGACATCGAGAAGCGGGTCGCACGTATCCTCGTCGAGCAGCTCGGCATTGGCAAAGGCGATGTTCGCCCGAGTGCTCATTTGGCTGACGACCTTGGCGCAGATTCGCTGGACCTGGTCGAGCTGTGCATGGCACTCGAGGACGAGTTCGAGTTTGAAGTTTCGGATGCAGATGCTGAGAAGATCAAGACCGTCAGCGAGATCAACGCCTACATAAAGGGCCGATTTGGCATCAAGGAGTATTCTGACCCGGCCGCTGACTACACCGAGCGTAGCGGCCGGTACCTCTCCCTCAACGAGAGGATGCAAGAACGCTCGGTTCACAGGAACGAGTTGTCTGAGGAGTAAACATGAACTTCAAACTGATTGCGTACATCATTGCGTGCATCATCATTGGCACCATTGTTGTTTCGCTCGCGGTTCGCGTGGCCGCTGTAGGAGCAGTTCTTGCTCTTGTCGTATTCTTCGGTCTGATCGGCTACGGCCTGTACCGTCTCAACAATCACAGGTAAGTAAATAGTCCATGATGACAGGAGAAAGTTTCATGGACGATGAACTGCGACAGACATTGATCACTCAAGCTGAAACTGCATTCTTAACTCTGATGGATCAAGTGAATATACTCCTTGACACAGCTCAGCAGTTTTTAGCCTTAGATGTTCCACACACGTTCATGGACCAGGTCGCTCACCGTGAAGTAAGAACCGCGGTGTTTGACCTGGGTTCAATCCCTCCAATGCTTGCCGGTGAAATAACGAGATGGAAGAAAGGTGAGTCTCGCGTTTTGAGTCGACAGGGCACTGAGCTTAATCTCCTCAACGAGCTGTACACAACGATGGAAACGCTGATGCAGTTCTTTCAGCGACACAAGCTTAATCTCACTGGGTTCTCACTTGATAAAACTAAAACAGCGTACTTTGAGTTGCTGCGTTGCAACCGATTGCTGTAAATAAAGAGAAGTTAACAACAAGGGGTTCCCAGATGAAAATAAACGAATTGCTGCAAGAAAGAACATGGACTGCAATTGACCTAGCAAAAGCGGTCAACGACGCAAGGACTGCTCTTCAAGACAAAGGTGTAAAGGTTAATGTGAACATCGACCAAGGTGAAGTGGTCTTTGATGTTCCAGGTGGTGATGACCTTGCACCGGCACTTAAGCCTATCATGAAACCGTTCATCATCAAGACGATGTATCAACGCGAAGGTGATCGGCACCAGTATCACTACTACTTGACTCGTCCATTAAACAACGCCGAGATCACGCGCATCAAACGCTCATAATTGAAAAGGACCGTGCGGTCCTTTTCTCATTTGTCCCCTGGCTTCTTAGGGCTTTGGGTTCCCTTTGTCGAGTTGCTTCTCTTCTTCATTGGATCAGCTCGATCTTCTGGTTTATTCTCTTCTTCATCGGTCTCTTCATCTGGCTCATCCCCTGTTTGATTCTTGGTACGAGCTTTACTCTCTTCGCGTTCTGCTTTTCGCTTCTCATACTTCTCATTGTTTCGGAAAATTCCGAAAAGTTCATTCAATTGCATGTTGACTCCTTGAGTTTTGGATATTTATGTCCTACATTATGCCTCACGCCAGTTTAGGAAAATGTTACAATTGATCATGGTTATTTCTATAACCAAGGAAACTTTATGGCACGGTTGATTGGACTGAGTGGCCCACAGGGCGGAGGCAAAACAACGCTTCTTGACGGGCTGAAAAAGAAAGGACTTGAAGTTGATGACTTCAAGGTCTCACGGCAGGTGCAGAAGGAGCTGGGTTGGGATTCTCTTGAAAATGTTCTTGAAAGTCCTGAGACAATGATGGCCTTTCAAGCTAAGGTTCGTGATGTCAAGTACGTGCGTGAGCTAGAGAACCGGGCACGAACTGATGTTGACATCATCCTCACTGAACGGACGTTCGCTGATATCTGCTCATACACCCAGCTGTGGTCATGGGAGCTGTGTGATAAAGCCAAATGGGAAATTCCTGATGCAATCGAATTTCTAGTGAGCTTTGCTGAGCGCTGCCGCAGCAACCAAGAGGTTTATAAAGGAACTCTCTTCCTTCCATCCATGCCTCACGTAGCATGGCAAGCTGACCCGCACCGCGCAAAACAGGAACATGTAAACTTCATCACGACTCAGCTTGATGCGTTCTTTGACCTCGCGCAGCCTCGTCATGTTCCTGTGTTTAGGATCACTGAAGGC
>Ga0207649_10000837_pt1 | contig 19831 bp, 17 predicted proteins | sample KBSC43metaG_FD_184317 | JGI IMG/M metagenome (GOLD analysis project Ga0207649, IMG submission 184317) | Corn rhizosphere microbial communities from Kellogg Biological Station, Michigan, USA - KBS C4-3 metaG (SPAdes) (version 2) | ecosystem: Host-associated > Plants > Roots > Rhizosphere > Soil ... | reverse complement strand
CTGGCCCGGCGGCTGCCTTGGCCTCATCGAATTCCGCGCCGTCGAGTCGCTGCCCACCGCCGAATGGATGAGCGCCGTCATGCTCCTCTGGCGCTGCATCGCCGCACTCGCCGTCGTGAAGCCCGCCTCCGCCCCGCTGCGCGTCTTCACCGGTGAACTCCGCGACCGCTACTTCCTCCCGAGCTGCCTGCTCGCCGACCTCGACGAATTGCTCGCCGAACTGCGCGCCGTCGGTTGTCCGATCGACCCGCAAATTTTTCACAAGATCTGGGACTGGCGCTTCCCGAGCGTTCTCTCCCACAAAAAAGGCGACGCGCGACTGGAAGCCCGCCGCGCCCACGAGAGCTGGCCGCTGCTGTGCGAGACGCCCGTGGAAGGCGGATCCACCAGCCGCTTCGTCGATACGTCCATGCACCGCATCGAGCTGCGCGCGAACGACGCCTTCGCCGAGAACCACGATCTTTTCGTGCAGGGCCGCAAACTCCCGCTCGCCGCAACCGCGCCGGACGTCCGCCTCGCCGGACTGCGCTACCGCCGCAGCTGCCTCTATCCCTGCCTGCATCCCGGCATCCCGGTCGATCTCCCGCTCGACGTGGTCGTCGTCGAAAAAGCCACCGGCGCCCCGGTCGCGGCGTATCGCATGAACTTCGACGCGACCTCCTTCACCGCCGTCGAGTCGCCGGCCACCCTCCAGCGCGGCAAGCCGTGCCGCCCCATCTTCAAGGGCGCGCTCACCCACGACCTGCGCCTCGCCTAATTCCCGACATGCCGCGGAACATCCTCCTCCTCATGGCGGACGAGCTCCGCTTCGACCTCCCGGGCTTCATGGGCAATCCCCTCGCCCGCACGCCCACGCTCGACCGCCTTGCCCGCGACGGCGTCGTCTTCGACAACGCCTACACGCCCTCGCCCGTCTGCGTGCCGGCGCGCCAGTCCATCGCGATCGGAAAATACCCGCTCCACACCGGCTGCGAAAATTTTGGCGAAGACCTCGAGCCCGGCGCGCGCACCTTCGCGCGCATTTTTTCGGAGGCGGGCTATCTCACCGTCGCCTGCGGAAAGCTCCATCACCGCGGCCCCGACCAGATGCAGGGCTGGCTGCAGCGCATCGGCTCCGAATGCGCCGTGCAATGGCCCGCGACTTACGGCGCCGAGGGTCGCGAACAAATCGGTCGCCTCAAATGGCGCGGCGCCGAGGAACTCGTCCTCGCCGGCCCCGGCACGTCACCGCTCGCGCTGCACGACCGACTCACCGTCGATGGCGCGATCGATTTTCTCCGCATGCACTTCGAGGGCATGTATCGCCGCACGTCCGACGTGCCCCCGCTGCTCCTCATGGTGAGCCTTCAGCAGCCGCATTTCCCGTTCCTCGCCGATCCCGAACTCTTCGCCTATTACCACGCCCGCGTGCGACCGCGCCTCCACGAGGAGGCCCCGTGGCATCCCGTGCTCGGCCGCGGCGCGTTGTCCTGCGGCGAGCAGGTCACCGCCGAACAAATTCGCAACGCCACGGCCGCCTACTACGCCCTCGCCGAACGGGCCGACCGCGAATTCGGCCGCGTGATCGCCGCCCTTGAAAGCCACGGCGAAAATCTCGACGACTGGCTCATTGCCGGCCTTTCCGACCATGGCGAAATGCTCGGCGAACACGCGCTCTGGGAGAAACGCAAATTCTACGAGGGGAGCGCGCGCGTGCCGTTTTTTCTTCGTGCGCCGCAGCTCTGGCCGCGCGCCCGCCGGCGCGAAAACGTCAACACCATCGATCTCTTCCCCACGCTCTGCGAAGCCGCCGGCCTGGAATCCCCCGCCGACCTCGATGCGCGCAGTCTTTCCGACGTGCTCGCCGGCCGTCGCGACGCCTGGGAGAACGAAACGTTTTCGCAATACGGCCCGGACGAATTCATGCTCAAGCGCGGCAACTTGAAATACCTCACCTTCGGCGACAAAGGCCCCGACGTGCTTTTCGATCTCGCCAGCGATCCCGGCGAATCCACGAACCGCATCGCCGACTCCAGCTACGCGACGGAGGCCGACTTCCTGCGCGAGCGCCTCGAGGAATTCGCCGGCAGCCGCGTCGGCTAGGCCTCATCGCCGTCCCGCATCCATTTTTCCAGCATCGCCGCGAGCGTCCCCTGACGCAACGGCTTGCTCAAATGGTCGTCCATGCCCGCGTCGAGGCAGCTCTGCCGATCCTCGGCGCGAACATTTGCCGTCATCGCCACAATCGCCGTGCGACGTCCTCCGCGCGCCTGCTCGATCGCCCGCAACTCGCGGGTCGTCTCACAGCCGTCCATGCCGGGAAGCTGCACGTCCATCAGCACCACGTCGAATCGCTCCTTTCGGAATCGCTCCACCGCATCCTCGCCGCTTTCGACGAACTGCGGGGCACACCCGATTCGCCGGAGCTGAAGGTCGCACAAGTGGCGATTCACCGCGTTATCCTCCACCACCAGCACGCGAAGTCCATCCTGCCGGGACTCAGTCCCCGCGGGCGACTGCGGCGCAGGAACCCCTCCGGCGCTCGGCGCATGCACGACGAAAATGAACGTGCTGCCGCCTCCCGGTCGGCTCTCGACATCGAGCAAGCCATTCAAAAGCTCCGCCATGTGCTTCGAAATTGTGAGTCCCAGTCCCGTGCCACCCGCCGCGCGACCGGTCGGCCCGTCCTCCTGGAAAAATGGCCGAAAAATCCGCGCTTTCGCCTCGGGGGTGATGCCCCGTCCGGTGTCCGACACGCGAAACTCCCAGCGCCACTCGTCGCCGCCTTCAATCGGGCTCGCGGCAACATGCAGCCGCACCTCGCCCTCGTCGGTGAACTTGATCGCATTCCCAAGAATGTTCGTCAGCACCTGCGCCACGCGCCCACGGTCGCTCGTCATGCCGGCCGGCACGTCCGGTTCGATTTCGCAGGTGTAGGTCAGGTGTTTACCGATTGCCACGGGACGCAGCATGTCAAACACCTCGCGGACGCAACCGCGCAGGTCGAACGGCGCGGCCTTGATCTTCAAGCCTCCGGCCTCGATCCGCGAGAGATCGAGCACGTCGTTGATAACCGCCAGCAGATGCTCGCCACTCGATTCGATCGTCTTCAGAAACTCGCGCTGCTCGGAATCGAGCGCCGTCGCCTTGAGCAACTCGGTGTAGCCGAGGATGCCGTTCATCGGCGTGCGAATCTCGTGACTCATCGTCGCCAGAAATTCGCTCTTTGCGCGCTCGGCCGTCTCCGCCGCTTCCCGCGCGGCCGCCATCTCCGCCTCCGCCCGCTTGCGCGGCGTGATGTCGGTGAAAAAGCCCCGCCACAACGTACCGCCCTCCGGCGTCGCCGTAACGGACGCCTGGCTCGAGATCCAGCACACCCGCCCGCTCGGCAGCACCAGGCGGTATTCCAACTGCCAGTAGGCTGAATTCCGGCGCTGCGCCTCCACGCTTTGTTCGAACCGTTCCCGATCGTCGGGATGAATCATGTTCCGGAACAAACTCACGTCCCGCACGATCTCCGCCGGCTCGCATTCGAGCATCCACCGCGCGGCGTCGCTCATATATTCGACCTCCGCGCTGCCATCCGGCGCGAGGCGCGATTGATAGACCACCCCCGGCAGCACCTCGGCCAGCACGCGAAAAAAGTCCGCGTCGTCGAGTCTGTGAGTCGCGGAGGTCGCACCATCGACGCTCCCAGGTTGCCATGTCATGGGAAGATTTCCGCACAATGTCCGCGACCCGTCCAGTCGCTTTCCCCCGTGGAAATAAGCTGTTCTTCGCCCGCCTCCTGTCTAAACAAAAAGTTGCCATGTCTGCCAATCAACCTCTCACGGGCCATGATCGGCCTGGCGACCCCTGCACCATCGTCATCTTCGGGGCCTCCGGCGATCTCACGAAGCGCAAGCTGCTTCCCGCGCTTTACAATCTCAAGGCGCTCAAGCTCCTGCCCGAGAACTTCGCCGTCATCGGCGTCGCCGTGAGCGAGAGCGACGACGAACTCTACCGCGCCAAGATCACCGAGGACATCAACCTCTACGCCACCAGCCCGGTCGAGAAGGACTGCTGGGACGATTTTGTGAAGCGCTCGTATTACATCTCCGGCGACTTCAACGATGCGAACACCTTCGCGCATCTCGCCGGCAAAATCGCCGACGTGCAAAAGACGCACAAACTCCCCGGCAACATCCTGTTCTACCTCGCGATCTCCCCCACGTTCTTCGCGAAGGTCGTCGATCAACTCGGCGCCGCCGGCCTCACCACCGAGACCGAGGATGCCTGGCGCCGCGTCATCATCGAGAAGCCCTTCGGCCGCGATCTCGCGAGCGCCCGCGAGCTCAACAACGAAATCACGAAGTCCCTGCGCGAAAAACAAATCTACCGCATCGACCACTACCTCGGAAAAGAGACCGTGCAGAACATCATGGTCTTCCGCTTCGGGAATTCCGTGTTCGAGCCGATCTGGAACCGCCGCTACATCGAATACGTCCAGATCACCGTCGCCGAGGAGCTCGGCGTGGAGCTGCGCGGCGGCTACTACGACCAGTCCGGCGTGCTGCGCGACATGGTGCAGAACCACATTCTCTCCGTCCTCTCGCTCATCGCGATGGAGCCACCCACGTCGATCACCGGCGACAGCGTCCGCAACGAAAAGGTGAAGGTCCTCGAGGCCATCCGCCCGATGGAACCCGAGGAAGTCATCGAGCACACCGTGCGCGGCCAATACGGCCCCGGCCTCATCGACGGCAAGAACGTCCCCGGCTATCGCACCGAACCCGACGTGAACCCGAAGTCGAACACCGAAACGTTCGTCGCCATGATGCTCAAGGTCGAGAACTGGCGCTGGGCCGAGGTGCCGTTTTACATCCGCTCCGGCAAACGCCTCGCCACCCGCACGACCGAGGTCGTCATCGGCTTCCGGCGTGCCCCGCTCCTGCTTTTCGGCAAGGAAGTCGAAAGCGAAATCCCGCCGAATCGCCTCGTGCTCCACATCCAGCCCGAGGAAGGCATCACGCTCGACATCCACGCGAAGCGCCCCGGCCCGAAGATCCAGATCTCGAACATCCCGCTCAATTTCAACTACGCGGAATTCGGCGAATCCAGCGCCGCCACCGGCTACGAAACGCTGCTCTACGACTGCATGGTCGGCGAGACCGCGCTCTTCCATCGCTACGATTCCGTCGATGCCTCCTGGCGCATCGTGAATCCCATCCTCGATGTCTGGCAGGCCCTGCCCGCGCGCGATTTTCCGAACTACGCCTCCGGCACCTGGGGACCGAAAGCCTCCGACGATCTCATCGCCCGCGACGGCCACCGCTGGCACCACTACCCGCTCGCGCCGGCCAAATAAGCCATGGCCGCGCAACCGAAGCTGCTGCTCGCGGGTGACGTCGGCGGGACGAAAACCAACCTCGCCATCTTCGCCTTCGACGAAGCGAGCGGCCACCTTCAGCTCCAGCGCAACAAGCGTTACGTCAGCGCCGACTTCGACAGCCTCAACGCCATCGCCCTGCGGTTCCTCGGCAAGGGCGACGAGAAAATCCACGCCGCCTGCTTCGGCGTGCCCGGTCCCGTGCGCAACAACCGCGCCCAGCCCACGAACCTCAAATGGGAGGTCGATGCCGGCACCCTGCGCACCGACCTCGGCATTGGCACCGTCCACCTGCTCAATGACCTCGCCGCGAACGCCTACGGCATCACCGAGCTCGCCGACAGCGATTTTCAGACGCTGCAAAGCGGCCTGAAAAATCCGCAGGGCAATCGCTGCGTCGTTTCGCCCGGCACCGGCCTCGGCGAGGCCGGCCTTTTCTGGGACGGCCGGCGCTACCGCGTCTGGGCCTGCGAGGGAGGCCACTCCGACTTCGCGCCGCGGTCGGAAATCGAGGTCGAGCTGCTCGCGTATTTGCAGACGCGCTTTGGCCACGTCAGCAACGAGCGCGTCATCTCCGGCCAGGGCCTCACGAATATCTATGCCTTCCTCCGCGACACCGGAAAATTTCCGCAGAGCCCGGTGGTGGCCGAGGAAATGAAGACCACCGATGTCGCCAAGGTCATCACGACCTACGCCGAATCCGGCTCGGACCCAATGTGCATGCAGACGGTCGAAATCTTCGCCCACTGCCTCGCAATGGAGGCCGCCAACTTCGCCCTCCGCGCGATGGCCACCGGCGGCGTCTTCATCGGCGGCGGCGTGCCCGTGAAGCTGCTCTGGAAGCTGATTTCGCCCGCCTTCCGCGAGGCCTTCAACGCCAAGGGTCGCCTGGAGGCCCTCATGGAAAGCATGCCCGTGAAGGTCATCCTCAACGATCAGGCCGCCCTCCTCGGCGCCGCCCGCTACGCCCTCGACTCGCTCGACGACTGAATCCGGCGGACAGAGGGATGTTACCTCCAAGAAAATAAGGTAATCGCACGTGTGCGCTTGCCAGCAATCGCGATCTGCCCCCATCTTCGCGCGCGATGGACATGATTCATGATCTGATGACGACCGGCGCATTGGTGACGCTCGCGCTGCTCGTCGGCCTCGAGCTGGTGCTGGGCATCGACAACATCCTCGTCATCTCGCTGGTGGTGTCGCGCCTCCCGGAGACCGAGCGCAAACGCGCCCGCCTCCTCGGCCTGGCCATCGCCCTCGTGATGCGGCTGATCTTCGTCGCCTTTGCCTTCACGCTCGTCCATCTCACCGAGCCGGTGCTCGGGACGTTCTCGATCAAGGATCTCGTGCTCCTCGTCGGCGGCCTGTTCCTGATCTACAAGGCCGTGAAGGAAATCAACCACGTCGTCGCCCTCAAGGACGAAGGTCCCCAGATCTCGCTCAAGAACGCCGTGGGCGCGGCGATCCTGCAGATCGTCCTGCTCGACATCGTGTTCTCCGTGGACTCGGTCATCACTGCGGTCGGCCTCACCCAGAATCTCATCACCATCTCGCTCGCGGTGATCGTCTCGTTCGTCGGCCTGTTGTTTTACGCGGGACCGATCGGCGAGTTCATTTTGCGTCACACCGCGCTCAAGATTCTCGCCCTCGCGTTCCTCGTGACCATCGGCGTCACGCTCTGCCTCGAAGGCATGCACCGGGACGTGGACAAGGGCTACATCTACCTCCCGATGGGCTTCGCCCTGCTCGTCGAGCTCCTGCAGATGCGCTACATCGCAAACGCCAAGCGCGCGAAGGAGAAACGTTAGCGCCGCAGCAGCGCCACCGCGCTCGCCGCGACGTCCTCCGCATCGAAGTCGTATTCCGGATTCGCCTCGTCGCTCTCGTCCGTTGCCGCCGCGAGAAGCGCGACGGAATCCTCCGTGGGGAAATGCCAGTTGTGCGGATTCGTGCGGAAAAAGAGCGTGAGATTTTTGAGGCCGAACGCCGCCGCGAGATGCGAGGCCGCGCCATCCACACCGATCACCATGCGCGCCCGCGAGACGAGCCAGAGAAATTCCTCGAGCCGCGTCTGCCCGCCGAGATAGATCGCCCGGTCGCCGAGCGCGGCGGCGATTTTTTCCGAATGCTCGCGCTGCCAGTCCTGCCCGCCGCTCGTCACGACGATGCGCGGCACGCCTGCGTCGATCAGCGCCCGCGCGACCTCGGCCCACGCGCTCGATTTCCAGCGCTTGCTCTTCCAGCCGGCCGTGGAATTCAGGAGCGCGTAATCGTCCGCCTGGAAATCGGCGGGCCGCCAGGCATCGGGCGGACGCTTGAGCACCGGCGGGCGCCACGGCGCGCGCGCCTCGACGATGGTGTAGTCCCAGTTGTAGCGGGCGAGGTAACTATCCGCGATGCCCGGCGCACGAATCTCGAAGAATGCCCGGCGGTTCCATTTCGTGACCTCGAGCGGCGAACGGAGGAGCAAATCTTTGCGCGGAGCGAAGGCGAGCATCGCGTGCACGGCGGATTTATCGAGGTCGTCGTAACAGAAGATCGCGTCGAAACCGCGCAGCCACGCGCGGCCGGTCATCTTCACATTCGCCATCAGCTCGAGGAGCGGCGCATGGCCGCTGCGCGTGAGCAATTCCACCGGACGGCCCGCGGCGGCGGAGAGTTTCGCCAACGTGGGCTCGAGCAACGTCATGTCGCCAAGCTGCTTGTGGCAGATCACGAGCACCCGGGCGGAGGCGGGCAGATGAAGGGAGGTCGGCGTGCGGGACAAGACTCGAAACGGTCGGCGATCCGCCGCATTTTTGCGATGCGAATTTGCGCCACGACGTTACGGTTGTCGCATGCGTAAATGGCTCTGCCTCCTCCTCGCCGCCACGGGAACTCTCGCCAGCCCAAACTTCTCGCGGGCCGAAATGCGCGCCGCGTGGGTTGCCAGCGTCTATAATCTCAATTTCCCGACGAAGCCCGGCCTCTCCGCCGAGACGCAAAAGGCGCAGATCGCCGAAATTCTCGACATCGCCAAACGCGCCGGCCTGAACACGTTGATGGTGCAGGTGCGTCCCGAGGGCGATGCGCTCTACGAATCCAGCTTCGAGCCGTGGAGCCGTTGCCTTACCGGCACGCAGGGGGTTTCGCCGGGCTATGATCCCCTGGCGACCTTCATCGCCGAGGGTCGCAAACGCAGCATCGCCATCCAGGCCTGGATCAATCCCTATCGCGTCGCCACCAGCGCCGGCGCCAACCGCAGCAGCAAAAGCCCCGCCAACCGCCTCGCCGCCCACACCCGCCGCGTGGGCCGGCAACTCTGGCTCGACCCCGGCTCGCCCGAGGTGCAGGACTACGTCGTCGCCGTCGTGCGCGACATCGTGCGCCATTATCCGGTCGCAGGCGTGCATCTCGACGATTACTTCTATCCGTATCCCGACACCTACTCGGGAAGCTTCCCGGACGACAAAACCTATTCCCGTTATCAGTCGGGCGGCGGGAGCCTCAGCCGGAGCGATTGGCGCCGCAACAACGTGAACACCATGGTGCGCCGCCTCCAGGCCGCGGTGCATTCCACGCGTCCGGGCACACTTTTCGGCATCAGCCCGTTCGGAATCTACACGAAAGGCCAGCCGCCCGAGGTGAAGGCCGGCCTCGACCAGCTCCACGAACTCTATTCCGATCCCGTCGCCTGGCTGCAACAGGGTTGGGTGGATTACCTCGCGCCGCAGCTCTACTGGAAGGACAACAGCCCGCAGAGTTTCTCCGCCCTGTTGCGCTGGTGGCGGAATCCTGGCATCAATCCGCGCGGCATCCCGATCTATCCCGGCATTCGCATTGAGGCGCTGGGCTCGCCCTATAACTGGCCCGGCTCCGAAATCGCCCGACAGCTCGATCTCGAGCGCTCGATTGGTCCGAAGCCCCATGGCGGCGGATTCATCCTGTGGGATTTCAGCCCGCTACGCCGGGACGCCAAGGGCATCCGCGCCATCGTCGGCGGGTAATCCCGCCGCGCACCGCTCAATTCGCGAGCGGCTCGGGCGTTGGTGGCGGATGGAGCGGGATCGACGGCGACACGCGATATTGGCCGAGCCGCCGCAGGTAGGCCTGCTGCATCACGTCGCACTTGTCCTTCAGCGTGGCGTCGATCGCCGTCATCTTCGCGAAGAGAAGCCGGTAATATTCGCGCAAGGCCTGGCGCTTCATTTCGTCGGTCTTCGCCGCGTCGGCCTGCTCGTGCAGGCTGCGAATATCGGCATCCTTGAGCGCCTGCAGTTTCACCTGCTGGTAACGCACCTGCAGTTTGCGATCCTGCTCGAATTTGTTTTCCACCGGTTTGGCCGGCGCCGGCGGGGCGTTGTCGGAATCGGCCGTGCCCTGCGGAATGAGATTGTCGGGATTCGGCACGTCGCTCGGGGCGACCTCGTTGGTCGGCAGCGCCGCGTCGGGATTCGGCTCGATCGGCGCACCCAGACTGGCATCCGTGGGCTCAGGAAGAAAATCGGCGTCGGCCTTGGCATCGGTCTTTGCCGCGGGACTGGCGGACGGCGTCGGGCTCGCCGCGGAAGCCGTATGCACATCCGGAGACACCGTGGCTTCCGGGCTCGCCTCGGGCAGGGCGGGCGTATCGGTGGGCGGCGGCGTTGGGCTCGGACTCGGACTTGGACTCGCCGTGGGCGTGGCGGTCGGAGTCGGCGTGGCAGTCGGGCTCGGAGTCGGCGTGGTTTTTTCCTGCGAGAACGCCGGCTGCGCGAGAGCGAACAGCGAGGCGATGGTGAGCGGGAAAAGACGGTTCTTCATGGATCACAATCCGGCCGACGGGCGCCCGGGACTTGCAAACGAAACAGGTTTGTTCTGTCTTGGCAAGTCGTCACCCATGCCGCGCCACGCCCGCCAATTCCACCCGATTTCGCTTCCGCTCTCGCCGGCGGAGGCCGCCGCCGGGCTCGCGCATCGGCCGGGCATGGTTTTTCTGGATTCCGCCCTCGAGTCGCCGGAGGCCATCTCGATCCTGGCCTGCGAACCGGAACAAATCCTCGAAGGCTCGGCGGCGGACTGGCCCCGGCTCCAGCGGGAACTCGCCGCAACGCAATGCGAGGGCGGCGACTCCGGGCTGCCCCACGGAGCGGCCATCGGGTGGTTCGCCTTCGACGGCTCGTTCCGCTTCGGCATTTATCCGGACCTGCTGGCCTACGTGCATGCCGAGGATCGCTGGCTCGCCTTCGGAAATCCCAGCCTGCCGGAGATCACGCCGCATTTCACCGCGCAGCCGATCGATTTCCGTCCCGAGATCACGTCCGACGCCTATTGCCGGATGGTGCGCCGCGCGCAGGACTACATCGCGGCGGGCGACATCTATCAGGTCTGCCTCTCCCATCGTTTTCACGCCGCCTGGGCGGGTGACCCGTGGGCGTTTTATGCGGCGCTGAGACACTATTCGCCCGCGCCGTATGCGGCCCATCTCGCGCTCGGCGACACGACCGTGCTTTCGGCTTCGCCCGAGTGCTTCCTACGCCTGAGCGGGCAAAGCATTCGCACCCGTCCGATCAAGGGCACCCGGCCCCGCCGCGCCGCCGGCGACGCGGATGAACGCTCCGCCTACGATCTCATCACCTCCCCGAAGGAAATCGCCGAGCTCGTAATGATCACCGATCTCGAGCGCAACGACCTCGGCCGCGTCTGCGAATACGGCAGCGTGCGCGTCACCGACCTGCTGCACCTCGAGCGCTTCGAGCAGGTCTTCCATCTCGTTTCGACCGTCGAGGGCACGCTGCGCCCGGGCCTTTCCCACGTGGAGGCGCTCGCCGCGTGTTTTCCCGGCGGCTCCATTTCCGGCGCGCCAAAGAAGCGGGCGCTGGAAATCATCGCCGAACTGGAACCCGCCCCGCGCGGCATCTACACGGGCGCCGTCGGATTTTTCGGCTTCAACGGCGAAAGCCATTTCAACATCGCGATTCGTTCCGTCGTCCTGCAAGGCGACGAAGCGACCTTTCACGTCGGGGCCGGCATCGTCGCGGACTCCGGGCCCGAAAACGAATGGCAGGAGACGCTCGACAAGGCCGCGGGCATCCTGCTCGCGGCAGCGCGCATCGAATCGAGCCCCGCACCCGCGAAATCAATCGCGAAGCTCGCCCAGCGCCCGCAGTAGCTCGTTCAGCTCCACGCGCAGCGCTTCGTTCCAGGCCTCGACCAATGCGGCGGGCGTCCGCTGGCCGAACGGCACGGTTTGCGAAAACGTCTTTCGCAGCACGACCACGCGTCCCTTGTCGGTCTGGCGGAAAACCTGCGCCTCGAGCTTGAGGATGGCCACGGGGGCATTGGGATTTTGAAAATCGCCGTAGAGCTCCGTGAGATTGCAATCGACGAGGTAGTCCCCGCCCCTGCCCACTCCCGTCTCGGCCACCTCGCCGTAAAGGCCGGACTGCCGCAGCCAGTTCCGCAGGACGGAAGTCATCATGTCCGCCGGCGACACGAGAAATTGGTTGTAGGGATCCACTTCCCAGCGATGCGCGCTGGTTTGATACACGAACCCGTCCGAGGCAAAGGGCGCCGCGACATCCACGAAGCTCACCGAGGCGGTCGCATTCGCGCTCGCCGCGCCCAGCGACCCCATCTTCGGCGCCTGACCGGGATCGAGCGTGAAATACTGCGGCTTCGGCGGCGGGTTGAACGACGAACAGGCGGCGAGCGCCGTGACGAGCCCGGCGGCCAGCAGGAAAAGCGAGGGGCAACGTTTCATCGTTTGCGTGCGGGTTCCGGCTCCATCACTTTCGACGGCTTCGGAGGTTTGCTGAAAATAATTTTCGAGGGATCGCGCGAAACCTCCGCGCTGGCGGCGCGCAGGTTCTCGGAAATAATGCGCAGATTTGCCAGGGTCGCCGCGATGTCGTCGGCGTTCAGTCGCGATGCCGGCTCGACGTTGCCAAGGATCGTCTTGAGCTGGTCGTTCGACTTCTGCACTTCGGCGAGCAGCCGGCGCGTATCTGCGCTCAACTCCTTCACCTGGGCGTCCTTCACCGCTTGATCGATGCTCGACATCATCTGCTGCGCGTCGGTGCTCAGCTTCTTGAACTGCGCGTCCTCCACCGCCTTGTTGACCGTGTCGAGCACCTTCATCGCCCGGTCGCCGATGCCCTGGATGTTCAGGTTCTCGACTTCGTGCATCATCTTGTTCACGGAATCGAGCATGCTCGTGAGTTCGCCCGGTGCGTAGGGCAGGTAGTAATAGCGCGGCTTCCAGATGAGCTGGATCGGCGCAAAGCGCTCCTTCTCGACGTAGTTCATCTCGAGGTAGTTCATGCCGGTGATGCCTTGCGGCTCGATCTGCACACGCAGACCGTTCTTCACCTCCTTGTCGATGAGCGGCTGGAGATTTCCGACCTCGAACATGTCCGGGAAAATCTCCTCGTCCACCTCCATGAGGATCACGACGTAGTTGACCACCTTGGCTCGATCGACCTGGGGATATTCATTGAAGAGAAAGTTCACCTTCGTCGCCTTGCCGACGGTCACGCCGCGAAATTTCAACGGCGATCCCACTTCGATGCCCTGCACCGTCGCGTCCACATACGTCTCGAAATAAATCTTCTTCTTGAAGAACTGCCCGACGCCGAAAATCACGAGTCCCCCCGCGAGCAGGAGCAACCCGCCGATAATGAACAGCCCGATGCGAAAGTAGCTCGCCTCCTTCACGCCTTTGCCTCCGCCTCCCGATGGAAAAACTGCCGCACGAACGGCTCCTCCGAATGGTCGCGCAGTTCCTCCGGCGCGCCTTCGGCGATGATTCCCTGTTTCTTCTGGTCGAGCATGATCACGCGGTCCGCTATCGCATAAATGCTTGGCAACTCGTGGGTGACAATCACGAATGTCGTCCCCGCGTCCTCGTTGAGCCGCAGGATCAGCGCGTCCAGCTCGGCGGAGGTCACCGGATCAAGGCCTGCCGACGGTTCATCGAGAAACACCACCACGGGATCGAGCGCCATGGCCCGCGCGATCGCCGCGCGCTTTTGCATGCCGCCGCTCAGCGCGCTCGGCAGGCTGCCGGCGGATTCCTCGAGCCCGACGAGCCGCAGCTTCATCCACGCAATCAATTCCAGCGCATCCTCCGGCAGGTCCGTGTATTCCTCGAGCGGCAGGCGCACGTTCTGGCTGATCGTCATCGAGCCGAACAGCGCGCCGCTTTGATACGACACGCCGATACGCGTAAGAATTTTCTGCCGCTCGTCGCCCTCCGCGGAAACCAGGTCGCGCCCCTCGATTTTCACCGCGCCCGACATGGGCGGATACAGCCCGATCATGTGCTTCAGCAGCGTGCTCTTTCCGCAGCCCGAGCCGCCCAGAATGACGAACACCTCGCCGCGCCGCACGTCGAAGGTCACGTCCTTCAGCACCACGTTGCCGTCGTAGCCGACGGTGAGGTCCTTCACTTCAACGATGGATTCCTTCTCCGCCATCAGAATCCAATCGCCCAGAAGACCACTGCGAAGATCGCATCCACCGAGATGATGAGAAAGATCCCGCTCACGACCGCCCGCGTGGTGGAGTCGCCCACCGCGCTCGCGCCCGACTTTGTTTGCAGGCCGCGCAGACAGCCAATGCCGCCGACCAGCGCGCCGAAGAAAAACGACTTGATGAGGCCCGTCGCGATGTCGCTCAAATCCACCGCGCCCGTGAGCTGATTGTAAATCGCCGCCCACGGATGGCCGAAGATCCGCACGACCATCAATCCTCCCATGATGCCGATCACGTTCGAATAAATCGTGAGCAGCGGCGTCACCAAAATCGCCGCCATCAGCTTCGGCACCACGAGGAATCGCACCGGATCGAGCCCCATCGTCGTAAGCGCATCGACTTCCTCGTTCACCTTCATCGTGCCGATCTCTGCGGCGAAAGCCGAGCCCGAGCGGCCCGCCAGCACGATGGCCGTCATGATGCCGCCCAGCTCGCGCAACATTGCCAGCGCGACAAGGTTCACGACGAAAATATCCACGCCGAACTGCTGCAACGGCACCGTGGATTGGAACGCCATGATCATTCCCGTGAGAAACCCGATCATCCCCACGATCACGATCGCATTCACGCCCGCCGTCTCGACCGTGCGCCACATGTCGCCCCAGCGCACGCGGCGAGGATTCAACAAGCCAGCCAGCAGCGCGACCGAAGCCTGCCCCGTAAACACGAGCTGCTCGCGCACGTCGATGGCCATCGCCACGGCGAGGCGCCCCATGGCCACGGGGGCCGATTCGCGTTTTTCCGCGGGCCCGCCAAGTTTCGGAAACGTCGCGTCCGCGTAGGGCTTCAATAATTCCCCAGCCTCGGCCGGCATTCCTTCGATCTTCGCGCCGCGCTCCTTTTCGAGCTGGTAAAGCAACGCCGCGCCGGAGGAATCGCAATACGTCACGCCCGACGCATCGACCGTCGCGCCCTTGTCCGCCGTGCTCAGGGCGCGATCCCACACCGCGCCCGCGCCGGCCGCATCGAGCCTGCCCTTGAGCACAATCCGTGAACCATCGTCGGAGCGCTCGACGGCGATCTCAGCAGGTTCGGCGTCGGAGGACATCGTTGCATTCGTAGCGGACATCCCCGCCGGTCGTCGAGAAATCAGCCCATCGCCACCCAGGCTGTCGAAGCGGCCGCGCCGGGCGGATATTCCGGCGGAGGCGGCACGACGGAAACCTTCCTCGCCACCGTCCGCGCAACGTCGGCGACGTCCAACCCGCGCGCGTTCGAGGAAAGCAGGATGTGCGCGCCGGGACTCGCGAGGTCAAAGGCCTGCTCGAGCAAGCCGCCGAGATCCCGCTCCGCGCGAAAGACGTTGCCTTTCGCGCCGCGCGAAAACGTGGGCGGATCGAGAATGATCGCGTCGAACCGCTCGCCCCGCCGCACCAGCCGCGGCAGCACCGCGAAGACATCGTCCGCGATGAAGCGATGCGTCTCGGCGGAGAGACCGTTCAGCGCAAGGTTCGCGCGTCCGCGTTCGAGGGATTTCTTCGCGAGATCGAGACTCAGCGTTTCCGCGCCGGCCCGCGCGGCGGCCACGGAAAATGCGCAGGTGTAGGCGAAACAATTCAGCACGCGCCGCGGCCGCAACGATTCGAGGTGGGCGCGGTTGAGGCGTTGGTCGCAGAAGAGCCCGACCGAATAGCCGGCGGAAAAATCGATACCGAAGCTCAAGCCACGCTCCGTGACCACCGCCTCGGGCGAGGCCACGTCGCCGGAAATTTGCCCGGGCTTGTCGTCCTCGTCGGGCTGCTTCACGAGACGACGAATGAACACCCGACGTGGCTCCAGCCCGAGACCGGCGAGCCAGTCCGGCAGATCGGCAGCGATTTTTCGGCCGGTGAGGTCACTCGTCGCGCTCACGAGATAATCGTCGCCGAAGCGCTCGACCCAGCCCTCGCGGCCGGTCCAGAGCCGGTGCGCATTCGTTTGCTCCGCGGACAATGCCGCCAGCTCGGCGAGCGTGATGAGGCGTTCGTTCAAGATTCCGAGAGGCCGAGGGCTTCCGCGAGCGCGGGAGAAGCGCTGGCCGCGGTCAAGGTGGGCATGGGGCAGCCGAGCACGTCGGCCACGGCGCGGAGCATGGCGGCCTCGCGCGGATGCACCACGCCGTCGTGCTGCACGGTCGCAGTGCAGGCGTTGAAAATCTTTTGCTTCGTGGGCGGGTCGGCCTCGGCCATGCGCTCGAGGGCGGCTTCGACGGCGGGAAACGCGATTGCCTCCGCGCGCAGCATCGGGAAGGCGCCCGGTTTCAGCAGCAGAGCGGCGACGCCCGCCTGAAAAGCCGCGTCACGCGCCGCGGCGTCGTCATCCGCGAAGGACGCCAGCGCGGAGAGCACCGTGGCGAGATCCGGCAGCAACGGCACGGGCGAGCGATAGCGCACCGTCGGGCCGGCGGTTTTCGTGAAGAAGTGATCGACGTGCCGGACAAGCGCCTGATGCAGGACGAACTCGAAGAGATCCACCTCGCCGTCGCAGGCGATGAGCCGGCGGACGTTTTCGCGGAAGGCGGTGTATTGCGGTGGCGAGAGCTTGCGCAGCGCGGGCAGGCAAAGATCGACCATTGCGAGCGCGTCCGTGACTTCACCTTTCCGGCCGAGGTCGCGCACGATTTCCGCGCGTTGTTCCTCGCTGATTTCGAGGCCGGCCAGTTGTCGCTCGCGCGTCGCCGCGTCGCCGCTCAGCAGCAGCGCGTAGATCAGCGGCACCGCGCTCGCCGTTTCGCGGGCGCCATCGCGGGCGAAGGCGGGCATGGCCGCAAGCATTGCGCCGGCGAGGATCGTATTGTCCCGCGTGGGATGCGTGGCGGGCTGGGGCGACGAAGGCGGCTCCGCTTTCGAGATTTGCGCGGGGTCGAATCCGGGGTCGATGGCTTGAATGCGTTCGGCGATCGGCGGGTGCGTCGAAAACAGGCTCGAGAAGGATTCCCCGAGTCCGTTGCCGAAGAAAAAGTGGCTCGCTTCGTCGGCGCGGGCGGATTGCAGCTTCGATCCGGCCTGTCCGATTTTCCAGAGCGCGCCGGCGATGCCATCGGGATTGCGCGTGAACTGCACCGCCGAGGCGTCGGCGAGAAATTCGCGCTGCCGGCTGACGGCTGCCTTGATGAGCTTCGCAAAGAACACGCCAATCGAACCGACGAGCCACAACGCCGCCCCGATGAGGAAGAGCGGGACCTGCGAGTTTTTTCCATCGCGATCACTGCGCACGCCGCCGCCGGTGCGCGCGCTGATCTCGAAAACGATGCGGCCGAGAATCGCGAGAAGCAGGATGCCGTTCAACACGCCCATGAGCCGGAGATTGAGGCGCATGTCGCCGTTGAGGATGTGGCTGAACTCGTGGGCGACGACGCCCTGGAGCTGGTCGCGATTGAGGCTCTCGAGCGTGCCGCGCGTGACCGCGACGACGGCGTCGCCGGGCGTGTTGCCGGCGGCGAAGGCGTTGATCGCACGCTCGTCGTCGAGCACATAGATGTCCGGCACGGGCACGCCCGAGGCGAGCGCCATTTCCTCGACGACGTTGCGAAGCTGCTGTTCGCGGAGGTCGGTGGTGTGCGGCGCGAGCTCGCGTCCGCCAAGCATCTGCGCGACCACGCCACCGCCGCCACGCGACAGTTCGGCAATGCGATAGAGCGCCCCGAGCGAGACGACCGCGATCACGCCCAACGAGACAAGCCCGAGCAACCCTGGATCGAAGACAGATTCGCCGGTCGCCCAGGCCGCGAGGAGCTGGAGCGTGACGATGATGGCGAGCACCGCGAGCACGAAATAGACGAGCAGCCAGCGGGTCTTGCGGTGCGCGCGGGCCTGGCTTTCGAAGAAATCCATCGGTCGAATCAGGGGTTGGCCGGCGCGGGAGTTGCGGCAGGCATTGGTGTTGGGGTCGGCGTTGGAACTGGCGACGGAGCTTTCAAAAAATCCGCGACTTTTTGTCGGGCGGCAGCGGCATTTGGACCAAACCAAACCAGATCACCCGCGCCTGGCGCGGTGAGAATCTGCGCGGTCGGCAGCAGCGTGGTGATCACTTTCAAATCGACCCAGGGATTGGCCGCATCGGCCGCGCCGGTGACGAGCAGCGTCGGCGCCTTGATCCGGTCGTAGGCGACGGGATCAAGCACGCGCACGAGCAGGAGATCGTTGCGCGTGCCGCTTTCCCGCGGGCTGAGCGGGGCCTGCGTGCCGAGCAGCGCGCGGAAGAACGCCAACTGCGTCGGATCTCCCGCCACGAAATCGACGAGATTCGCGCGGGCGCCGGCGTCGAGATTCGTCTCGGTCGCGAAGACGGCGTCGAGCATCCAGCGCGGATCGCGCGCCGCCTGTTCGACAAAAAACCATGCGCCCATGTCACCGGTCGTCTTGAACAACGCCGCGTCGGGCAGAAGCTGGCGCCGTTGCGTGAGCGGATCGCGCTGGTAGGTGGCCGTCACCGGCGAGATGAGCACGAGGGCGTCCGTGCGGTCGGGATGCCGCAGGGCGAATCGCGCCGCGACCTGCGCGCCCGTCGAAAAGCCGAGCACGGCGGCACTTTTCACGCCGAGCTTGTCGAGCAGGGCGGCCAGTGCGTCGGCTTGATCCTCGAACAACAAGCCCGTCGAAAGCGGTGTGCGCAAAAATCCCGGCCGCGACGGGGCGATCACGCGGAAGCCTTCCTTCACGAGCGCGTCGCCGAGCAGCATCGCCTGATCGTAGCCGCCGGGGGCGCCGTGGCAGATCAGCACCGCCGGGCCGCTCCCGCGCTCGGTGTATTCCACCGGTCCCGCCTTCGTCTCGACCACCTGGCTGCCGGCATCGAGCGCGGCCAGTTTTTCCTTCTTCCAGCCCTCGAACTTCACGATGACGAACGCCCCGGCCAGCAGCCCCAGCACGAGCAGCGCAAACAACGCGCGGCCAAACCAGCGGAGGAAGGAAATCATCGAGGCCTTTCCTATCCCGCCTTGGCGATGGCCTCAACTTCCAAGCGCCGACGAAATTCCGACGAATGCGTCCACTGACATATGAGTTGCCTCACGCGGAGTAATTTCTTCGGCAGCAATTGGAATGGTTGGTTGCGTAAATTACTGACACGAACGACCTTAACTCATGAAGGTTCTCCCCGGATTTTTCGCCGTTCTCTTTCCCTTTCTAGGTCTGTCGGCTCCCGCGCAAGCCGTCGATCTCTTCGAATTTCTAGGCCACTACAAGGGCACCGTATCGATGACGACCGCCTTCGATGGCGGGACCACGTTTACCGGGCCCGTCAGAATCCGGGTGGCCGTTCCGAATAGCCGCGGAGACTACGCGCTTTTCCGGTTCAAGGGTTCCGCGGCGGGAAATGGGACGACCTTTACGATCAACTCCGCCTTCACTTTCATGAAGTCGTCGAAACGCTTCGTGGTAGCACCGGATCTGCTGTTCGGCATCCTGCCCGGAGCGCCGGGCGGACTCGGAAAATTTTCCGGAAGCAGACACCTGCTCCGATTCGAGGTCCATGTCCCCGTTGGCCCGGATACGGCCACGTTTTCCGGGAGAGCGCGGTTGAAGACCTCCGGCGGCAAGCAGCGGCTCCTCGTTTCCTCCAAGATCGCCACGTCCAGCCAAGGCGTGATTTTTTCGTTCAACTTCTCGGCCGTCAAAAGATGAGCCGCGCGAAGGCGTCGCCCGCAGGTGGAGGAATGGGGGCACTCGGATTTGAACCGAGAACCAACCAGTTATGAGCCGGCTGCTCTAACCATTGAGCTATACCCCCGGTGGTGACGCGGCAGCGTTACCGCAAATCACCGCCGCATGCCAGCCTCAAGCCGCGCCGCAAAAAATCGTCCCACCCGCTCGAGCGCATCCCGTTCCGCCCGCGCTCCGAACGCGTGGCCTTCGTGCGGATAGAAAACACTTTCAACCTGGGCTCCCGCCCGGCGGCCCAGCCGCATGAGTGCCTCGGCGCGTTCGGGGTGGACCTTCGCGTCGTCCGCCCCGTGCAGCACGAGCAGGGCCGGCAGATGCGGCGGGACGTAATTCTCGTGCTCCTCGAGCA